>OFFN01000150.1_pt1 | contig 72071 bp, 52 predicted proteins | sample 1521381 | NCBI WGS metagenome assembly OFFN01 (sample SAMEA3504112, study PRJEB24116) | mouse gut metagenome | biome: mouse gut; feature: mouse-associated habitat; material: faeces | place: Denmark | collected 2011 | reverse complement strand
CCCCATCCCCCCCGCCGAACAGAAAGCCATCCTCGCCCTCCTCCCCCCCGACCCCACCCGCGACTCCCGCCTCCAGCACCTCCTCCGCACCCACACCCTCGCCGCCAACCAATTGGGGATAACTACTACATAGCAAATTTCAAGATACCTTTTAAGAGTGAAGGTCATTTGGTAGAGTTTCAGCTTTCAGCCAAATGGGAAGCATAAAATCAAATATAGCATATAAGGGTCTCTTAACATTCTCCAATTACATAATTGGGTTTGTTACGTTTCCATATATCACTCGAATCCTAGGACCGAATAATTTTGGGTTGGTTAATTATGCCCTAAATACAATTGATTACTTCCTATTATTTGCCACATTAGGAATAGCAACTTTGGGGACACGAGAAATCGCAACCTATCGTAATGATAAAGAGCAAATTGATACTGTATTCTCTAAGTTGGTGGGAGTTAACTTTTTATTCAGTATCTTTGCATTGGTTGCTCTTGCTCTTTCAATCTATTTCTTAAGGGCATTTGAAGAGATTCGAATTCTCTTGTATATTGGAAGTGCTAAGATATTATTCAGCGTATTTGCTGTTGAATGGTATTTTACAGGTACTGAAAATTTTAGGTATATCACTATCCGTAGCTTGGCAATCAAGATTTGTTATGTGGCGTTGGTGTTTATATGTGTAAAATCATCTTCGGATTATGTCTTATATTTTATACTGACTATTGGCTCGGTAGTGGTGAATAGCATAATCAATTTTATCTATTCCCAGACTTGTGTGAATATGAAAATGGGCCAACTGTTCTCTAAAACATATATTGGCCAGAATCTGAAGTTGGGAATATACTTTATTATGTCGTCTATGTACATTACGTTTAATGTGATGTATTTAGGTATAGTCTCAACTAATGAGCAAGTTGGATTCTATTCAACTTCTGTAAAGTTGTATTTCATCATTCTCAGTCTCTTCTCTGCTTATACAAACGTTATGTTGCCAAGAATGTCGTCTTTGGTGGCAAACTCAGACAAAAACCAATACATTAGGCGTATTAATCAATCGTACTATCTTGTTGTCAATACTGCGATACCGTTGATTGTTGTCAGTATGTTTATGGCGCCAGGCATAATAGAGATTGTCTCAGGGAGTGGATATGAGGCGTCTGTACTGCCAATGAGAATACTGATGCCGGCAATGATACTTGTATGGTTATCGCAAATTATAGTATTTCAAGGATTGATTCCTTTAAAGAAGGATAAAGTTCTATTGATAACTTCTTTCATAGGAGCATCAAGTTCAATATTATTAAATCTTTTGTTGACTAAGAAATTAGGTGCCATGGGTTCGGCAATAATATTAGTCAGTTGCGAGGTCCTTGTAACAAGCTTTTATTTCTATACAATTCGAAGATTGAATATAATTCCATTGCCCAGAATTAAGGGAATAGTCGAGGGATTGGTAAGGTCAATACCATATATTATAGTTTGCGTGTTAACCCTTTGGTTTTTGGATAGCCATGTCCTCCAAACAGTTGTTGCCGGAGGTGTGTCTGTGTTTGTCTTTGGGTTGGTATTTAAGTTAAAAATATTGCCTGGCTTGCGTAAGATTTAATGCAGACGGTTGCGGCATATATTATCCCGGCGATTCTAACACTATTAGGAATCGCGCAATATGATTTCAGTCATCATAAGAAGGGAAAGAATTTCCTTTGGCTAACCTTGTACTTATATCTCATAGTGGTCATGGGATTTAGATTTGAGGTTGGTGGAGATACCCTTACATACATGAGCTGGTTTGAATGGGCTCGGGATTTACAGCATTGGACTCCGACTGATATATATGAACCCGGATTTACGATAATTGGGGCTATTGTGAAAAGTTGCAACGGTGAGTTCTATCATCTTCAGCTAATTCATGCTGTCATTCTAAATACATGTATCTTCATATTTATATCGCAAAATACGAGATATAGATTTTCAGCCTTACTAATGGCTTTCCTTACCTATTATATATACTTCTCGACTGAGGTAATGAGAGAGTCGATTGCAGTATTTATTTTCACGTTTAATTATAAATCCTTTTTAGAACGTAGATGGAAAACATACTATATTGGGGTGGTAGTATGTATGTTTTTTCACTTGTCCTCGTCCTTCCTCTTATTGTTACCCTTACTAAGAAATCTAAAGTTTAACAATAGATTTCTTATGGTCATAGTCGTTGCTTGCTGCATTTTTTATGTAATGAATCCCATTATATCGTTGTTGGATTCCTTTGTGCCAATCATCGCGGATAAAGCTAAATCATATGGACGCCATACATATGTAGGCTATTTTTGGGTTGGAATGAGGGTTATACAGTTCTCTGTTATTCCATACTTTGTTTTATATTTGAATAAGAAGCACTTTAAAACAGAGCTTAAGTTTGAAAGTGTTTATCTATATATGATTATAATAGGTATGGGAATGATATTTATACCCATTATCTTCCAGCGCTTTACTAATTATTTTTATCCTATGTTATCGCTGTCTATGGCAGACTTGATATGTAAAGGATTTAGCTCTTTAAATATAAATAAAAAATGTATGTCAGCAGTACTATCTTTAGTAGTTTGTGTTGGCTACGGCACATATTTCATATACTTGGATTTTTATGAAATGTGGGTTCCATATTCCTGGGTATTTAATCCAATTCAATATTCGGAAAGATATAAGTTTGCAAATGGAGGAGAAAAATAATAAGGTGGCAATCTTAATGGCGACCTACAATGGAGAGGCATACCTCCCTGCTCAATTAGATAGTATTCTTAATCAAACTAATGGAGATTGGGTACTATACATTAGAGATGATGGGTCAACTGATTCCACTGTTTCGATACTGTGTCAATATAGTTTATTGAATCCCGGCAGAATCAAGATATTAGAGGATTCTATTAAACATAGGGGTGCAAGGGATAGTTTCATGTTTTTGCTATCAGAGATAGAGGCAGACTATTACTTATTCTCAGATCAGGATGACATTTGGCTTCCCTCGAAAGTGCAGATGAGCATAGATAAGGTCAAAGATTTGGAGCAAAGATATCCTAATCTGCCAATAATGATTCATACTGATTTGGAAATAGTAGATGGTAACCTTAATAGAATATGGCCATCATTTTGGAACTGGAGAAAATTTAATGTGGACCTTAACAAGCATTTTTGTTTCGCTCCATTTGGTAACGTATTTACCGGATGCACTATGGCCTTTAACAAAGAGTTAAAGAGGTATTGTTTCCCAATGCCGGATTTTGCAAAGATGCATGATGAGTGGATTGGGCTGGTTGCAACAAAATATGGAAAAGTTGATAACATAAAGGTACCCACTATCAAATACCGTCAGCATGGAGAAAATGTCTGTTCTATAGGAAAGAAGAGAACATTTAAATTTAGAGATATCTTTAAAAAGCCGATATGGTATGCTCAAATTCTACCAATGCTCGAATACTTAAGCTATGGAGGGATGGTAAAAGCGTTCAGTTGTAAATTCTTTTACTCTTCCTACAGACGATTTTTTCATGATTAATAATGAGTTACGGCTTGATAGGGAATGTAAACTGTAATGTTATGGAATTATCAAAAGATAAAATAGCGGGCATTTGTGTCACCTATAATCCCTCACAGGAGATACATAACACATTGGCTGCTTTGAGTAGGGTTCTGGAATTTGTGATTGTAGTTGATAATTCAGACTCGAAGGAAGAAAAAAAGAAATTGGAGGCTATTTGTGGTAATTATGAGAATGTCAACTTAATAGATTTAGGAGAAAATAAAGGAATTGCATATGCCTTAAATAGAGGATGTGAAATCGCTTTAAAATTAGGATATACTTGGGCTCTAACATTAGATCAAGATTCTATTTTGCCCGGGGATACGATAGAGAAATACATAAATGCATATAACCAACTAAGTAGGACCGGAGCTTACGAAATCGGTATGCTTACATGCGATATGTCAACATGGAGTACTGAAAATGCTCTAGATTTTGAGGAGGTTAAGCAGTGTTGGACCTCGGGTGCACTGATGTCTTTAGAAACCTTTAATAAGGTAGGCGGTTTTGATGAAAAGTTATTTATTGATGCTGTTGATTTTGATATGTGTCTTAAATATCGCTCAGAAAATCAAAAGATTATTAAAGTAAACTCTGTGCGGCTTAAGCATTCTCTTGGAAGGACAAAGGATGTAAAAGTACTTAAGAAACATTTATTTTACGTAACGAATCATAGTGCCTTAAGGCGGTACTATATGACAAGAAATGGTTTTTATATATCAAAGAAATATTCGAACCAATATCCTGAAATTAAAATTGGGGTAAGCAAATTAGTAAAAATTATTTTTAAAATACTATTATTTGAGACGGATAAGATGGAGAAATTTCGATATATGTATAGGGGATATATCGATTACAGGAATAACAAGTTCGGAAAGTATCAAGCCTGATAGACTTCAATTACTAAAATGATTAAAGACTATTTGAGATGATTTCTGTGTGCATGGCCACTCATAACGGGGAGCGGTATATAAAGCGCCAATTGGATTCTATTCTTAGTCAAATTGGCCCTACAGATGAAATAGTAATTTCGGACGATGGTAGTACTGATAGAACTAAAGACATTATTTATCAATACGCTGATAAACGCATAAAATTTCATCAGTTTAGTCAACCTCGAAATACACTCAAGCCAACCTTGAAGGGTATGTTGTATGCCAGTAGAAATTTTGAAAATGCATTGAAGTTTGCTCATGGTGATATTATCATTCTATCCGATCAAGATGATATTTGGTATCCAGAAAAGGTTGCGGTACTAACTTCGCTTCTTCAATCTTTTGATATAGTGAAACACAATTATAGTAAAATTGATGGTTCGGATAAGGTGTTGAAGCATATGGTCTATGATTCAGAGAAACAAACAAATCGAAAGATTGGCCATTTATTAAAATATTTGCCCTTTAGAGGGTGTTGTATGGCTTTTAAAAAATGTGTGTTGGATGCAGCTATCCCTTTTCCGAAAGTATGTTTGCAGCATGATACATGGATAGGGATGATTGCATATTTGAACGATTTCAAATATTTCTATACTGAAGAACCATTGATTTATCATAGAATTCATGGGGAAAATGCAAGTGAGTTAAGTGAGCCGAATTCGATGGGATATAAAGTTTGGTATAGATTTAAGCTATGTCTTCAGCTTTTAAAACACATTATGGGCTACAGTAAAAACAAGCACCAATAAACAAGATATATGAATAGATATTTGAAAGCATTTCATAAGTTGGTATCTAATCTTGACGCCATCTCCGCCAAATATGCTAAATCAAAAATTTGGTTTTTGATAGATGCTCTATATGGTTATATCCGTTATGGAATTACTCCTAATGAATATGTAGGTTTTGAGTTTTACAAAAAGTCTAATATCGAGAGAAAACGATATTTCACAAATAGAGACCAACATAAATATGAATCACGTTTCAATGATCCAAAAGCTTCTGACTCTTTTGATAGAAAAGAGATTACAAATCAAGTTTTTTCTAAATATGTGAAGCGAGATTGGTTATATACTGGTGATGCATCGGTATCAGAAATAAAGGCTTTTATTGATTCCCATGAAAAGGTTATTGTTAAACCAGTGGGGATGTCTTCCGGCAGAGGTATTTTTTCACTGTCTAAAGCTAAGGGTGAAGGTTTTGAGGAATTCAAGCAAAGATTGGATGTGAACGTAGAGACTTCAAGTGAGTTAAAAGATGTACTTATTGAAGAATTCGTAAATCAGCATCCTAAATTGAAAGAATGTAATCCAAGTTCAGTAAATACCATTAGAGTGTTTACAGTTGCTGACAGAAATCAGAATCTGACTATTTTAAGCACTTGTCTGAGAGTGGGTGGGGCCAACGCAGATGTTGACAACTATCATGCAGGAGGAGTTGCTTATCCGATAGATTCTGAAACAGGAATAGTATTTGGTGCAGGGTATAATATAGATGGGAGAAAATTCACGGTACATCCATCTACAGGGAAATTAATGCTTGGTTTTCAGATTCCAAATTGGAATAGATTGCTGGAGGTCATAGCAGACTTAGCGACTATTGAACCGCGAGGGAGAATGATAGCATGGGATTTGGCTGAAACTCCCGATGGCTTCGAGTTAATAGAAGCAAATTATCGTCCAGGTCTAATAATAATGCAGCAGGGGGGAGGAGAAGGGTTAAAACCATTAATTCTTAAGCATTTGTAATTGAACTGATGGCGTCTATCTACAGATTGCTTTTGCTATTTTATACAGCCTTCATAGGCTATATGAAGCGAGATAAACTTCTTATAGAAAGAAATTCAATAATCTATAGGAATTCGAATATCGTAATCAGAAGCGGCGGTCATATTAGAATAGGTAAAAATTGCAGTATTGGAAGAAGAAAGAAATCATCCCTCATTGGTCTATATCATATGACTTCCCTTGTTGCGATAGGTACTCAAGCTAATATTCAAATAGGAAATAATGTGTGTTTGAATGGAGTTGCAATAAACGCAAAATCACACATTTCAATTGGAGATAATTGTAGAATAGCTTCGGGCGTCATGATTCTTGACCATAATGGACATGAAGTTGAAAGTTTGAATTGCACTGTCGGTACGGATTCGGCGCTCCCCATCCATATAGGGAATAATGTATGGATTGGTTTAAACGCTATAATTTTGAAAGGGTGTGTCATCCCAGATAATTGTATTGTGGCTGCAGGAAGCGTAGTGAAAGGAAAATTCGAACCTAATTCAATAATACAAGGGAACCCTGGAGTAGTAATTAGAAAGATCAAAATATAGAGTTGAATGGTGTTCTATATCTTGTTTAGACCGCCAAGCTTCAAATACTGAAGGCTATTAAATTTATTCAGAATGAAAAAGTATAAAATTGGATATACAACAGGAGTATTTGATATGTTTCATGTAGGGCATTTGAATATTCTTAAACAAGCTAAAAATCAGTGCGAGACTCTGATTGTAGGTGTTACAACCGATGACTTATGTTTTAAGAGGAAGAAAAAATATCCAATTATCAATCAAGATCAGCGAAAAGCTATTGTAGGAGCTATTCGGTATACTGATAAGGTCATAGATCAGGTTGATATGGACAAAATTAGTGCAGTACGCTCTTTAGGAGCAGATGTAGTTTTTGTTGGCTCTGATTGGAAAGGGACTCCTTCTTGGATTGAATATGAGAAAGAATTTGCAAAATTAGGATGCGATGTGGTTTATATCAATCACACAGATGGCATCTCGTCAACAATTCTACGAGAAAAAATCGACAATTAAAATTGCAAGATAAAACTAAACCACAAACAATATTTCATTATGGAACAGTTGATGAATACTACTTCGGATGAATGGGGAATATTAGAGCTTCAGAATTGTATCTTAAATGTGGCTAAATATATTGACGGTATCTGCCAAAGCCAGAATATCTCATATTGTTTAATGGGTGGAAGTGCATTAGGAGCAATAAGACATTCTGGATTTATTCCATGGGATGATGATCTCGATATTTTCATGCGACCATCTGAGTATGAAAAATTCAGAGAGTATTTTATAAACCATGGAGATCGAAATGCCTATTACTTGCAGGAATGGGGAGCATCTCATGGTATGATTAGTTTGGCAAAGCTGAGATTGAATAAATCCTCTCTTATAGAGAAAGATTTAGTAGATTGGGATATACATCAGGGGGTATACGTAGATATCTTTATACTTCACGATTGTCCGGATAATAAAGTATCACGACTTAATCAGTATGTATGGGCGAAGTATATTGTTGCGAAGGGCGCAGCCAATCGAAATTATGATAGAAAGCGGGGTATAGTGGGTTTGGCATTAAAGCTATTACGCCTTACTCCAAAACGTTTTTTGTTGAACTATGCCCTAAAACAAGTTTATAAATACGATGGTAAAGAATCAATGAACTACTGCCATTTCCTCGGACGAGCCGGGATTAAAACTGGATTATATCCGAAGAAATATTTTATTGATACGAAACTGCATCCATTCGAAAAAATTGCATTGGAAGTACCCATTGAGGTGGAGGATTATCTTCGAGATCGGTGGGGGGATTATATGAAACTTCCAAATATTGATGAAATAAAACATTTTCAACATAGTTGGAAGTGGTCGGCGGTGGAGACATTTAGTGGATTTAAAGAGTCTGGAATCTATTCTGATGAAAAAAATCTTCTTGCTTAAACTTAAATCTGTGACGCTGCAATACTGAAATTGTTATGATACCTAAACGAGTAGCTGTAATCATACCTACGTATAATGAAGAGCACTTTATTGGGGCGTGCTTAGACTCTGTATTAAGTCAATCATTCCCATCTGAAGATATGGATATAATGGTGGTTGATGGACGGAGTCACGATAAAACGAGAGAAGTTGTTTCTCAGTATATCAAGAGATTTCCGAATATTAGATTGCTGGATAATCCTAAGAAAATTCAATCCGCAGCGTTCAATATTGGGGTAAGAAATTCAGAATCTCCATACATAGTGCGTTTAGATGCTCATGCTTTGTATGGACAACAATATATAGAGAATTGTGTAAAGCATTTAGAACGAAGTGACAACTATGGGAATGTGGGTGGTGTATGGATAATAAAGCCTCAAAATTCATCATTCCAAGCGCAAGCTAATGCGATTCTAAACCAACTTAAGTTTGGAATCGGAGGAGCCTCATTTCGTATAGGAAGTGGATTAAAAGAGGTTGAGACAGTTCCTTTCGGAGCGTTCCCTAGAGGGGTAATTGAGAAGATTGGTATGATGCGAGAGGATTTGCCTCGTGGCGAGGATAATGAATACAACTCTCGCATTAGAAAAAAGGGATTTAAAATATTATTGGATCCAAATATAGTTTCAACGTATTTTGCTAGACCGACATTGTGGAAAAGTGTAATACAGATGTATCGTAACGGCTTATCTATAGGGTGGTTGTTTCATATAGATATGGATTCCATAAGTATTAGGCATCTTATCCCCTTATGTTTTGTATTATCTTTAATAGTTACAACTTTAATTAGTTGTATATTCCCTATTGTCTGGTTTTTACCTCTTATTTTACTTGCAATATATTTTATTGCGGCAATAATTGCATCTGTTGGAGCCTGTCATAAGTTTGGGTATAAATACTTCTTCATTTTGCCGATTATGTTTTTTTGCATCCATATAGCCTATGGTTACGGAACAATCATAGGGTTAATGAGGAGGCCAAAGTTACATAACATAGCTTCTGATACTTAGAAGCTATTTAAACATATAGGGATAAAGTGTGAATTAAGTATAGAAATGCAATCAAAGCTAAAACGATTTTTTGATGCCGTATGCAGTGGCATAGGATTGATATGCCTAAGTCCCGTATTCATTTTTTTGTCTATTTGGATAAAATTAGATTCTCGAGGCCCCGTATTCTATCGGCAAGTAAGAGTTGGGCGTGATAATAAGGATTTTAGATTGTTTAAGTTCCGCTCTATGCGTCCTGACAGTGATAAGTTAGGGCTTATTACTGTGGGAGGTCATGATCCGCGTGTTACCCGTTCCGGCTATTATATACGTAAATATAAACTCGATGAATTGCCCCAGCTCATCAATGTGTTTATTGGAGATATGAGCCTTGTAGGGCCGCGTCCAGAAGTGAGAAAATATGTAAATCTTTACTCTAAAGAACAGCAAAGAATATTGACTGTAAAACCGGGTATCACATCATTAGCCTCAATCAGATATAGTAATGAAAACGAGATCTTAGCAGGAGCTGCCGATCCTGATAAATGCTATGTAGAGGTGGTTATGCCAGATAAACTGAGGATAGATTTAGAATACATTGACAATCCGTCATTGCTGAAAGATGTCGGAATTATTCTTAAAACTATTCTGAAGATTCTATAACCGAGGGTTGGATGGAGATGATATTGGTAGCTTAAGTTGGGATAGTGGATGGATTCTTACGCACATAGTATCCAAAGTAATTGAAATAATATGAATAATAATCGAAAAATTTCGTTTTCGCCGCCTGATATGTCGGACGCGGAGATTCAGGAGGTTGCCGAAGCTCTAAAATCAGGCTGGATTACTACTGGACCTAAAACCAAGGAATTTGAGCATCTGATTTCGATGGTCTGCCAGACTGCCAAGTATGATGCACAAGGGCAACCTGAGCATACTACCTGTTGTTTGAATTCAGCAACTGCATGTATGGAATTGGCTCTGCGCCTACTTGGAATAGGAGAAGGTGATGAGGTGATTGTGCCTGCGTATACTTATACGGCGACTGCCAGTGCAGTATGTCATGTCGGGGCAACTCCTATTATGGTTGACTGTGCTCCGGGGTCATTTGAGATGGATTATAATCAGCTTGAAGATGTAATTTCTCAAAGGACAAAAGCTATCATACCAGTTGACTTGGGTGGAATTGTTGCAGATTATGATAGAGTTTTTGAAGTAGTAGAAAAGAAGAAATATCTTTTCAACCCTTCTAATGATCTGCAAAAATTATTCGGTAGATGCATCGTAATTGCAGATGCAGCTCATGCATTTGGGGCTATGTGGCACGGAAAAATGTGTGGTGAGATTGCTGATTTTACTTCTTTTTCTTTCCATGCTGTAAAGAATCTTACTACTGCCGAGGGTGGAGCGCTCACATGGCGCAGTCGAGAAGGGTTGGACAATGAGGCTATATATTCCAACCTTCAGCTTCTTTCTCTGCATGGTCAGAATAAAGATGCCCTTTCGAAAACCAAGTTGGGCGGCTGGGAATATGATATTATCGGGACATGGTATAAGTGTAACATGACCGATATTATGGCTGGGATAGGATTGGCACAAATCAAGCGTTATCCTGAGATGCTACAGCGTCGTCGTCAGCTTATAGAAAGATACAATGTGGCGTTTAAGCCCTACCCCGTGACTGTTCTCAACCATTACGGTAATGATCACTCTTCAAGTGGACATTTGTATATGGTTAGACTTAATAATGCAACAGTAGAACAGCGAAATCACGTTATTGAGCAGATGGCAGAACGAGGTATAGCTACTAATGTTCATTACAAGCCACTTCCGATGATGACTGCCTATAAAGCAATGGGGTGCGATATAAAAGATTTCCCCAATGCTTACAATCAGTACCAAAATGAGATAACGCTACCCTTACATACACGTCTTACTGATGATGATGTTGAGTACATCATCAATAATTTTATTGAGATTATATCTAATCTCTCATAAAATGGAGCGTATTCTGCTATGCAAGCCTCGCATGAGCGGCCGCGAGATTGATTACATCAAGGCTGCGCTGGCTGAAGATTGGGCTGTGCCGCTGGGGCCGGATGTAACTGCGTTTGAGACGGAACTTGGTGCCTTTGTAGGCGCTGACCATGTAGTGGCTCTTAACGCGGGCACTTCTGCTGTGCATCTTGCTCTACTGGCGGCCAGGGTCAACTCTGGCGATGAGGTTATAGTGCAATCAATGACCTTCTGCGCTTCGGCTAATCCTGTGACATATCTTGGGGCAACGCCAGTGTTTGTTGATTCCGAGCAAGAATCATGGAATATGGACCCGGAACTGCTTGAAGCGGCTATTCTTGATAGAATCAGCATTACGGGACGCCTGCCGAAAGCGATTATTCCAGTGGCATTATACGGTATGCCGTATCAGATCGACCGTATTCTGGAAATAGCCGGTCGTTATGGCATACCGGTCATAGAGGATGCCGCCGAGGGGTTCGGCTCAAAATTTGATGGGAAGATGCTTGGCACTTTCGGGCGCTTTGGAGTCCTGTCATTTAATGGCAATAAGATGATTACTACCTCTGGAGGTGGTGCATTAATCTGTCCGGATGCGGAGTCTGCGCGAAAAGTGATGTGGTATGCCACGCAGGCGCGTGAGGCTTATCCATATTATCAGCATGAGGAAGTGGGCTATAATTATCGCCTCTCTAATATCTCTGCTTGCATTGGTAGGGCACAATTGGGCGTAGTGAAGGATTACTTGGCTCATCATCGTCATGTAGAGTCTCTATATGAGAATCTTCTTGCTGATGTGAATGGCATCACCATGCATAAGAATCCATCGGCAAATTCAGATTCCAATTTTTGGCTTTGTACGGCTCTTATTGACCCGCAGGTCCATGTCAATGGAGAGGATAAAGTATATCAAAACAATATCCAAGATGCCATTGGTGGTGCTGGAGGTGTACTTCATATGGGCGGAAATGCAACGACTGATTGTCAGCCGAATGTGAACGTCGAGGCGTTGCGTGTGGCTATGGATAAGGCTAATGTTGAGGTGCGTCCATTATGGAAACCGATGCATCGTCAGCCGGTCTTTGATTATTGTCCCGCGTATGTGAATGGTAACTCTGAATCTATTTTCAAGCGAGGTATCTGTTTGCCGGCAGGACCATATGTGACTGATGAGCATGTGCAATATATAGTGGATGTAATCAAACGGAACATATTTTATTGACAATATAGAAACTCAGCCGATAGGAGGTCATGCTCAGGCTTTAAGATATATCTATCTCTCATTTTATTCGTCGGCTGAGTTTCTTTTATTTACTCTGTTAATCAGTTGAGGTGATGGCAAGTTTTGGGGAGTTTGAGAAGGGGTTGATTCGGGAGATGCTGGGGCAGGAGGAGACGGGGGTCCGGGGACTTGGGGATCTGGTGAAGGATCGGCTGTTTGAGCAGGAGAAGGGAGCTTTTGTGATTTGCGGGCGCATTGAGGTTGGTCCGGAGGCCGGACGACGCGTCACGGCTTTGCTTGCGACGACCCATTTGCGAGAGGTGGCACGTGTCCGCGCTAAAGTTGTCAGCTTTGTTTCGCTGATGAGGTATCTGGAGGAACATCGGCTGGTGTATCTTGTCAAGCATGATAACCCTCGCGAAGAGGCGATATTTTATCAAGGTAGCCACTCGGTGACGTTGAGACTGGATGTCGTGCCTACCCAACGTCCGCGAGTTCTGGGTAATTACGCGATGGTGCTCAAGCAGGATACGCTGGACAATGGTGAGGTTGTTAAGATTGAAAAGGTGTTCGATAACTTTCGGGATGGGCAGATTAGGCAGATTTACAGCCGTGGAATTTGGAGGGATGGGGGCGAGGTGCTGGTCAACAAGGAGCTTGGCTCGCAGTTGCAGGAGGAGTTGGCGGATTATCTGTTGTGTCATGTGTATCCGTCGGTTTCGTTGGTGGATTTGGTGGCTAATGATTTTCTCTTTCCGGAGGAGCGCATGGCGCGTAAGCAGATGCGGATTGCGCAGTATACGTTGTGGGTGGCGGTGATTACTTTGTTGGTGGCGGTGGTGCTTCCGCTGTTCGGGGTGGCGCCGGTGCATGTGCTGCTGCTTGTGGGGATCATCATGGCGATTACGTTCGCAGTCGCCTATTTCTTAGGAGAAAGCGCCTCGTAGTTGCTATTCCGGGAGGTATGGGAATTCTGGGAGGCATGGGAGTTATGGGGAGAAACTTCGTTGACCGCTGGGCCCTGGGAGGGGGGCACCGTTCTTCCGTAAACACCGTTCTTCCGTAAACACCGTTCTCCCGTCAGCTCCCTACTCCCGGGGGAGCGTGCTTCCGTTGACGTGGTTGAGTGGCTCTATTTCCGCGAGGATTGCGCTCCTGTTGTTAAAAGGAGGGGATTATTTGGTGGGGTGGCGGGAATGTCGTATATTTGTGATGTTTTTTGGCTTAAGGGTTAATTGGAATCCCCTTTTGCCCGTTAATTTTTTTATAATCACTTGTATATGAAGAAACTTTTACTTTGTGTGGCGGCTGTGGCGCTGGCTTTCGGTGCGTCGGCTGCATCTAAACGTCTGGCTTCGGTGACTAATGTCTATGGCACTGAGAGCGAAAAGGCTCTCTATAAGTATGATGCACAGGGGCGCCTGGTGTCGGTAGAGAGTCCGGGAGAGACTTATACCTTCGATTATTCGAAGCTGGCTGAGAAACAACTTACAATCACTTGCAAGGATAAGGATTATCCGGAGGTCTACACCTATGTGATGACTCTCAATGATGAGGGCCTTGTGGTGAAGGGTGTTGAGTATGAGGATGGCACTCCGGATGATGGCACGTATAACTTCGAGTATACCGACGGACGCCTGACCAACTTCAAGTATATCCAGCCGGATGAGACTGAGGAGACCCGCATCACCTATGATGCTGCCGGCTCTATCGTGAAGATTGAGGAGATCGACGGCGAGAGTGCCTCTGAGTCGCGGGTGATTACCTTCGAGTATGATGGCACGAAGAATGTGGGTGGTCTGGCGCTGTATGACGACCTCTATAGCGTGGATATCGATGACTTGCAGTTGGCTGCTTTTGCCGGGTTTATGGGTAAGGCTCCGGCGGAGCTGCCGGTGAAGTCGGTATCGGTGTCGGCCACTGATAATTATACTGAAACCGAGACCTATGGCTGGACTCTTGATGCGGAGGGCTATCCCACGCGCATCACCATTAAAGAGATTAGTGAATGGAACACCAGTGAGTACTCTTATGAGTTTGGCTGGGAGGCTGATCTCTCGGGTGTGGCCGGCGTAGAGGCCGACGTGACGGGAGTGTCGAAGTTCTACAATGTGCATGGCCTCGAGGTTGGTGCCGATGCCAAAGGCTTGGTGATTGAGCGTCGTGCCGATGGCTCGGTCGTGAAGTCTATCCGCCGCTAAGCGGCGTCGCCGCCGTCGGATAGCACGACCGCGGCTACTGATTCCGAATGATATCTCAGCCGGCCCTGTTCCGCATCGCGGAGCGGGGCCGGCTCTCATCTAATGCCTTAAGCTGGGTTTGGAAGATGGGGAAGGAATTTTTAGGCGATACAAGTTTGGCAAAGTTGGTTTGGAAGATGGGGAGGGAATTTTTAGGCGATACAAGCTTGGCTAAGTTGGCTTGGAAGATGGGGAAGGAATTTTTAGGCGCGGATCATTCTCTTACTCGCTGCTGCGCAGCTCGTTGCGAGCGCGGATGGGAAGGATTAACGCGGATTTTCTCTTTTGCTTCATATGCAATTTGGATGGGGCGCAGGCACATCGGCGCTATGCGCCTTGTGGCGTCGCGGATGGTGCCGGATACTGGTCGACCTCAAGTGATGTCATCCTTTTTACGGGAGAACGAGGTGACGGGAGCACGGCTTTTACGTTCTCCCGTAAGCCTCGTTCTCCCGTGAACCCCGTATCAAAGGGGAATGCGCAGCCATCCGCGAGCATCAAGGCGCTCAGCGCCGAGATGCATCCATCCCCATCTGCGTGCAACCCAGTGCATTACACGAATAAGAATCCGCGTTAATCCCTTCCATCCGCGGCGCAGTCGCGTAGCGACAAGCGAAAAAATCCGCGCCCTTAAATTCCTTTCCCATCTTACCGATTATGAGATATTCAGGCCCTTTATTAACATAACCGCGTTGGGCTCTCATCTCTGCCCGCCTGCCGCTGCTACCGCTATGAGAGCCTAATTTTGTTGAGCAGATAATTGGTGCGGTCGTCGTTGAGGTCTATTTGATTTGGAGAGATAGACCCGGCGAGTTCATATAGTGCTTGCAGTCGGGTTGATGGGATATTTGCTACTCTCTGTATCATTATATTTTAGGAGCTGGATTATTATGCTCAAATGCAAATTTACAACTTTAATTGGATAACTCAAAGCAGGAAAGAATTGTTTTGCAGTCTATGTTGGTTTGAACCTTCATATGGTGGCCTATGGCGAAGATGTTGTGATGCGTGGGATAGGAGATGTGGCTGGTTAAATTTCGGGCATTTTGGTCGGGTCACGAAATTATGCTAATTTTGCAGTATGCAAGATAATGACGACTTTGACATTCATGATGGTCAGCGGGCAGCCGGCTCGGATGGCGATGTGGAGAAGGCTTTGCGCCCGCTCGCTTTCGACGACTTCAGCGGCCAGGAAAAAATAATTTCTAATCTGAGAATCTTCGTGCAGGCGGCGCGTCTGCGCGGTGAGGCTCTCGACCATACGCTGCTGCACGGGCCTCCGGGTCTGGGAAAGACCACGCTGTCCAACATCGTGGCCAATGAGCTTGGCGTGGGCTTCAAGGTGACGTCGGGGCCGGTGCTCGATAAGCCGGGCGACCTGGCGGGCATATTGATGTCGCTTGAGCCGCATGATGTGCTCTTTATCGACGAGATACATCGTCTGCACCCTATCGTGGAGGAGTATCTCTATTCGGCGATGGAGGATTACCGCATAGACATATTGCTCGACAAGGGCCCCGGGGCGAAGAGTGTGCAACTTACCCTCTCCCCCTTCACGCTGATCGGCGCCACCACGCGCGGCGGTCTGCTGACGGCGCCGCTGCGCGCGCGCTTCGGCATCAACTGCCATCTGGAGTATTATGACCATGATGTGCTGAAGGGTATCGTGAGGCGTTCGGCGCGGTTGCTGCGTGTGGGCATCTCTGAGGAGGCGGCGCTCGAGATAGCGCTGCGCAGCCGCGGCACTCCGCGTATAGCCAACGCCCTGCTGCGGCGTGTGCGCGACTTCGCGATGGTGAAGGGCGACGGCACCGTCACCCTCGAGATCGCACGCATGGCGCTCGAGGCCCTCAACATCGACCGCTACGGTCTGGATGAGATCGACAACAAGATACTGCTCACGATCATCGATAAGTTCAAGGGTGGTCCGGTGGGGCTGTCGACGATAGCCACTGCGCTTGGCGAGGATGCCGGCACGATCGAGGAGGTATATGAGCCCTTCCTGATCAAGGAGGGCTTCATAAAGCGCACCCCGCGCGGCCGTGAGGTGACGCATCTCGCCTATCGCCATCTGGGGCGCACGCCGGCTTCGTCGCCCGACTCGCTCTTCGGCGATGAGCCGATATGAGGCGATATGAGCCGATAGTGAGAGCGCGGCTATGCAATGAGCCGATGTGATAAATTTTGATAAAAGATAATTACCTGCGGCGGGGGGAGTCCGGGGTCCGGTCACTCTCCGCGAGGTGCTAAATAACTGATTTCAGCAAGTGGCTGGTATAAAGTCTTTGGTAAGGGATACGGCGGTCTACGGACTGAGCAGCATCATCGGCAGATTCCTCAACTGGTGTCTGGTGCCGCTGTATGTGTATATGTTTGATGCCGCCGAGTATGGCATAGTCAGCTATCTGTATGGTTTTACGGCGGTGGCGCTGGTGATTCTGAATTATGGCATGGAGACGGGTTTCTTCCGTTTCGCCAACAAGCATGATGATCCGGAGCGGGTCTACACCACATCGCTGATATCGGTGGGTCTGACGTCGCTGCTCTTCATTGTGGCGCTGACGCTGCTGCTGCCGCAGGTGGCGCGGGCGTTGCTGCTGCCGAAGCATCCGGAGTATGTGTGGTTGCTGGGGGTGACGGTGGCGCTTGATGCCTTCTCGAATCTCCCCTTCGCCTATCTGCGGTTCCGCAACCGTGCGTGGACCTTCGCCGGGATAAAGATGCTCAATGTGGCGCTCAACATCGGGCTGAATCTCTTCTTCCTGCTGGCGTGCCCGCGGTTGCAGGAGTCGGCTCCGGCGCTTGTCGGATGGTTTTATGAGCCGATGGGTGGCGTGGGCTACGGCATCGGCTGGATATTTGTGGCCAACATCCTCTCGACGCTGGTGGTGCTGCTGACGCTGCTCCCCTGGATCGGGTGGCGCCGCTGGCGCTTCGACGCGAGGCTGCTGCATGAGATGCTGTCGTATTCGTGGCCGCTGCTGATATTGGGTGTGGCCGGGATACTGAGCCAGAACATGGGCCAGCTGCTCATCCCCTATCTCTTCACCGGCGCCGAGGAGGCCGCGCGCCGCATGGTGGGCATCTATGGGGCCAACATCAAGATTGCAATCGTGATGGTGATGTTTACGCAAGCCTTCCGCTATGCCTACGAGCCCTTTATCTTCTCGCAGGCCAAGGCCGCCGGCGAGAGCCGCGAGCGGGCCTATTGCGATGCGATGAAGTATTTCGTAATCTTCGGTCTGCTGATATTCTTAGGGGTGATGTATTTCCTGCCGGTGATACGCCATTTTGAGTCGCCGGGCTACTGGGAGGGTCTGCGCGTGGTGCCGGTGATGATGATGGCCGAGCTTTGCTTCGGTGTCTTCTTCAATCTCTCGCTATGGTATAAGCTTACCGACCGCACCCGCTGGGGGATGTACTTCTCGCTCTTCTGCTTCGCGCTGATGCTGGGGCTGAATCTATGGCTGATTCCGGCCATCGGCATTCCGGATGGTTATCTGGGGGCTGCATGGTCGGCGCTGATAGCCTATGCGGTGGTGATGGTGGCGAGTTACTTTGTGGGGCGCCATTATTATCCGTTGCCTTACGAGGTGGGGCGCATCGGTGGCTACACGGCGCTGGCGGTCGTGCTCTATGTGGCAGGCGAGCTGCTTTACTGGCCCGGGGCCATGTGGGGCACTTATCTGGTGAGGATAGTGTTGTTGGGGGTATATGTCGGGGCTGTGGTGCGCTTTGAGCGGCTGCGTCTGCCGGCGCGTTTGCACCGGGGTTCGAAATAAAATTGAAGGATTATGGAGAATTCATTTCCGAAATCAGAGAAATTACGTCATAAATCGCTTGTCGACCCGCTCTTTCGCGAGGGGAAATCGATATTCGAGTATCCGCTGCGCATGGTGTGGCGGCCGCTGACGGCGGCGCAGCTTGAGGGGAGCTTCAAGGTGGGGGTGCCCGAGGGTGTGGCGCCGCTGCAGGTGATGATCACGGTGCCGAAGAAGAAGCGGCGTCATGCGGTTGACAGGGTGTTGATGCGCCGGCGCATCCGCGAGGGGTGGCGTCTGCAGCGCCGGGCGTTGCGTGCGGCCGTCGAGGCGCATCCGGAGTTGCGCACGCTGTCGGTGGGGCTTATATATGTGGCCGATGAGAATATCGAGTCGGCGCGGGTGCATGCCCGTATCGGCAAACTGATTGCCAAACTAATACAGCAGATTTCGAGCCATGAATGATGATGAAGTGAAGGATGATGCGCTGACTCTGCGGCAGGCGCAGCAGATGGTGGATGAATGGATATGCCGCGTAGGCGGCGGCTACTTCTCGCATCTGACGAATATGGCGGTGCTGACCGAGGAGGTGGGGGAGCTGGCGCGAGTCATCTCGCGCACATATGGCGAGCAGGTGGCCAAGCCGGGGGATCTGCGCCACACGCTTGGCGAGGAGCTGGCCGATGTGCTCTGGGTGGTGATATGCCTGGCCAATCAGAGTGGCGTCGACCTTGAGGAAGCGCTTCGTGCCTCGCTCGAGAAGAAGCGGCGCCGCGACGCCGACCGCTTCGCCGCGCGCCGCCATCAGGAATAATCCCCCCTCTCCTCCAAGAATAATCCCCATGGACGACTGGAGCTGGCTTCCGCAGGGTTACACAGGCGAGGATGACCCTCGCCACGCAGCCTTTACCAATCGTGCCCTCTGGCACGATTATCACTCCCCGCGCACCTATATGCTAACACTGCTAAAGATGGAGGGAATCCCCGACTTCTCACGCATCGAGGGGCGCATGATCTCAGATTTCGAGGCCGTGGCCGAGGCGAGGCTTACGCCCTTAGGGGCATCGCTGCGCGAGGCATGGCGATGGAGCCTGCGGAAGTATCCGGAGGTGAGGATGCTGCGATACGTGTTCATGCCCGATCATCTGCATGTGTTGCTCAGGGTCACACAGAGGATAGCCTATCATCCGGGCGATGTGGTGCGCAGTTTCCGGCTTGAGGCCAATGAGCGCTACAGGGATTTGCTGCTGCGTAAGTATGAGCTGGAATTTGACGGGCGGATATTCCAAACCGGCTATAACGACCGCATACTGACCAAAAAGGGTCAGCTCGACACCACCACACGCTATATAATCGATAATCCGCGCCGGTTATACCTCAAGCGCGAGCATCCGGAGTTTTTTGTCAATGTGATGGGGGGATGGATAGGGGGTCAGGCGGTGGCTCTTTATGGTAATCTTCTTTTGCTTGAGGGGGCGATGAAGTGTGTGGTGCGCTACAGCCGGGGCTATAGCGAGGATGAGCGGCGCCTCAACCGGGCCCGCTGGGAGGAGACGCTGCGCGCCGGCGGGGTGCTGGTGTCACCGTTCATTCACCCTGAAGAGCGGGCAATGATGCAGCGGGCACTCGAGGCCGGAGGCCGCGTGATATGGATCCGGCCTGACGGCTTTCCTGACCGCTGGAAGCCCTCGGGGCGCTATTTCGACTATTGCGCCGCGGGGCAGCTGCTGCTGATTGGCCCGCTGGAGTATTCTACGACCCGCCGGGCGCTGACGCGCCAATGCTGCGAGTCGATGAACGCGCTGGCCCGCGCAGTGCTCATGGAGCCGCAAGTGCGCCTCTTCAGGCGCCGCTGAGGCGGCGATGGGAGTGCCGCCCTCGGCGGCACGGCTCATTTGAGCCCGGACCCGGGCTCAACCTCCAAAAACGCAAGCGCAGATAAGGACGCCGGCGGAGCTTCTGCTGCCCCTGCGGCGGCGAGCGCAGGCTTGGGCAGGCTGGGCTTGGGCTTGCGCTGGCTGGGCTTGGGCGGGCTGGCTTGCTGCGCTTGCGTTTTGGGGAGTTTAGGGCCGGGTGGCCCGGGGGCGTAGCGCGCCGGTCAGGCGCCGCTGAGGCGGCTGGGGCGCTTTTTTTTGCTGGGAGATGCGGAGTTACGGATTTTTTTTCGTAATTTTGCCGATATTACCGGAAAAACTTTTGTGGCCGCTGTTTTATAGGCTTCGAGTCAGTAGAGGAGTACGTCCACAATCAGGCTTAATATTCTTACATTTTTTTACTTTTTAACCAACTCACCATGAATCGCTTAAAGCATTTTGTAGCGGGTTCGTTGCTGGCGGCAACGGCGCTCAGCGGAGCTGCGTCAACCTTTGTGGGTGACCGCACTGACTTCCGTGATGAGACGATCTATTTCGCCATAACTACCCGATTCTACGATGGCGACCCGAAAAACAATGTCCTCTGCTGGGATGGACAGGAGAATCAGATCAAGTACAACGACCCGCTGTGGCGCGGTGACTTCAAGGGCTTGATCGACAAACTCGACTATATCAAGGCTCTGGGCTTCACTGCTATCTGGATCACTCCGGTAGTGCAGAATGGCTCGGGCTATGACTACCACGGCTATCACGCCATGGACTTCAGCTCTGTCGACCTCCGTTATGAGAGCCGCAAGGAGTGGGGTTCGGCTGAGGATGTGGATTTCCAGACTCTTATCGATGCCGCCCACGCCAAGGGTATGAAGATTGTGCTCGACATCGTGCTGCAGCACACCGGCAACTTCGGCGAGAAGAAATTCGCCCACCTCTTCGACCGCGACCAGAATATCCGCAACCAGGCTGATATCGAGGCCTGTCTGATACCGACCGATATCCTCGGTGGACAGTCGTACTGGGAACTCCCTGCCGAGGGCGAGGGTGCGAACCAGTATACCGAGCGCTTCAAATATCTGAAGAATACCGACGGCCAGAACCATGACAGCAACAACTACTGGCACCACGTGGCCAACGCCTGGAACTGGGACGACCCCTCACGCTGGTGGGGCCAGATCGCAGGTGACTGCGTAGACCTCAACACCGAGAACCCCGCTGTAGATGAATATCTGGTGGAGTGCTACGGCAAGTTTATCGAGATGGGTGTCGACGCATTCCGTATCGATACCACAGGCCACATCGCCCCGCTGACTTTCAACTCATATTTCATCCCGAAATTTATCGAGCTCGGCGAGAAGTATAAGAGCAAACGTCTTAACGAGGCTCCCTTCTATATGTTCGGTGAGTGCTGCGCACGCTACGGCGGCGTCATCTACCGCGACAATCACGTGCTTTCGAGCCACTACTACACTTGGAAGTCTGACCCCGCTCTGGTCAATGAGTGGAAGCAGTATGATGCAGAATGGTGGGCCAGCCAGGTTGTGCCCGAGGGTGGAGCGCCGATCGGCAACATGCTCACCTGCACCAAGGACCCTGCCACTGTGCATGACTCTGACAATGTCTTCATGAAGAACGGCGCATGGCACGAGCCCGACTACTCGGATGCATCAGGCTTCAATGTGATCGACTTCCCGATGCACTACAACTTCCACAGCGCCGACCAGGCAGTGCGTATCGCCCAGGAGGGTGACCACTACTATAATGACGCATCATGGAATGTGGTGTATGTAGACTCTCACGACTACAGCCCGGGTCCGAACGACGGCGTGCGCTTCAGCGACGGCACCGAACAGTGGGCCGAGAACCTCTCGCTGATGTTCACATTCCGTGGCGTGCCCTGTCTCTACTACGGTTCTGAGGTAGAGTTCCAGAAGGGCAAGACCATCGACGAGGGTCCGAATCTGGCATCTGCCGAGTCAGGCCGCGCATACTTCGGTGCATATCTGGAGGGTAGCGTAAGCACTACTGACTTCGGTGAGTATGAGGCTTCAGGCAATGTCAAGGAGACTCTTAACGCCGACCTCGCCCAGCATATCCGCCGCCTCAACCAGCTGCGTGCCGCTGTGCCCGCGCTGCGTAAGGGTCAGTACACCTTCGACGGCTGCACCGCCAACGGCGGCAAGGCCTACAAGCGTGCATGGAAAGACAGCTACGCTCTGGTAGCCCTCAACGGTGGCGCTACATTCGAGGATGTGCCCGCCGGAACATACACCGACATCGTGACCGGCAAGCAGTACCAGGGTGGTGGCACAATCACTGTCGACGCCCCCAAGAATATGGGTCAGCTGCGTATCCTCGTCAAAGACTGGAAGGGCGCAAGCAAGCAGGTGGGCGAGCACGGCAAGTTCATCTACGACACTACTCCCGTCAGCCATGGAGGCAGCGTGACATTCACTGACCCCGGCACAACAGAATACTACACCAAGGATGACGCAATCGGCTCAGCAGGCATGAAGCTTTCTCCTGCCGGCGGTTCGTTCCGCACCGACGAGATGACAGTGACCATCGCCCTCAACGATGCAGCCGTATCAGGCTGGTACAAGCTCGGCGACGCAGCCCAGGTGAACCTCACCCAGGGCCAGCAGAAGAGCGTAACCTTCGGCAGCGACATGAACTTCGGCGACACCATCACCATCTCATGGGGTGTGAAGGGTGCCGACGGTGTGGAATACACCGGCTCAGCTACCTACAAGAAGGTTGACCCGAACGCCACCACCACTATCTACGTGACTGCCGACAGCGCTCCCTACGCCTACATCTGGGGCACCAACAGCGCAGGCAAGCAGGCAGAGCCCAACGGCACATGGCCCGGCTCGAAGCTCACCGAGAGCACCGAGATCGACGGCCGCACATTCTGGAGCTTCACCCTCGATGACATCGAGAGCGCAAGCGTGATCTTCACTACCGACGGCACCAACGGCAAGACTCCCGACATCACCGGCATCACTTCTGACACATACTTTGAGTATGACGGCAACGGCAACGCCAAGAAGATTGACGTAGACGTAACTCCGCAGCCCAAGGTAAGCTTCTCGCCCAACGGCGGCTCATTCGACGACACAATCACTGTGAAGGTGACCGCTTCCAACGCCACCGCTTCATGGTATAAGATCGGCGACGCTTCTGAGAAACACTTCACCAACACTGCCTCATTCACTCTTGGCGCCGACATGGAGCCGGGCGAGAGCGTGGAGGTGACCTGGAGCGCCACCAACGGCGACGTCACCAAGACCGGCAGCGTGAAATACACCAAGCGTGCACCCCTGCCCGTGACCGACGGCATCACTATCTACGTAGCTGCCACTTCGGCTCCCAACCTCTATGCATGGGATGCTACAAGCAGTGCGAAGCTGACTGGAGAATGGCCCGGCACACGCCTCACAGAACAGACCAATGTGAATGGCCAGGATTACTGGTACTATACCTTCCCCGAGGAGGTGAAGGGTGTCAACATCATCTTCAATGATAATGGCCAGACTGATGATATCAAGAATATCACCAAGAACAGCTACTTCACCTACAATGGCTCTACAGGCTACACTGTAGTTGACCTCGGCGGCGGTGGCGGCGGTGATGACATCGTTGACCCGATTGGCGAAGATGTGATCTACTTCTACAACTCAAGCAACTGGAGCAATGTCTACGCATATGCCTGGAATGGCGTCACTGAATACTTCGGTGCATGGCCCGGCAAGCAGATGACCAAGACTACTGAGCTCAACGGCAAGAGATACTTCGTGATCGAGCTTCCCACAGTGGCAGCCGGCTCACAGGTAATCTTCAACGGCGGCAACGGCCAGGGTCAGACTGATGACTTCGATCTCGTTGTGGGTGGTTTCTACGACAACTCAGGCTGGACAGGCGTCGAAGGCATCGGTGCCGAAGAGGCAGAGGCTGAGTTCTACACACTCCAGGGTGTGCGTGTAGAGAACCCGACTCCCGGCATCTATGTGATGCGTAAGGGCGGCAAGATCAGCAAGGTAGTCATCCGCTGATAGCGCAGCTTACTAATCGATAATTGCCAATATACAGAGGCGGCCCCTTCACATCGTGGAAGGGGGCGCCTCTCTTTTTTTTCAAGTTGCCACTAATCTGAGTCATCTCATAGCCGGCGGGTCAGAAAGCAGAGACTCATCACCGGCGCCTCAAAATATTTTTTTAATTATTTTTATAAAAATTTTTGATAGAATGGAAAATTGTATTAATTTTGTGCATCCGCGCTTTAAAATTGTTAGAAGTTATTGCGGTGGAAATGTAGATATGCCATCTTTGGGATGGAAATATTAACCATAATCATAGTTATATGAAGAAGTCTTTACTATCATTGGCTGCCGTAATGGCAGTTTCAGGCGCTTTTGCTGTCAATCCGTCAAAGTCACTCAGCTTCTCGGGTCAGCTGACCGAGCGTAAGGGTATGCCGGCGCGCAAGCTGACCTCCAACCTCAAGGCCTCGGAGCTGATGCGCACTCCCGGCTCACCGCTGCAGAAGCGCCTCACCCGTGCCGATGAGGCAACGCAGCTCTCGATGAACTGGGGCTACTGTGATTCACCCTATCTGGCCATGCCTTCAAACGCCGGAGAATTTGGCGGTGCAATCCAGCTCAGCGCCGAGAAAGCCACAACCTGGGCCGGCGCCACAATAAGCGCGGTGACTGTATGCACTCCCTTGGACTTCGATTCAGAGCGCGAGGAGGATGGATGGTATGTATACGACAATCCTGTCAAGAAGGTGACCGTGTGGGTCAAGGAGGCCCTCGATGGCGAGCCGGTGGTATCGACCACGGCTGATCTTGACTCTGAAGGTGTGATATTCCAGGAGATTCCCCTCGACCAGCCCTACACACTGAAAGCCGAGACACCTGTGTATATCGGTTATACCTTCCAGGATGTGCCCGAGGATGGCAACTACGGCATCTTCATCACTGACTACAACTATCCCCTCGACTCGATGAGTTGCTACGTATGGTCGAAGTACTCAGGATATGACGACTGGGGTTATCCCGTATTCGAGGCCGAAGACTACGACTGGAGCGAGCTTGGCTATGACTATGGCAACCTCTGCATGAAGGCGCGTGTCAACGGCGACATGCTTCCTACTAATGTGACCTCAGTATATGCCTATCAGCTGCCGGTGTATGCAGCTCCGGGCGAGCCCTTCGAGGCGCTGATACAATATAGCAATGCAGGAGCCAACACCATCGAGACCATCGACCTCACACTCGAGGTGGAGGGTATGGAGCCTCAGGTGAAGACTCTGGATGTGGCTTACGCTCCCCTGGCGTATGGCGAGTATAGCCTTGACGGCGCCGAATTCGAATGCACTACTGTTGGCAACAATATCGCTTACAAGTTCTATATCTCAGCCGTCAACGGCGAGAAGATTGCCGACGATGACCTCGATATCATCGAGGGTACGCTGCTCTGTATCTCAGAGGGCTACGCGAAGAACACTGTCTTCGAAGAGTACACCGGCACATGGTGCGGATGGTGTGTCGTAGGCTATGCCGGCATGGAATACATGGCTGAGAACTACGCCGACAAGGGCTTTATCGGCATCGCCGTACACTCGGGCGACGAGATGGAGGTGTGTGATGTCGACCAGCCTTACTATGAGATTTCACAGGTTGTGACCGGCTTCCCCTGCGCTTACGCCAACCGCGATATGAGCACAGAGATCTATCCTGACCCCGAAGACCTCGAATACTACTTCGAGATGCTCAGCGAGGTTCCGGCATATGCCGAGATTTCGGCCACAGTAGAGAATGGCTCGGCACAGAACACTCTCAAGCTCAGCACGAAGACTAAATTCGGTGCCTCTGAGGAGGATGCTGACTATCGCGTAGGCTATGTGGTGATAGAGAATGGCGTAGGCCCCTATGTGCAGCATAACTATGCCGCCGGCCTGGATGACGACTACTATGGCTTTGAGGATAAGGGTGAGCTCGTGCCTCTGAAGTTTAACGAGGTGGCACGTGAGTGCTCTGAGCCCGCAGGTGTGGCTGAATCGCTGCCCGCATCGATCGAGGAGGGTGTGGAATATCCCTTCGAGGTTGAGATTCCTCTCACCGGCGTTGCCGATGCCAAGAAGGTGCGTGTGGTGGCACTGGTGGTCAACAACATCAACGGTACTATCGAGAATGCATGCGAGGTGGAGGTGCCCGGCTACAATGGCGTGAAGGGTGTGCTTGGCGAATCGGCTGAGCCTCTGATGGCCTATGGCTTGAAGGGTGGCGTGGCTCTGCGCGCCAACAATGGCAAAGCTTCAGTCTATAGCATTGATGGCCGCTGCGTGGCCCGCGAGGTCAAGGGCTCATTCCTGGCGCTTCCGGCAGGTATGTATGTTGTGACTCTGAATGGCAAGAGTGTGAAAGTGGCAGTGCGCTGATTAATCCGGGCGCCTTTTCCGGCAGCCCGGACCCGGGCTGAACTGCCTAAAACGCAAGCGCAGATATTGGCTGCGCATTATCGGCGCAGATATTGGCTGCGCATTATCGGCGCAGATATTGGCTGCGCTATTATGAGCGAACTTCGCATTTGGCAAAATATTAGCTCGCCCCCAAGAAAAGGGGGGCGAGCTTTTGCTTTTATGGGGCTTTGGGCTTAATGGGGGCCTTGGCTTAATTCGGGCTTTGGCTTAATTCGGGCTGCCGCCCTCACACGGCTTTGGGGCTGGCGGGGGGCTGGCCGCGGGGTCAGGGGTTGGCGGGGGATTCTTCGCGGGCTTCGTTGAGGGCTTCGAAGTAGTCGTCGGCTATGGTCAGCCACTCTTCGAGGGTGCCGGCGGTGGTGAAGCCGGGCTCGGTGGTGGGGTCGCCAAGGGTCTTGCGGGCTATGGCTTCGGTGAGGGTCACTACGGTGGGCTTCACTTCGGTGTCTTCGTCGTAGTAGTCGTTGAAGTCTACGTGGGCTTTCTCCTCCTCAATCAGATAGAGGGTGCCCTGGTAGCGGTATAGCCCCATGATGCGGCTCACGTCGGGCTGCTGCTCGGGGTCGGTGGCGAGGTTGATTTCGGGTATGAACTGGAATCCGGCTGAGGCGTTGTCCCAGATGATGGCTCCGATAGAGCGTTCCTTCATGTCGTCGAGAAGGTCCTGGCGGGCTTTTCCTAATAGATCTGTGTTTTCCATAATGGTGCGTGTTTATGCTTTTTTTATTGATTGATTAATGTTTATACGCGCGGAGAGGGGGTTTGGTTCAGCTGGGGCGCTGCGGAGCCGCGCGCTGCTTCGCCGCCGGGGGCTGTGGCGCATGCTCCGGGGAGGCTGATGAACAATATCGGGTGTCGGGGCGTTTAACTACTGATAATTCACGTAAATACAATCACTCCGCGGGCCGGCTGGCCCGGGATTTAAAAAAGATGTCTATGGAAAACACTGATAAGAAAGAGAAAGTATATCTCGTAAGCTTCGGCAATTCTGATAAGTATGTGCTGCGCGACGGTTCGGTGGGCAAGGAGTCAGAGCTCACCAAGATTGAGTCGGAACTCAACTCATTCCTGCGCCAGAAATTCCCCGATGAGACTTTTGCCTACTTCACCACTCCGCGCGTGGATGAGATCGCAGCCTCGCATGTGGCCCGCTACGCCTCATATCCTGAGCTCGACTCAGCCGCCATCACCTCGATCAAGGAGGTTCTGGCCCGCGAGGTTAAAGAGATGGAAGCCAACAAGAATCTCAACTCCGACGCCCCCTATGCCAACGTCAAACCGGCCGCTGCCGACATACCCCCACATCCTCGGCTGAGGGGTTCGGCCACAAATAAGTGGCAGCTGATTGACAGTGAATAGAAAAAAATTACTAAATTTGTAGACTGATACCCGGCAGGACGCATCATCAGCTCTCAGGGAGAGCCAGCGGATGTGAGCTGTCGGGAAATCTGGCTTATATTAACAAAGACATGGCCTACAAATTTGATTATCTCGTAATAGGCTCCGGCATAGCCGGAATGAGTTTCGCGCTCAAAGTGGCCGCCCACTCACGTGTGGCCCTTATATGCAAGACCACTCTCGAAGAGGCCAACACCTATCTGGCCCAGGGTGGAGTGGCGAGTGTGACGAATCTTGAAGTCGACGACTTCGACAAACATATCCACGACACGATGGTGGCCGGCGACTGGCTCTCGGATCCGGAGGCAGTGGCCAAGGTGGTGCGCCATGCCCCCGAAGGGATTGACTTCCTCGTGGGACAGGGTGTAGACTTCGACCGCAAGGCCGACGGCACCTACGACCTGCACCGCGAGGGTGGCCACTCGGAATTCCGCATCCTTCACCACGCCGACAACACCGGCGCCGAGATTCAGCTCAGCCTGGTAGAGCAGGTGAAGCGCCACCCCAACATCGAGGTCTTCGAGCATCACTTCGCCGTGGAGATCATCACTCAGCATCACCTCGGCAAGATAGTCACCCGCCGCACCCCCGATATCACCTGCTACGGAGCCTACGTGCTCGATGAGACCACCGGCCGCGTAGAGACCTTCCTGGCCCGTGCCACAGTGATGGCCACAGGCGGCGTAGGCGCAGTCTACACCACCACCACCAACCCCCTGATAGCCACCGGCGACGGCATCGCCATGACATATCGAGCCAAAGGGACAGTCAGCGACATGGAATTCATACAGTTCCACCCCACTGCCCTCTATCATCCCGGCGACCGCCCCTCATTCCTCATCACCGAGGCCATGCGCGGCTACGGCGCCGTGCTGCGCAATCTCGACGGCTCGGAGTTTATGCAGAAGTATGACCCCCGCCTCTCGCTCGCACCGCGCGACATCGTGGCCCGCGCCATCGACTCAGAGATGAAGCTGCACGGCACCGACCACGTCTATCTCGACGTCACCCACAAAGACCCCGAAGAGACCCGCCGCCACTTCCCCAACATCTACGAGAAATGCCTCTCGCTCGGCATCGATATCACCAAGGATATGATCCCCGTGGCCCCGGCAGCGCACTACCTCTGCGGCGGCATAAAGGTAGATGCCAACGGCGAGTCATCCATCGGCCGCCTCTACGCCATCGGCGAATGTTCATGCACAGGCCTGCACGGCGGCAACCGCCTCGCCTCCAACTCGCTCATCGAGGCAGTGGTATATGCCGACGCAGCCGCCCGCCACTCGGCCGAGGCAATCAAAGGATATGAATTCCGCACCGATGTGCCCGACTGGAATGACGAAGGGACCGCCCATCCCGAAGAGATGGTGCTCATCACCCAGTCGGCCAAGGAGGTCAACCAGATAATGGGCTACTATGTGGGCATCGTGCGCTCCGACCTGCGCCTGCACCGCGCCTGGAACCGCCTCGACATCCTCTACGAAGAGACCGAGAAACTATTCAAAGTCTCCAAGCCCACCCGCGAGCTCTGCGAGCTGCGCAACATGATCAACGTGGCCTACCTCATCATGCGCCAGGCCATGGAGCGCAAAGAGAGCCGCGGCCTGCACTACACCGTCGACTACCCCCACGCCTGACCGCGCCCGGGGGGGAGAGGGTGAGGCCACGCCGCCTCTGCCACGCGACGCCGGCAATCACTATCGCCGGCGCCCACCAACACATCAACATCCGTAAACAACCCCTATGAAGAAACAGAATCCACGGCGTCGCCTCATCCCCGTCGCTACGATATCGATGCTCGCCCTGCTGCTGGGGGGAGCATTCACAGGTGTGGCCCAGAAGAAGAGTGGCGACACCCCCGCCATAAGCCACGACGAGGCCTTCCAGCGCAACATCGCCATCTTCAATGCCCTCGCCCAGGAGCTTGAGGAGAACTATGTCGACTCCATCCGCCCCGACGAAGCCTTCAAAGCCGCCATACGCGGCATGCTCGCCACCGTCGACCCCTACACCGAATACTACTCATACGACGACAAAGAGAACCTTGCCCGCCTCACCACCGGCGCCTACGGCGGCATCGGCTCAATCATCATGAGCCGCGACGGCGGGACGTATATCTCAGAGCCGCTCGTAGGTTCGCCGGCCATGAAAGCCGGCCTGCTCCCCGGCGATCGCCTGCTGCGGGTAGACAGTATCGACGTCACTACCATGACCTCCGACCTCACCTCGAAGCATCTCAAAGGGCAACCCGGCACTGAGGTCACCGTCACCGTAAGCCGTCCCTATGTAGGAGCCGACTCCCTGCGCACCTTCACCATCACCCGCGAGAAGGTGGCCGAGCCGAGCCTGCCATGGTATGGCGTCGTCAACGGCCATACCGGCTATATCCGCCTCACGCAGTTTGTGGAGTCATCCGCAGCCGATGTGCTCAAGGCCCTCGAGGAATTCAAGGCCAACCCCGATGTGAAATACCTCGTGCTCGACTTGCGCGGCAACGGCGGCGGACTCGTGGAGAGCGCCGTGCGCATCCTCAGCTACTTCCTGCCCAAAGGCACTGAAGTGCTCCGCACCCGCGGCAAGGATGCCGACAGCGAGAAGGTCTACAAGACCCAGCAGAACCCCGTGATGCCCGACATGCCGATGGCCGTGCTCATCGACGGCGGCTCAGCCTCGGCCGCGGAAATCACCGCCGGAGCCCTCCAGGATCTCGACAGAGCCGTCCTGATAGGCTCGCGCAGCTTCGGCAAGGGATTGGTCCAGGGGACCCGCATGCTCCCCTATAATGCCCTCCTGAAGGTGACACAGGCAAAATACTACATCCCCTCCGGACGCCTCATCCAGGCCCTCGACTACTCCCACCGCAATCCCGACGGCAGTGTGGCCCGCACCCCCGACAGCCTCACCAACGTCTATCACACCCGCGCCGGCCGCGAGGTGCGCGACGGCGGCGGACTCACCCCCGACAGCATAATCGACTGGGGCGAGATGACCCCCCTGATGTATGGCCTCATGGTCGGCAACCATCTCTTTGACTACGCCAACCGCTACGCCGCCACACATCCCGCCCCCGAGTCAGTCACCACCTTCAGCCTCACCGACGCCGACTTCGCCGAATTTGCCGACGGCATCGACGCCACGAAATTCAAATACGACAAACTCTGCAACAACATCCTCGGCGACCTCCGCTCGACAGCCAAGGCCGAAGGGTATCTCACCCCCGAAATCACCGCTGCCATCGACTCACTCGAGCGCAGCCTTGACCATGACCTCAAGAGCGACCTCTACACCAAGCGTCCCATGATTGAGGAATACCTCACCGAAGAGATCGCCGCCCGCTATGAGCCCGGCTCAGGGCGCACACGCCGCGAACTCGTAAGCGACAAAGCCCTCGCCAAGGCCGAAGAGATCTTCGCCACCCCCGGCCTCTATCAGAAGATGCTCCGTCAGGAGGCTGAGACCAAGACAAAATAATCTCCACCACAGAATAATCACTCCGGGAGGAGCGGCTCGCTGCCGCTCTTCCCGGACTCTCATGCAAGCATACGCAATAAAGAAATGACACTCGACCAGGTCGACAATCTATTCGCCACCCCCGCCCGCATGGAGGAGCTGAGAGGGCTGCTCACCGACAAATCGGTGCGCCGCCTCCTCTTGCGCGGACTTGCCGGTTCGGCACCGGCGATGCTCTTCGCCGCACTCCCCGCCCGGCGTCTCCCCTATCTGCTCGTGGCCAACGACCCCGATGCCGCCGGATATCTATACCACGACCTCTGCCAGATATGCGGCAGCGACGCCGAGGTGGCCATCTTCCCCAGCGGCTACAAGCGGCATATCAAATATGGCCAGCCTGATGCCCCCGCCCAGATTCTGCGCACCGAGACCCTCGACGCCCTCAGCGCCGGCGGCAAGCTGCGATGGGTAGTCACCTCCCCCGAGGCCCTGGCCGAGAAGGTGCCCCTCCCCGACACCCTCAGCCAGACTACAATGACCCTGCGCAGCGGCAAGCCCTACGAGATGAAAGATCTGCTCGTCCGGCTGCGCGAGATGGGATTCCGCGAGGTAGACTATGTCTATGAACCCGGACAATTTGCCCGACGCGGCTCGATTCTCGATGTGTTCTCATTCTCAAACGAATATCCCTACCGCTTCGACTTCTTTGACGACGAACTCGACTCGATACGCGTATTCAATGTCGAGACCCAGCTCTCGATGGAGCGTGTCGACTCGGTGAGCCTGATACCCGTCAGCGCCGCCGACACCCCCGACGGCATATCGCTGCCCGAATTCATGCTCCGCCTGCTGCCCAAGCGCGCCAACGCCTCGGGCAAGGATGAGATTGTGGTGATTTGCCAATCCTCCTCGCTCTGCCTCGACCGCGTGCGCGCCATTACCTCCGACACCTTCTCGGAGTCGGCCCTCATCGCCAGCGAGGGTGATGCCGCAGCGATGGATAAAGTGGTGGATTTCGAGGCCTTCAGCCAGACGATGCAGGGGGCGAAAACCGTTGACTACAGCTTCGGCGGTGTCCCCATGGCCGCTCTCCCCGACCCGGCGATGGTGCGCGAGATTGACTATGGCTGCACCCCTCAGAGCCTCTATCACAAGAACTTCAATCTCATAGCCGAATCATTCACCCGCCTGCTCGACGAGGGCTACCGTCTCTTCATACTCTCCGACTCCGAATTTCAGAACGAACGCCTGCGCGACATCTTCAGCGAGCGCGGCGACAAGATCGACTTCACCCCCGTCAGCCGCACCATCCACGAAGGATTCGCCGACTCGCAGCAGCGCCTCTGCTTCTTTACCGACCATCAGATTTTCGACCGCTTCCACAAATACTCCCTGCGCTCCGACCGCGCCCGCAGCGGCAAACTCGCCCTCAGCCTCAAGGAACTCAACCAGATAGAGGTAGGCGACTACATAGTCCACGTCGACCACGGCATAGGACGCTTCGGGGGCCTCATCAAGACCGATGTCAACGGCCGACCCCAGGAGATGATAAAACTCCTCTATCAGAACGACGACATCATACTGGTCAGCATCCACGCCCTGCATAAGCTCTCGAAATACCGCGGCAAAGAGGGTATACCCCCCAAGATATCGAAACTCGGCACCGGCGCCTGGCAGCGCATCAAAGAGCGCACCAAGCAGAAGATGAAGGATATGGCGCGCGACCTGATAAAGCTCTACGCCGCACGCCGCAAAGAGGAGGGATTCGCCTACTCGCCCGACTCATACATGCAGCGCGAGCTCGAGGCATCATTCATCTACGAAGATACCCCCGACCAGCTCCGCGCCACAGCCGAAATCAAGGCCGACATGGAGTCTAACCGCCCGATGGACCGCCTCGTGTGCGGCGACGTGGGCTTCGGCAAGACCGAGATAGCCGTGCGCGCCGCGTTCAAGGCCGCCGCCGACTCGAAGCAGACGGCTGTGCTCGTGCCCACCACAGTGCTCGCCATGCAGCACTACCACACCTTCTCAGAGCGCCTCAAGGACCTCCCCGTCAGGGTCGAGTTCCTCTCACGCGCCCGCAAACCCAAAGAGGTGAAGCAGATTCTCGCCGACCTCGAGGTCGGCAACATCGACATCCTTATCGGCACCCATAAACTTATCGGCAAGAGCGTGAAATTCAAGGACCTCGGTCTGCTGATAGTAGATGAGGAGCAGAAATTCGGCGTGGCCGTCAAAGAGAAGCTCAAGCAGCTCAAGGTCAATGTCGACACTCTCACCATGAGTGCCACCCCCATCCCCCGCACCCTGCAGTTCTCGCTCATGGGGGCCCGCGACCTCTCTTCGCTCAATACCCCGCCGGCCAACCGCCAGCCCATCCAGACCGTCGTCAGCGGTTTTGACGACGATGTGGTCAGCGAGGCCATCAATTTCGAGCTCAGCCGCAACGGTCAGGTATTCTTCATCTCCAACCGCATCAACGACCTCTACGAGATTCAGGACCGCCTGCAGCGCCTCGTCCCGAAACTCCGCGTGGTCGTGGCCCATGGCCAGATGCCCCCCGAGCAGCTCGAGAAGGCCATCGAAGACTTCGCCGCACATGACTATGATGTGTTGCTATCGACCACCATCGTGGAGAATGGCATAGATATGCCAAACGTCAACACCATCATTATCAACAACGCCCACAACTTCGGCCTTAGCGAGCTCCATCAGTTGCGCGGTCGCGTGGGGCGCTGCAGCCGCAAGGCATTCTGCTACCTACTCGTGCCCCCCGGGCTCCCCCTCACCCCCGTGGCGCGGCGCCGCCTGCAGGCCATCGAATCATTCAGCGACCTCGGAGCCGGAATACATCTCGCCATGCAGGACCTCGACATACGCGGCGCCGGCAACCTCCTCGGTGCCGAACAGAGCGGATTCATAGCCGACCTCGGATATGAGGCTTACCAGAAGATACTCAAAGAGGCAGTCACCGAACTGCGCACCGAAGAATTCGCCGACTCATTCGATGACATGACCCGCGACGGCGCACAGGATTTCGTGGCCGACTGTGTCATCGAGTCCGACCTCGAATTGCGTCTGCCACCCGAATATGTGCCTCAGGAGAGCGAACGCATTCTGCTCTATCAGCGTTTGGATAATATGGAGCGCCCCGATGATGTGAGAGCCTTCGCCGAGAATCTGCGCGACCGCTTCGGCCCCCTTCCTCACACCACCGAAGAGCTCATCCGCGTCGTGCCCCTGCGCATGAAGGCCCGCCGCCTCGGCATTGAGCGCCTCACGCTCAAGAATGGCCGGATGTATCTCTACTTCGTGGGCGACGACAACAAAGCCTACTACCAGAGCCCGGCATTCGGCAAGGTGCTCTCCTACATGCAGGTCAACCCCACGGCCACCAACCTGCGTGAGGTGAAGGGGAAGCGCTCGATGGTGGTCAACGGCGTGGGCGATGTGAGCAGCGCCCTCTCCATACTCGAACTCATGGAGAATGCCACGCCATTGTAAGTCAATCTGTAAATCAATCATGAGGCGGCGGCAGCTTCAGAGCGCCGCCTCAGCCTCCCGACTATCGCAATCTAATACCCGTAAAAGCATATGAAGAGAACGTTAATCCTTGTAATCGCAGCCATGCTGACACTCGGCGTGGGCCGCGCCGCGCGTCACACCGAACTCCCCGCCATCCTTGACGGCAGTATGAGCCTCTACGACTTCGACGCAGTCGAACCTTCGGCACTCCCTGACTCGCTCACACCCGTCTTCATCAACTATGTCGCCCGCCACGGCGCGCGCTATCTCACCTCGGAGAATAAAGTGAAGGCATGCGAGAAATGGCTCTCTAAGGCCCGTGAGGCGGGTACCCTTACGAAAGAGGGTAAGGACTTCATGCGCCTCCTCGCCGGCGTAAGAGAGGCCACTGACGGCCAATGGGGGATGCTCTCGCCTATCGGTAAGGCTCAGGAGCTGCGCCTCGGCCGCGAGATGGCGCAGATGTATCCGGCTCTCTTCGGTGCCAAGGGTGCGTCGGTCAACTCAGTGGCATCGTATGTGCCGCGCGTGATCGAGACAATGGATCAGTTCACCATAGCTATAGCCGACATTCACGAAGGTATCCAGACCACCGCCTCATCGGGGCGCAGCTACGACAAGCTGACACGCTTCTTCGTCACTGACTCTGTCTACGACGCCTGGCGCCACACCGGAGCCTGGCGTGAGGTGTATGATGACTTTGTGGCGCGGATGGTGCCCACAGCTCCGGCCGAGCGCCTTGTGGGAAAGAACAGCGGTCTGAGCGACAAGGATCTTAAGAAACTCAGCTACGACATGTACAAGGTGCTGCAGGGTATGCGCGCCGCATCGCTTCCGGCCCCGACTACCGAGTGGATGACCGAAGATGAATACCGCCGTTGCTGGGAGGCCACCAACCTTGAGAAGTACTTCCAGTACTCGATCTCCCCTCTCTCGACTGTGCCCGCAGCCGGCGCCTGCAATCTGCTCTATTATCTGCTTCACACAGAGACGCTTCTGCTGCAGGGTGAGCTTCAGCCCGGATTGGCAGGAGTCTTCGGTCATGCCGAGACACTGCTCCCCTTCTTCTCGCTCATCGGCGTGCCGGGCACCACTGCCATGCCGCTTGACTACGACCGGCTCCCCGCCGAATGGAGCGATGCCGAGCTGACCCCGCTTGCGGCAAATCTGGCCATCATCTATTCGCGTTCAGCCTCAGGCCATCTCTACGCCTCGATGCGCCTCAACGGCCGCAACATCTCCCCCATCAACGATCCCGCTCAGCTCACCGTCCCCATCCAGCAGCTCCACGACTACTGGCTCAACCGCATCCACCAGCTATTACCGCACTGACCCTTTGCCGGAACCTCGCGAACAGGCGCACAACCCTCCGGATTGCGGCTGCCAAGCCCTTTCTCGGAGACTCCTTATTGATGTAATCACCATTTATGACGCTTGGGGGCGCGCCCCAGGCGTCATAAATGGTGCATCTACTTGCCTACTCATATAGCTCGTTATGGTCGGTTCTTAAACGAATGATTCCGCAGATTTTTAAAAAAAATATGGAATTTTATTGTTATTAACGTTTTTTTTGCATATCTTTGCTTTTGATAACACAACCTTTAGACCTTGTTTCACTCAAAAGTAACCGTTTTGGTCAGAAAGGATAGTACGTTCTGTTATTATAAATCACTTAGATATGAAACTCAACATCTCGGCTCTTATCATCACCATATTAGTTATGGTCAGTCACACCACGTTGGCCTCTGCGTCATTTTTGGCTGAGGCGGATTCTGTAGCGTCCGAACCTGTATCGACAGATCTTGAAGAATTAGTAGTGACAGGCAAAAATGCGTGGATTGATGGTGATAAGGTTGTTTTCATGCCTACGAAGAAGGAGAAGAATCTGGCCAACAGTCCGGCGTCGTTAGTTGCCTCAATGAATATTCCATTGATAAATGTCAGAGGTGAAGAAATGACTGATTATAAGGGTGATACTGTGACTGTGTATATCAATGGCGAGGAGGCTACGGATATTGATTTACAGACATTTTGGCCCTCGGAGGTCACAAAAGTGGAATATTTCAGCGACCCGACCGATCCACGTTTCAATAACAAAAAGGCGATTTTGAATTTCGTTACTCCTCAGTACGTTGTCGGAGGGGTAACGAGAGTTAATGGTCTTCAAAAGTGGCCATGGCGCGGAGTATATTCCGCAGCCTCCAAATTAGCGTATAAGGCAATGACTTATGGTATAGCTATTCGTGGGCAATTCAAGGATTCACAAACTCCAATTGCAGCCGACAATAGTTATTCTAATTTTTGGCTTGACAAGAAGTTTTACCAACAGCTTAATCATATATCCGCTGATACACTCCTTTCAAAAGATGATGAATTCAGTATAGCCGCAAATGCAGTCTACCGTAATGATAAGGTCAGGCTGACTCACACTGCAGGTATAAAATTTCTTCATCAGCCCCGACAGACGTATGGGCGCAGGACTTTTGGCAACCCGCCATATTCGATTCTGAACTCTCATGGCGGCAGGAATATTATCATGGATTCTCGCCGCAAGTAAATGGTGATTATCTTTTCCTATTCAGCAAGCATGTAGTATTGCAGACAACTTGGGGTTATTCTTATTCAAAAGGTTATCGTGAGAATATCAGTCAGCTTTCATCCCAACCGGTGGTGGAGAATATATCCCGGGAGCGGGCTAATTCAATATCAGCTACTGCAAATTTAGCCTATGTATTCTCCGACAAAGGATACGTGCAGCTTCAGATGCAAAATTCCACTGACTTCTACAAGACAGAATATGGAGGATATTCAAGCTTTACATCGCATCAGACGCAGGGAATGGCCAAGTTGGCACTGCTCGGAAGCTGGCAACCATCAAATAAGTTCTATCTCGGCATATTGCCGGGTATATCAATCGTGTATCGCACAGACCATACCGATGACCGAATTTTGGAGACTACACCCACTGTCAGTATCTATACCCAGTGGTATCCGGTCGAGAAACTGTTTTTAAGGCTCTCAGGAGGCTATGCAACTACCCAGCCATTCACATCTACCACTGCAGATGCGATGATTCGACAATCGACTCTTTTCTGGTTCAAAGGGAATCCGTCGTTAAAGAGTTGGCAGCAATTGAGAGGCGATTTTACTGCGATGTATATGTTGGCTGATTGGTTGACGCCATCGGTCAATCTCTTTTATCTCCGTACGTTTCATGACACGTGCCGACGTTATTACGCTGCGTCAGAAGCTGAGGAGGGTATCGTAGAAGAATATTTCAACGCTGCGCCCGAGGATCACATCCGGTTATCGACTACTCTCTCAGGTAATTATTTCAACCGGGCGTTGACGGTGAGCCTATCCCCGACTCTCGCTTATACGAAGACGCGTAGTTCATTTATTGGCGACCGTACGCTGACGCGATTCTATATGTATGGAAGTGTTGGCTATAAAATTGGAAACTTCGGATTTGATGTTTCATATGAAACTTCGCAAAAGATGATTTCCGATGCAGGCCAAGTTACTGAATATCGGCCCGACCGATGGAATTTCTCGGCATCCTACGGCAATGGAAATTTATATGTCTCAGTGGGAATTGACAATATTTTCCATACAACTGATGTGCGTCCGTGGCTGTTGGATTCAAAGAATTACTCCTATGATAAGGTTCTTTATCAGACGGGACGTTCATTCTCAGTAAATCTGACCTATACTTTCGGGTATGGAAAGAAAGTGGGACAATCAATTCAGATTGATATGCCTGACGGAATCAAATCCGGAGCGTCACGCGGACTATAAACTCAAAGGTGTTGAGGCACTTGCTGATATTTCCCACATGACCATTTGGGGGGTAAGTGGCTGCGGATGATTCAGCGGTTACGGGGGATCGTGGTCGGGGGTGGTGAGGGTGTTGCGGGCGTTGCGGAGCAGACCGGCGAGTTTGGTGCGTTTTATGGGGGAGCCTTTGAAGAGGCGGGAGAATTCCTCTTGGGTGAGGGTAGAGGCTGCTTCGGAGGTGAGGGTCAGTAGACCGGGACGGGGGGCGAATTCATCGATTGCGGTGGGGGTGGTGCGGCGGTTGAGCGGACATACGTTCTGGCAGATGTCGCAGCCGTAGAGAGTGGCTCTCCCCTGTTGGGTCTGCATCGCTTCGAGTCCTTCGGCTGACCAGTCGCCGCGCTTCTCAATCGTGAGGTAGCTCAGGCATCGGCGGGCATCGAGTGTGCCATCGGGGCGCAATGCTCCCGAAGGACATGCGCGGTGGCATGCGCCACATTGAGTGCAACCCCCTGATAGGCACTGCTCTACCCCATCTGTGAGCACTTCTAAAGGCGTTGAGGTTATGATTTCGGCAAGAAAAACGCGTGTTCCGGCCGTAGGGACGTGTATCAGGCCGTTGGCGCAGCGTGTGCCAATCCCTGCCAGCTCGGCCCAATGGCGGTCGGGCGTCGGAGCCGAGTCGATGCAGATGCGCCACTCCCCTCCTGCAAGCTCCCGGCACTTAGCCACAGCCTCGTCAAGGCGTCGGCGCAGCACATCATGATAATCCAACCCATAGGCATATGTGGCAATCTGCGGCAGCGACGCATCGCGCAGCTGGGCCGGAGTGTAATTGAACGCCAGCGCTATCACCGACTCAGCCCCCGGTTGCAACTTCGCCGGGTCGCAACGCAGCTCGAAATGATTCTCCATATACCCCATCTCACCATGGTTACCCTCCGCAAGCCAGCTACGCAGCCGCGCAGCCTCATCAGCAGTCAGAGGCACGGCACGGGTCACTCCGGCAGCCACAGCTCCCGAAGCAAGCATGATATCCTCAAAAGATTTACGTAGCCGCATGCTGCATTAACTTAGATAGCCATTTAGATAGCCTTATCATCCACTCACTCAAGTATATAGCTCTCCCCTGCCTTCCTGACCGCGCCTTACTTCCCCTTGCGCCCGAAATCAGCCGGAATCTCACCCCATCTCGGAGTGTCCCACTTCATGATGCGCGACTTATAACCGTGGGTATTAAGCCAATGAATGGCCCGGCGCAGCAGATTGAAGAGCGGACGATTGGTGGCATTCTCGGTCAGAGTGGTCTTGATGACCTTATTTCTCACCCATGCCATGCCCGACACCGAATCAGAGTATATCGGGTAGCTCACCCCCATCTTATCCATCAGGGCCAGCGCATGCACAATGGCCAGGAACTCCCCCAGATTATTAGTGCCCCCCTCGAAGGGACCCACGCGGAATAGCTCGCGTCCGCTCATCAGTTCGACGCCACGGTACTCTACCGGTCCGGGATTACCCGAACAAGCCGCATCCACGGCCCATGCCGTCAGGTCAACCTCCGGATTGTCAAAGTAATCGGTAGGCACCGCACTCTCCTGCCGGCTCTTGTGCCCCGGCTTCTTGCGGCGCGCATTTCCGGCTCCATTAATCAGATTGGCCAGGTCGCTGCTGTCGGCGGCCGAGTAGCCATCGCGGTAAGCCTTGGCAGCCTCGGCCGACGAATTGAAACTCTTGTAACGGGCCTGCGGGAAATTCTTCACCTGCTCCAGACAGTCATCCCAGGTGTCGTAGACCCCCGGATTACGCCCGGCCCACACCACATAATACTTAGCCATCCCCTTACTTCACCTCCTCGCGCAGCGGATAGAAATTGCGCAGATGTTCGAATTCAGTATATTCACGCCGCATGAGATAGTCATCAGTCATGATGTCGTAGCTATTGCGTATGGATGCCTCCGAGAGGCTCTCAGGCGGCGAATATGGGGCGGCGAGGTCGGTCATGTGGAGAGTTACGCCAAACTCCTCCTCAAGGCCTGTCAGCAGCGCGCGAGTGGCCCGCTCCTTACCCTGGCGCGAGTAGCCGGCGATATGGAAGGTGGCGATGTCGGCTATGGCGAGAGTGTCGGGGTTTATGGCCGGTTCACCCTCCCAGGTGTCGAGAGCCACGCGCCACTTCCGCCCGGGCTTCAGCGCGCGCAGCGCCTCCTCGTCGATGATGCGTCCGCGCGCCGCGTTGACAAGTATTGCGCCGGGCCGCAGACGGCTCAGCATCTGAGCATCCAGAAGGTGGATGGTAGAGGGTAGCCCCAGAGCCGGCTTCTTCACCAGCGGCGCATGCAGTGTCACGCCGTCGGCGCGGCTCATCAGCTCATCCAGAGGCAGATAATCCTCATCAGTGAGCCCGGCAGCCTGACGAGGCGGGTCGCTGACGATGACATTGAAGCCGAGGCGGCGCCCCCAGTCGACCACGATTGAGCCCACATTACCTTTCCCCACTACGCCCAGCGTGAAGGGTTGTCCGGCCTCGTTGAGCGGATTATCAAGATTCACACCCAGTTCAGAGATGGCCCGGAACACATATTGGGCCACAGCCGGCGCATTGCATCCCGGCGCGTTAAGCCAGTGAATGCCATGCTCCTCGCACCATTCGGTGTCGATATGGTCAATACCTATGGTGGCGGTGGCCACGAGTCTGACGGGTGTATCCTCAAGCATCTCGGCATCGCAGCGGGTGCGGGTGCGCACGAGCAGCGCATCGGCATCGCGCAGGTCGGTGCGCGATATCAGTTCGCCGGGGAGATAGCGTGCGTCGAAATCCGCTTCAAGACGTCGGTCGAGAAAGGGGATAGCGTCATCTATAATCAGTTTCGGTTTCATGATAATCAGCAGGGGTGAGGGGAGCCGCATCCGGTGCAGGAGGCCACCCGCTCTTAGAATGATGTGAAGAGGAGAGAGACAGCGAATGAGAGAATCACGGCCTGGATAAGCCAGAAGATCCAATGCGGGCGATGCAGTGTGTGCAGCGTGAATAGATTGGCAAACTGCAGCGCCACCCATATGTTGAAAACGCCGAGATAGGCGGTCATATTGTCGATGTCGCACATGGCAGCCACGGCGGCCGTCAGGCCGAAGATATTCACCACATTGTTGTAGCCTCTGATCTGCGAGTTGCCGGCATAGAGCTTTATGCCGTTGTAGAGGCTGAGAATCAAGGCGGTGAGCAGTGCCACCCCCGACCATACAGCCACCGCAAACATCTCGCGGCTCACTCCGGTGGTGAAGATTGTGGAGAGGTGCGGCCGATGGAAGTCATAGATTCCGACAATGCCGAAGCCCAGGAGCACCCAGTAGACAGCAATCAGTCCGAGCCCCATTGCGCAGAACTCCTTGGGGCGCATCGCCTTGACGACAATCGCACTCAGGAAGGCTGCCCCCACAAAGGGGATGAATGCCTGCTGGAAGAGCGACCCAATGGCCAGACATGTGGCCATGAAGAATATGGGGCGTGTGGCGTTGCGACGGCGCGACGAACTGAAGATGGCCACGATAGCCGGCAGGAGAGTGGCCAGCACCACCGGTGCCGCCGTGAGATGGCTGCTCAGCATCAGATTCGCGCACATCAGGGGGAGATAGAAGAGTGCCCAGAATGGCAACGAAGACTTCAGCAGCGAGAAGTGCTTGTTGATCAGATAGAGCGCCGGGGCGCAGATGGCAATGAGTCCGGCATTAAGCACCTCATTCCAGACCGGACTTAGCGGCCATAGGTCGGGCGAGGGTAGAACTATCCCGAAATCAGCGGTGGCCGGCAGCTGAGGCACCCACAGGTATCCGCACAGACACATAGCGGCACAGAGTGCCGCTATGGCCATGATGCCGGATGATGTGATCAGGCGTGTATTCATTCGTCAGTCTCCTCGTCGCGTTTCTTCCATGGTTTGCGTGTGCGCATATGGACGGGACTGGAGAATGTGATGTGTTCCTCGCCGAGACGCGGGCCACGGTCGAAGATCTGGCGCGGCTGGCGGTCGTCAGAGCGGTCGTCGCGGCGCTTGAAGTCAGATTTGCGGTCAGACTTGAAATCTGACTTGCGGTCAGGGCGGTCGTCGCGGCGCTTGAAGTCGGATTTGCGGTCAGATTTGAAATCTGACTTGCGGTCGGCGGGCCGGTCATCACGGCGCTTGAAGTCGGATTTGCGGTCAGACTTGAAATCTGACTTGCGGTCGGATTTGAAGTCAGACTTGCGGTCGTCGCGGCGGTCGTCGCGGCGCTTGAAGTCAGACTTGCGGTCGGATTTGAAGTCGGATTTGCGGTCAGAGCGGCGGTCGTCGGTGCGGAAAGCCTTGTTGTTGCGACGTTCGAAATCATCGCCGCCATGGCGTGGCTTATGCTCGGACTTGCGTTCGGGCTGACGGTAGGAGCGGGTCTCATCCTCCCACTCGGCATCGCTCTTGTGATGGGTCTTGGGGCGCGCTGTGCGGTTGAAATCAGCGTTATGCACGCTGCCACCCTCAGAGCGGAATTCATTATATTTGCCGCTGAAGAGCACATACTCTCTGAGCGAGCACTCAAGCGAGCCATTCAGAATCGGGAACTTCACCGAAGGCTTCAGGCCGATCGCCGAGAAATGCTCATCCTTATATCCCAGAATCCATGCATGCCAACCCTGGAAATGGAATTTAAGCGTCTCGCCGATCTGTCGGTAAAGGCCCTCCATATCGGCCGGGCGCAGGCGCTCGCCATAAGGGGGATTTGTGACGAGTATGCCGCCATCGCGTTCATTCTCATCCCAATCCTGCATCGGCTGGCACACGATAGATATATTGCCGTCCAGTCGGGCAGCCTTGACATTGCGGCGTGCTATGCCCACTGCGTCCGGGTCGATGTCGCCACCCAGAATCTCGCATGTGATGTCGCGTTCGGCCGAGTCGTCGTTATAGATAGACTCGAAGAGTTCAGAATCGAAATCGGGCCACTTCTCGAAGGCGAAGTGCTCGCGGTAGATACCCGGATTGATATTCCCCGCAATCAGCGCCGCCTCGATAAGGAAAGTGCCTGAGCCGCACATCGGGTCGGCGAAGTCGCATTCGCCGTGCCAGCCGGTCTTCATGATTATGCCGGCGGCCAGCACCTCATTGATCGGAGCCTCGGTCTGCTCGACACGATAACCGCGTTTCGACAGGGGCTCACCGCTTGAATCGAGCGAGATAGTGACGCGGTTCTCCTGGATATGCACGTTAAACTGGAGGTCGGCGCCATTGAGTCGCACCGACGGGCGTCGGCCGCACGAGTCGCTGAAATGGTCGGCTATGCCATCCTTGACGCGGTAGGTCACATATTTCGAATGGTTGAAGGCTGTGCTGTTGACAGTAGAGTCTACAGAGAAAGTGGAATCCGGAGTCATGAACTCCTCCCAATTCATGTCGCGCACATAGTCGTAGAGTTCATCGGCATCATTGGCCGTGAACTTGGCGATGGGCTTGAGCACGCGCAGGGCGGTGCGGCAGCAGAGGTTGGCTTTGTAGAGCAATTCGAGATCGCCCTTGAAGGCCACCATCCGGAGGCCGGTTTCCACATCCTGGGCGCCGAGGGCAATGAGTTCGTCGCGCAGCACTTCTTCGAGGCCCTGGAATGTTTTGGCCACCATTTCAAAGGTAGTTTCCATTTCGTAGTCGTCTTGGTTTTCGCTTCCGTCAGTCGTGGAGTGTCAGGCAGGCGCAGGGATGGGCTGCAGACGCGGGGGTTGACAGTAGCGGCGGTAAGGGGTTTATATCATTAAGTGTCAATAATTCGGGTCGGTAGGAGAGAGGCTGCTTTCAGAAGGGGAGAGGGGTATTTCAGAAGGGGAGATGCATCATGGTCAGAACATGATGGGGGCAGTGCCTGAGGAGGCTGATCCGCCGCGGTTGTCGGCCTGATTTTCGGCAGTGCCGTGGGCGCCATATGCGCCGTGATGTTGCGGCTGACGCTGCTGGTGGGCCGGCTGTCCCATGCGGGTTATCTCCTCGTTGAATTTCGGGTCGCGGTTGAATGTCGGGGTGCGCTCGAGCATGGTGATAACCTCATGGTCGTCAAACTGCGAGGGGAGAAGCACTGCATACTTCAGCTTGGCCGCATCGCGGCTCTGCTTGGTGAGTTTCTCCTCGCCGTAGATCTCTTTCAGGCGGTTTTGTGACTCCTCCTTATGCTGCTCCTTGCGGGGGTCGGTCTCGGCCGCTCCCCCGCCGAATACGATTGCTCTGTCGGCCTGTTTGTCGTCGTTGGCCAGCGAACCTTCGCGCAGGGTCACATCGAAGCCCGAGGCCAGGATAGTGACCTTCACATCGTCGCCCATGGACGGGTCGTCGGCTATACCCCACTTCACATCTATGCTCTTGGGCAGATTGGCGGTGAACTGTCGGATTTCGTGAATCTCGTTGGCCTGCAGCGGATGTTCGGCATCGCGCGAGCACACAAACTTGAAGAGCAGACGCTTCGAGGTATTGATGTCGTGGGCCTTCAGCAGTGGCGAGTGCAGGGCATTGTGTATGGCGTCAGAGATGCGGTGCTCGCCGGTGCCGACGGCTGTGGATATGATGGCTGTGCCAGAGTCTTTGAGGATGGTCTTGACGTCCTGGAAGTCGACGTTGATGTAGCATTCCTCGGAGATAATCTCAGAAATCGAGCGGGCGGCATTGGCCAGAGTGTCATCGGCGCGTTCGAAGGCGTTGAAGAAGTTGAGGTCCTTGTAGAGGTCGATGAGGTTCTCGTTGTTGATGACGAGCAGCGCATCGACGTGCTTCTTCATCTCATCGGCGCCATCGAGCGCCTTGAGAATCTTGCGTTCACCCTCGAAGAGGAAAGGCACGGTCACGATACCGATGGTGAGCATACCGGCCTCCTTGGCCAGGCGTGCCACTACGGGACCGGCGCCGGTGCCGGTGCCACCACCCATTCCGGCGGTGACAAACACCATCTCCGTGTGGTCGTCGAAGAGTTTGCGGATTTCATCGGCGCTTGCCTCCGCACACTTCTCGCCCACCTCCGGCTTATTTCCTGCACCACGTCCCTTGGTGATTTCAGGGCCGAGGATGATCTTCACGGGCACAGGCGACTTCTTCAGAGCCTGCTCATCGGTGTTGCAGACCACGAAGTTGATGTTGGGTATGTTCTGGCGGAACATGTAGTTGACAGCGTTGCCGCCGCCGCCGCCGACTCCGATGACCTTGATGATATCCTGGTTAGAGTCAGACTCATACATGGATGTATCCGCTATGTTGAGATTATCTTCCATATTTTCAGTGGTTTGGGGTCCGGCTGGCGGGTGAGGGGAGGGATTGTATCATATACCTTTGTCTTGACCGGAGGCCGGGTGATAATGTGTGGTTAATCCTTTAGTGTGGGCTGCTTATTCGAGCAGCGAGGAGTCATCGTCATCTTCAGGCGAAGAGAAGAGTTTGGATGTGAAGCGCTTGAACTTGTTGATGACGCTGTCGGGGTTGGTCTGGCGACCTTCGCGCGACTTGCGGCGGTCGGCTATCTGCTCATCAGGGGTATTGGCCTCACCCATGACGGGCATCTCCTGCTGTCGGGGGAGTTCGAGGCATTGCTCATCGGTCAGTGTGGCGCCTGCATAGAGTATGCTTCCCACCTGCACGATTTCGGTGCTCGGGCCCTTCAGGTCGTCGATTACCACGTATGAAGGCAAGTGTCCGATTTTTACCGGCAGCCCGAGCTGACGCGAGATTAGTTCAGTCATTCCATTCAGCTTCACACCGCCGCCGATGCAGATTATGCCTCCCGGCAGATCCTTCTCCTTCAGTTCGGCATAGGATATCTGCTCAGTGATATTGGCCACAATCTCTTCAGAGCGGGCCACGGTCAGATTGATGACGTCGGCCACCTTTATGCCATTGAAGTTGAGGGTGCTGGGGTTGTCGGGAGCAATGGCGCAGGCCGAAGTGGTCTTGATCTCCTCGGCGCGCTCCTCGAGCAGCGACAGCGACTGGATGTCGCGGGTGATATGGCGTCCGCCGAAGGGGAGAGTGGCCAGATAATGGAGCGCCTTATGGCGGTAGATGGACACGGTGGTTGTCTCGGCGCCCATGTCGACGAGCATGCATCCCAGTGCCTTCTCCTGCTCGGTGAGGATGAGATGTCCGGTGGCCAGTGCGGTCACCACGAATCCCATGGTCTCCACGTTGAGTTTATCTTTGATGACGCGCATGATGTTGCGCTTTAGTTCCGGACGGCAGACGATGATGTCGTATTCGGCCGTTATGTCGTTGCCCACCACACCCTTCGGGGTATTTGTCTCGAGTTTCCCCACGCGGTATTTACGCGGCACGGCATCCACGATTTCGAGCGTATTGTCAATAGCCACCCCAAGTGCGTCGGTGCGCAGGCGGTTGAGGATATCGTCGTTGATTTCGGTCTCTTCAGGCAGATTGAGGCGCACTGTGGTGGGGATGCTGCGCAGTGAGCGTCCGGAGAGTCCTACGAAGACGCTGCGGATCTTTCTGGGGCTCACCACCGGCTTGCGCTCGAGGCGTTCGAGCACACGGGCCAGTCTTGTGGAGGTCTCCTCAAGATTCTGGATGATGCCGTAGCGCACGCTCTCGACGCACTTTTCCTGCTCGACGGCAATGATGTCGACCTGGCCGTTGGCGTGTGCGCGTCCGACGGCTCCGATAATCTTCGAACTGCTGATCTCGATGGCAGCTATATATCTTTCTTCGCTCATGGTCTTGTGGTGTCAGAGATGGGGGTTGAGGTGGCGGTGTTGTTGGCGGCCACTTCGGCAGGAAGAGTTGCCTCTTCGGGGTCCTCCTCCTCGATAAATGTCTCGATGGGGTAGAGCGGAGCCTTGTTGCGGCGTGTGGCCACAATCTGGCCCCTGAATTTTACCGAGATGGTGTCGTATTGATTCCATCCGCGGTAGGGGATGATGTTCTTGTAGGCAGTCATCAGCATACGCCGTTTCTCGGCCAGACGCGTGGTGTCGCCGAGATTGATGACGTGGCCTGTGATGCGTGGCACGAGGATGATGTCGTCAGGGCCGTTGACCTCATACATCGCCACCAGGTCGCGCAGTACAGGGTCTTTCTGCACGAATCTCACCACCGGCAGCACGATCTGCGGCTTAAGCCCTGCGCGGAAGTTGCCGCTCACTACGGGCACATCTGCGAAGAATTCAGCGTTAGAATTAATCTGCTTGCCATCTTTGTTGACGTAATAAGACTTATTGCCGTCAAAGACCCTGATTTCCGGAATCATCGGCGTGATGCGCACGTTGAGGAAACCGTTGGTGGATAGAAAACAATGCACATCCTCGAAATTGTTCAGACTCATGAGATATTTCTCGATGTCGAGGGTGTTGACAGTGCGGAGCGGGGCGCCGACGATGCGTCGCGGATACTTCATGAGTTCCGACTTGACGCCGCGCACGGTGATAGTGTCCGACAGCCCCTTCTCTCCCATCGAGATGGTGACCCCCCGGCATGAGTCGCGCTCGGCCTCGGCGCGTGCCCAGACCAGAATGCCCCCCAGGTAAGCGAGGAGCACCACCAGGATTGTCCATCTCAGTATATTCTTCAGAGTCGGGTTCATCGACCGTCGTTGTCTGCTTTCCGGTTTTTAAGAATTTCCTTGATTTCGGGTATCATCCGGTCAATGTCGGCCGCGCCCAAAGTCATCAATATCCCAAAATTAGTAATTTTTATGAGATTCAGCAAATCTTTTCGCTCACAATATGTTTTCTCGGGGCTCTTTACCCCATTCAGAATCAAATTGGTGTCAACTCCGGGGATGGGGAGCTCCCGGGCCGGATAGATTTCGGGCATGATGACCTGGTCGGCTGCCGAGAGTGCTTCGGCAAACTCCGGGGCGAAGTCGCGGGTGCGGGTGTAGAGGTGGGGCTGAAAGATGACACTGAGCTTGCGGCCGGGGTAGAGTTTGCGTACTGAGTTGATTGATGCCTTGACTTCGTTGGGGGAGTGGGCATAGTCGTCGATCAGCACGGGGGCGCCATCGCTGCCGTCCATATGTATCTCGAAGCGTCGGGCGGCGCCGCGGAATTCCTCGAGGCCCTTGCGCACAGCCTCTTTCGAGGCGCCGGCGAGCAGGGCTGCGGCGGCGGCGGCCACAGCATTCGAGATGTTGATCTCTACGGGCACACCGAGGCGGATGTCGGGTATGCGCAGACCCTCCGGCCCTTCGAGGGTGAAGCTGAGACTACCCTCGCCGTAGCGGATGTCGGCGGCGTGCCAGTCACCCTCGGCCTCGCCTGAGTAAGTGTAGATCTTCACCCCCGGGCGCACATCGGGGCGCATCTTGAGGCCGGTGTGCATTATCAGATAGCCTCCGGTGCGTATCAGCGAGGTGAATTTCGAGAAGGCCTCAAGATAATGGGCTTCATCGCCATAGATGTCGAGATGGTCGGGGTCGCATGATGTCACCACTCCGATCCAGGGTGAGAGCTGATGGAAGGAGCGGTCATATTCGTCGGCTTCGATCACAGCGAGGTCGGAGAGTTCGGAGAGCACGAGATTTGAGCCCGTGTTGCGCAGAATCCCTCCAAGGAAGGCATTGCACCCTTCGGGGGTGTTGCGCAGTATGTTGGCGGTCATGGAGCATGTGGTGGTCTTGCCATGCGATCCGGCTATGCAGATGCCGCGGCTGTGCAGGGTGATTATCCCCAGCAGACGGGCGCGCTTGATGACCATGAATCCATTCGAGCGAAACCATGATAGGATGCGGTTGTCGTCGCCTACGGCCGGAGTATACACCACCAGCGTATTGTCGGCATTGCGGAAGCCCTCGGGGATGAGCTTCTCATCATCGTTGAAGGTGAGTTGTGCCCCCTCGGCCTGCAGAGCGTCGGTCAGCGGGGTAGAGGTGCGGTCGTAGCCGGCGATGTTGACCCCTTTGCTGAGGAAATATCGCACGAGGTTGGCCATGCCGATGCCACCTGCGCCTACGAAATATATGTTGCCCGGCATCACACCCCGGGCCAGAAGTGAATCAAGTTCAGTCATTTGATAGATGTGTGCTATTGAAGTCGTCTTAAACTCTTTGCGGAAAAGGTTTAAATCAGTTCACTGACTTCATTGAAGTTCCTACAACTTCATTTCTGCTTGGCAGTCAGTATTTTGATGATTTCATCTACAATTTTCTCATCGCTGTCGCGCAGTGCGAGACCGGCGATGTTGCGGCTCATTTGCTGCAGCGCTGCGTTGTCGGCCAGGAGTCGTGATGCCTCGGCTACGAGTCGCTGGCGTGCTTCGGCGTCAGGAATGAGCACTGCCGCTCCGCGGCTTTCGAGGGCGCGGGCATTCTTGGTCTGATGGTCTTCGGCCACATTGGGCGAGGGGACGAGGATGACTGGTTTGGCGAGCACTTCAAGTTCGGAGATTGAGCCCGCGCCGGCGCGCGACACCACCAGAGTGGCCGCTGCATAAGCAGCCGCCATATCGGCGATGAAGGGTGTCACCACTACCCCCTGCAGCCCCTTGGCAGCAGCCTGGGCGCGCGTCAGGAATGATTTGCCGGTCTGCCAGATTACCTGATATCCCTCGTCGACGAGTGTGCGCAGTCCGGCCTCCAGGCTCTCGTTGATGGTGAGGGCGCCGAGACTGCCACCGATTACGAGCAGAGTCTTGCGTGTGCCGGTCAGTCCGAAGCGTTTGGCAGCCTCGGCCTGGCTCATGGTGTGCTCGAGCAGGTCTTTGCGGATGGGATTGCCGGTGAGCACAATCTTGTCGGCCGGGAAGAAGCGCTCCATATCGTTGTAGGCCACACAGATTGCAGAGGCATGTTTCGACAGGAGTTTATTGGTCACTCCGGCATATGAGTTCTGCTCCTGCAACAGTGTGGGGACTCCCCTGCGCTGGGCGGCCTTCAGTGTCGGACCTGAGCAGTAGCCGCCGACGCCGATGGCTATGTCGGGCTGGAAATCATCGACAATGCGGCGTGCCATGGCGATGCTTTTGCGCAGCTTTATGAGCACGCTGATATTCTTGAGCAGGTTGCGGCGGTTGAATCCGGCCACAGGAAGCCCCTTGATGGGATATCCGGCGGCAGGCACACGCTCCATCTCCATGCGGTTGTCGGCGCCGACAAAAAGGATATCCACGTTCAGACGCCTGCGCAGGGCGTTGGCTATCGAGAGGGCGGGGAAGATGTGTCCGCCTGTGCCCCCTCCTGATATGAGTATCTTATATTTGTTTCTCATCGCTTTAGTCGAAAAAAGGTTTTAACGCTGATTGGCGTAGTTGGCCGCCTGCATATCTTCAGGCAGAGCTGCGAGTTCGGCCTGGTTGGCGCGGCGGTCGGAATTGGTGACGGCGAAGCGGCTCACGGAGAGCATAATGCCGATTGCCACCGACATGACCAGAATCGAGGTACCACCCTTGGAGATGAATGGCAATGGCTGGCCGCTGACTGGGAATACACCGGTGACGATGGCCATATGCACCAGTGCCTGGAACACTATCAGCACGGCGCAGCCCATGATGAGGAAGGCCGGGAATGCGCGGTTGCACTTATATGCCACCGCCCCGGCGCGTGCCAGCAGACATAGATAAAGCCCCAGGAGAGCTGCCCCTCCGATAAAGCCGAGGTCCTCGACCACGATAGAGTAGATATAGTCGGAGAATGCCAGCGGCAGACGCGCGTTCTCGCGCGAATTGCCGGGACCTTTGCCGAAGACTCCACCGTTGGCCTGGGCCATCTTGGCGAATATCTCCTGACGGTTGAGGTCGGTCAGTGAGTCGGTGGGATTGACACCGGTGATGAAGCGTTTGATGCGCTCTTTATGGGTTGATGCGCGTCCGGTGCCGCCGGTGTTCTCCACGACTACGCCATTGCCTGCGCTGTCAAACTCAGTCGAAGCCGGGGCGGCATATTTCACCACCACAATCATTCCGGCTGCCGCTGCATATACAGCCAGCACTACCAGCAGCTTCTTGAACTGTATACCCCCGATAAGAAACATACAGAGGCTCACACCCATCATCAGAATCGTATTCGTGAGGCCATTGATCCAGAGTATTCCCGCGAAGACCACCACGATTATGGCCACCTTCACCACGGCGAAGTTCGACACACCCCCGGGCCTCTGGTTCTTGCCCAAAATCGTGGCGAGCCAGATGATGACGGTAAGTTTCACTATCTCAGGAGGCTGGATGGTGAATCCGGCTATTTTTATGGCGCGTTGGGCACCGTTGATGTCGGCGCCGAATAGGGTGGAGAATACGAGCAATCCCAGCGATAGAATGGCCAGAGTCGAGGCGAAACGCGAGAAGTAGCCATAGTGGATGTTCTGGATCCATATGACCAGTCCGAGTCCCATAGCCAGGAATATGCAGTGGCGTATGAGTGGTTCGTAGACATTGCTGCCGCGCACCTCGGAGGATGAAGCGCTGAAGAGTTCGATAATCGACACGAAGAGGAGCATCAGATAGATGCCCCAGATGTAGCGGTCAGCCTTCGGGCGTACCTTCTTGTCGGAGGCGCTGTCGGCGGGAGTGCGCGAGGTGTTGCGCCGGCGTGCGGCCGCAGCCGCTGGGGGCTGCGCTACGGGCTCGCCGTCGAGTGTCTCGCGGATGAGTATTTTTTCAGAGTCTGACATTTTTTACGTTTATGACAACTTCATTGTGATGTGGCCGGTAAGTTTTTTGCATCCGGGCTACTTATCGTTTCATGGCTCTCACGGCCTCCTTGAACTGGCGTCCGCGGTCTTCATAGCTGCTGAAGAGGTCGAAGCTGGCGCAGCAGGGTGAGAGCAGCACGGTGTCCCCCTCCGTGGCCAGACGGCGGCACTCGGCCACGGCCTCAGCCAGCGAGTGGCAGTCGCTGACCGGAATCCCCTCGGGGGTGAAGTAATCGAGGAGCTTGCGGTTGTCGACACCCATGCAGACGATAGCCTTCACCTTCTCCTTGACGAGGGGGAGGATTTCGGAGTAATCATTCCCCTTGTCCTTGCCGCCGAGGATAAGCACAGTGGGAGTCTTCATGCTTTCGAGGGCATACCATGTGGAGTTGACATTGGTGGCTTTTGAGTCGTTGATATATCTCACCCCCTCAATCTCCTCTACGAATTCCAGACGGTGCTCTACAGCCTCGAAGTCGCCCAGCGAGCGGCCTGTGACCTCAGGGTCGATGTCGAGAGCCGAAGCCGAGAGTCCGGCGGCCATGGAGTTGTAGAGGTTATGCAGTCCGGGCAGTGAGAGCGCATCGCGTGGAATCTCCCATACCTCGCTGGGGGTGTGGAAGTGCAGCAGCCCGTTGTCGTCGACCCATGCGGCTGCCGCAGGGTCGGCATGGTCGCTGAAAGGGAGCTGGCGCGCCTCGCTCTGCAGCCCCTTTATCTGGGCCTCAATAATCGGGTCGCCGAGCCAGTAGATGAAGTAGTCCTCTTTGGTCTGATTCTGCAGGATGCGGAATTTCGCGGCGGTGTAGAGCTCCATCTTGTGGTCGTAGCGGTCCATGTGGTCGGGGGTGATGTTGAGAATCACCGCCACGTGGGCCTTGAAGTCATACATATTCTCGAGCTGGAAGCTTGAGAGTTCGATTACATAGTAGTCATGCGGGTCTTCGGCCACCTGGCGTGCCAGGCTTACCCCCACGTTTCCGGCCAGACCCACATTGAGTCCGGCCTGCTGCAGGATATGATAGGTGAGCAGGGTGGTGGTAGTCTTGCCGTTGGAGCCGGTGATGCAGATCATCTTTGCATCGGTGAAGTATCCGGCAAACTCAATCTCCGACACTATGGGTGTCCCCTTCTCAGCAAGCCGGCGTATCAGCGGGGCAGTAGGGGGTATGCCGGGGCTCTTCACCACCATGTCGGCCTGAAGGATTCTATCGGCGGAGTGTCCCCCCTCCTCGAAGGGTATGCCGCGCTCTTCAAGAATCGCGCGGTATTTGGGGCTGATTGTGCCGGCATCGCTGACCAGCACCTCCATCCCCTTGGCCATGCCGAGGATTGCGGCACCCACGCCGCTCTCGCCGGCTCCAAGTATTGCAAGGAAATGTATATTATCGGTATTCATAACGTTGACATTATCTGATTTTTAGAGTGATGAAGGTGAGCACTGCCAGCAGTATCCCCACAATCCAGAACCTGATTACGATTCGCGACTCCGGAATCGGAATGCGCGGAAATTTGAGCAGCACATGCGAGCCGGCCGGAGCCTCCTTCTGGAAGTGGTGGTGCAGCGGCGTCATCTTGAATATGCGGCGCCCTTCGCCATATTTCTTTTTGGTGCGCTTGAAGTATGCCACCTGCAGAATCACCGAGAGGTCCTCGATGAAGAATATGAGGCAGAGCAGCGGGATAAGGAGCTCCTTGCGTATCAGGATGGCGAAGACAGCGATTACGCCACCGAGCATCAGTGAGCCCGTGTCGCCCATGAAGACCTGTGCCGGAGGGGCGTTATACCACAGGAATCCGGCCAGGGCGCCGATAAATGCGGCGGCATAGACCACAAGTTCCTCACTGCCCGGAATATACATGATATTCAGATACCCCGAATATATGACGTTGCCCCCCAGATAAGCCATGATGAGCAACGCCACGGCAATGATGGCCGAGGTGCCGGCGCAGAGTCCGTCGAGTCCGTCGGTGAGATTGGCGCCATTGCTGACGGCGGTGACCACAAATATCACAATCAGCACGAAAGCGATCCATCCGAGTGTCTTGGCGGCCTCTTTGTCGGGCATCCAGTCGGTGAGCCATTCATAGTTGAAATTGTGGTTCTTTACGAAGGGGATGGTGGTCTGCGGTGTCTTCTCCATGACGGGAGAGTGCACGACCTCGGTCTGATGTTTCTCAAGGTTCATCACCTCGGTGTTCTCGCTCATGACAATCTGTGGCGAGACCCACATTGTGACACCCACGAGGAGCCCGAGTCCCACCTGTCCGGTCACTTTATACTTCCCTTTCAGGCCATCTTTGTTGTGGAACTTGATTTTGCGGTAGTCGTCGAGAAAGCCGATAGTGCCCATCCACACGGTTGCCACGAGCATGAGAATCATGTAGATGTTAGAGAGGTTGCCCACCAGCAGGCATGGCACGAGTATGGCGAGGATGATGATGATTCCGCCCATGGTGGGGGTGCCGCGTTTCTCCATCTGTCCGGCCAGGCCGAGGTCGCGGATCTCCTCGCCGATCTGCATCCGCTGCAGTCGGCGTATCACTCTCTGGCCAAAAATCAGGGCCAGAAGCATTGCCAGGGCAAACGACACGACTGCCCGGAACGAGATGTAGTCCATCAGGTGTATTCCCGGGAAGTCGGAGGATTCGAGGCATTTCTGAACAATCGAATAGAACATTCTTATTTCAGTCTTATTTCAATCTTATTTCTGTTATTTTTCAGATGGTTATGAGTATCGTGGGAGACTGCCGGTGAGGGTCAGTCGAGCTCAGCCAGCGCTGCGCTCACCTCTTCGCGGTCGTCGAAGTGATGGCGCACGCCGTTGACCTCCTGATAAGTCTCATGCCCCTTTCCGGCCACGAGCACGACAGAACCGGGTCGGGCCGCATGGATTGCGGCGCGGATAGCTTCGCGACGGTCGGTGATGCAGAGCGTGGCGCGGAGTTCGGTGGCCGAGAGCCCCTCTTTCATGGCCTCGATGATGGCTACGGGCTCTTCGGTGCGGGGATTGTCGGAGGTGAGCACGAGATGATCGGAACGCTTGGCGGCCTCATGAGCCATCATTGGGCGTTTGCCGTGGTCGCGGTCGCCGCCGCAGCCTACGACAGTGGTGATTTCGCCCGCTGCCCCCACAATTTCGCGGATAGTGTCGAGCACATTGACCAGCGCGTCGGGCGTGTGGGCATAGTCAACGATTGCGGTCACGCCGCTCTTTGAGCGGAAGGTCTGGAAGCGTCCAGCCACCGGCACGAGGCGCGACATATTCACCAGCACCTCCTCTTGGTTGAATCCGGTGAGCAGGGCGGCGCCGTAGACGGCGGTGAGGTTGTAGGCGTTGAACTTGCCGGTGAACTGCACCTCCACTTCGCGGCCGTTGAGCATCATCAGTGTGCCGTCGAGGCGCGTCTCGAGTATACGCCCGCGGAAGTCGGCGTCGGTGCGCAGCGAGTAGGTATATTTCCGGGCTTTGGTGTTCTGCAACATGTAGGCGCCTGCCTTGTCGTCGGCATTCACGAGGGCGAAGGCATCGGCGGGTAGCATGTCGAAGAATGACTTCTTGGCCTTCATGTAGTTTTCTACGGTGAGGTGATAGTCGAGATGGTCACGGGTGAGGTTGGAGAATATTCCGCCGGCGAATTTAAGTCCGGCTATGCGGTGCTGGTCGGCGGCGTGCGAAGATACCTCCATGAAGGCGTAGTCGCAACCCTCCTGCACCATCTCGGCGAGCAGGGAGTTGAGCGAGATGGGGTCGGGAGTGGTGTGGGTGGTGGGTATGGCGCGGTCGTGGACATAGTTGCAGACCGTAGAGAGCAGTCCGGCTTTGTAGCCCTCGAGGCGTGCCATCTCATAGAGCAGGGTGGCTGTGGTGGTCTTGCCGTTGGTGCCGGTCACACCCACGAGTTTGAGCTTCGTCGATGGGAAGCCATACCATGCCGAGGCGAGCAGGCCGAGTGCCACGGCTGAGTTTGCCACGCGGATATAGGTGATGCCCTGCACAAGAGTTGCCGGGAATTCCTCACACACGATAGCCCCCACATGGGCCGATGCCACGACGGGGATGTATTTATGACCATCTGTGGTGACGCCGCGCACGGCCACAAACATGCCGTCGCGCTCCACCTTGCGTGAGTCGCTCTGCAGTGAGAGGATATTCTTGTCGGTCTCGCCGATAATCTCTATCGGATCAATGGCGGTGAGCAGGTTATTTAGTTTGATCATTTGTAGGATGATATTATATTGCGATTTTATAGTTGTCAGATATTCAGTATGATATCACTGTCGGAGAATGGGGTGATGAGGCCTGTGCCGAACGCCGGAGTCATGAATCTCAGACCTTCAGCGAGAGTGTCACCACTGCCCCTTTGCGCAGTTCGGAGCCCGGGGGCAGCGACTGGCTGACCACACGTCCGGAGCCTTGCAGGCGCACGTTGACCCCCTGCTCCTCAAGAATCTTGACGGCTGTCGGCGCATCGAATCCCATCACATTCGGCATGGCCCTGACGGCGATGTTGTGGTGAGGGTCTTCGGTCTTGATGGTCTTGGCACCGGCGAATCCCAGCGAGCGCCCCACTGCGGCGGCGTTGCCATGTCGGGATGCGGCCAGAATGGGGAGGTCTTCGAGGCGCTTTTCGGTGAATGTCGAAGCATTGTCGAGCATGCCGCGCGAGTACATCTTGAGTGCCATATTCTTCACCACCTGGCCCGAGGTGCGGTTGGCACTCGTGCCGCTTGGGGCGAGGATGAGGGCTATGCAAGAGTATTTGGGGTTGTCGTAGGGGAAGAATCCGGCAAAGGCATATCGGCGCCGGCTTGTGTCGTAGCCGCCGCCATGCTCATGCACCGGATAGGCGGTGCCGGTCTTTCCGGCAATCATCACGCGCTCGTCGCGCACGGCGCGGGCTGTGCCATGCTCACCCCACACGGGTTCGCGCAGGCACTCCTTGACCTTTTTGGCCGTTTCGGGCGAGCAGACCTGTTCGCGGATATAGTCGATTTTCAGAGTCGAGTCCATACCCTCGGCAAGGAGCCGCTTGGTGAGATGCGGGCGCACGAGTTTGCCGCCGTTGGCGATGGCGTTGTAGTATGCCAGTGTGTAGAGGGGCGGGATGGTGGTGTTGTATCCGTAGGCCTGGCGGGCAAGGTCGAGATGCCGCGAGGTCATGGTGATGTTGTTGCCACGGCTGTCCTGTGGGAGCAGCTTGCGCACATGCGGAGTGTCTTCGGCGGCGATGCCCGAGTGCATCGGCTCGAAGAATCCGATTGACTCCAGACGGTCGTAGAACTTCGAGGGGTCCTGGGCGTAGCCGCGGAATATGACGCGGGCAATGCCGGTGTTTGACGACATCTCTATGACCTGTTTCATCGACTTGACGCCGGGGGCGTGGGGGTCGGATGTGCGCTGGAATGGCGAGCAGTCCACCACATCGTTGACACTCTTCACCAGCCCATCTTCAAACGCAATCATGAGCGAGATGGGCTTCATGACCGATCCGGGCTCGAAACCGCGCACAGCGCGGTTAAGTGCCTCGCCATATTCGCCGTTGATGTTTTCGATGTTGGCTATGGCCTTGATTTCGCCTGTGGCCACCTCCATGAGTATGGCTGTGCCCCATTCGGCGCGGGCATCGCGGCATATCTGCAGCAGTTGCTCCTCGAGCATATCCTGGAGGTCGATGTCGATTGTGGTCTGCACGTTGTATCCGCGGCGTGTGGGCTGCGTGATCCAGTTGCTGACCCCCGATGTGAGAGTGACCTTCTTGGCATATCCCTCCTTTCCGTAGAGCAGGGTGTCGAGGTCCTTTTCGAGGCCCGAGTAGCCGTGGAATTCGCCACGCTCATTCTCATTGACACGCCCGATGCTTCGGTAGGCCATCCGGCCGTAGGGGTAGATGCGGACATTGCGTTCCTCCACATACACAGGGTTGCGGAATCCCTTGCCCTTGAAGTCGCGCAGATATGGGAATGACTTGATGCGTTCGAAGTCCTGCATTGTGCCCCCTTTGATGAATCTCAGGGCGCGGGTGCGCTTGCCGGGCTCTTTCTCGAATTCTCGCTTGAGGCGGGCATGCCATGAGTATTTGCGGATTGTGTCGGGGTGCATCGAGAGCAGGTTTTTGCGTCGCGGATAGTAGCGGTCGAGCGAGTCGGCCAGCGAGTCGATGGATGCCCAGTTGAGTTTGCGGCGTTGCACTTTGTTGTGGCGGAGATCGACTTTGACGTCATACACCTTGAGGTTGCAGGCCAGGATATTCCCGTTGTTGGCCAGTATGTCGCCGCGTTCGGGCTTGATGGTGTCGATGCGTGAGAAGTCGCGACGGGCACGTTCGTTCCAGTCGGCGGCCTCAAACATCGTGGTCTTCACAAGCCGGGTGACCACAATGGCTGCGAAGAGCAGGAAGCCGAATGTGATCAGGCCGTAGCGGAAGAGTATGGTGGATTTATTGTTTTTGTTAGAAGATGCCATCGGGTAGTTGTCTGGTAGGGTAGATGGTGGGGGTGTTACTCCTTGACAGCCTCCACCTCGAATGGTGGTTGCTCCTGAAAGACGAGGCCGAGGTGCTTCTCGTTGACAAGGCGCCGCATCTCAGTCTCTCTGACGAGCGACATGTAGGCGGCCTTCTCCTGGAGTTTGGCTGACTCGGCGAGTTCAAGCTGATGGGTGAGCGATTTGATTTCAGCCATCTTGGTCTTGGTCTTGTAGCGCAGGCCGATTAGCGACAGCACCGCCACGAGCAGAATTATCAGCAGCCACGCATTCTGCGAGAAGAATTCAATCGATAGCGATTGGCCATAGCGCAGGTCGCTGATCCATTTCGAGTGGACCGACTTGGAGTTCTTCTTCTTCGCACTGCGTGGGGCAGTCCCCTTTTTAGGGGCCTTGCGCGTGGCAGACTGGGCTGGCTCGCGGAGCGCGGCGCCGGTTGTGTCGGTCATAGGCTGGGTAGCGGTAGTCATTCTCTTGGGCGGATTTATTTAAGTTCGGCTACTCTCAGCTTGGCGCTGCGTGAGCGGGGGTTGCGTTCAATCTCTTCTGCTGAGGGGGTGATCGGGGTGCGGGTTATCAGGCGCCATGGGGTGCTGACATTCCCGAAGAAGTCCTTCTCGAGCTGACCCTCGGTATTTCCGGTCTTGAGCAACGCCTTCACGAGGCGGTCCTCAAGCGAGTGATAGGTGATGACCGCCAGTCGGCCGCCGGGTTTGAGTATCTTCTGGGCATTGTGCAGAAATTCCACAAGTGCGTCGAGTTCATGATTGACGTAGATGCGGAAGGCCTGGAATATCTGGGCGAGGTCCTGCTTGACACTTTTGGGGTTGAGGCATTTGCTGACTACCTCCACGAGTTGCGAGGTGGTGTCGATGCGGCGCTCTTTGCGCGCGGTCAGGATGGCGCGCACGATGCGGTTGGTGTCGCGCAGGTCGGTGCCGGTGCGGAAGATTGAGCGCAGGGTCTCTTCGTCGGCATCGTTGACCACGTCAGCCGCTGTGGTGATGGCGTCAGGGTTCATGCGCATGTCGAGCGGAGCATCGGCGCGGAAGCTGAAGCCGCGGGCTGCGTCGTCGAAGTGATGGAACGACACACCGAGGTCGGCCAGTATGCCATCAACTTTCTCAATGCCGTGATAGCGCATGAAGTTGGGCATGTATCTGAAGTTCGACCTCACGAATGTGAATCGCTCGTCGGGGAGCGCATTGGCCATGGCATCCGAGTCCTGGTCGAATCCGAAGAGGCGCCCCTCGCTGTCGAGCGATGCGAGTATGGCGCGCGAGTGGCCGCCGCCACCGAATGTGGCGTCGACGTATATTCCGCCCGGCTTTATGTCGAGCGCCTCGATGCACTCATGCAACAGTGCCGGGGTGTGGTAGGGCATCTCGCCCTGGGAGGGTATATCGTGTGTGGTGTCTGCCATGATGAAAAAATTTCAATCGTCTGACCTCTGATAGGGTGGGGGACCAGCGGGTGCGATTTCCCATCTTCGTCTGAGGATGGAGCGCCCGGCTGCATGGCGGCTCCGATGGTGGCGCCGCATGGTATTTTTGTAGCCAGAGCCTGTGGTCAGCTTCAAAGTGTAAAGTTAGTGAAAAATGTTGAGGTAATACGAATAAAGGTATAGGTATTTTGAAAATATTTTTTATTCGCGCGCAAAATTAACATGTGTGCCTCCGATGCGGGCCGAAATCCGGCATTCCTCTTGCTTTGCCGAGCTGAATTATGTCTATATTCGAAATTTTGTGTGGGAGATTCCGAAATTTGCCGAGTATGTGGCCGGAAATATCTGTTTGGCCGATTCTCAGCGCCTTAAATTGAGGTGTATTTGGGTGTAATATATTGATATTTAGATTAATATGTCTGAAATTAACAGAATGGTCTAAAATTGCAGAATAATTTGGATGTAGATTAACAAGGATAATATATATTATATTTGGGATTTCGCATCTATTTTTGAGCGGAATGGATGGCTGTTTGTCGGATTTTTGTGGTAAATTACGCGCGTGAGTTCCGCAGGCTGGTAGTCGGCTCTGCCGGAGAAGTTGCGAAGTGGATGACATGTGTAGGGGGGCAGTGAGTAGTGAGCAGTGAGCAGTGAGTAGGGAGTAGTGAGGTGAGTGGGTAATGGGTAGTGAGGTGCGTGGAGCTGCGCAGATTTGATTTTTTTGTCATTCCCTTTTTGTTACTTTTTTTTATTACTTTTGTAGATTCTAATTGTCTCTCGAGATTTGATGGATTTTGAGAGATGTCCGATGATGTGTAAATATAACCGCATATTTCATGATAGACTTTCAGACTGATTCGGTGGAGATGCCGGATATTGATGAGAAGTTGGTGTGCCGCTGGCTTAATGCAGTGGCGGCCTCATATGAGAAGATAGTAGGTAACCTCTGCTATCGCTTCTGTTCTGACGATGTGATACTGGAGACGAATCGTCAGTTTCTGCAACATGATTATTACACCGATGTCATCACGTTTGACTACTCTCTCGGCCGCAAGGTTGGTGGCGATGTATTGATCTCGCTCGACACTGTGGCTTCGAATGCCGAGGGGTTGGGCGTGGCCTACGGGCGTGAGCTGCTCAGGGTGATAGTGCATGGTCTGCTGCATCTCTGCGGAGAGAAGGATAAGGCTCCGGGTGAGCGTGAGAAGATGGAGGCGGCTGAGAACCGCGCTCTTGATCTGTATGATGAATTGAAGTCGGCGCTATGAATTTTGATTTCGATGTGATAGTGGTCGGAGCGGGTCATGCCGGATGCGAGGCGGCTGCGGCTGCTGCGCGTATGGGGGCGCGGACATTGCTCGTCACGCCCGACCTTAATCGCGTGGCGCAGATGTCGTGTAATCCGGCTGTGGGCGGAATCGCGAAGGGTCAGATTGTGCGCGAGATTGACGCACTCGGAGGCAGCATGGGTATTGTGGCCGACCGCACCGCTATTCAGTTCAGAATGCTCAATCGCTCGAAGGGTCCTGCTGTGTGGTCGCCGCGGGTGCAGTCTGACCGCACCCGCTTCAGCGATGAGTGGCGCCGCATACTCGATTCGATTCCGAATCTTGAGCTGTTTCAGGATATGGTGACGGAGCTTGTGGTCGATTCCATCGGCACTGATGCGGCTGCGGCTTCGGGTTTCAAGTATGAGGTGAAGGGTGTGCGCACGGCATTGGGAATGGAGTTTCATGCACCGAAGGTGATTCTTACGGCTGGCACATTCCTCGGCGGACTGATGCATTTCGGTCCGACAAAGGTGAAGGGTGGTCGTATATCCGAGCCCTCTTCAGAGGGATTGACCTCACAACTCGAGTCGCTCGGCTTTGAGTCGGGGCGTATGAAGACAGGCACTCCGGCGCGTATCTCCGGCAAGTCGATAGATTTCGCTCTCTGTGAGGCGCAGCATGGCGACGACCCGCTTCCGGCTACGGCCGACGCTGCTTCGCCGATGGCTATGGAGCCCGAGTCGCGCGACATGCATAAGTTTTCGTTTCTGCCTGAAGTGAAGCGTGAGCTCCCGGTGAGGGGTTGCCATATCACCCACACTTCGGCTGAGGTGCATGCCATCCTGCACGAGAATCTTGCCGATTCGCCGCTCTACAACGGGGATATACAGAGCATCGGTCCGCGCTATTGTCCGTCGATAGAGACAAAGATTGTGACCTTTGCCGACAAGGATAGCCATCAACTCTTTCTCGAACCTGAGGGCGTGGATACTGATGAGTATTACATCAACGGTTTTTCGAGCTCGCTGCCGTGGGCTGTGCAGTTTGAGGCGCTGTCGAAGATTCCGGCCCTGCGCAATGTGCATTTCTATCGTCCGGGCTATGCGATAGAGTATGATTATTTCCCGCCTACGCAGCTGACGCATGATCTGCAGACAAAGCTCGTGGAGGGTCTCTATTTCGCCGGACAGGTCAATGGCACCACCGGTTATGAGGAGGCGGCCGCCCAGGGACTGATGGCCGGCATCAATGCGGCGTTGGCTCTGAAAGGTGAGGATCCGCTGGTGCTGGGGCGCGATAGTGCGTATATCGGAGTGTTGATCGATGACCTGGTGACCAAGGGTGTCGATGAGCCGTACCGCATGTTTACCTCGCGAGCCGAATATCGCATACTTCTGCGTCAGGATGATGCCGACATGCGCCTCACTCCGATAGGCTACCGTATAGGACTGGCTGACGAGCATCGCTACGCCACGATGCAACGCAAGCAGCAGTTGCGCGATTCGCTGATGGAGTGGATTGAGCACCGCAAGGTGTCGGCCGATTCTGCCACCAATTCATTTCTTGAGAGTGTAGGCACGACGCCGCTCACGGCAGGCACCCGTATGGTAGAGCTGCTGAAGCGTCCGCAACTTGATATGCTTCTTCTCGCCGAGGGTTTCCCCGCGCTCAAGAAGCGTATCGGTGCAATCGATGCCGACCTTCGGGATGAGGTGGTGGAGGCTGTGGAGATTCTCGTGAAGTATGAGGGGTATATTCGCCGCGAACGAGAGTTGGCAGAGAAATCCCAACGTCTCGAGGATGTGAAGATTCCGCACGATATAGCTTATGCGTCGATAATGGCGTTGAGTACAGAATCGCGTCAGAAACTCGAGCGCATCCGCCCGGCTACACTTGGCGCTGCCTCGCGCATACCGGGCGTCAGTCCGGCTGACGTGAATATCCTGATGATGCTTATTAGGAGATAGGGTTGAAAATGTTTCACGTGGAACATAGCTCACGCGGTGGTTTTCAATCCGTTGCAACGCGGAATTTGAAAAATCGGGAGTGGGCGTGGAACGTGAAAAATCCCGATGAAATCGGGATTTTTCGAAAATAATTGGCTGAATGCTAATGTACCTTGAATCTATCGTTCCGGGTCTCTGTAGGCGCTTTCAGGTGGTGAGCCGTGGAACGTATCGCGCGCGCGTATTATATATATAGGTGTACGCATGGGTGTGATGGGGATTTTGCGAGATGAATTTCGCCCGATGAAATCGGCGTTTTTTCTCGATGATGAAAACAAACTATAATTTTAAATATAAACCAACCGACATGCAACTTGACGATTTGAAGGGCATCATCCGTGATGTGCCCGACTTCCCTTCGAAGGGAATAGTGTTTCGCGATCTCACCACAATGATTAAGAATGGTGAGGCGCTGCATCTGATGAGCGAGGAGATGGCAAAACTCTATCGCGATAAGGGTGTGACTAAAGTAGTGGGTATCGAAAGCCGCGGTTTCATCGGAGGCAGCATACTTGCCTATGAGCTTGGTTGCGGTTTCGTGCCTGCACGCAAACCGGGCAAACTGCCGAGTGTGACAATCAAGGCTTCGTATGCCAAAGAGTATGGTGTAGACACCATCGAGCTTCACAGCGATGCAATCACATCTGATGATGTGGTGGTGCTCCACGATGACCTTCTGGCCACGGGCGGCACGATGGCTGCCTGCTACAATCTGGTGAAGTCGATGAATCCGAAAAAGATCTACATCAACTTCATCGTAGAACTCACGGCGCTCAACGGCCGCGAGAATCTCCCCGCTGACTGCGAGGTCACATCTCTGCTCAAATATTGAATTCTCGCATCCTTCCCGGCTCAGTTTGAGAAGGTAGGGCGCGAAAAGTTTCACGTGGAACATGCCGGTTGCCTCTGATGTGTAATCTGTCTGACGTGGTCGGATAGGATACAGGGGCGGTCGGCATGTTTTGTATTTTTAACGTAGATTAAATATTTCGGGCCTAAGGATTGCGTTAATATTAATGAGACTATACAATGAATCCCCAATTCCCAAATTCCAAATTACTAATTCCCCAAATTCCAGAGGCAATATATGAATCATCAGGATGTGAATCATGATATGGCTGCGGCAGCTCCGATGGCTGCGGCGCAAACGCCGCAGGGCGACAGCCGCCGGCGTATCGATGAGATTCTGGCCGGATTCGGGCGCACCATAGACGAGACGGGTGGATTCGGCATCGAAATAACCCCTGACCGCACCCCCGAAGACTTGCGCGAGAATCGTCCGGGCGAGCAGCTGCGGCACAAAATTTTGAGCCTGCCGGAGTCGCCGGGAGTCTATATGTATGTCGATAAAAGGGGAGAGGTGATATATGTGGGGAAGGCGAAGAGACTCAAACGCCGTGTGTCGTCATACTTCAACCGCCGCCACGACTCTGTGCGCACCAATCTGTTGGTGAGAAATATCGTGGATATGCGCTTCATAGTGGTGCATTCTGAAGAGGATGCGCTGCATCTGGAGAATGCCATGATCAAGGAGTATCAGCCGCGTTATAATGTGCTGCTTAAGGACGACAAGTCTTATCCGTGGATCGTGGTGACGAAGGAGCCCTTTCCGCGTGTGTTCATGACCCGCACCAAGGGTGAGAACGGCAAGTATTACGGCCCATATTCCAATACGCAGTCGGCCAAGGTGGTGCTGCAGCTTATCCGCGATATATTCCCGATACGTTCATGCCGCCATTTTCTCGATGAGAGGGGGATAGCGCGCAATAAGTTCTCGCTCTGCCTGGACTATCATATCAAGAAGTGCGGCGGCATGTGCCGCGGCCTGATGAATGCGGAGGATTACGCCAAGGTGATAGCCAATGTGCGCCAGATTCTGAGCGGCGAGACCCTGCTGCTTGAGCGGCATCTCAAGGATGAGATGACTCGCCTCAGCGAGGAATGGCGCTTCGAGGAGGCGCAGATGGTGAAGGAGCAGTATGAGGCGGTGATGAAGTATAACGCCAAGTCTGTAATCGCCCGCACCGAAGAGGGGGATGTGGATATGTTCGCATATGTAGAGAATGCCTCGTCGGCTTTCGTGTGCTTCATGCATCTGCATCGCGGGGCGGTGGTGCAGAGCCTGAATCTGGAGTTCCGCCGGCGTCTGGCAGAGACTCCGCAGGAGATTCTGTCGATGGCTATCGTCGAGATCGGACGCCGGTTTGAGCGCGAATTCTCTGAGGTGATTGTGCCGTTTATGCCTGATGTGGAGTTTGAGGGTGTGAATTTCATCATCCCGCAGCGTGGCGACAAGAAGAAGATTCTGGACGTCGGACTGAAGAATGCGCGGCAGTATATGACCGATAAGGAGAAACAGCTCGCGCAGACCGATCCTGAACGCAGCATCGAGAATCTGATGGAGCAGATGAAGAGTGATTTCCGCCTCAAGGTGCAGCCGCGCCATATCGAGTGCTTCGATAACTCGAATATCCAGGGCACCAACCCGGTAGCGAGTTGCGTGGTGTTTCGCGACGGCAAACCGGCCAAGCGCGATTACCGTCATTTCTGCATCAAGACCGTGGTCGGAGCCGATGATTTCGCTTCGATGAAGGAGGTGCTCCACCGCCGCTATACCCGCATGATGGCCGAGGGCGAATCGCTGCCGCAGATGGTGGTGGTGGATGGTGGCAAGGGGCAGCTCTCGGCCGCCGTCGAGGCCTTCGATGAGATGGGCATACGCGGCGAGGTGGCCCTCGTGGGCATTGCCAAACGCCTTGAGGAAATCTATTTTCCGGGCGACTCTCTGCCGCTCTATATCGACAAGAAATCACCCTCGCTGCGTGTGGTGCAGCACATGCGCGATGAGGCCCACCGATTCGGCATAACGCATCACCGCGACCGCCGCTCGAAGGGGCAGGTCGTGTCGGAACTCGATTCGATAAAGGGTATCGGCCCGGCCACCCAGACCCTCCTTATGAAGCATTTCAAGAGCCTGCGCCGGGTGCGCGAGGCCACGCCCGATGAACTCGCGGCAATAGTCGGAAAGGGGAAGGCAGCCATACTGACGGCCCATTTCAGCCAGTCGGACGAGTCAGCCTCATCGCCGACCCCGCCGCACGAAAACCCTTCATAATCCGCCACAATGCGCCAAGATGCCGTGGCACGCAAAAAGAGTGACTAAAAATAACCATGTCATAAAATAAATATACCCTCGAAATGCGTTTAGACATAGAGGATTCCTCTCTCTTCTCACTCTATAAGCATGGAGGATGACGATTTTTTCAGCATGAGTGCGCAGCTGTATCCTCTTGCAGGGGATCTTCAACCCCATGCTGATTAAGAACTACAGTAATTACCCAAGATTTAGAAAAAAAATTTCAAGATGAAAAACAACATACCACAGAAGGAGCATTCCACTCGCCTCAAGAAGATGGACCTCCAGCGACGCATCCTGGACTTCCTCGAGCAGCAGAAGACACAATCCTTCAACTATAAGCAGATAGCCTTCGGCATCGATGTGACCTCAAAGAGTCACCGCAACGACATCATCAACATGCTCGACGACCTCGTGGCCGCCGAGATGATTCTGGAGGTAGGGCTCGGCAAATACCGCGCTAAGGAGGCTCCGCGTGCGGCTGAGTGCGAGGGCATCTTCGTGCGCCGCTCAAATGGCAAGAACGCTGTCATTATCGATGAGCAGCAGATCATGGTGGCTGAGCGCAATTCGATGCATGCCCTCAATGGCGACCGCGTGCGTGTCGAGGTCTCGGCCGCCCGTGCCGGCGCCGACCAGGAGGCGAAGGTGCTCGAAATCCTGGAGGTGAAAGACCAGGTGTTTATCGGCACTCTGAATGTGGAGAAGAATTATGCGGCCGTAGTCACCGACTCGAAGTTCCTGGCCGCCGATATCGTCATACCGCGCCATCAGCTCAAGGGTGGCAAAGCGGGCGACAAGGTAATCGCCCGTATCACCCAGTGGAGCGACGACCAGATGAATCCGCGTGGCGAAATCGTGGATATCCTCGGCCGCAAGGGCGAGAACACAGCTGAGATGCACGCCATCCTCGCGGAGTTCGGCCTGCCTTATAAATACCCCGAGAATGTAGAGAAGGCAGCCTCGAAAATCGATGCCGGTATCACCCCTGAGGAGGTGGCCAAACGCGAGGATTTCCGTGGCGTGACCACCTTCACCATCGACCCCCGCGACGCCAAGGACTTCGACGACGCCCTCTCGATTCGCCAGCTTGCCAACGGCAACTGGGAGGTGGGTGTGCATATCGCCGATGTCACTCACTACGTCACCCCGAACTCCACCATCGACAAGGAGGCCCGCCAGCGTGCCACGAGCGTATATCTCGTTGACCGCACCATCCCGATGCTCCCGGAGCACCTCTCGAATGGCATATGCTCGCTGCGCCCCAATGAGGAGAAACTCACATTCTCGGCCATCTTCGAACTCGACAAACATGCCAATGTGGTCAACTACCGCATCGGCCGCACCGTCATCAAATCCGACCGCCGCTTCACCTATGAGGAGGCGCAGGAGATTATCGAGACGGGCAAGGGCGACTTCGCCCAGGAGGTAATCACTCTCGACTCGCTCGCAAAGCAGCTGCGCCGCCGCCGCTATGATGCCGGCGCTCTCGAGTTTGATCGCGCTGAGGTGCGCTTCGAAATCGATAAGGATGGCAAGCCGGTGAGCGTATATTTCAAGGAGTCGAAAGATGCCAATAAACTCATTGAGGAGTTCATGCTCCTCGCCAACCTTACAGTGGCCGAGTCCATCGGTAAGGTCAAGGATGGAAAGAAAGCCAAGAATTTCGTGTATCGTGTGCATGACAATCCTGACCCGGAGAAGATCTCAAACTTCGCCCAGATTGCCTCGCGCTTCGGCTATAAAATCAATCCTGAAGGGCGCGCCAAGGAGGTCAACAAGGGGCTCAACCGCCTGCTGCGCGATGTGAAGGGTAAGGGTGAGGAGAATATGCTCTCGATTCTCGCCATACGCTCGATGGCAAAGGCCGTCTACACCACCGACAATGTGGGCCACTACGGACTCGCCCTCGACTATTACACCCACTTCACATCACCCATCCGCCGCTATCCCGACATGATGGTCCACCGCCTGCTCGCCAAGTATGCCGAGGGTGGACGCTCGGCCGACAAGCTGAAGCTCGAAGACCAGTGCCGTCATTCGTCAGACATGGAGCAGCTCGCCGCCAACGCCGAGCGCTCATCAATCCGCTACAAGCAGGTGGAATACATGCAGGGGAAGATGGGAGAGATCTATTCGGGTGTCATATCGGGTGTCACCGAATGGGGCTTCTATGTGGAGCTCGACGAGAATATGTGTGAGGGACTCGTGCCGGTGCGCGACCTCAATGATGACTACTATGAGCTTGATGAGAAGAATTTCTGCCTCATCGGTCGCTCACATCATAACAAGTACACTCTCGGCGACAAGGTGAAGGTGCAGGTGGCCCGGGCCGACCTCGACCGCAAGCAGCTCGACTTCGCTCTCATCAGCGATGAGGGTAACCCCAACAAACCGCGCCGTGAGCGCAACCGCTCGCATGGCCGCAACAATCCCAGCCGCAAGTCAGGCCGCGGCAAAGGGCGCAACAAGAAATAATCCCTTAAAAATCTACACATAGAACAATAAACTGATAAAACCATAAACTGACCGAAATGTTAGAAATGATTCTCGGGGCAGCGATGGCCGCCGCCCCCTCAATCGCATCAGCGCCGGCTGCCGATGGCGCCGCCGACCGACTCATGGTCGAGACCCGCGCCTACCGCTGGCAGGGCGACACTATCTTTCAGGATGAGTTCAAGGCTTGGGCCGTGAGCCCCTATGAGCTGCGCAGCACCTACAAAGGACGTCCGGGATTCCGCATGCCCGTCGACCAGAAATGGACCCTGCGCAACGACCTGGCAAAGTATCCGGTGCTCACCACCGACAATCTTCTGCATCAGGCCATATATAATCTCGGCCTCGATGAGATGGTGAATGCCGTAGAACCCGACACCACTCTGCGCACCGGCAAGGAATGGGCCGGCGTCTGGACCCGCGATGTCAGCTACTCCATCATCCTCTCGATGGCTGCCCTGCAGCCCGAGGCTTCGATGATATCGCTGATGAAGAAGGTCAACCCGGAGGGGCAGATCATACAGGACACCGGTTCGGGTGGCGCTTGGCCTGTGTCGACCGACAGAATGATCTGGACCCTCGCGGCTTGGGAAATATATAAGGTCACCGGCGACCGCAAGTGGCTCGAGACGGTGTTCCCCATCGTCGAGAAATCGCTTGCCAAGGATGCCGCGACAATTTACAGTACGGATGGATTAATAAAAGGTGAGACCTCATTCATCGACTGGCGCGAGCAGAGCTATCCGAAGTGGATGCAGACCGTAGACATCTCGCAGAGCGAGGCGATGGGCACCAACGTGCTTTACGCAGCCGCCCTGCGCGCCGCATCCGACATGGCAGCCATCCTGGGCCATAAGGAGGATTCCGCACGCTATGCCAAGCTCTCTGAGAATCTCGCAAATGCCATCGAGGAGCGCTTCGGGATGGAAAATGGCAATCTCGCGATGTATACTTATGGCGAAGATTACAAAATTCTGAACCCGCGTGCCGAAACTCTCGGTATGGCGCTTGCAATTCTCTACGATGTGGCCACTCCTGAGAGAAAAGTGTCAATGTCGGAGGCTAATCCGATGACCCCCTTCGGGCCCGCAATCTTCTTCCCGGGCATCTCCGACATGCCATCTTACCATAATAATGCCCTCTGGCCCTTCGTGGCGGCCTATTGGGCACTGGCGCAGGCCAAGGTGGGCAATGAGCAGGGTGTGATGCAGACCATCGGCTCAATCTTCCGTCCGGCGGCTCTCTTCACCACCAACAAGGAGAATTTCAATCTCGACAACGGCGACTTCTACACGGAGCTCAATTCATCCAACATGCTTTGGTGTCTGAGCGGTAATCTCGCCATGACCAACCGCATTCTCTTCGGCATCAACTATGAGCCCCGCGGATTGCGCATCGCTCCTTTCGTGCCGAAGGCCTTCGAGGGGACACGCACCCTGGACAACTACCCCTATCGCGATGGACGCCTCAGCATCACCGTCGAGGGCTATGGCGACCGTGTGGCCCAGCTCTATCTCGATGGCAAGAGCATCGCCCCCGATGAGGTCATACCGGCCAAGAAACTCAAGGGTGACCACACTATCCGCGTGGTGATGGACAATGAGCCGATTCCGGCCATGACCATCCATGAGGTCCACAATCAGAAAGCGCCCCTCACGCCGATCACACGCCTCACTGTGGCCCCCGACGGAGCCACTACTCTCGAATGGGACCCCATCGAGTATATCGCCGGATATATCGTGCTGAAGAATGGTGAGGAGTATAAGCAGACCCGCTCTACGACCATGCCGCTGACCGAAGAGGGTGTATGGCAGGTAATCGGTGTCGATGGCGCCGGCGTGCAGTCGTTTGCCTCAAAACCGCTTGACAACCGCAAATACGTTGACTACAAGCCCGCGCAGAGCCTCACCAAGCCCCTCTCGACCGAAGTGTCATATCAGCCCGCCACACCCGTACAGGGCTTCACAGGCGAGGGTTTCGCAGAAATCGACCTCCAGTCGGCACCTCTCCAGATCACTGTCGAGGCTCCTGAGCAGGGTGAATATGTGGTAGAATACTTCTACGCCAACGGCAATGGTCCGGTAAACACCGAAAACAAGTGCGCCGTGCGCTCGCTCGTGGTGGATGGCGAGAAGGTAGGCACCGTGGTGCTCCCCACCCGCGGCGTAGCCAACTGGGACGACTGGGGAAAGACCAACGCCACCGTTGTCAGCCTCTCACCCGGCCAGCACACCATCACCCTCGAATATCGCCCTGAAGACAGCAACATGAATCTCACCACCAACCATGCCCTTATCGACCGTCTGCGTCTGATAAAGCGCTGAGATGATTAAACTGCATTAACTTTATAATCCTCGGATTGAAAATATCCGGGGATTTTTCTTTGCAAATCAATTTTTATGCCTAACTTTGCACTCGGGTGAGTCCTGCACGAGTAGCTCCCTCAAAATCCCCCAGATCCTGATCGAAGCAAGGGTATGAGGTTGAGCACTGCGATGCAGATAGCTCTCCCACCTGCCTCTTTAGCTCAGTTGGCCAGAGCACGTGATTTGTAATCTCGGGGTCGTTGG
>OFFN01000126.1_pt1 | contig 79697 bp, 62 predicted proteins | sample 1521381 | NCBI WGS metagenome assembly OFFN01 (sample SAMEA3504112, study PRJEB24116) | mouse gut metagenome | biome: mouse gut; feature: mouse-associated habitat; material: faeces | place: Denmark | collected 2011 | reverse complement strand
AATGACTCAAAAATAACTGCGCATATAGTATTCATTTAATTTGACCAGCTACTTACCGGTTGCTCCGATACCGCAAAATTAATAAAAATCATCGATAGAATCTACGCAAATGGTTTTGATATCAAAGATAAATGGAGTAATTTTGTGTTTCAACAAAGTTGTTTAAATCAGATCAACTTCAACAAGAGTAATCAGTTATCGATATGGATGAAAAGACACTAAAATTCGTAACATGGCTTATCAGCAAGCTGTCAGACTACTTGAAGATGCCGCAAACAGAAGTTTATAGGCGCCTTTACAGATCAGGTATACTTTACAACTATATCGTGCCTTCATACGATGTACTCCACACATTCGGAGCTCAATATCTTATGGACGATATAGCTGATTTTATGCGTGAGGAAGGCGTACTCTGAAATGGAAATTTACCATTCGTCGTATACATCAGTCGAAATACCCGATATCAGCTACTCTCGCGATTTTCTGGACTTCCGCAAAGGTTTCTACCTTACTACTCTCTATGATCAAGCAGTGACTTCAATATGCCCTTGCTTTACCTCCTCAGCTATCAAACGCTTCAATGTGGCTGAACTTGGAGAATTTGTGAGGGATGCCTCGATTTCAGAACGGGAGGAAGATGGATTATAGTGCAGAAATTGCAGTATTTCGCTATCCTTTGTCATGTCTATTTTCTTTTATCGGCTCAAAGTTAGAAAAGTTCACGAAAAATCGGTTCAAATTGAGCCGATTTTTATCAGATTTCGCTCAAATTTGAGCCGATAGGTATCTCTAAAATAATTAGCTATGCAATGTCTTCAAGTTTTCAGCTCAAGGATAGTCAATTACTATCAAATATATTTCATTGCCTGCAAATGAATTATTTGCCGATACAAAATAACCCCGCAAAATTGAATAAGTTATTAACCGATTTTCGAGAGATACATAAGATTCCTGATTTCTTCAATACCTATAAGTAATGAATTATGCTTCTATGGATGGATGTTTATTAAAATAATGCGCATAAAATTCACCCATCAAAAATACTCATTTACCAATTAGACCTCCGCTTTCAATCATACATTCACCTGATATTCAAACCATTAAAAATATATACTAAAGTATAGGTATTTCCCACCCACCATATAATTCCGAACTTTGCATAAAATTTAGTGTTAGTTACAAGTATGACAAGTTGGAATAAATGTTTCCTGATTTTAGCGGCTTTGATATCTCTCCCTTCGATGGCTCTTGCCGACGCTCTGGAGGGTATGGTGTCGGGCAAAGTGCTCTCTACCGATGGTTCGCCAATTGATTTTGCCACGGTGTCGCTGAAATCCACCTCTATCTATTCCTCTACCAACGATAAGGGCATCTATCATATTACTGCCCCGGCCGGCTCCTACACCATGATTATCTCTTCGGCTGAGTATGAGCAGAAGGAAATCAAGGTGGATATCGCTGCCGGCGAACGCAAAAAGCTCACTATCAAACTCAAACCGGCCACAAATCTCGATGAAGTTGTGGTCGTGGGCAACCAGGTGAGCAAAATCCGCAATTCAGCCTACAATGCCACTGCCGTCAGCACCGGCGACATGGTCAACACCACCAAGAATCTGAGTGATGCACTGGGGAAAGCGCCGGGCATGAAAATCCGTGAAAGCGGCGGCGTGGGCTCAGATATGGCTGTGACTATGGATGGCTTCAGCGGCAAACACGTCAAGGTCTTCATCGATGGAGTGCCGCAGGAGGGCGTGGGTTCTTCATTCAGTCTCAACAACATACCGGTCAATTATGCCGACCGCATCGAAGTCTACCGTGGCGTGGTCCCTGTAGGTTTCGGCGCTGATGCAATCGGCGGAGTGATCAATATCGTCACTCCTCGACGCCAGCGCAAGTGGTTTCTGGATGCTTCGTATTCGTATGGTTCGTTCAATACCCATAAGTCGTACTTGAATTTCGGCCAGACGCTGGCCAACGGCTTCAAGTATGAAATCAATATGTTTCAGAACTATTCTGACAATGACTACTGGATCGATACTCCGGTGGAGGATTTCGCCACGGGCTCAATCGACAAGTCCCACACCCAGCATGTGAAGCGCTTCAACGACACCTATCATAATGAGGCTATCATCGGCAAAGTGGGATTCGTCAATACTTCGTGGGCCGACCGCCTGCTGCTGGGGATGACGTATTCGCATATGTATAAGGAGGTCCAGACGGGCGTGCGTCAGGAGATTGTCTACGGCCGGAAGCATCGCCATGGCCATAACCTTATGCCTACCCTGGAGTATGGTAAGCGTAATCTCTTCACAAAGGGCCTCGATGTGGCTCTCAATGCCAGCTATAACCGCGACATCAATAATAATGTAGACACGGCCATGGTGAAGTTCAACTGGCTCGGTGAGACAGCGCCGCTTAATTCACCCGGCGAACAGTCTTACCAGCTGTCGAAGTCTATCAACAACAACTGGACATCATCGCTGACCGCCAACTATCGCCTCGGCGACCAACACACATTCACCTTCAACGATGTCTTCAACACCTTCAACCGAACCAACGAAGACCTCACCACCACCCCTCCCGGAAAGGATGAGTTCAACAAGGTGACCACAAAGAATATCGCGGGATTCTCTTACCGCTACATGCCGCACGCCAAGGTGAATCTCACTGCTTTCGGCAAACAGTATCACCAGTATGTGGCGGGTCCGATGGCCACGACTTCGGCCCAGGATGTGTATGAGATGACGTCGCGCTCAATCGATTCGTTTGGCTACGGCATCGCGGGCACATGGCTCATGCCGCTCGGATTCCAGCTGAAGGGGTCGTATGAGAAAGCCTACCGTCTGCCTACTATCGAGGAGATGTTTGGCGATGAAGACCTCGAGATGGGCGACATGGCCCTGCGCCCTGAGTCAAGCCATAATGTCAATATCAATCTGAGTTATAACGCGGCTTTCGGGCTGCATACTATCTATGCCGAGGGGGGATTCATCTACCGTGATACCCGCGACTATATCCAGCGTAACATCATGGCGCTGAGCGGCGGCAAGTCAGCTGCCACATATGTCAACTATGGTAAAGTCGACACCAAGGGCATAAGCATCTCGGCCCGCTACAGCTATTCGCATTGGGTGAGCCTGGGAGGCAACTTCACCCAGATGAATGTCAGAGACAACATGCCCACCGCACAGGGCTCGACAGTCCCTAACCTGGCCTACCGCCAGCGAATGCCGAACCTTCCCTATATGTTTGCTGACTCTGACGTGAATTTCTACTGGCACGGTCTGGGGCGTAAAGGGAATGTGCTGACTCTGACCTACGACAACCAGTTCACCCATAGCTTCTGCTACTATACCTCCAATCTGGGGTCGAATAAGAATGACTACATGGTGCCCGACCAGTTCGCGCATAATCTCACTCTCTCCTATTCTATCGGCAACGGACGCTACAATCTGTCGTTTGAATGCCGCAACTTCACCAACGCCCGCCTCTACGACAACTTCAGCCTCCAGAAGGCCGGGCGAGCATTCTACGGTAAAATCCGAATCTATTTCGGCAACTGATAATTCTATCGCTCAGATGCTCTATTAAGCTGACCTGATCCATATTTGAAAACTAATTATACCCAAACTATTATGAAAGTATCAAAATCTACTCTCCGCCTGATGGCGGGCATGATTCCGGCGCTGGCTATGGTGGCCTGCACCGACAACGATGACCCCAACAACGGCAACGGCGACCAGCAGACTCCGGCCGACGGCAAGTTTGTGTTCGCTACATCCGTACAGGGCTCAAACGCCACTTCCAATGTGCTCCTCACCGGCGAGTCGCTCGACGAGGGCGAGCTCTCTCCGGTCAACAATGGTCTCATCAATGATGGCGCCACTCAGTGGGTCTTCTATAAGAACTTCCTCTATGCGCTGACCTACCAGCAGGGTAACGATGGCCAGACACGCAGCTACTTCCTCAATGATGATGGCGAGATGGAGCAGCGCAGCCGCACTTATAAAATCAATCGTTTCACCTCTTACGGTTTCTACAACGATTATATCATCACCATGTCTACCGGCGACGGCACAATTCCCGATGCCAACGGCTATCTCCCCAAGACTCTGCTCCTCTCCTATCTGGATGTGGAGAATCAGGAGGAGCATAATAATGACACTTCGTCGGGTCTCTACTCTATGGAGAACCTGCTCGGCAATGGCGAGTATGTCACTCTGGCCGGTGCCGAACAGAGCGGTTCGAAACTCTATTGCGGCGCTGTGCCGATGGGTCTGAGCCAGTATGGCGCTGCACAGGGCAACGGCAAATGGATCCGTCCGGGCTATGAGGACCTCAAGCATGATGAGGCCGGCGGCACAGGCGGCGGCTCTTATAAGGCCGGCGAACTCGTGGGCACACAGTATCCTGACTCTTGCTGGGTAGCTATCTACGACAATGAGTCGATGACTCACCCCACTATCGCGCGCACCAATCAGATCAGCTACGCTGCCGGTCGTTTCCGCTCACAGTATTACCAGACTGTATGGGCCGCTGAGAATGGCGATATATATGTGTTCTCCCCCAGCTATGCTGTCACTATGACTGATGGCCGTCAGCAGACTAAAAAGAAGGCCGGCGTCTGCCGCATCAAGAAGGGCACTACCGAGTTTGACGATTACTACTGCGATATCCAGTCGCAGACTCCTGGTGGCAACCGCTCATTCATGCGCTGCTGGCCCGCAGGTGGCAACCGCTTTATCCTCGTGATGTACGACCGCGCTCTGACTGAGAAGAACCCTGCCGCTACTGAGCTCGCCATCTTTGATGCCGACACCAAGAAGCTCACTTACGTGACCGGCCTGCCTGCCAACATCTCTTCTGTCGGCAAGACTGTCTACACACAGAATGGCAATGTCTACATCCCCATCAATGTCGAGAATGAGAACCCGGCCATCTACGCCATCAACACTGCCACTGCAGCTGCTGTGAAGGGTGTGACTATCCAGGCTACCGACATCACCGGCTTCGGCTTCCTCACCCCCAATAAATAAGTATCTTCACTGCAATGATGAAATTGTTCAGAAAGATTCATCTCTGGATCTCGGTCCCCTTCGGCATCATCATCACCCTCATCTGCTTCTCGGGGGCGATGCTGATATTCGAGCCTGAAATCACACGCGCCATTAAGCATGATGTATATTATGTGGCCGAGGTGAAGGAGGCTCCGCTGCCGATGGCCACTCTGATGGAGAATGTGAAGGCTACTCTCCCTGACTCGGTGGCTATCTCGGGCGTCACGGTGTTCGATGACGCTGACCGCGCCTATCAGGTCAACCTCACCAAGCCGCGCCGCGCATCACTTTTTGTGGATCAGTACACCGGCACCATCACAGGCCGCTATGAGCGTCTGGGATTCTTCTCGACGATGTTCAAGCTGCACCGCTGGCTTCTCGACAGTGCCAACCCCCACGGCGATGGAGTGAAGGTGGGCAAACTGCTGGTGGGCATCTCGACTCTGATCTTCGTGCTGGCTCTGATCACAGGTGTGGTAATCTGGTGGCCAAGAGCCCGCAAGAACCTCAAGCGCAGTCTCTCAATCCGCTTCAACGATGGCTGGCGAGGTTTCTGGAAGGGGCTTCACGTGGCCGGCGGCATGTATGCGCTGCTGCTGGTGCTGGCTATGGCGCTGACAGGTCTGACGTGGTCGTTCAACTGGTACCGCACTGCTTTCTATGCCGTGTGTGGCGTTGAGCATACTCCACGCAACTTCGAGCAGCCCTCCGCTCCGAAAGGCGACAAGGGCGAGAAGAGCGAAAAGTCTGAGGCCGGCAAACCGGAATGGATTGCCAACTCTGATAAGTCTGACCGCGGCGAACGCGGTGGTCGCGGCGAAGGTCGTGGCCACGGCGAAAGCGGCGAATTCAGCGGCCGTGGAGAACGTGGCGAAGGTCGTGGACGCGGCGAAGGCGCCGAGTTCAGCGGTCGTGGCGAGCGCGGCGGACGTGGCGAAGGCGGCGAGTTCAGCGGTCGTGGCGAGCGCGGTGGTCGCGGTGAAGGCGCCGAGTTCAGCGGTCGTGGCGAGCGCGGTGGTCGCGGACGTCACTCCGAATTCGGTCGCTGGCAGGAGGTCTACAATCAGCTGAAAGCTCAGAACCCGGAGGCTCCGCAGATCACAATCTCTGCTGAAAGCGCAACTGTCACCCTCAGCAACTTCGGCAATCCGCGTGCCTCTGACCGTTATAGCTTCGACCGCCGCTCGGGCGAAGTCGAGCTGCAGAAGGCTTACGCCGATTCTACTGAGGCCGACAAGCTGCGCGGATGGATTTACTCAATCCATACCGGCGCGCTCGGAGGTATCATCACCCGCATCCTGTGGTTCCTCGGTGCTATCCTCGGTGCTTCGCTCCCCTTGACCGGCTACTACATCTGGATCAAGCATATGGGCAAGAAGGGTAAACATAACCCTCATCCCCACCATGCCTGATAACTAAGCTGACATTGAAGCTGCCCCTCTCGGCGCAGCTCACACCCGATACATAAATCCCATGCGGCCTGCATCAATTGCTGCCGCATGGGATTTCTTTATATTTTATATACAGTGGCGATCAAACTAGGTATCCCCTGTCAAAGTCAGATATTGATTCTGAAACCACCCATGGCGGTGAAGCCCGGCATCTCGTAGCCGCGGTTGATAGTGTAGCGAGCATCGGTGATATTCTCCAGACGCGCAAACACATCTACATAGCGGCATATGCTGAAGGTGAGCTTCAGATTCAACAATGCATAATTCTGATGCTTGACATCATCGGCCACATATAGCCCACCTACACCTTTAAGCTCAGCGGCAATCGTCAGCCTCTCCCATAGCCGGAGCTCGGCCCCGAGATAATACTGATTCTTCGGGGCGCCCACAAGATTGGAGAGCGAGGTGTGAAGATAGCTATAGGTGGCCCATAGACTGAGATTGTCAAGAGGATTGCTGCGGGCAGTAAGCTCTACTCCTTTGTTGATGAAGCGGCCGGTGTTGACATTCCGATTGTAGACAACCTGTATCATATTCTTCCCCTCACTGAAATAGGCTGTGAGGTCGGCAGAGAAATATCTTGAGAAGTATTTCCCCACCGAAAGCTCATAGTTCATCATCTTCTCGGGCTCGAGGTCGGGGTTGGCCATACGGTAGAGATATAATTCTCTGAAAGATGGATTGCGGTAACCCATCGCGAGATTACCCTTGATGGTAAACCCCCTTCCGGGATTGAGGGCGAAGCCGAACTGAGGTATCCACTGCGTGCCGAACTTGTCACTGTTGGCCATCCTGAGTCCGCCGTTGAGATTAATCAGCTCGCCGGCAAGACTCTGCGAAAGGGTGAGATAGGGTGAATATTCGATGATGCGCTCGCGGCCTATGGTGGCCATGGAGCCTTCGGTATGCGATGTGCCGCCTGACACCGGTATCTCGCCTGAGTAGACGTCGAAGTCAAAACCCACTGTGGCCGACGCCCCCCTCCATAGCGTCACGTTCTGATAGGCCATCAGTCCGAGTCGGTCATCCTTGCTATGGAAGTGGCGCGGATCATCTACGAAATGATTGCCATAGCTGTAATAGGCTCTCAGCACACCGTCTGTGGCGGCATAACGGTTGGTGGCGCTTACCGAAGCCTCACCACGCGTGATGCTCTGCCGGTAGATATCAGTCGATTCAGGATCCGATAGCTTGGGATATATCGGATCATTCCCTTTGAAGTGCATCAGCGTGTAGTCGGCGTTTACCCTCCAGGCCTCTGACAGTTCGTAGCCCATCTTCACATATCCGTCGGCCTGATGGAAGTCGAAATTCTGCACGTTGCCGTCAGTGCGGTCGTAAGAGGCTGACACGAGCGATGTGAAGCGGCCGAACCGCATGGTGTTGGTCACCGATGATAGCCATGTGTTATAGGAGCCATACTGCGATGTGATGGTAGTGCGCACACCTTGCTGGCGCGCATTCTTGGTGATGACGTTGATGGCTCCGGCCATGGCATTCGAGCCGTAGAGTACCGAACCCGGTCCGCGCAGCACCTCCACACGCTCCACATATTCCTTGGCGTAGAAATCGGCGATGTGATGGGAGTAGATGCCTGCAAACTGGGGCTGTCCGTCCACCATCATCAACACCGCAGAAGCTCTGTCGCCCCCCACACCTCGCAGCTTTATATGCCCGGAACCGCCATTACTGACCCCGAAGCCGAAGATGCTGCGCTGCGACACAAAAAGACTCGGCACCATCCCCGAGATAGCCGACAGGACCTGCGTCTGGCCACTGGCCTCAAGCCGCTCCTGCCCCACGACCGACACGGTGTAAGGCAAGAGCCGGCTCTCGACCTGCGACGCGGCTCCGGTCACCACCACCTCTTCAAGACGCCGCACACTGTCGGCCGATTCAGTTGTGGCACCAACCGCCGGAAGCGGAGCCATCAGCAGTGCGCCATATAGAATCACACTCGGATTCATGACGCATCACTTGTCGAGATTGATTATCTCATAGTCGAGCGATCCAAGACCGATAGCGGCTGCATGGTCAATCGTGTGAAGTCCATGTCGGCTGTTGATACGCTCTATCAGCGGGGCATTGTCGTTGCCCTCACTGGCCTGCATGTTGAAGATAATATCTACGCATGCCTTGTCGAGCGCCACAGGGTCGGTCGAGGCCAGGATACCGTAATCCTTAAGCAGCACCTCCGATGGATGCGCAGCGCAATCACAGTCTACCGACATATTGTTCATCACATTAATGTACACGATATTCTCTCCGAAATAATCATCCACACCCTGCGCGGCGGCCGCCATCGATTCAAGAAAGAGATCCTGCTCGGCAATGTTCTGCCATATCTCCTCAGCTTTGTCGGTAGCACCGGCTGAGTGTATGTAAGCCTTCCCGTCGGCCGATGCCACTCCGATGCTGGCATTCTTCAGCACACCGCCATAGCCTCCCATCGCATGACCCTTGAAGTGGGCGAGATTGATCATATAGTCATAGCGCGGAAGATGATCGCCTACTATATCGTAACGTATATGCCGGCGGTCGCGCACAGGTATACGCATCTGCCCCTCCTCATCCATAAGGTCGACCGGAGCTATCGAGTCGAAGCCATGTTCATGAATTGTCTGCCAGTGAGCCTCCACTGTATTCCGCTTACCTGCATAGGCAGTGTTGCACTCCACTATCGTGCCATGCACAGTGTCAAGTAGCGCTCCTATCAACGTAGGCTTAAGATAATTGGGATTACCAGCCTCACCGGTGCTTATCTTCACTGCCACACGGTGGCCATCGGCCGGACGGCCAAGCGCCTTGTAGATTCTCACAAGTGATTCGGGCGAAATCTCACGCGTCATATACACCTTTGAATCTGCCGAGGCCGACAGTATTCCAAGCGCCGACGCAAGTAAAATAATACTGCTGCGTTTCATGATTTATATCTAAATTTGTTCTACTCATCTATTCCCGTCGGCATCACAGCCTACGGCAGTATAGCGTATCCATAGTGTGCCATCCCCTACCCGCTCCACACTCTCAAGCGATAATCTCACCGGTAATCGGTCCATATCGGCTATCCCGTCGAAGAGAGCCGTCTGGCCACTGCGCCCGTCGATGCCTGGCGCAAGCAGCAGACTCACCTCATCAATCAGACCTGCGGCCAGAAAACCGCCGTTGATATGGCCGCCGCCAAGCACCGCCATACGCTCCACCCCAAACTCCGAGCGTAGCAGCTGCATCGCCGCAGGAAGATCAATCCCCTCACGTCCCACGCAGATATAAGAGATGCCCTCATCTCTGAGCATCTCAAGATACTCACACGGCACAGCCTCACTGACGATGCACACCAGCGGCACACCATCTATCTCAGCGGCCGGCCAGCGCAGACGTCCATGAGTGTCGACGGCCACCATATACTCATCAGAGACCACCGCCCTATACACCGACCGCTCACCCACCGCCGTAGTATCCGTGGCCACAAACGGCTCCTTACGCGCATTATAATGCTCCATCGTCACTCTACCCTCAAGCAGAGTCGGACAATCAAGTTTCTCAAGAGTCTCATAATACTCATCACCACTGATTTTATCCACCATCGAGCAATCGATGCGCCCATCGATCGATGCCACCATATGGCAAACTATATAAGGTCGTTTCATAGATAATCAAAAAAAGAAGATTCGCAACAAAATTAGCAATTTCCAACTAAACCCCACTAACCAAAATTTCGGTATTACCGACCATCATTACCGCAAGCTGCGTAGCCCTACTATAATTACACCGAAAGGTACGCCAACACGCCGATATCTCCTATTTTTAATGTATCTTTGCATTTGAAATCAAACGCTTATCCTCAAATGGCAAAAATCACAGTTCAAAATACGAATATAACCATCATCAATGTTGATGGCAAGGATTATGTGTCTATAACCGATTTGGCTCGCCATAAGAGCGATGATCCAAACGCTGTTATCGGTAATTGGATGCGTAACCGTAATACCATTGAGTTTCTTGGCATTTGGGAGAGTCTATATAACCCAGATTTCAAACCCCTCGAATTCGAGGGGTTTAGAAAAGAAGCTGGCTTAAATGCTTTTACTCTATCTCCAAAGAAATGGATTGAAACAACCAATGCTATCGGTTTGATTTCCAAATCTGGACGCTATGGTGGCACTTATGCCCATAAGGATATTGCATTCAAATTCGCAAGTTGGATTTCGGTTGAGTTTGAATTATATATAGTCAAGGAGTTCCAACGACTTAAAGCGGAGGAGCAAAAAACGTTGGGTTGGTCAGCAAAGCGTGAGTTGTCGAAAATCAACTACCGCATACACACCGATGCCATCAAGCAGAACCTTATTCCGACGGAGGTAACCAAAGCACAGGCGAGCATCATCTATGCCAATGAAGCTGATGTATTGAACGTTGCTATGTTCGGCATGACAGCGAAACAGTGGCGAGAGGCTAACTCCGATTTGAAAGGCAATATCCGCGACTATGCCTCTGTCAACGAACTTATCTGCCTATCCAATATGGAAAGCCTCAATGCCGTATTCATAGAGCAAGGACTACCCCAATCAGAACGACTTATAAAGCTTAACCAAATCGCCATACATCAAATGAGCGTATTGGAGAACGGCGATAAGGACCGTAAACTTTTGAAATAGCAACCGTAATATGAGAAAGGCCTACATCAACATTCAGGAGATTTTTAATGAAATACCTCCTGAATTACGCGAAGAAACGCGCATGTCATTTGCAATCTCCGACAAGATTGCATTACTGATGGAACAACGAGGACTGAGTAAAAAGCAACTTGCCACTGCAATAGGCAAACGCCCGAACGAGGTGACCAGATGGTTAAGTGGCGAACATAACTTTACAATTGCCACTTTAGCCAAACTTTCAACCTTCTTTGGGATTCCCATAATAACGATATAATAACTCCCTGCGCGAGGGGCACCGGGAGTTGATGGACGTCATGGGGGACATTGGTATACCAGTCTCCGGTATAGATGCGCTATGGTATACGCGGTCTGACGCAGATGGTGTAGTCATGGAAGGGACATTCCCCGGCTTCATGAGATGTATATGTGTTTTTCTCCAAAGACCGCAAGATGATGAAAGCATTTAAATTGGATGGCGACGTTTTTTTGATGTACACAAAAAGATGGTGACTTTTTCATCATAGATTGGCTACGTAACCGTAACACGCTTGAGTTTATCGGCATTTGGGAGAAAGTGTATAATCCAGATTTTAATTATGGCGAATTCGCCACAATTAAAAATCAATCAGGTCTAAACAGTTTTAAGATAAGCGTCAAGGAGTTTGTGGCACGAACCAATGCCATATCACTTCAAGCCAAAGCAGGACGATATGGTGGCACATACGCCCATAAAGATATAGCATTTGAGTTCACCATGTGGATCAGCCCTGAGGTCAAGGTCTATATTGTCAAGAAATTTCAGCGATTGAACGCTGAAGACCAGCGGCTAATCGGGTGGTGGCAAAGCGTGAGTTGTCGAAAATCAACTACCGCATACACACCAATGCCATCAAGCAGAACCTAATGCCGGAAGAGGTCACCGCTATGCCTGAGCTGGTATGCTGGGTAGTGATTGAATGCGCACCTTGTCAACATCGGATTTTTATAACGACAGTGTCCCCCAAATCGTCCCCCATTTTACCTCAAAGTGGGGGACACTTATTTAAAATCGTCCCCCATTTTTGGTAAAATTTACGCGTCTACAACCGCCAAAAATATCATATAAACTCACTTGCAAAATTCACATAAATACCAATATTTCAATATGTTACAATAGACAATTCACTGGGTATCAACAAAAAGAGAGCGGCCACACGGTCGCTCTCTCTCGATTCCACTATAAACTATATCTAACTAAACTTTACTCGCATACATCCATTCTCACGAATCGGTGGATGCTTTCTTATTGCTTTTGTATCTTTCAAACATCTTGCGGATATGAATGGTTGGCTGACATAACGCCAGTTTAAGATTATTCAACTTTACTTAACATTACAGATATTTTGATGGGATGGGAACCCCCTTTCTATTGAAGTTGTTTAAACTTTTTTTCAATGCAGGGTTAAGTTTTTGAACCTGCTTCTCCCCTCTTCATCTTCTCGATAATTGCGACTGCGCGATGCTGCACGCGGTGATGACTGTCGTACGCATGACATCGCTATCAATCACCACTTTTTTATGGCATTTCATGATGGGACGTGCATCATTATGGGGCTATGCGGCGTTTATTGGTATAGACGGTTATACCGGATTTTATTGAGGCGACTGCGGTTGGCTGAAAGATTCCACATTGGTCCGCAAATTGTAAAAAGATACTTACACAATAGATATATAGATGGAGAAACTTTCCTTACGGAAATACACGGCTGTCGTGGCGCTGCTGATTGTGCTGGTCATGACGGTGCTGGATGTGACGGTTGTGAATGTGGCGCTCCCTGTGCTGGCCACTGAGTTTGGCATCAGCGATTCGCTGACGGTGTGGATTGTCACTATTTATCAGCTTCTGATCACTATGCTTATCCTGCCGCTGTCGTCGGTTGGCGATATGTTCAGTTACCGACGCACTTTCCTTACGGGTGTGGTGGTGTTCACGCTTGCATCTGCGCTTTGCGCGGCGTCGGGTAATTTCACGATGATTCTTGTGGCTCGTGCAATCCAGGGTATCGGTGCGGCCTGCGTGATGAGTGTCAATATCGCGCTTACACGCTTGATATATCCTCGCGAGATTCTGGGGCGTGGTCTGGCTCTTAACGCGATGGTAATCGCGAGTGCCACGGCGGCAGGCCCTACGATTGCCGGGGCTATTCTGTCGGTGACTACCTGGCACTGGCTGTTTCTTATCAATGTGCCATTCGGCGTGGCGGCGTTCTTTATCGGGCGGCGTTATCTGCCGGCGAATCCGCCGCGCGACAATAAGTGCGGGCGCCGCGATTATGACTTGGTGAGCGCCATAGCCAATGTGCTGATGTTCGGCCTGTTCTTTCTGGCTCTCGGGCAATTCAAGGACCCGCGGCACTGCACCAAAGAGCTTATCATGCTGGCAGGGTGCGCGCTGACGGCCATTTTCTATGTGCGGCGCGAGTTGAAGCGTAAGAATCCGATGTTGCCGGTCGATCTCTTCCGTATCCGGCTCTACACGCTCAGCATCCTGACCTCTACCAGCTCCTTTATCGCTCAGATGTTGGCCATGGTATCGCTCCCCTTCATACTTCTCAATAGCTATGGCTTTTCAGAAATCACCACCGGTCTGCTGATGACTCCCTGGCCATTGGCCACAATGATAATATCTCCGTTGGCGGCGCGCTTTGTAGAGCGGCATAATGCCGGGGTCACTGCCGCTGTGGGTATGCTGGTGTTTGCCTGCGGCATCGCCATGCTGATTATGCTGGGCAATGAGGGGGCTTCGGAATGGAGTATTGTCTGGCGCATGACGGTGTGCGGCATAGGCTACGGAATGTTCCAGACCCCCAACAATATCGTCATGGTCACCGCCACACCCGTCAGCCGCACCGGCGGAGCGGGGGGTATGCAGAGCACCGCCCGCCTTGTGGGTCAGACTCTGGGTGCGACGCTCGTGACCATAATATTTGCCGTCGTGGCCGGCAGCACGGCGCAGCTCGTGCATGTCTGCCTGTGGACATCAATCGGACTGGCGATCGTGGCCGGCCTTTTCAGTCTGTCAAGAAAGTCGGCGCGTTGAAGCGCCGGCTCTCTTTAGCGGAAGGAGTTGGTGGATTCTGAATAATGGAAACCTGCATCCGAAAGGGTGCGCACGAGTTCATCTTGATTCACGTCCATATCTTCGCACATGGCGGCAAGCGATGGATAACTGTCGCGCAGCTTCATGTTGACCAGGCTGCACAGCATGTTGGGGTCTTTGGGTAATGTCATGATTTCAAAATTTGATAAGTTATTTATAAAAGGTGTATACAACACATCAACTTTCATTTTGAAAAGGAAGTTGTTTAACGTTTAAACAGCTTCAATATTTGTCAATAATGCAAATTATGTGTATATTTGCGAATCCGTATTACGGCATTCTTTTTTCTTAACGCCGGATACGGCGATTTGTTTCGCGCGGCCGACTGCTGCATGGCGCTTAATCTGACTGCGTGGCAAATTCACCCGCAATTTTTCTCCACCATATGAACCATCATCTTCTTTCTACCCTACTCCGCCCCCTCCGACTTATTGCCAGCGGCAGCCTGCTGCTGTCAGCGGCACTGCTTCCTGCTGATGCCTACAGCTGCACATCGGCCATCATCTCGGCTAAAGCATCCGCATCAGGCAGACCAATGCTTTGGAAACACCGCGACACATCCACTACCGACAATAAGGTGGAATATGTGGCATCGGCCGATGGCGCCTACGCCTATGTGGCTCTCTTCAACGCTGCGGACACGCAGCTCAAGGAGGCGTGGACCGGCATGAACGAGGTGGGCTTTGCCATAATGAACACCGCCTCATATAATATCAAGGCTGACCAGGTGCCCGACCGCATGATGGACCGCGAGGGAGAAGTGATGACCATAGCCCTGCGCAGCTGCCGCAGTGTTGAGGATTTCGAGGCCCTGCTCGATTCGCTGCCACGCCCGATGGGGGTCGAGGCCAACTTCGGGGTTATCGATGCCTCCGGAGCCGGAGCATACTACGAGACCAACAATGATTCATACATCAAATATGACCTTGCCGATGCACCCGACGGGGTGCTGATACGCACCAACTACAGTCACTCCGGTCGCCAGGGTGAGGGGTACGGTTATGTGCGCGAATGCAATGCCGAGCATCTCATACGCCCTGTCATCGATGGCGAGGGAATATCGGCCGAATTCCTCACCGAAGATGTGTCGCGCAGCTTCTATCATGATGTGATGGGAGCCGACATGCTCGCGCAAACCGACACCCGCTGGGTGGTGGATGAGGATTTTATTCCGCGCTACAAATCAACAGCCACGATTGTGATCGAGGGCATACAGCCGCTCGCATCGGCCGCTGAGGCCACACCACAGCAAATCGTCAACGAGTATGTGATGTGGACCGGACTCGGCTATCCCCCCTGCTCGGAGATTGTGCCGGTGTGGTGTCATGCCGATGGCGTGCGTGCCGATTTACGCGGCACAGGGCCTGACGGCACCTCACCCATGGGGAATCTCGCCAAGCAGCGGCGCGCCGAAGTCTTCCCGCCACGCGCAGGGGGCAACACCCGCTATATCGATCTGCAGGTTCTGCGCAACTCCTCCGGCACCGGCTACCTGCAGACACTCGTGCCACGCAACCGCGAGACCTACCGTCTGATCAGCCACCGCCGCGATGCCGGCGAGATACAGTTCGAATAACCTCCTTGCCTATGGACACCTCTATCTTCAAAATGTCGGCCGCCCAGATGCTCAGCCATCTATATTGGCTCCACGGCCGCAACTGGAGCATATTCCTGCTTCTGACCATCATATGCCTCACTGTGGCCGGAATCGTCGCCTCCGACCTTCGCCTGGTGATATGCGCGCTGATAGTGCTGTTTATCGTCGTGCCCATGCTCATGGCGATGCTATACATCAATTTCGGTCTTGACCCCGACTGCGCTTTCAACGTTCTTCCACACTCCCTGCGCCACGGCGCCGAAGGGATTGAGGCCTGCATCTTCGCTGCCTCCTCGCCCGATGACGACGACTATGACCCTGAGCATCCCTACCGTAAAGAATATACGGTAAAACGCATCAGCTACGACGAACTGCTCCCCTATCAGGTGGCATCCGACAGCATCATCGTGCCTGTAGGCCCGCATGGCCGCGGATTCATCTACATCCCCGCCTCGGCCTTCGACAACCGCGCCCGCTTTGAGGCCTTTGTCAATGAAATCTCCCAACACATAGCGCGCCACGGCGTGCCCAACAAGCGGGGCACCGCATCATCGTCCCCCGCATCGTCATCCACATCCAAAAGGAAATGAGAAAGAGATATTGTTATTCGCTCGAAATGGAGGTGCGCGACTATGAGCTCGACACCGAGGCCATAGTCAACAATGCCAACTATCTGCACTACATGGAGCATACGCGCCATAAATTCTGCGCCGATGCCGGCATACCCTTCATCGACCTGCACAATGCGGGCATAGATGCCGTGGTGCGCAAGATTGACATTGAATATATCGAGTCGCTGCACAGCGGCGAGAAATTCACAAGCGCGCTATCGCTTGAGCGCAAGGGGCCGCGCTTCATATTCCATCAGGACATCATCAATGCAGAAGGGCGCATCGTCACGACTGCCTGCGTGACATGCGTCATGCTTCGCGACGGCAAGCTGAGCCGAGGCGAAGAGGTAGCCCAACTGTTCAAAAGATTTCTTTAACCCTAAAGACCCTAAGGCCCCTAAAGACTCTAAGATCCCTAAGGCTTCAAAGCCATTAAAGAGTCAATACAGCGCCTTAAAGCGCCACGCTGAATCGATTGCCGGGATGGCGTATCAGTACGCCGTCAAATTCCATATCGGCCAGCAGACTCAGCAGGCGCCCCATAGGGAGTCCGGTGTGCAGGTGAATCTGGTCGGCGCCACGGGGTTCGGGCTCGAAACGAAGATAGTCATATATCACTTTAGGCTCGCCACCAAGTTCGGGGAAGAGCGACCGCTGGTCGGGGTTGATATGCGCCCCGAGCGGCGTCCAGCCCGTACGCTCTATCAGGTCGGCTGCCGCAGTGAGCAATGAGGCCCGCTGCTTGCGAATAAGATGATTGCAACCGGCCGACATAGGATCCGACACCCGCCCGGGCACGGCATATACATCTCTGTCAGCCTCAAATGCGTGGCGGGCTGTGGACATCGCACCACCCTTTATCTCACTCTCAATCACTACTGTGGCGTCAGAGAGTGTGGCCACGATCCGATTGCGTTCCAGAAAGTTGTTGCGGTATATGCGTGTGCCCGAAGGATATTGCGAAATCAATCCGCCCCCGGCGGCAAGCATACGCTTGGCAAGGTCGCGATGACTGGCCGGATACATCATGTCGAGTCCATGGGCGAGCACTCCCACTGTGGGCACCCCGGCGTCGAGGGCCGCCTGATGCGCCACGGCATCGGTGCCGTAAGCCAGTCCGCTCACGACTACCAGATCAGGGAAGTATCCGGCAAGATCACCGACAAATCTGCGCGTGAATTCGGCTCCGCATGGGGTGAGCTTGCGCGTGCCCACCACACTCGCCACATGCTCCACATTCAGGTTGCACTGGCCCAGCATATAGATCACCAGCGGCGGATTGGCCACATTCACCATGCGCCAGGGATAATCATCCCCCTCCACCCATAGCGGACGTATATTATGCTTTGAGGTAAACTCCAGTTCGCGGCGCGCCCTGACCATTGCCTCATCGCGCGCATAGCGGTCAGGTAGCCTCATCTTATCGCCGCCGGCAGCATTCCTGAGGGCCATATCATCCGCTTCAAAGAAGTCAGATAGTGATATCCCCCTCTCCTGCAGAGCGAGCCACACATCATATGAGGCTCCCTTCAGCATTGAGAAGGCCACCTGAAAGGTCAGTTCCGTATCTTTAGTCAGCATCACCGGGGCGGCTCAAGGAGATTAGATAGTGAAGTTGTTTAATTTAATTCTTAGCAACTACTAAGCGTAAGAATCCGTGAGTCAGATTCTGTCAAGCACAGTCTCGATCAATCGGCGCACAGCCGGCTTGTAATCGGGATTAGCCTGCGTGAGACGACGCTCGGCGATAATGCAGCACACAGTCATCGCCTTATGACCGAGCAGGCGTGCCATACCTTGCAGACATCCTGACTCCATCTCGAAATTAGTGACCCGTCGACCCTTGTAGCTGAACGATTCAATCTTCTCATTCAGGTCCGGGTCGGCCAACCGCAGACGCACCATGCGCCCCTGCGGGGCATAGAAACCTACGGCAGAGATCGTATTGCCATGAATCATATCATCGCGACCAATCTCACGCAGAAGTTCCGCATCGGCATCCACAGCATATGGGGCTGCCCACGATGGCAACCATCCCGTGTGGGCCATGAATTCGCGCTCAAACTCCAGATCGCACACCTTGTCGCGACCGGCATAATAGTTGAGTATTCCATCGGTGCCGACCCCCTTGGCGGCCATCACGAAATCACCGATATGTATATCCTCCTGCAAAGAGCCAGAGGTGCCCACACGCACCATGCGCAGCGTGCGGTGTTCTGGGCGCACCTTGCGTGTGGCGAAATCCACATTGGCAAGAGCGTCGAGCTCTGTGACCACAATCTCTATATTGTCAGACCCTATACCATGCGAGATGCACATCAGAGGCTTCCCTTTATAGGTGCCGGCGATGGCATGAAACTCGCGCGACTGCACGTCGTAGTCTATCGTGTCGAAGTATGAGGCCACCATGCTCACACGCCCGGGATCGCCGACAAGTATGATATTGTCGCGCAGTTGGTCGGGACGCAGGTGGATGTGGAATGCGCTTCCGTCAGAGTTGATTATGAGTTCGGAGGGGGGAATCACTCGGTCGGGTGAGAGTTCTGGTATCATAAGGCAAATTTTATCTAAGGTTAGGAAGTTGTTTAAACTTCTATGAAAAGGGCTGAGGGAGGCTTCGCGAAGAAGTCTCCCTCATTTATAACGTGGCGGCCGACTTAAATGTTATATGGATTCGCACAATAAGCTCATGAATAATTCCACGTCCGGGGCTGCCTTGTCGGTCGATAGTCGTGTGGCGTCAGCGGTCAACGCTTGCCATACATGTCGTCGTAGTATTTCTGATAATCACCCGAAGTGATGGTGTCGATCCATTCCTGATTGTCGAGATACCACTTCACGGTCTTCTCGATACCCTCCTCAAACTGCAGCGAGGGTTCCCAGCCGAGTTCGCTCTGCAGCTTACGGCTGTCGATGGCATAACGCAGGTCGTGGCCGGCGCGGTCGGTGACGTAGGTGATAAGTTCATCGCTGTATCCCTCGGGGTTGCCGAGCAGACGGTCGACGGTGCGGATAAGCACCTTGATGATGTCGATATTCTTCCACTCGTTGAAGCCGCCGATATTGTATGTGTCAGCCACTTTGCCTTTATGGAAAATCAGGTCGATCGCACGTGCGTGGTCCTCTACGAAGAGCCAGTCGCGCACATTCTCACCCTTGCCATACACCGGCAGCGGTTTGCGATGACGTATATTGTTGATGAAGAGTGGTATCAGTTTCTCGGGGAATTGATAGGGACCGTAGTTGTTCGAGCAATTGGTCACCAGTGTGGGCATGCCGTAGGTGTCGTGGTATGCGCGCACGAAGTGATCGCTCGAAGCCTTTGATGCCGAGTACGGCGAATGCGGATTATACTTGGTGGTCTCCACAAAGAATTCCTCGCCATAGGCATGATGATGCTCTGACGATGCCTTGGTGGTGAAGGGTGAGTCGATACCCTCGGGGGCAGTCAGCTCGAGAGCACCGTATACCTCATCGGTAGAGATATGGTAGAAAAGTTTCCCCTCATACTTCTCCGGCAGGGTGTCCCAGTATTCTTTAGCTGCCTGGAGCAGGGCCAATGTGCCCATCACATTGGTTCGGGCGAACGTGAAGGGGTCCTTTATCGAGCGGTCGACATGGCTCTCGGCGGCCAGATGGATTACGCCGTCTACCTCATACTCCTTCACTATGCGGCGCATCTCATCAAGATCAGCGATGTCGGCCTTGACAAAGGTGTAGTTGGGTTTCGCCTCGATATCTTTCAGGTTGGCCAGATTGCCGGCGTAGGTAAGCTTATCGAGGTTGATGATATGATAGTCGGGATATTTGTTGACGAAGAGTCTCACCACATGGCTGCCGATAAATCCGGCGCCACCGGTGATAAGTATATTTCTTTTATATTTCTGCATCTCTGTTTAACCTTTAAATAGTAAGTAGTTGAAGCTGCGGGGAATCATTACTCAGCCATCTGCTTCATATGGGCCATGCACTTGCGCAGCGAATCGGTCCAATAGGGTATCGTGCGACCGAAAGTGCGCTTGAACAGCGTCTTGTCGAGCACCGAATAGCTGGGTCTCACCACCTTCGAGGGGAACTCATCCGAATGACACGGCTGCACATCGCAATCGTCATTGCCGGCAATCTCCGCGATATGGCGTGTGAAATCGTACCACGAGCATACACCCTCGTTCGAGAAATGATATACACCCTCGTTGCCGTCAAATTTGTCATTCTCCAGAATGTCAGCGATTGCCTCGGCAAGATCGGCGGCATAAGTGGGTGTGCCGGCCTGGTCAAACACCACCTTCAGCTCTTTGCGCTCAGCCGTGAGACGCAGCATCGTCTTGAGGAAGTTGTTGCCATATTCGCTGTATAGCCACGCCGTGCGCAGCACGATGGCCCTGGCACCCGCCTCGGCGATGGCCTGCTCGCCATGAAGCTTCGTCAGACCGTAGACTCCGGTGGGATTCGTGGGTTCATCCTCACCGCGCGGTGTGTTGCCGGCATTGCCACCAAACACATAGTCAGTGCTGATGTGTATCAGGCGCCCGTCACGCGCAGCCATCGCCTTGGCAAGATTGGCCACAGCGCCCGCATTGAGCACCTCGGCAAACTCAGCGTCATCCTCCGCACGGTCGACATTCGTATAGGCCGCGCAATTCACGATGGCGTCAATCTGATTATCCTCTACAGCTTTGGCCACGGCTGCCGCATCGGTGATGTCGAGCTCGGCCACATCTGTAAAAATGTAATTATGTTTTGATCCGGCCACAGCATTGCGCAGCGATGTGCCGAGCTGGCCGTTGGCGCCGGTTACGAGTATATTCATACTTTCTTTATTGTTGATATTGGTCCCATCCTCATCCATTTTCAGGCTTTTTCTGCCGGCAAGCTACTCAATATTCGAAGGGTGAATCGAAATCGCGCAGCAACGGATGCCGCGTATCCTTCTCCGAGAGTATGGCCTCGGCCACAGGAATCTGCCAGTCGATGCCAAGCTCGGCATCTGTGATGGCTATGCCGCCGTCGGCCTCGGGAGCGTAATAGTTGTCGCACTTATACTGGAAGACCGCCTCCTCGCTCAGCACGGCGAAGCCATGGGCGAAACCGCGCGGAATAAAGAACTGGCGGTGATTATCTTCCGAAAGTTCCACAGCCACATGGCAGCCATACGTAGGCGAACCCTTGCGGATATCGACCGCCACATCGAGCACACGCCCCTTGACGCATCTCACCAGCTTGGCCTGTGCATGCGGCGGACGTTGGAAGTGAAGGCCGCGCATCACGCCATATGTCGACGCGCTCTCGTTGTCCTGCACAAAATCCACCTTGCGTCCCACGGCCTCGTCGAAGGCACGCTTATTGTAACTCTCGAAAAAATATCCCCGCGCGTCAGTGAAGATTCTGGGCTCCAGAATCAGCACACCGTCGAGTTTGGTCTTTATTACCTCCATTTCTAATTTTATCCTGTGAAGTTGTTTAAACTTTTTTCAAGTGCAAGGTTAATTAAGATTTTGAGCAGGTTTCGGCTCTCGAAGAGGGAGCGATGCGGGCATCGCGACCGATGAAGAGGGTCGAAAGATGCCAAAATATTAATTAAGATTGCGCTTGAAGAAAAAAGAATCTCTTCATTTTATGTTTTTCGTAAAAAAGTTTAAACAACTTCTGTGATTTCTTTTTTACGCAAGCCAGCCTCAGGAGCTAAAAGTTGTCTAAACTTTAGTCAAGATTGCTTGAATGAGTCCGGTCAAGTTCGGCCACCACCTTCATCAGATACTGGCCATACTGATTCTTGAGCATCGGCTTTGCAAGCTCGGTGAGTTTCTCTTTCGAAATCCATCCCTTGCGGTAGGCGATACCCTCAAGACATGCTATCTTCAACCCCTGGCGCTTCTCAAGGACCTCCACATATATAGAGGCTTCGGCCAGAGAGTCATGTGTGCCGGTGTCGAGCCAGGCGAAGCCTCGCGGCAGCACACTCACCTGCAGGTCGCCACGCTCAAGATACTCCTGATTGACAGTGGTGATCTCAAGCTCACCGCGCGCCGAGGGCTTGATATGGGCAGCCACATCCACCACACTGTTGGGATAGAAATATAACCCCACCACGGCATAGTTCGACTTCGGATGCGCCGGCTTCTCCTCAATCGAGAGACACTTCCCCTGCTCGTCGAATTCGGCCACACCGTAGCGCTCGGGGTCGTCGACCCAATAACCGAACACCGTAGCCTTGTCATGCTTCTCGGCATCCTCCACAGCCTTTGCAAGCATCGGATTGAAGCCCGCGCCATGGAAGATGTTGTCGCCCAGCACCAGACACGCCGCATCATCGCCGATAAAGTCGCGGCCGATGATGAAAGCCTGCGCCAGTCCGTCGGGCGACGGCTGCTCGGCATATTCGAAGTGCACACCATAATCCGAACCGTCGCCGAGAAGGCGGCGGAATCCCGGCAGGTCATAAGGGGTCGAGATGATGAGTATATCCCTGATTCCGGCCGACATAAGGGTCGAGATGGGATAATACACCATCGGCTTATCATAGATAGGAAGCATCTGCTTCGAGACACCCTTGGTGATTGGATAGAGTCGTGTGCCGGAGCCTCCGGCCAAAACTATTCCCTTCATATCATTCAATTAGTAAGTAGGTTATACATCCACCGGCTGACTGAAGACTCTTTCGGCCCGGCGCAAGATTCCGGCGCGTGCTGAGCCACCCTCGGCACACTCCACGACAAATCACGACAAAAATAGTGAAAAAAGCCCACTCTCCCAAATAATAGCGCCCAAAAGCGCCGCGCCACTTCCGAAAACTCACCAAGAGAACACCTCACCCCTCCCCCACATCCATCTCTCTGAGCCCCTTCAGCCTGCCTCCGGCCCACTCCCACTACCCGCTCCCCGACTCCGCGCACCCTTCAGACCGATTTTCCCTTTAGCCAGCTTAAGATTAACGGGCTTTTAATCTGTCAATGGCATCACAAACACTTATTACGTGGTCAAGTCCGTTGAGGAAAGAACAACTATCGATGCCCATCCAACTGAATAGTATCTGAATTCTGGCATAAATCCATCTTACATAATCAGTAGATATTTCCGCAAATCCAGTTGGAAAACAAATTGGCTCATGGTGTGCAATCCTATTTCTCAGTGAATTCACATGATCAAGTTCATTGAAATTTGTTCAAATGAAAAAGAAGCACTACCTTTGCAGTGTTGATCCCCGGTAGCCCCTGTATATCAAGCTATCGGGTTTTGTTTTTCAATGGCAAAGATATTAAAAATCTTCCATACAGACAAGTGACGATAAAAAGCCACCGGGATCCCTCCCGATGGCACCACTAAATCCACGTCAAAAATGAAACAAAATAGGGTTTAGTATAGCCTGTCCAAGAAATTTTAAATGAAAGAGCCGTGGAAAAAACTGAAAAAAAAATCCGGCCCAGATTGTGAGAATAAAAAAAAAGTTGTAACTTTGCACTCGCTATCAGAAACACCGACTGGAAAGATGCCGGAGTGGTCGATCGGGACGGTCTCGAAAACCGTTGTACCCTTACGGGTACCCAGGGTTCGAATCCCTGTCTTTCCGCAATCCAATCCGACCAAAATCGGACTACAAGCAACAAACCGCAGACTATCAAATAGTTCTGCGGTTTTTTGTCTTGAAGTTGTTTAAACTTTTTTCAAGGTCAAGGTTAATTAAGATGTTGAGCAGGTTTCGGCTCTCGAAGAGGGAGCGATGCGGGCATCACGACCGATGAAGAGGGTCGAAAAATGCCAAAATATAAATTAAAACACCTAAGACCGCTCCGTCTCTCGCTGCATTCGATAGGAGAATTTTATTTGGTACGATTAACAAAATTAGTTTACTATGAGATTTTGTTTGGTATAACAAATAAAATTCGCTAACTTCGCCACATGGAAATCATTTCGCGACTAATATACATTGACCATATTCTGAGGTTTTTGAACAAGGGTATGATGATAGCTCTCACCGGTCAGCGTCGAGTGGGTAAAAGTTATGTGCTTCGTAATCTTGCTGAAATTATCCGCCAGAATCACCCTGACGCAAACATCGTATATATAAATAAGGAGAAGAACAAATACGACTCAATAAAAAACGATTCTGACCTGGCTGATTATATCCAAGGAAAATTTTCTGAAGATGGGGATAATTATCTCCTGATAGATGAGGTGCAGGATATTGAAGGTTTCGAGAATACTTTGAGAAGCCTGAATGCTGATGAAGAGTGCCAGATAATCGTGACCGGAAGCAACGCCAAAATGCTTTCATCAGAGTTGTCAACCTATCTTGGAGGACGATATATCGACATCCATATCCAGAGTCTGTCTTACCGTGAATTTCTCCGCTTCCACAATCTTGAAGACTCGCCGGAAAGTCTTGAAAAATATCTGTCATTTGGTGGACTTCCTCATCTTTACAGGCTCGGTCTTGAAAATGAAGACATGGTTTGGGAATATGTACAGAACATTTATAATACCATTGTGCTGAAGGATGTGGTGCAAAGAGAAGGTCTCCGTAATGTCACGTTGTTTGAGAATCTGATGTCGTATGTCAGCGACAACACCGGGCAACTCGTGTCGGCCACGTCTCTGTCGAAATATCTCAAAGCTCAGAGAGTGGAGTTGACTCCGCTATCGGCTGTGAATTATCTGAAAGCAGCTTCAAATGCTTATATTATCAACAAGGTCAAGCGGTATGACATACACGGCAAGCGGCTTCTGGAAACCAATGATAAATATTACTTCGAAGATCTTGGATTAAGGAATTTACTTGTAGGCAGCGACCGCGCAAAGGATATAGAGAAGGTGATGGAGAATGCCGTGTATCTTCATTTGAAGAATCTTGGCTATAAAGTTGCCGTAGGTACACTTCCTAATGGTGAGATAGATTTTGTAGCGGAAAAGGGAGGCAAACCAATATACATACAGGTTTCTTATCTGCTCAATGAAGATTCGACAATGAAACGTGAGTTTGGCAATCTGATGCAGATTCCCGACAATTATCCCAAATATGTTGTGTCTATGGATCCCATTACCAAACCTAAGGATTATGACGGAATAACTCATATGCCGTTGCGAACCTTCTTGCTTACCGATGCATTTTAAGCGAAATAATAAAGAATTCTGCTCTCACGTGGCAAACGCTTTGCCCCGCCCACAGAGCGGGCAAACCTTCTGAATAACCGCCATGCCGATACCCGTGCTGAGGAAAAAGGATGACTTCTAACAATCTGTGCGAACAGAGAATGAACCCGATAAAGCTGAGCCTCAAGAACTGCCAGAACATCAGCAGCGAGCGAGCCGCCGAGAACGCCGCCAATATCATTTTTGATCAATACCATTTTTGAGCCATCCCCTATCTCCGATGAAATCAAGTATTAAACTGCTGCTTCGCGGAGTTGGGGCCGTTGACACAGTCGCAGTGCTTATCTTTGCGAAGCACCTCCGGGGTGATACCGCTCTCCCTCTGATAGCGGCCGAAGGGCCTATAAAAGCAGCGAACTCAGGCTCTATCATCAGTATAGAACCTAAGTCCACTGTAAAATGCCTTTTAAGAAAAAGCTAAAACTTATAACTTCATACCACGCATTTTCTCAATATCTATGTTTATTTCAATAGTGCCGTTAGTGCAAGAGGAACTCACATAAGAGTTGTCAAATTTTATGGATTTTCTTTAACCCGGAAGCCGGAGGTAAGGGAAAGGAAGTCCGTTTCCGATAATATTTCTATCTCCTGACCTTTATTTAATAAGTCATATGCTTTTCTTTGCTTACTACTCATGCCAGTATCACCGACCACACGGAAGTCTTGTTGACCAACGACTAATATATCAGTTTTCTTTGTGACACCGTCAACAGGAGTACCGCCAACGTCTGCAATATATTGCTGCAACTCTTTGCGAGTGCTAAAAGAAAACGCACCTGTAAAGCATACAGCCTTTTCAAAGAAATAATTGTCGGGGTCAATCTTCGATTGATCGCCAACAATATCTTTGGCTCCAACAGCCTGTTTAGAGCCACAATTTCTGATGGCGTGTTGGTTGCAGTAAGAGTCGGGAGAAATATGCCCTATTTTCAAAGCAAACATTTCCTCGGTTTGCTCTCGGCTTGAAACATCATTACGACGTAAACATTCAAGTAGAATTTCAGCGCAAGCCGCTGCATCATCGCAAGCGTGATGATGATTTTCCATTTCTTTTTCAAAAAGATTGGAATAAACCGAGTCTAATGTATAGCTACCAAGACCGGGTATTGTCTTACGCGAAACGCGTAGCGTACACATTATATCAAAAGTTGGGAACTCCAAATCATATAGAGTCAGCGCATCTCTTAATGCGCCCATATCGAAAGCGGAATTGTGGCAAACCACAATTTTGTTTTCGATAAAAGGCAATACTTCTTTCCACACCTCGGGGAACAAGGGCTTATCCTTGGTGTCATCGGGTCCAATACCGTGTAAATATGTATTGAACTCGTCATATTCATTATGAGGAGGCTGCACAAGCCAACGCTTACGGTCAACAATTTCTCCATTTTTGACAATAGCAATGCCTATCTCACAAATAGAGCTGCGCTGAAATGTTGCCGTTTCTACGTCAAAAGCGACAATTGAATTAAGCATAATCAGTCGAAGTTTACAGTTACATCTACCTTTTCGCCGTCTTTAAGGTTAACAAAATGCTTTTCGCTTAATATGTACGGCGTTTGTGAGGCACTATGATTGAAAGGAAGCTCTTTTACTTCATCAGTGCCAACCTGATATATGAGGCGTATAGGGAACTCTTTGTGTGCTCCTCGTTCTCCATTTTTTAGGGAAGTCCAAGAATTAAGGCTTATGCCGTCAATTATTGGAGTAGAGTTAAGCGGAATATGCAGACCGCCCTCCACAGGACTGCAAGGCAGATATTTAATTATATCCTTATCGGAATATCCGTTAATTTCTCCCTTTTCGATATTATTGGCTCGCACCGTTACGCCGACACGAATAATATCAGGCGAAAATAAAGAGTCGGAAATGTAAGGGATATATAGAGCGGCATGGTGGCAGTAGATTTCACCAAAAGCCTTGCCCCAAGTGATATATAGAGTTGGACGAGTGCTGGTGTGTGTCATATAGATACCGGCGAAATATAAAAACTCTTGAACAGCACCTGTGGCAGACCTATACCTTTACGACTATCAAAGAGTTCTCATACAAATTTGGCGCTTGCCGTGTTTCTTTAATATTAAAGGTCATTTCCAGATTTTGAACGTCTCAGATTGCAAAGATAACATTTTTTCGTGATATAATTGCATCGGATATCACACTTTAATAGTGGGGAAACAAAAAAAAGACATTAGTAATCAATATTCTATAAGAACCATTTCCAAACTATTATTTCGAGAGAACATTTTGGAAATGTTTCTTAAAATGATTCGGGATTATCTTTATATACACTACGACAGTTTTGACAGACTTTCGCTTCTCTGTAGGTATGCTCATCGACTACCGTTTTAACCTCGCCTCCGCATTTAGGACAAAAATATAGATCTTTGTCGTTATGCCCATGTCCTAATTTATCAGAGATATGACGAGGTACAGGGATACCCGCCACGATATATTTGCTAGCCATGTGTTCATATATAGCATCATCGCAACAACTTAGACATTTAGGACAGATATGCCAGCCATTAGGACAACGGGCAGAATCTCTTGAATCAATAAGTCCACTTTTACAGTGGTGGCAGTGACTGAGGTAAACTCGGACACCATGTTGACTGCAATGAGGCACACGACACGCAAATTTATTGTAGCGATTGAATTGAGAACTACCGATTGGGAAAAGTAAATGATTACATTCTCGGCATCGTATCCGCCTGAACAAAGACTCGGCTTTGTTTACAATTCCGATAAAACCGCGTATCAATTCAGACGTTTCATTACCAGCTGGAGTTCTTGTAATCTGGGGGTATCCCAGAATTTCCAGCATGTGTAATATGGTATATTCCTGCCATGACTTTACACTTGCAAGCGTCTGATTTGCTAACGAGTTCTTAAAGCACTCTTTACCGCGACACCAAAAGAAACTTAACCCTGTAACAAAGTCCTCGCCATTTTTATATTTTGGAGCACAATAACGGTCATATCGTGATGTCACTGTTCTGAGGAAAGGCACATAGTATTTGGCAAATTCTGATGAGTCTGACTCTTGAGGATGAGTGTAGAACTCACTTTTTAACTCCCTCAATAGCTTCTGATTATATGGAACATAGAAAGCGCCGTCAGCATGTGGTTTTACGCCGATTCTTTCGATAAGAGCTTTTTTTACCTTCTCTACTACATAGCTGTTTTCTTGTATTTTTACATATTCTTTGTCATAGGGATCATGATAAGAATCATAGTCAGTCTCACTTATGCCCAGTATAGGGAAAAGAACTCCACAGCCTATATATGCGTCCTTGCGTGGTTCTACCTTAAACCACGAGTGTTTCAAAAATACCTTTACAACATGATCTGCATAATATTCGAGTTTTTCTTTTGACACCCACCCAGCCTCTAATCTTATTGTATTTCCATCATCATTTGTGCTGGTAATAGAAGGTACCGGAGAGAAAGTTTTATTTAACCAATTGTTTAGGCGTCTCCTAAAAGTATTAGGATTTGAAATTACCTCACACAATGACACCTCAATAGATTGTCCTACAGGAAATTCCTTATTGATGAATATTTTTAAGACCTCAGCTCTGTCCTCTTGCTTCTTGAGAATTTTTATGACCCATTTATCAAGCCATTCTACACCTTCCATATCACATTTTTTGCAAGCATCTACATTCGTCAATCGGTCATTACAAGTCTGTAATGACGTTTTATCGCTATGGCAAGCAGGATTCTTTTGTTGTGATTCTAATTGATTCAGCAAAGTCTTAGCTGTGGAAAGTATAACTTCTGATTTTATATTAGGATCATTCAAGCAAATAACATCTTGATAACAAATGAATCCCTTAAATCTATATTTATCCGGTACGACTCCTCCTTTACAAACCGGTACAATATGGCTCAATCCAAAGTCCACATCGGGGGAATTTGAATCACAGCGATCATATGCCAAATCAAGAGTGCCGTTTATTGTTTGAAGAGTCTGTTGGCTGCTGTTTAAGAAAGTCAAGATGTTATCACAGAGTAAAGGCACAGCCAATCTAATTGGATTAGCTGGCTCAAAAGAACAATGAAAGTATCTGCCCCACTTCTCAAATCGATTAATCTTGAACTTAGAAAGAACTTCCGCATTAAATTCTATTTGACCCTTACTTATAGCATAAAAATAACGCTGAATAACTCTTACCTGTGCCTGAGGGGAAAGGAGTCTAATGATCTTTATCAAGGAAGAATAATCATCCAGAACATAATCATCATCTTTAAGCCACCTTCTAAGTTTAAGTAGAAAGTTGGTAATATCAGTGTCGATTAGACAATTATATGGAGAGGCTTGTTTACGATACTTTTCTTCAACAACTGCCAAATTGAAGAGCCACAGAATAGAAATATTGTCTTTCTCAATATTTATTGATGGGAAGCACTTGCTAATTGCCTCTACAAGTATTGAAGGACAATATATAGCTGTCTCCACTCCTTTTGAATGCAAGAAATGTTGTATAATTTTCTGTTTCGGAACAGATAAGCAAATTGAAAATTCTTTAAGTGCCTGTAAGAAGAATGGCTGAATTGATTTTACATCAAATTCAGCGACAACCTCCGATATTATATCTATGTTGATGGAATACCTGTTGAGCATCCATAAAAACTCCCTAAATGAATACTCATCTTTAGTATTAGACGCTTTGTTTAAGTATAGAAGAAAAACCGCCCTTACATGAGATTTGTCATTGGGATTGAATTCCACAAGATTCAGCTCGACATAATCAGCTCCGGGTATTAGTTCCCCAGCTAAATACCCATAACAGAAATAGGTTTTCCCGGTGGAAGAGTCATTCTTGTCCCAATGGAAGCGATTTTCCATTTTATCGTCAAAAAAAATTGCCTCTGGTTCCCAGTAATAGGATGTGTTTTGGGTGCTATAATCATACTCCTCTACAGCATTGAAAAAGAATAAGGGATATGGCTTCAATGCTTCGTAGGTTTTTCTTAATATACGTATACGTATCGTCTTCATCGCACTTGCCATAAGTTTAATGTTTTTAGATTGTAAATTTAAATTTTTTTTGATACTGTCACTGTATTCTTTAACATTACATACCACAAGCACATCAACGGTAAACAACAACTTTCAACATAGAGCCACATATGCATCTGCCGAGGCCTTTAATTCCAAGATGAAAATCTTAAGAGAAGCCTAAATCACGTAGGTGGTTGTGGAGCTATATGCATTGCGCGGATGGCGTTGAGCACGGCGAGAATCATCACGCCGACGTCGGCGAAGATGGCGAGCCACATGTTGACTATACCGAAGATTCCGAGCACCAGACAGATTCCCTTTATGCCAATGGCCATGAAGATGTTTTCCCACACTATCCGCAGGCATTTGCGCGATATGCGTATGGCTTTGCCGATTTTAAGGGGGTCGTCGTCCATCAGCACCACATCAGCGGCCACAATGGCCGCATCGCTACCCATAGCGCCCATCGCTATGCCTATGTCGGCACGCGATAGCACCGGCGCATCGTTGATGCCATCGCCTGCAAATGCCACTTTATCGCCGCTCTTCGCCTCGGCAATAATCCGCTCGATTTGGGCCACCTTGCCGGCTGGCAACAATTCACTGTATACGGTGTCTATCCCCAGCCGCGCGGCGGTCTGCTCAGCCACCTGGCGAGTGTCGCCGGTGAGCATCACGGTGCGCATGACGCCTGCCGCGTGCAGGTCGGCTATGGCCTGAGCCGATGTGGGTTTGACCACATCACCCAGCACAATATGCCCTGCGTAGCGGCCATCGATGGCGAGATGCACGATGGTGCCGGCCGTATGGCAATGGCAGGGTGTCAGGCCGAGATCGCCCATCAGCTTCTCATTGCCTGCGGCAACTCTCTTGCCGTCGATGAGGGCAGTGATACCCTTTCCGCTGATCTCGCGCAGATCACTGACACGGCTGCGGTCGACCGGTCGCCCGTAGGCCCGCTGCAATGACATCGCGATAGGATGCGACGATGCAGATTCGGCTAAGGCGGCATATTCAAGCAGCTGCGCCTTATGGGCCGATATATCCTGATCATGATCGCCATGATAGGCATTCACCTCAAACACACCCTTGGTGAGGGTGCCTGTCTTGTCGAAGACCACAGTCTTGACCTTCGACAAAGTCTCAAGAATATTGGCCCCCTTAACGAGCACACCCGCGCGGCTCGCGCCACCTATCCCGGCGAAGAACGACAGCGGTATGCTCACCACCAGCGCACACGGACAACTTATAACCAGAAACACCAGCGACCGATAAACCCAAGTCTCAAACGTAGCAAAACTTACCGGCGCACCCGCAAACAGGATGAGGTAGAGCGGCGGAAGCAGTGCGAGCGCCAATGCGCCGTAGCACACAGCCGGAGTGTAGACCCGTGCGAACTTCGCAATGAAATTCTCTGATTTAGATTTGCGTGATGCTGAGTCCTCCACGAGTTCAAGAATCTTCGAGACCGTAGAGTCGCCGAATCCTTTGGTGGTGCGCACTCTCAGCACACCCGACATGTTGATGCTGCCGCTGACCACCTCATCACCTTGACCAACCTCACGCGGCATTGACTCGCCAGTCAAGGCCGAAGTGTTGAGCGACGATTCCCCCGACAGCACTACCCCATCGATCGGCACCCGCTCGCCGGGCTGGATTACGATGGTCTCCCCTACCGCCACGTCATCAGGATCAACCTTCACAATCTCGCCATCCCTCTCGATATTGGCATAGTCGGGGCGGATATCCATCAAGGCGGCTATGTCGCGGCGGCTCTTCCCCACGGCATAGCTCTGGAAGAACTCACCAACCTGATAGAATAGCATCACGGCAATCGCTTCAAGATAGTCGCCGCTTCTCTCATAAATAGCCAGGGCAAAGGCTCCAATTGTGGCCACCGCCATAAGGAAATTCTCATCAAACACCCGGCCGCGGAATATCCCGAGCAATGCCTTTCGCAATATGTCGTAGCCAATGATAAGGTAGACCACAAGATAGAGCGCCAGACGCAGCACGCCGCTGACATCAATGCAGAGCAACACTATGGTCATCGCCACCGCAAGCAATATGCGGATCAGCATCTTACGTTGTTTTCTATTCATAATTCCAACTACTTAAAATTCCCTCAACTTAGTCAGTTCCCGGCTACTGGCAGACCTGCATCGCAGCGCTCACGCTTACAATCAGAGTATCTCGAAATCGGGCTCGATTCTACGTCCCGCTTTCCGCACATCCGCCATCACGGCATCCTCATCGGCCCCATCCTCAAAAGCGACTTTCATCTTCTGGGTCATGAACGATATCGAGAGGTCCTTGACACCGGCCACTTTACGTGCCGCCGCCTCCACAAGATTGGCGCAGTTAGCGCAATCTATCTCAACTTTAAATGTCTTGCTCATATTCATATTTTTTAGCAGGATGCAAGCTATCTGAACAGTAGAAGCAGTTTTAGCAGGTTGCAACCCTTAGTTACATTTTCACACCGCAAAGTTAGTGAAATTCGACTGCAACTTGATTGCAATGTTGCGGTATGAGGATTGTTGGCTAAATAATGTTAATTGCGCCCCAATCTATATGGATTGGATAACATAACTACGGTTTTATTTACTATCTTTGTAATATGGAATTCATCTATTCGCTTATCAACATGCTGGCCGAGATGGCCCCCTATCTGCTGCTCGGTTTCCTGGTGGCCGGAGTGCTTTATGCCTTCGTACCCGGGAGTGTCTATCGCCGGCATCTTGCGCGCCCCGGCGCATGGGCTGTGATAAAGGCGGCCTTGATCGGTGTGCCTTTGCCCTTATGCTCATGCGGTGTGCTCCCTACGGCTGTGTCGCTGCGCCGCAACGGCGCCTCACGCGGCGCTTCGACATCTTTCCTCATCGCCACCCCTCAGACAGGCATTGACTCCATAGCCGCCACCTACTCGCTGCTTGGTCCTGCATTTGCCATAATCCGCCCAGTCGCAGCCCTCGCCACAGCTTTTGTCGGCGGCATGCTTGCCAGCCGCGATGAGAAGGAAGCCGACCCGGCCTGCGACCTTGAAGTCGACACCATCGATGCGCCGGTCTCCGACAATCTCACCGGCAAAATCAAGGATGCGCTGCGCTATGGCTTCGTGGAGATGATTCAGAATATTGGCAAGTGGCTCATAATCGGATTGGTGATTGCGGCGGCAATCACAGTGTTTGTGCCCGATGGGTTCTTCACATTCTTTGCCGGATATCCGCTCCTTTCGATGATTGCCGTGGTGATTGTGGCTGTGCCGATGTATGTCTGCTCTACAGGCTCCATACCGATCGCACTATCGTTGATGCTCAAAGGGCTGAGTCCCGGAGCTGCATTCGTGCTGCTTATGGCGGGTCCGGCTGCCAACTTCGCTTCAATCATCATCGTGAGCAAGTCGCTGGGTAAGAGAGCTGCCGCCATCTATCTTGCCACGATAGTGCTCGGGGCCATCGCCATCGGATTATGTATTGATTATCTTATGCCGCGCGATTGGTTTACGATGCCGATGGTGGCCGGTCATGCTCATTGCCATCTTGATATCGGACTCTTTTCAGGCATATGCTCAATCCTGCTCATAGCCCTCCTCATCAACGCGCTTATCAGAAAATATAAACCCAATAAATCAGACAAAATGGAACATCTTCACACCATCACCGTAAAAGGGATGAGTTGCGGCCACTGCAAGGCCATGGTTGAGAAAAACATCGCCAAACTTCCCGGCGTAGAGTCAGTGGCAGTAGATCTGGCCACTGGCCAGACCACTATCCAGGGCAATCCCGATGCGGCTGCCGTCAAGGAGGTCATCGAAGACCTCGGCTTCACCGTCCAGCCCTGACCCTCGCCTCCCGGCCTTGCAACCGGGGCTTTACGGCCTGAAATATTGTGGTCAAGATTGGTTTTTGGGTAGATTCGGAGGCTGAAATATTGCATACACTTATGGAGTTTGATTAGATTTAGCTATTTTTGCGTTATCTATTCCGACGGGACGCATCCACCGCTTAGTGAAGAGAGCTACTTCCACCGTCGTAACTTCAAAAATACAATTTATCATGAACTGCAAACTAATCGGACAATACATACAGCATCTTGAGGTGACACTCTTGCCGGGCGAGAATTTCTTTACCGAAAAGGGTTCGATAATCTATCTTGAATCCGGCATCGAGAAGGAATTGAGCTTCAATGGCTCGGGGCTGGGCCGCATCCTGGGAGCAAAACTCTCGGGCGAATCCCTCTTCATACTGCGCCTCTATAATGTGACCAACATGCCGCGCAAGGTGGTCATCGGAAGCCACTTCGGACTGCTCCCCATCAAACTCAACGGTGAGACAATGATTTGCCACCGCGGAGTATACGTGGGCTCCAACAACCGCGTCAATGTGACCACAAAACTCTCGATTGCCGGACTCACCGGCGGCATGGGGCTGCTGCTGCAGAAAATCCAGGGCAACTCCACAGTGTTTCTCGACACAAAGGGGCAACCCATAGTCATCAACCTCCAGCCCTCAGAGACAATCGAAGTCGACGAAGACCACATCATAGCCCTCCTCAACTTTGCCGACCATCAGATTCAATCAAACTGGTCGCTCGGCAATCTGCTCAGCGGCGAGGGACTCAGCATGATGCGCATCACCGGGCCGGGCACCGTGTATCTATCCCCGAGCAAATTCTTCTCCCCCATCCCCTGACCAAGGGTCAGGCGAACGGCGGCACTGTGTAGCCCCCGGGAATGCTCCATTTACCGAAACCGTACATAAAACACCCCTATGAAACATCCCATCCAATATACCCGCCACGCTGCTTTGGCAGCCCTGATGGCCATAGCCGCCGGCGCCATGCCCATGCAGGCACAAAAGGTTTTCTCGGTCGATAATGAATCACGCGCGGATGTGAAAGTCTACGTGGTCGACAATCCATCGCGGGCCGACCTGGTGGTCTACAAGACCGACCGCAACTACAGGGCGAAAAAGAGCGAGAACAAAGGGATATGGTTCTTCACCGACAAAGACTACCGCGCCGACAAAAAGATATTCTTCACCGACAAGGCCTCGCGCGCTGACCTGACCATCTGCTTCACCGACACCGAATCGCGCGCAGGATGGCGAAGCAACCGCAAGAAGCATCTTATGTACTGATGAAGTTGTTTAAACTTTTTACGAAAAACATAAAATGAAGTAATTTTTTCTTCAAGCACAATCTTAATTAATATTTTGGCATCTTTCGGCTCTCTTCATCGGTCGCGATGCCCGCATCGCTCCCTCTTCGAGAACCGAAACCTGCTCAAAATCTTAATTAACCTTGCACTTGAAAAAAGTTTAAACAACTTCGACGCCGCAAGTGATCATGCCAAAATTTAAAATACTGAAATCGCTGCTGCTCCCGCTGCTGATAGCCATATTCTGCACTTCATGGACTGTTGCGGCCTCGGCTGCCACGGCCACATTCCCTGATGAGACGCTGCATTATGTGGCCACATATAAGTGGGGACTGATTCATAAGGAGGCCGGCACCGCCACACTCTCACTGCGCAAGAATGGCTCGCAGTACAGGCTCACCCTCACCGGGCGCACCAAGCCCTGGGCTGATAAGTTCTTTGCCGTGCGCGACACTCTCACCTCAATCGTCGATGCCTCTACCCTGCGCCCCGCACGCTACACCAAGCGGGCTCACGAAGGAGGATATTTCAGCTACGATGATGTGCGCTTCACCCACTCGGGGCAGAACGTGAAGGGGGCCCTCACCCGCCGCCGCATCAACAAGAAGGGTGAGCATAGCGAGAACCATAAGACCCTAACAGCGCAAGGCGCCACCTTCGACATGCTCAGCGTATTCTACTACCTGCGCACCATCAACTATGCCGAACTCGCATCGAAGGGAGCCATCAAGGTCAATATCTTCTCTGGCGACGAGACAGAGACACTCACCATCCGCTCTCTCGGACGCCAGCGCATCAAGCTGCGCGATGACTCATACCGCGAGGCATGGCACATACGCTTCCGATTCACAAGCCATGGCGGACGCAAATCAAGCGATGACATCGATGCGTGGCTCTCGACATCGGCCCAGCATATACCCTATCAGATTATCGGCAAACTCAAGATAGGTGAGGTGCGGGTCTATTGGGAGCCGCCGAAATAAGCTATCTATTCTCCTACCTGACAACTGCAACAGATATGAATCTATCCTCCGACATCAAGCAGGCATTCGGCCGGGCAGCCCGATGGCTTGCCTCGCTATCATTCCGCACGGGCTGCATCGTGGCAGGCGTGGCGGGAGTCTGCTATGTTGTGTCATTCGCCCAGATGCTCCTGCCGATCTCGCTTGCCGCGAAGGGGACACTTTGGGTCGTATTCTTCGGCATGGCCAAAGCCGCACAGTACACCGCCCTGCTCATTCTGGGCAAAGAGGGATGGCGCCGCGTGCGCTCGGCATGGCGCCGACGTTCGGCGAGTGCCGACGCTGAATAGTCCGATAACTGATTATAATAATGGCTCCCTGCAAGCGACTATTAAAGGTCTTGCAGGGAGCCATCGTTATATCCGTGGCCAAGCGGCATCTCTCAAAGATGAGAGATACTCACGGCCGGAGCTGCCGGATTACTCGGCCGTAGTCTCAGTAGCTGCCGGACGCACATAGCCATCCTTCTGGCAACGCTTCGTCATGGCCTCGATGCGGGCCTTGGTCTCGGGGTGTGATGAGAACATCTTGTCGATATAGCTCGGAGTGGCGCCCGCGTCACCCTCGAGCGACTGCAGCTTCTCAAACGACATCACGATACCCCACGGATTCTTGCCGTTAGCCACCAGGAAGTCGTAGCCGCAGTTGTCGGCCTCCTTCTCCTGCTTCTGCGAGTACTTGGCATTGATGAGCGATGTGCCGAGCGCACCGAGCTGCGACTCAGTCAGGGCAGCCGCAACACCACCGGTAGAGGCCACGGCATCCTTCACGGCCCCCGTCAGCAACTCAGTCTTGAAGGCATTCTTCGAGTGATGCTTCAGCACGTGGCCTATCTCATGGCCGATCACACCCATAAGTTCATCATCATTCATGATATCCATCAGCGATGAGAATACGCGCACACTGCCGTCGGGGCAAGCGAATGCGTTGACATCAATCACATTGTAGACCTTGAAGTTCAAGGGTATGCCGTCGGCCTCGGTGATGCCGTCGGTCAGGCGGCGCAGACGCTGGGTGTAGGGGTCATCTTCGGGGAGTACCGGATTGTGGGTATCCATCCAATCTACCGACTCCTTCACATACGCAGCCATCTGCGCATCGGTGAGAGTGATGGCCTGCACGGCCTTAGTGGCACTGTTGACGGCCTTCTTGAGATTGAACTGAGCCGAAGCTGTGGCGGGAGCGCAGAGGGCTGCGAGTCCCATAAGAAGCATAATAGCTGTCTTTTTCATCTTTGATAGTAAATAGTAAGAATTTATAAGTAAAGTTTAGTTTGGATTCAGTTTTATGGATTTCAGTTTTCGGGCAACGGGGTCAGCACGCGGGTCAGCAGATTGCGTTCTGTGGCGGCATCGTCGCCAAATCTCACCTTTGCCCTGTCGCCATCGGCCGAGAGGTCGGTGATGACACCCTCTCCCAGAAATTTATGGCGCACACGCATCCCCACCTTGAAGAGTGGGACTGCACCGTCGGCCGGGTCAGCCGGCGCCACGCTATCGCCGGGCGTGATACCGGTCTCGATATCTATGGCTCGCACCAGTGAGCGTGCGGCATCAAGCAGAGTCGGGTCGATGCGTCCTTCGGTGGTGAGCTGCGAGGGTGGAATCTCGGTCAGGAACCGCGAGGGATACTTGTCGGCACGCGACTGGATATTATATCCCTCGGCCTCGGTGAGAAAGAGGCGGCGTTCGGCGCGGGTGACGGCCACATACATCAGTCGCCGCTCCTCTTCAAGTCCGGCGAGGCGCCGCTCGCGCATGGTGCGGTGGCTGGGGAAGAGACCCTCGGATAGACCGCACACCACCACTACCGGAAACTCCAACCCCTTCGACTGATGAATCGTCATCAGTTTCACCTTTCCGCCATCATCCTTATAGTCAGCGTTGGTGAACAACGCCACATCCTGCAGATAGCGGGCCAGTGTGATATCATCATTGCGGTGGGCATTCTCGTAACTGCGTATCGAGTGGATAAGCTCCTCCACATTCTCCAGGCGCTCCTCCTTCTGGTCATCGCGGTAAGATTCGGTCAGCCCTGTGTCTTTGAGAATGAAATTCAGGATCTCCGACACGGCCATATGCTCCTGTTCGCGTCGGCACTTCTCGATGAGATGTATGAAGGCGCAGAGATGCGGGTATGCTCGGGTCTTGCGCCAGAGATCGAGGTTGTCTTTGAGGACTTCGAAGAGGGGGCGCTGCTCATCGCGCTGCAACTGCTGCAGGCGCTGCATCGAGGTGTCGCCGAAATGTCGCGGCGGGGTGTTGACCACACGCCTGAAGGCGAGGTTATCGTTGACGGCCACAAGCCTCAGATATGCCAGCGCATCCTTTATCTCCTTGCGCTCGAAAAATCTTACCGATCCCCAGATTACATATGGAATCTTGCGCTTGATGAATTCCTGCTCCAGGGCTCGCGACATATAGGAGGCCCTGTAAAGCACCGCGCAATTGCCGGGGTCCTCACCCTCGGCCTGCAGCCGCTGCAGAGTGCGCGCTATCCAGGCCGCCTCTTTCTGGTCGTTGGGGGCATGGTAGTAGTGGGCCTTGACATGCGGCAGCCGCATCGTGACGAGATCTTTGTCGATGCGCATCCGGTTGTGGCGTATGATACTGTTGGCCACATCGAGTATTTCGGGGGTCGAGCGGTAGTTGCGGGCGAGTATCACCTCGGTGTCGGGCTGCCAGGCCACGAATGCCGCCGGGCGTGCTCCGCGCCATTCATATATGGCCTGGTCGGGGTCGCCCACGATGAAGAGATTGCCGTGCAGGGCGGTGATCACATCAAGTATCCTCCAGTCTGACGCATTGCAGTCCTGCACCTCATCGACCATCACATAATCGAGTGTCTCCTGCCAGTAACGGCGCACCTCGGCAAAGTTGTCGAATAGATATAGCGTGAAGGTGATTATATCATCAAACTCGAGGGCATAGTTGAGAGCCTGGTAGTGCAGGAATGACTCAACTTCGGTCATCCCCGACGTATCGGTGAAGCGCGGCGAAGTCTGCAGCATATAGCGGCCGATGTAGTCGGGGCACACCACCGACTTGAAGTGCGCCACGCGGTTGAGGAGCTCACGCACAGTCTTCTTCGTGCGGTCCATCCCGTGCAGCTGCAGCACCTGCTTGGCTATCGATTCATTGTCGGCATCGTCAAGGATGGTGAAGGTCTTCGGGAAGCCTATCCGATATATGTCGCGGCGCAGCACCTTGACACAGAAGCTGTGGATGGTGCTGACAAAATCATTGGCATCGCCACCCCCCACCAACCGCGCTATACGGCTGCGCATCTCGCGTGCCGCCTTGTTGGTGAAGGTCAGACAAAGTATGTGGGCCGGGTCAATGCCATAGTTGTTGACAAGATGGGCAAAGCGGTGGGCGAGCACACGGGTCTTGCCCGACCCGGCCCCGGCCACCACCTTCACGCGCCCCTCTGTAGCCTCTACGGCCTGACGCTGGCGTTCGTTGAGATTTGCGAATATATCGGTTGTCATTTCATTACGTTTTTTGGCCCCTTCTCGCGGGCGCTACATGCCTGACGCCGCATGGGGCAGATATCCCTGCGGATATCATGGCGCCTACATGCGCGCCGATGGTGGAATCGGATTCCGGCCATTGCCGAAGAAGCGGTCCACAATCTGCGAGATGGCACCGTCGCCGGTGACATTGCAGGCTGTGCCAAACGAGTCCATGGCGATATAGAGGGCAATCATCAGGGCCTGGTTGGCATCATTGAATCCGAGCATCGAGGCCAGCAAACCCAGGGCGGCCATGATTGAGCCACCCGGCACACCCGGCGAAGCCACCATCGAGATACCGATCATGCAGATGAAGCCCACAAACATCGGAGTCGAGTAAGGCAGACCCTCCATAATCATCAGAGCCACGGCACATGCCACGATTTTCAGGCAGCTGCCAGCCATGTGGATTGTGGCGCAGAGAGGCACCGTGAATCCGGCAATATCCTCGCTCACACCCATCTTCACACACTGCCGCAGTGTGACCGGGATCGTAGCGGCCGACGACTGTGTGCCAAGCGCTGTGAAGTATGCCGGGAGCATCGTGAGCAGCATCTTGAATGGATTGCGACGCACGAAAAGCGCGGCAATGAAGTATTGTGCCAGCAGCAGCACGATATGCATGGCGAAGATGATGAGTATAATCTTCGCGAAGGCGCCGAGCACTGTGCCGACCTGTCCGGTCATGGTCATATCGAGGAATATGCCGAATATATATAGCGGCAACAGCGGGATAATCACTCGCCCGATAGTCATCGACACTATGTTGCGGAACTCATCGAGCCCCTTCATCAGTCCCGGCGATTTGATGTAAGCCATGCTTATACCCAGCAGGAATGCCAGCACGAGTGCCGTCATCACATCCATCAACGGCGGGATGCCGATCGTGAAATATGGTCCGGCGGGATGCGTGGCCTCGCGCGCCACGTCAGTGGCGTCGGAAGGTGTGATAAGCGAGGGGAAGGTGGCATCGGCCACAAAGTATGAGAAGAGTCCGGCACATGTGGTGGAGAGGTATGCCAGCCCCACCGTCAGCAGCAGCACCTTGCCGGCCTTGTTGCCGACTTCGGCAATGGCCGGAGCCACAAATCCCACGATAAGCAGCGGAATCAGGAAACCGAGGAATTGGCTGAAGATTCCGTTGAAAGTGGCGAAGAACCTCGCAGCCCATATCGGCAGCACCTGGCCGCAGCCTATGCCCAGCAGTATCGCCAGCAGAATCTGCACAAGCAGATTCACTTTAATTTCACGATTGAATAGTTTCATTAAGCAGATGACAGATAATTAGGTTGAGTAGATAAGAGCCCACGTAACTTCGATTAATCACGATTAATCTCGAGTCATCCCGATTAATCCCGATTAATCCCGATTAATCCCGATTAATCCCGAGTCATCAGGATTAACTCCGATTAACCAAGTTCAATCAGCTCTATTTGCAGTTCGCTTTTACATACAAATATACACCTAATCCTCGACATATGCAAGTAGGAGAGTCCGCCGGCCACAGCATTCTGCGGTATGGCCGAAGGACTCCCCTATGATGGTTGGTTGGCAGAAGTTCGGTCAGACAGTCTTGTAGTTGTTGCCGCCGTAGTTGCCGCCACCGAAGTTGTTGCCGCCATTGTTGCCGTTGGCCACAGGCATCGGGCCGAAGCGGTTGTCGCCCTGCTGGCTATCGGTCAGACAGAGCACGATAAACCAGATTGTACCCACGATAGGAATAAGGCTGATGAAGATCCAGCCGCCACCCTTGCCGATATCATGCATGCGGCGCACCGAGATAGCGAGCGACGGCACCAGCACAGCCAGACTATACAGACCGCTGAGGATATCGCCAAAAGTGTCGCTGCTAAAAATCCAGCCAATCACCACACACGCGCATCCCACGATGAAATTAAACAACATCACCCACCAGTACATCGAGCGGCTCGCACGACCGGTGAAGTTGGCATAATTCTGAAAAAACAGCTTTACAGCATCTCCAAAACTTGTCATAATCAATTAATTTTTAAGAATTCGAATCAATCGATAAGATTTTCTTTCAAAAACGCATCTCACCGATATCTTTAATAACGCTAAAAATATCTAAATTGTTATAAATGCCTCTTTGGTTAATTTTAACCATCCCCCTCCTTCACTCGTAGCCGGGCCCTCCTGGGACCCGGGCAACTCCCCTACCGCGCCCCACCGAAACGCCTCATAAACTGAATCCCCATCCGCTCAACGATACCCTATATCTCCTCTATGCCGAGACTCTTGAAATACCGATAGGTGCCATCGTAAAATGAGGGCTGGCGCGTAGGATCTTCCAAAAATCCTTCATGCGTTTTGTTCCCATTCCCTTCAGGCACGCATATCACTATTCCTTGTCGGGCTCTGGTCAAAAGCACACGGTAGGCATTGAGCATATATTTTCTGGTTTCGATATTGTTTTCCGGAATCCATCTCGTTTTGCCATTAAATTTCCAGAAAGACCATCCGCCATCTTCATAACGCATATCGGCATCCCATAATACGCATGCAAAATCGACTTCGAGTCCCTGCACTTGAATCTCCGTGGCCGCCTCCTCAAGATAATTTGATGATCTGACATCAGTTTTATCCTCAAGAAACCAATGCGCGGCATCGTCATCATTCTGCGGCAATACATGCACGGCCAGAGGCTTAAACCGGGCTGACACTTTCGAGATAAGGATCCCGGTCTGTTGAGTACCTCTTGCCTGCTCTCTCAGCCACGCGCGAGCCCTATCCATGCTGCGCGTAAGCACGACTGGATAGCCATGCCCCACTACATCTTTATATAACTCCTCTGCATCCAGATTAAACGATAGAAGCGAATGCACAAATGCTGCCAACCGTTCAGCTCTGAACGATCGAAGACTCACACCCAGATGCAACTTATCGGAATATCTGACATTAGCGTTATGCTCAAGCAGCTCATTGACTCTACCTTCGGCATATTCCGGTTCAGTAAGCTTATCGGAGATATATACCTTCCAATGAGGGAAATGGTCATTAAGCGCTGCAATCCACTCAGAAATCCCAGCCTCTCCGGTATTTATTTCCTGACCTCCGCCTATGAGGCATACTATAGTAGCCCAATCCTCACGTTGGTCGAGAGACCAAATCAGAAATGCGGCCTCCGACATCGGGAAATTCGCAACTTTGAGTTTGTTGCCATATGTGCCACCACGCTTCAGATAATCAGCAATGCGCTTATGAGTCCATGCGCGTTGTGCCTCGTCAAATATTGCCACATGCTCAACCTCGCCATAGCCACTTTGTTGCAGCTTAACTGCCTTGTCAGGATCAATCTCAAGTTTGCCATCCACCACAGGGTTCTTAATCTTTGCAAGCATGTTATCTCGATAGCGGTGAATAATCTGGATAAATTTCTCCACTTCCCGGCGAGAGTCAGATAAATTTCTGCGTTCTCCACGCAGCCTGCATTTTTTGTAATTATCTCGGGCAAGCGCTTCTGTCAGCACCTTCACAAGTGGGCCGTTGCCTGAAAGATAGACTGCACCATCATCTTCGTTAAAGCTGCCATCATCCTGATATGACTGCTTGACCGCGACGTCAAGACCGACCAATGTCTTGCCCGCACCAGGCACACCTGTCACAAAGCAAATGCTCTTCTCTCCATTCTGCTTCGAGCGGTTTATTACCCCAAGGATATAAGCAATAGTTGTGTCAGTCATTACCGTGTCGGCCTCATGACGTGTGATATCCTCTACTGAATGATTCTCATATAGCGACCGGGCGGCCTCAATAATTGTGGGAGTCGGTGTATATGGACTGATTACCCAATCCTTTATCGCAGCTGGAGTTGAGGCATCGGCATGACGCAATACTTTCTCTATAAGCCCCTGCAAGCCGGAGCTTCCAGTGATAAGCGGATTAAATATTGAATCATTATAGACCGATGGCATAAACGATCGTGATGATGAAGCATAGTTAGTAGGGATGAGAATAGGCACAATTATACGGTCGTGACTATAACGATGGAAGTTTTTCAAATCGAGTGCATAGTCCATCACCTGTTCTACGTCAGCCTGCAAAGCATCTTTCTGCCCCACTTTGAATTCGAGGCAAAATATCAAGCCTCTGAGCAACAACACCACATCAATACGTTTCCCTAATCGAGGGATATCATATTCAAAGATAATCTCGCTCTCCTCCTCTCTCCATGGCAAAAGCACATTTTGCAATAGTTCTATTTCAGAGAGCCACGCCTCATCGGCCGTCGTAAGAATTTGCCCGTGAAAGGAATTATGAAGGTGGCCGAGAATCGAATAAGGATCTGTGGCGATAAATGTTTTAAAATCTGCCCTATACAAGCATCTTTCTGATTTAATATTAGCCATTCTACAGTATTTTTATAAAATTTCAATATTGAAGTCGTTTAAACTTTTTCGTAAAATTTTGAATCACTTCATTACAAAATTAACAAGAAATTACCACTATACAAAATAGATCTCATTTTCTTCGGACTACCTTCGCCGATAGCAAGGTTGCGAAGCAAACTGAGCGAACTAAAATGCGGTATGCGGGGTAAGGATTGGGCGTTGCGGTGTTAAACCGCCGATGCGGTTTAACACCGGGTTGCAGGGGGGATTGAGTACTTTTGCATCTGATTGGGCATTGACGGGTGCCGGACTATGCCTGATTGAGCGGTGTGGGCAACTACACTTCCTGATTGAGCGGTGTGGGCGACTACACTTGTATATAATTTTTCACCTTAACCTGACATGATCTTTAACCTGACATGACTCTTACCTACAGCAAATCATTCCTCACCTCCCTGCGCCGTATGTCGGCTCTTATCTGTACTATAGCTGCGTTGTGCGTGGCCACCTCTTCGTGTGGCAACCATTCCGAGGCCGACCATCAGCATGCAGCTCACGAGGCCGCAGGCATCGACGACCATGATGGCCATGACCATGAGGCTGAGGGCCACGACCATGAGGCTGAACTGGCCGGCCACGGCGATTCATCAGATGAAATAAGTTTCCCGGCGGCTCACGCAAAGGCTGCGGGGGTGGAGACCATGAAGGTAGCTCCCGGCGAGTTCACTGAAGTCATCGCCACAAGCGGACGCATCATCGCCGGAGCGGGTGCCGAGTCAACAGCCGTAGCCACACAAGCCGGTATCATACGCCTGGCCCATCCCTGGACCGAAGGGCAACCGGTGGCTAACGGCTCGACCGTGGCCTATGTGTCAAATTCCAGACTCCCGGAAGGCGACCTCGCTTCGCGCGCCAAGATTGAGTTTCAGAAGGCGCAGCAGGAATTCTCGCGCGCCGAGAAACTGATGGCCGACCATCTGATAACCGCCCAGGAGTTTGAAAATGCCAAGGCTGCCTACCAGAGTGCGAAGCTCTCGTATGAGGCCACAGGCAGCGGCAAAAGTAACGGTGCTGCTGTCATCGCCCCGAAAAGCGGCTATGTGCTGCAATGCCTCGTGAAGGATGGCGATTATGTAGAGGTCGGCGCCCCGGTGATGACCATCGTGCAGAACCGCCGGCTGCAGCTTCAAGCCGATCTGCCACTGCGCGAATCAGCACGTATCGGAGATATCACCTCGGCCAACTTCCGACTTTCAGGCAACCGTGAGGCCTACAATATGCGCAATCTCAACGGCCGCATCATCTCACGCGGCACCCAGTCAGCCCAGGGCACATCATTCATACCGGTCATCTTTGAGTTCGATGCCGCACCGGGCATCGCGGCCGGTGCGTTCGCCGAGGTCTATCTGCTCGGCGCGAAGCGACAAGGGGTAATCAGCGTGCCCTCATCGGCCCTGACTGAAGAGCAGGGGGTAAAGTGTGTCTATGTGCAACTCGACCCCGACTGCTATGAGCGACGCATCGTCAGCACCGGCGCCACTGATGGCTCGCGCGTAGAGATTCTCAGCGGCTTGCATGAGGGTGAGACCATCGTGAGCCGGGGCGCGATACACGTGAAACTCGCCTCAGCCTCAAAGGCGATCCCGGGCCACACACATAATCATTAATCCTCCTCATCACAATTCATAATAACTTGGCACGGCTCCCCTCCGAGACACGCCCCGCCAAGCTAATCAATCCCCTACGACTGACATGCTCGACAAGATAATAAGATTCTCACTCAACTACCGGCTGCTGATTATCGGCCTGTCATTGCTGATAATCACGGCAGGCATCTACGTGACCCATGAGGCGGAGATCGATGTCTTCCCCGACCTCAACGCCCCCACAGTGGCCATCATGACCGAAGCCAACGGCATGGCCGCCGAGGAGGTAGAGAAACTTGTGACATTTCCGGTAGAGACGGCCGTCAACGGCGCGGCCGGCGTGCGCCGTGTGCGCTCAAGCTCTTCGGCAGGATTCTCTGTGGTGTGGGTAGAGTTTGACTGGGATACCGACCCCTACCTCGCCCGCCAGATTGTCAGCGAGAAACTCACCACCGTAGCCGACCGCCTCCCGGCCGGAGTGTCGGCCCCCGTGATGGGTCCGCAGTCATCAATCTTGGGTGAGGTGCTGATCATCGGCCTGACCTCCACCAAGACCTCGATGCTCGACCTGCGCACGATTGCCGAATGGAATCTCCGCCCAAGGCTGCAGTCGGTCGAGGGGGTGGCTCAGGTGTCGGTAATCGGCGGCGACATGAAGGAGTATCAGGTGCGCCTTGACCCTGCGCGCATGCGCCACCACGGAGTGAGCCTCACTGAAGCCATGGGTGCGCTGAGAGGCATCAACCGCAACACATCCGGAGGGGTGCTATACGAGTATGGTAATGAATATCTGATCCGCGGCATAGCCGATGATGACGTGACAACGCGTCTGGAGTCGGCTATGGTGAAGATGCAGGGGGAATATCCGGTGACTCTGGCCGACATTGCCGACATCGGCATAGGTCCGGAGAGCCCGCGCCTCGGTCTGGCCTCGGTGCGCCAGAAGGAGGCTGTGCTCATCACCGTGTCCAAACAACCCCGCGTGGGCACCATCGAACTCACCTCGCAGCTTGAGCAGGTGCTAGCCGACGCAGCCAAATCACTTCCCGCCGACGTGACCCTCTCTACCGACATCTTCCGCCAGTCAGACTTCATAGATGCCTCGGTCAGCAACGTGCGCACTTCATTGATTGAGGGAGCGATATTTGTGGTCATTATCCTCTTCCTCTTCCTGGGGAATGTGCGCACCACTCTGATATCGCTCGTGACGATTCCGATAGCCTTCCTCGTGGCGCTGCTTGTGCTGCATTATCTCGGATTGAGCATCAACACGATGAGTCTGGGGGGCCTGGCAATCGCCATCGGCTCGCTCGTGGACGACGCCATTGTCGATGTCGAGAATGTTTGGCGCCACATGCGCGAGAATGCGAAGCTCCCTCCTCACATGCGGCGCCGTCAGACCGAGGTGGTGTTTGAGGCCTCGCGCGAGGTGCGTATGCCGATTCTCAACTCGACTCTGATCATCATCGTCAGCTTTGTGCCCCTCTTTTTCCTCAACGGCATGGAGGGACGCATGCTCATGCCACTGGGTGTGGCCTTCATCACAGCCCTGTTTGCATCTACGGTGGTGGCGCTGACGCTGACTCCTGTGCTATGCTCGTATCTGCGTCTGGCTCCGGCCCTGGATGAGGCAGCATCGAAAGAGTCATTCGTCACCCGACATCTCAAACGCATCTACGCCACTTCGCTCGAATGGGTGCTGGGGCATCGCCGGCCGGTGGTGTGGGGAGCGCTGGCGCTTTTCGTGGCCTCAATCGGCATATTCTTCACATTAGGCAGCAGCTTTCTGCCACCCTTCAACGAAGGGTCCTTCACCATCAATGTCAGCTCAATGCCGGGCATATCGCTCGAGGAGTCTGACGCCATAGGGCGGCGTGCGGAGAAGATTCTGCTGAGTGTGCCCGAAATCACGACCGTAGCACGCAAGACCGGACGCGCCGAACTCGATGAGCACGCACTCGGAGTGAATGTGTCGGAGATAGAGGCCCCCTTCCGCCTTGATGGGCGCAGCCATAAGGAGCTGCTCGAGGATGTGCGCTCGCGACTGAGCGTCATATCCGGGGCCAACATCGAGATAGGCCAACCTATCAGCCACCGCATTGATGCCATGCTGAGCGGCACACAGGCCGGAATAGCCATCAAGCTCTTCGGCGATGACCTGACGCGCCTATACGCCACGGCCACCGATATACGCGCGGCCATAGAGGATGTGCCGGGTGTGGCCGACCTCAATGTCGAGCAACAGATTGAGCGCCCCGAGCTGCGCATTGTGCCGCGCCCGAAAGTGTTAGCCCGTCTGGGCATCTCCGAACCGGAATTCAACGAATATATCGATGTCATGCTCGGGGGAGAGACCGTAGGCCAGGTCTACGAGGCCGACCGCAGTTTCAATCTCACAGTGCGCGCCGGCGAGGAACACCGCGCCACAGCCGATGCACTCGCACGCATGACCATCACATCGCCCGTGGCCGGCGACGTACCCCTATCTGAAGTGGCCGACATCATATCATCGGCCGGTCCCAACACTGTGAGCCGCGAGAATGTGAAGCGCAAAATAGTGATATCGGCCAATGCCTCGGGGCGCGACCTGGGCTCGGTGATGCAGGATATCCGCAGCCGCATCGATGAGCGCATCTCGCTACCGGAGGGGTATCATGTGGAGTATGGCGGACAGTTCGAAAGTCAGCAGTCGGCAAGCCGCACTCTGCTCGTGACCTCGATTCTGAGCATCCTCGTGATTTACCTGCTCCTTTATATGGAGTTCCGCAACGCACGCGAAAGCGGTGTGATTCTTCTCAACCTGCCGTTTGCCCTCATCGGTGGCGTGCTGGTGTTGCGATTCACCTCGGGTGAGGTGAGCATCCCGGCCATCATCGGTTTCATATCGCTCTTCGGCATTGCCACACGCAATGGCATGTTGCTCATAAGCCGGTATAATCTGCTGCGATCCGAGGGTGTAGGACTGGCCGAGAGTGTGCGCCGCGGTTCGGCCGACCGTATGAACCCGATACTTATGACCGCCCTCACATCGGCACTGGCCCTCATCCCGCTGGCCATGCGCGGCGACCTTCCGGGCAATGAGATACAGGCGCCCATGGCATGCGTGATTCTGGGTGGACTGATCACCTCGACGCTGCTTAACATCTATATCATCCCGATTGTGTATCTCTGGCTCAACCGCAAGGCAAAGTGATGTCCGACACTACCCTACCATCCCCATTCTAATAATCAATCCCGACAACAAATGAAGTTTCATCACATATTCGCCTCTCTCATAATCGGCGCAGCGTCGCTTACCCCTGTGCCTGCCTCTGCAGTCAGCATCTCTGAGGTGCTACACATCATCGAGTCCAACAATCTGCAACTGCGTGCCGCCTCGGCCGACAATGCAGCGGCCGAAGCGGGAATGCGCGCGGAGAACACGTTGCCGCCGCTGTCGGTGGAGTTCTCACCCTTCTTCCGCCCCGGTGTGGCGGGGATGGCGAGTTCCGAACTCGTGGTGAGCCAGGAGTTCGACTTCCCCACCCTATATGGCTCGCGCAATCGCCAGGCCTCGCTCGAACGCAACGCTCTCGATGGCGCCACAGCCGTAGAACGCCGCGACCTGCTGCTCGATGCAGAAACACAATGCATAACTCTGGTGCGGCTGCAACGCGAGGCCGAACTGACTGCCAACCGCCACGCCACATCGCAGACCCTGCTCGAAGCCTACGAGAAAAGTCTGGCCTTGGGACGCGCCACGGTGCTCGATGTCAACCGCATCCGGCTGGAACTCCAGGATCTTGAGCTTCAGCAGCTGCAATGCAGTGCCGACATGGCCGCCGCCGTCGGGGCTCTGCGCACTTTAAATGGCGGAGCCGAACTCGACCTGAGCGGACTCGACTATGAGCGCGATGCCATGGCGGTATTTAATGCCGAGGCGGCTGAGGGATTGCTGCAAAGCGATGCCTCACTGTCGGCCGCCCGCGCCGAGATTGAGGCTGCGCGCCATAATGTGAGTGTGGCCAAAAGTGGATGGTTGCCTTCGCTGAGCCTGGGCTACCGCCGCAATTCTGAAGGTGATGAGGCTGCCAATGGTTTTCTCGTCGGCGCCGCGCTGCCACTGGTCGGCAACTCATCGAAGACCCGCGCCGCGAAGGCGCGCCTGTCGGCCTCTGAGTTGCAACTGGAGGCGGCGCGGGCCGATGCCGAGAGCCGATTGAACAACACTCTTGTGGAAATCGGCCGCATGCAAGCGACTCTGCGGGCCACAGACCCGACACTTATCGAAGAGACTCTGACCCTCTATGCCAAAAGTCTCGAAGCGGGTCAGATCACCATCACCGAATATTATCAGGCCACCACCGGACTCTACGACCGACTGCAGACCCGCATCACCATCGAAGCGGCGCTGCAGCAAGCTTTGGCCACACTGCTAATCCCCACCCGCTGAAGTAGCGCAATCGGCAGCCTGACCCTAAGTCACGGCTGCCGATTACGCTTTAGCATAGCCACACGTCAAACATATAGCCACACTCCATCTACATAAGCTCTATCACCTCACAAGCACCTTGCGGTTGTTGATAATCCACACTCCGGGGGGCAACTGCTGAGCCGCGCCCACTCCGGCCGACGGGTCGAGCGGCACGACGGTGCCATCTATGCCATAGGCCACACTGCTGTTGTCGCGCACATCTATCACCGTGGGGCTGACGCGCACATTCTGTTCGACTGCACCCGTCATATCCTGGTAATAGTATACCTCATCGTTCCGCCCCACTATGTAATGCGGATAGATATCGCGTGTCCCCTCGAAGCCCTCTTTGTCGGGGCCAATCTGTATGCCTCGGTTGCAATAACCCACGGCTACCTTGTTGCCCATCTCGCGGTATCCCTCGCTGCTCGTCACATTCCACATTCCCTTGTCGCGCGCATATTTCAGCACCTCCCAGAGCATATACAGCCGCGTGCCCGGACACGGATGCCATTCGCTCCAGTCGCGGATGCCGAGCGCCGCCGGCGGAGCGGTCAGGTCAATATCTTCATCAAAGGGGGTCTCGCCGAGCGGAAAGACCCAGGCATCGGGATAATCGCCACCCTCCGACACGAGTTTGCCGGGAAGCCGGTTGACCCAGCATGGACGGTAGGCATGCAGCCCCATCACCACCCAGCCGCCGCAATCGGCAGCCTCGTCAATCTTCTCCTTGAAGTACTTGAGATGCGATTTGTTGTAGGTGTTGTCGGTGCCTCGCTCACCCTGATACCCCTGGATGGATTGACCCTCGAGCATCAGGCGGGTGCAGGTGGAGCGCAACGGCGGAAGATTATAGAATGTCTCGCCATCAGTCTCAAAACCGCATGGTGCAATCTCATTTATAAGGGGCACATTGGCATGCGATGACGACGGACCGTAGGTGACCCACGCATTTGAGCGGAATCCGAACTCGCGGGCCAGTCTGAACCACTCGCCCCATTGATAATCTACCGGGAAGGCCGGATTATACATCAATGTCGCGTGCGAATCGTAATCGAGCACATAGGGCTTTATAGCCTCGGGCTTCGACTCAATCCAGCGCTTGCCTTCGACATCGGCATAGTATTGCACTCCGGTCGAGGCGTCATATACGGTGGTGGTGAAGTTGTTGGTGCGACCTAAGAAGACACCCTCATCCATTATCCGCGAGGCCTGAGGGGTGTCGAGCGATTCGACCCACCAGTTGACATCGCCGGTGACGGCTCCCATCGAATGCGACTGCACCTCCCACCCCTTTTCGTTCTGCAGACGCAGGGCCAGCTGGCCATTGGTGTTGAGCACAGGTGGATTCTTCGTGAAGCCCACTCGCCGCCCCTCCATCGAGAGGCATCCGCGGAGTCCCAGACTCTCAAGCACCGGATATAGCAGCGACAGATAGCCGCCATTCATCCACTCCGAGGGGGTGGATGCTTCGATAAAGGTGTCGACTGTGTCGTCGTCATGTATCGAAAACATGCTGCGGCCGTTCCACTGGCTACCCTTCACATGCCATGCTCCACCCACCGACAGCGTGCGGAGCGCCTCCTCGTCGGCCGGAATCGCCGTCACCTCGCGCACCTCCGGCGCACCCGTCAGATAACCGTCGGGGATGAAGAGACGCCATACGCCGTCGGCAGGTAGCCTTACGGGACGGAACACAATCGCTTCATGGTCGAATGAATCGAAGGGGGTGAGTGGAATCTCCTCCTTGCCATTTGTGATGTAAGCCGAGAGATGCCGGCTGCTGATGAGTTCGGCATTCAGATATATCTTGCCGGGCATATCCTCGGGCATGCTGACCACAATATGGTTATAGGGATTCATCTCCTCAAGCGACGAAAGATAGCATCTGACCCTGAATGCCGTCGTCGGCTTATCAGATTCCGACTCACCAGAAGGGAGCCGATGAGAGCCCATGACGGCTGAATCTGACGCAACGGGCGCCATGCCCGAAGCGATTGACGCCGCGAGCATGGTCATCCCAAATAAAATATGAGGCCTCAGATATCGGCTGTAATCAATCATAAGTCAGCTCTATTCATCATAGCTTTATGCGGCGCACCCCATCCCAGTCTATCGAGGCTGAGGCGGTGGCCAGATCTGTAAATTTGAAGTCGGTGAGCATCCGGCGCAGTTTGGCTTCTGCTCCGGCAAGATTCACATAGCTCTTGAACTTGCGGTGCAGCGGCAACTCCTTTATCATAGGCTGCCCGGCATCGAGGTCGCGCGGATGAATGTAGCTCATCACATACTCCGGGCTCTGTCTCATCCAGCGGCGTATGAGCGGATAGGGAAAGAGGCGGAAGTATCCACCGCCGCTGTAGACGAGATGGCGTCCGCCCACTTCATGCGTGGATATAGGGAACTCTTTGATGAGATGACTGCCGGCCTCTATCAATGCCGGGGCTCCGGGCCCATAGTCGGGCATTCCGCCGTGGGCATGATGGGCCGGGAAAATAGATGAGTCATATTCTATGCCCAGTTCGGCGAGGGTCTCGAAGGCCCAGCGCTCTGACTTGCGTATCGAGAAACCGGGCGCGCGGAATGCCTTCACCGGACGCCCCGTGAGGTCCTGGAGCAGTTTGAGCGACGAGTCGATATCCTTGCGGAATTCGGCCGGACTCTGTTGCCACACGAGCTGATGATTCATCGTGTGGGAGCCAATCTCATAGCGGCTGGCGATTTTGCGCACCACCTCAGGGTAGGTACGCGCCACCCAGCCTATGATGAAGAAGGTGGCCCGGGTGCCGGTGTCGTCGAGTATGCGGAGTATGCGGTCGACATTCTCGTGTATCCTGACCTCATAGGTCTTCCATTGCTCTTCAGAGCGGGTGGAGTCGTTGTCGAGAAGATGAAACCACTCCTCTATATCAAATGTCAGAATATTCATTCCGTGTCTTTTCAGTGTGTGAGTATGTAGGTGAATAAGTCGGTCAGTAATTCAGTTCATGCCGGCTTTGCGGCGGCGGAACTCGGGCGAGAGCTGCTTGCGTATGCCGCTCCAGATGGAGTAGGCCATGGCGCGCAGGTCGTAGAGTCCACCATCCTGATAATGCAGGTGGCGACCGAAGAAGCGGAACCATGAGGGTGTGCTGCCGAAGCGGCGCGGCGAACTCGCGAACCATGCCATATCCAGTCCCAGGCAGCGCAGGGCCTCACCTGGCTTATACGCCATCCGAGACTCGGGCAATCGCAGCTCGTCGGATGCGATGATGGCGCCAAAATCCACCCCCGACACACGCGCTGCCTCCAGGCTCGCCGGCACACGCGGATTAATCTCTATGATGCGCCAGTCGGCGGGCGATTTCTCAAGCACGTCGAAGTCTGCGAATCCCCGCCAGTCGAGTGCATCGAGCAGACGCTTGCACATCGCCACAAGTTCGGGGGCCTCGATGGTGGTGCAATAGCTGCTGCTGCCACCCTTTATGGGATAGAAGCGGGTGATGCGGGTCACAACGGCCGGGGCATAATGACCATCAGCATACCGATAGAGCATCACATTATAGTAGTGCGAGTCATTGGCGATGAATTCCTGGAGCGAGGCACTGCCATATTCGGCTGTAAGGGCATCAAGACGGGCGCGGAGCTCGCCGAGGTCATTCACCAGCGTGATACCCCGCGAGCCGTTGGAGACATCGGGCTTCACCAATGCCGGAAATCCCACATGCGCGGCGCACTCATCGATATTGCCGTGGGTGAGCTTCATGGTGCGCGGATGCGGAATGCCATGTGTGCGACAATACTCCATCAGCTCCCCTTTGTTGATCACAAACTGCAGTTTCTCTTCATCTTCGCAAGCACATTTCACACCGTAGCGCGATTCAATCTCCGGCTTGTGATGGCTCAGCCATTCGGCATATTCATCCTCTGTGGGTATGACGAGCGTCACGCCGAGCTTCCCGAGCAATCGTCCGAAATCCTCCACTCCGAGAGCAGAGAGGTCTCTCTCTATGAATTGATCGACTCCGCGGGCATAGCGCCCCACAGAGTGCGCATCACCCATATTCACCACCTCATACCCATGACTCTTCAGTCCGCGTGAGAGCGATAGCGTCTGCAGTCCGGCGCCGAAAATCAGCACCCGGCGCCCGGAAAAGGTCTTGGAATCAGCTTTACTCATCGCTTGCCTCCCTTCGCTTTAGGGGCGCCTACCATTCTGCGGTAGGCCTGCTCGTAAAGATCCACTATATGGCGCCATGTGTAATGCTCGTAAGCCAGGCGCTTCAGAGCCTCACCTTGCGCAGCATCGGCGGGCTGCGATATCAGCTTCCGGAGTGAGTCGGCATCAGTGAAGTAGCTTGCGGAGCCGAAGGTGGTATAGCGGTTGTAATTCACATCGAATGCGGCAATAGGGCGTCCGAAGAACATTGCCTCCACCAGCGAGGGATTCGTGCCCCCTACGCTGTGGCCATGTATATACATCCCGGCATTGCCACGCAGCGCCGAGAGTGTCTTAAGATCATATTCCGGATCGTGAAGATTGAGATTCGTATAGCCTGAATACCTCCGGCGCAGTTCGCGGCCATATTCACTCTTCTCCCAGTTGCCGATATACACGAGCTTGCGTCCGCTGCGCGCATAGGCCTCAAGCACCATCTCAGGATTATTCTCCGGCTCGATGCGGCACACGGCGATGCCGTATTCACCCGGCTCGACACCGTAGGCCTCAAGGATGGCGCGCTCATCGGCGGGGCTCATCTCCATAAGGGCCTGGTCGCCGCCATAGGCAATCAGTTCGGAGGGCAACCCGTAGTTGTCGCTCACATATTCGCGAATACCCTCATTGTCGGCCACTATCAGGTCGGCGCGCAGTATCTCGTTGTTCTTTATATATGCCAGATATTTCTTCTGCCATTTGCCATACTTGTCACGCAGCTGGCTCAGACCGTCGATGTTGATTATCATCGGTGTCTTCGCCATACGCTTGTAGCTCTTCAGCACCGGCACCGCAGCGCCGAGATAAAGAATCACATCGAAGCCTTTTCTCACCATCCATAGCGAGATTGCATCGTAGAGCAGACTCTTCGCGCCGTTGGCGGGAACGCCGATATATTTCAGCCGGGCATTCTTATATCTCTCCATGCGTCCGGGCAGGTCAGCACTGCTGCATATCACCGTGTAGTCTATGTCGGCCGAGCAATGCTCGCCGATAAGATTCTCCACGAGTGTCTCAAAGCCGCCATATTGCGCGGGGACTCCCTGGGTGCCAATGATGGCCACCCTGATTCGGCGTCCTGTCTGAGAGTGGCTGTCGTGATTATTATTATGGTTGGTATCTTTCATTTGAAGCTGCTTGTGTTGGTCGGAATTGTTCCGGTCTGTTCTTCCTCATGCGCCCGGAGGGTGAGGAGGCTTTGGCTTGATGGCCCGCTTATACGTGGCGTAGCCAGTGTTCGAACTGCGATAAGAATTGAGGTATATCGTTGCCTGCCAGCTCTTCGGCAAGCGAAATCTCGCGATTCTCGAGCAGACGCAGATGCAACACCTCGCCATCAAATCCAAACTCCGAAAGCAAGGCGTCGGTGGCCGATGAATGCGAGATTACGGCCGACACGCGCTGCGAGTAGACTGTGGCGAAGTCGGCGACAAGCATCTCGTTGGCCTCCACCAGCTGCTCAAGCGGCACACGCACATCCATCACATGGCGCCGCGCGGTGGCGGCGATGCGCATGAAACTCACATCGATCGAGTTGCCATAGGCCTGGAAGATATAGACTGCCTCGGGTTCCTTCTCAATCCGGCTGGAGAGGCGGCCATAGTTCTTGTAGAGGGCGTAACCCTTGTGCCATATGCGGCCGGTGTACTGATTGAGGAAGAAGGGTTCACCCTCGCCATCGGCATAGTTAGAAAGGATTTCCACCTCTACGCCGTCGATGGTGCTGAGAATCATCTTCAGATTCCGCACATAGGGATTGCCGGATGCATGCGACCCGAGATAATCCACAATATAGACTTTCTGACCCATTGTCAAAATCCTTTCTGATTAATTATTACACTGACATTGATTCTGCCCGGGCTTACTTGCCACTCTGCCGGGCCGCTCTCACTGCGCTGGCAGAGTTTACTTGCTTCTCTGGCAGGTTTTGCTCACTGCGCGGGCAGGCCTTACTTGCCGCTCTTGTCGGTCGAGCTGAGCCATGAGGCGAACTCTTTTTTGAAATTCTCAATCTCCACGCGGTTCTCGTAGCGCGAGTATTCATCATCTTTGAAGAATCCCTGCGCGCCATGCCGGGGGATGTGGCGCAATGCCTTGGCATAACCCTCGGCCCCGCCATGGGCGAGCACCCCGAATGATGGAAACTCGGTGAGCATCTTCTTGAAGTAGTCTACATCTGAGGCGATGATGGGCTTCTTGAAGTAGAAGGCCATCTCGAGTATGCCGCTCTGCGAGGTCTTGCGATATGGCAGACACAGGAAGTCGGCCCCTGAGTATAGATAGCGCAATTCGTCGTCGGTGATATGCCGGGCGATAATGCTGACATTGCGTCCGGGCTTCGGAGTGACTTCGCGCACGCTGCCGTCGAAGTCCTTGCCGGCCACCACCAGATTGAAGCGCGAGGCCTCCTTGTCGGATAGCTCATTGAAGGCCCGGAGCAGTATGTCGACACCCTTGCTGCGGTTGAGATTGCCGAAGAAGAGCAGATTTATCTTATCGGCTGAGTTGGCTCGGGCCACATCATCGCCCACCCGGCTCATGTCGTAGTGCTTCGGGAAGACGTATTTGAAGTGCGGCACACTCAGTGTGCGCCCGCGATAGCCAAAGTCGCGCAGAAATTCCTCCGTGCGGGCCGAGTGCGAGATGACGGTCTTTATCTTGTCGGAATAGAGCGAGGCAAACGATTTGCGCAGCCCTGCCTCGGCATCTACATTCTGGGCAATACCCTCATGGATATCTATGATATGCCGCCGTGCCGAGGCCACTATCTTCATGAAGAGCAGGTCAATGCGGTTGCCATACGACAGATATATGAATATATCGTCGGGATGACGGCGTATGAAGCGCCTCATCCTGGCCAGATTGCGCAGCAGATTCAAACCCTTCTGCCACACCGCACCTTTGTATTGATTACGGAAGAATGGCTCGCTCCCCTCCCTGTCGGGAAAGTTAGAGAGTATCTCAACCCTGCATCCGGGAATATGGCTCAGTACATTGCGGAAGGCCTCGAGATAATAGTCCATGCCGCAATGCACACCTAAATAATCCAGCAGATATATAGTCCTCATGGTGTAAGTGATGCCTTCTTATAGCCCTCTATAGCATTCAGCAGAGGCGGAGATTCTGACCGCGTATATGATTGTCTTGGTCAAGAAGCCATAACCACCTTAAGATTTCTCGCCGCCACTTGCCGTAAAGGGGTGATATTTATCCTGTCGTCCGCCATAGGGGGCCAGCTGACCACCTTGCGGGGAGAGGAAGTTCAGTTGTTGCTCTACAAAAATAATACTTTTTGTTCAGCTCTGCAAACAAACCTTGGCAATTTTAGACTTTTCCACAATATTTAGCCAGTCAGCGGCCGCATCATGCAGTAAGGTTATCTGAAAGGTGCGGTAAGGTCAGCGACGCTACTTACTTGATTTTCGCGCTATTTCGGCATAGAATTCCATCACGCGGGCCACCGACACTTTGTCGAGATAAAGCTCGCGCACCGTATGCTGCGCGCGCTCTACATATCCTTTGTAGTCAGCCGGCCCCATATGCTCAGCCTCTTCGAAGCGCCGGGCCATCTCTTCGGTGGTGGTGAAGCGCAGGCCGATCTCGGCGCCCGTGAGGCGCAGGCCGTTGTCGAATTGCTCGTGGGTGCCTCCGGTGTCGCGGCCGATGAATAGCGCTCCGGCAGCCATGGATTCGGGGGCCACGCGGCCGAATCCCTCGAAGAGCGAGGGCACCACCACTGCCCTGGCCCGCATCATGAGCTGCTGCACATCGCGCACATCGCCGAGCCATTCCACACGCTGCCGCACTCCGGCCTGCTCAAGGCGCTCATTGCAGGCGGCAACTATAGCTTCGTAGCGTGCACCCTTATATGAGCCGGCAAGGCGCAGATTGAGTCCGTCGGGATTACGGCGGGCGTAGGCTATGAAGGCATCTATCAGTTCATACACTCCCTTGGTGACATTGATGCGTCCGGCATAGAGAAGATAGTCCTCTTTGTCGGGCTGCCATGTGAAGTCGGCTTCGCTTACGATGGGATTATATATCACGCGATTTGAATCGGCATCGAGCAGCTTATGGTATGAGGCTATGTCGCGGGTGATGCAGATGGTGTGGCAGTTGGGTGAATGCAGACGCCGCGATTGGCCGGGTATATGCATATGGTGGTCGGGGAGGCCATATTCCCTGACATGGGTGAGATGCGGAATCCCGGTGCGGCGTGAGGATAGATAGCCAATCTCGGTCACTGATGTGTTGGCGTGATAGAGGTCGGCCTTGAATTCGCGGGCTATCTTGTCGAGGCGGCGCGAGGCCAGATAGTTGAGCATCTTGAGGCGCACATATCGCAGGGGGAAGATGAGCTTGTCCTTGGTTGTGGTGAGGTAAGGGCGCATGTTGAAGATATATCTCAACACCTCGACACGCACCCCCATCGCGGTGAGTATCTCATACATCTCGCCGCGGTCGGGCACCACCACCAGCACATTGTGATGCCGGCGCGCCTCTTCAAGCAGATGCAGGAATGACTTGCTTGATCCGGCTGAGGCTGATGTGGTGTTGAGCAGATATATGATGTTCATACGCGTCTCTTCTTGAAGTTGCTTGAGTGGCTTGCCAATATAGTGCGCCACTGAATTTAATTATCTTAATGGCTCTTGCCGGCAGATGGCGCGGCTGCCGCCGGGGCATCGAAGAATCTGAATTGGGCAAGATGGGTGCGGCGACCCGATTCGGCGGGTATGCTCCCCCACTCACCATATTGTTTTCTGAGCACGGCGTCGGGGTCGGCTGGGCCATAGAATTCATGACCCTCAAACATTATGGGACGCAGCGGATAGACGTCGGCCGGATCGAGATCGAGCAGAAACATGCCGCCGAGTCCCATGCGCAGGTGGGCGGAGGTGTTGCGGCTGCAGCGGCGCATGAGGGGGAAGATGCAGCGGTCGAGCAGATTATGAATCGGGCGCAGCATGGGTCGGAGGAAGGCGGTGGAGTGCACATTCTCCGAGGGCCATAGTATGCCGGCTATCTGCATCAGGCGCGACACACGCGCCGCGCGCTCCCCGACACCATCTTCGGTCATGAAGATATCTACCTGCATGCCGCGGTATTTCAAGCGCCGGTGGGCCCAGGAATCCTGTATGTATTCTGAGTTGAGATCTCTGAGCGAGAACCAGGATGAGTGGGTGTAGGCGGGGTCGTTGTCGGGGGTCTGGAGCAGGATGTGGCCGTCAAACACCTTGTCGGCCATCAGCTCTTTAAGACGCAGCGCATCTTCGCGTGGCATGAAGACATCGATATCGTCGTCCCAGGGGATGAAGCCGCCATGGCGGGCGGCACCGAGCAGTGTGCCGTAAGCGAGCCAGTAGCGCAGGTTGTGCTCACGGCAGAAGCGGTCGAGAAACTTCAGTAGCTCAAGCATGCGCAGTTGCGCATCGCGCAGTGGCGAGCCGTCGGGATTATATTGGCGGCGCAGTTCGGATTGCAGTTCGTGGTCAATCATGATTGCTTTTGGTTGGGGGTCGCCTCGAGGCTCTTGAGTGTCGCTATGAGGCGCGAGTTGTCGTGACGGTCGCGGATGGCGAGTCTTACGTATTCACCTCTCCCCTCAAATCCTTTCTTGCCGCTGGCATCCTTGATTAGGATATCGGCATCGGTCAGGAGCCGCAGTGCGAGTTCATGGGCTGTGAAGGGGGGAAGTACCTCGCATAGGAAATAGTTGGCTTGCGAGGGGATGACACGCAGATAGGGTATCTCTTCGAGCTCGCTATGGAATATGGCGCGTTCGCGGCGGAATTCCTGGCATGAGCGCACATAGTCCCCCTCATATTTGCCGAATATCTGCATGTAGAATTCGGCAAATGAGTTGATATTCCATATGGCTACATCTTTTTTGAGGCGGCTTATACCATCGGTGTCGCCTGAGGCGAGCACGCCGAGGCGCAGCCCGGGCACACCGTATGATTTGGAGATGCTTTTCATCACCCACAGATGGGGGGAGGCTTCGAGAAGGTCGTTGCGCAGCAGGGTGGCGTGGTCCCCCTCATCGGCGAAGTCCACGAATGATTCATCCACAATGAGGCGCACACCCTTTGCGGCACTCCATGCGATGAGACGCTGCAGTCCGGCGGGGGAGATGAAGTTGCCGGTGGGATTGTCGGGGTTCACCACCAGCAGTGCCTCGATATCCTTGTCGGCGAAGAAGTCTATCAGGTCATCGGCAGTGTAGGCGAAGTCGGGCCCCTGCGGATGAAAGACCACACGGCGCTCGGCGGGCAGACGGTTGGGGTATTCTTCAAATGTGGGGTAGATGACTCCGAGTTTACCCGTCATACCCTCCATGAGGCTCTTGATGAGTTCGGCGGCACCATTCCCCACACAGGTGTATTCCTGACGGAGTCCGAAGTATTTGGCGGCCAGCAGTGAGTTGACACCCATCCCGGAGGGGTAGTTGCGCAGGAGTTCGTCGAAGTTTGCTTTCATCTCCTCGACCATGCGGGTGCGGGGGAAGTAGGGATTGACGAGATAGCAGTAATCGAGCACCCCGGGATAGCGCCAGTAGCCGCCGTAGGCCTGGCTCATCTTGGCGAGGCGCTGTTCGGGGCTTGCGAAGATTGTCTCGGCGATGCGCAGGTCCTGCACATCGTCGATCTCATACCATTTGAGGCCCTGCACATCCACGGCTTTTATGCCTGTGGAATCGATAAGGGTGAGCACCCTGAGCACCTGCTCGTAGTATTCATTCTCGCCCAAGGCGCGGATATATGCCTCGAGAAACGGCAGATAGTTGTTGACTATAAACCGGCGTGAGAATTTATAGATATTCACCGTCTTGTAGTATGAGGCGGTGTCGGCATAGTCGAATGCTTTCTTGGGGATGAAGTTGACGATATTGTCGTCGTGGTCGATGGTGACCATCGTTCCATCCATCCAGGGCTGATATTTCGACACGAGGGCGCAATCGGCATATCGGCTGTCGAGGGCGCGGGCTATGACGGCATCCTCCACGATGAGGTCTGACTCGAGCAGCAGGGTGTCGTCGCCGGCCATGTAGTCGCGGGCAAGCCAGAGGGAGTAGATGTTGTTGGTCTTGGCATAGACGGGATTCTCTACAAACACCACCGGAGCCTGCGGAAACGACTGCTGCACATGCCGGCGCAGACTCTCACCCTCATAGCCCACTACGATGACTATCCTTGACATCCCGGCGGCCATGAGCTGGCGCATCAGCCGGTCGATGAGTCGTACGCCATTGGCCTCGACCATGCATTTTGTGTTGTGGGCGGTAAACTCGCCGAGACGTCTGCCAAGTCCGGCCGCCAGAATTATTGCCTGCATATCTATATGTTGATTCTCTATGTCGGCTGGGGTGGCGGGGGTCAGTGCGACACCGCTGCCCCACCCTTTCTGTTTGATTTGCGTATGCTGTATGGCTGCCCGCAGATGCAAAGCCCACAGGCTATTGCTTGCCGAGCAGCTTGAGATAGACGGGGTCTTTTATCCCCATGAGGAGTATCGAGGGGGTATTGAGGAGAAGATAAAGGGGGCGGAAGAGTTTATAGCTCTTGCCGTGGTGCTTGCGCAGATAGGTCTTGAGCGAGGCATGCATGTTGGCCGACCTCCCTACCGACCACCGGCCTTTGCCACCGCCGCCGGCGCTGCCACCCTCGAGATGCACCACCTCCGGGCCGGGTATCACCACGCGGCGCAATCCGTGCTGCGACATGCGTAGCTGCCAGTCTACCTCTTCGCAGTACATGAAGAAGTCCGGGTCGAAGCCTCCGATGGATTCATACACCTTGCGCGGCACCATCATCATGGCACCGGTGATGTACTCCACATCTTTCGGTGCCTCCACCGGCGAGGGATGCAGCAGTTCGGGGTCTTTGAGAAAGCGCAGATACTTCGCCACCACATTCTTCAGCTCACGGCGCGGGGTGATGAAGCGGCCATATGAATGACAGGGCTGACCCTGCGCATCAAGCAGTATCGCACCGATTACGCCTGTGTCGGCACCCTCGGGTGATTCTGCATATTCCCACATGATCCGCAGGGCATTGTTGCGCAGTATGGTGTCGGAGTTCAGATAGAGCAGATACTTGCCGCGTGCAGCCTCGGAGCCAAGATTATTAGCGCGGCCGAAGCCGAGATTCCCTCCGCTCTCTATGAGCCGCACCCAGGGATAGTCGCGCCGCAGCATATCGGGGGTGCCGTCGTGCGAGTCGTTGTCGACGACTATCACCTCGTAGTCCACACCCGAGGTGCACCGGCGTATCGAATCGAGGCAGTCGCGGAGCAACCCCGAGGTGTTGTAGCTGACTATGATGACTGATATATCCATATCTTCACTACTGCTATTGTCGGGAGATCGCTTCGGTCTCGGCGTTATCATGTGATTGCGGAGCTCCTCCGCCTACAGGGATTCTCACTTCAGGAATCGAGCTGCGCCGCACCACGAACTTGCCCGAGAATGTGCGGTGGCGCATTATGCCTATGCCCAGCACGTATGGCAACAGCCACGAGTACCATCCGGGATATGCACGCTGAAGGAAGATTATGGCCATCAGCAGCAGGAAGGAGTAGCTGTAGCGCTTGTTGGATTGCGGGTTGATAAGCATGATGTAGATTGTGAGCACGAAGAGAGAGGCCACGATGCCGTAGCGGATAAGGAAAATCTTGTAGCCGGCACCGCGTATCTTGAGCTTATCGGCCTTCTGGGTGCGCACTCCGAGCCATATCGTGCCGTCGCGCACACATTCTTTGTAGAAATAGTCGGTCTGCTTGATGGTGCGGTTGTTGCCTTTGATGCCTTTGTTGTCGTCAAATTCCAGTCGCTCCACAATCAGGACATTGGCGATGTTGTTACCATCATTCCAGAAAACTGTGATGGTGAGCCAGGCTGTGATGAAGACCGCGGCGACACTGCCGATGGCATACACGTTGCGCAGCTTCACGAGCAGATAACCTACTGCCAGAATCAGATAGCCGGCCAGCGACAATGACACGAACACCGAGGCCAGAAGCACCCACATCAGGGGCTGCTCGCGAAATTTGAAACGGTTGGCAAACAACAGCAGCGAGCATATCATCGACTGGTGGCCGGGCTCAAGGAAGGGGCCGCTGAAGCGCACGATGTTGCCGAACTCGGTGCCGTACATCTTCGATTTCAGAAGGAAGAAGTAATTGTCGAAGGGGAGATAGTTCTCCAGTCCGCGCGGATAGAAGGTGGTGTGCGGCAGATCGACAACGTAGGTGATGAAGTATACACCCAGGCTGACAGCCATGATTATCGAGAGCCATTTGGTGACAAACCTCAGAAGGTCAGTCTGTTTCGGCACATCGAGCATGAATATCAGCACCGCCGGCAGATAGGAGAAGAAGGTGAGCGAGCCGAAGGAGGTGCCTAAGATGAAGAATCCGTAGAGTGAGTAGAGGATGATGACGCCCATCAACCCATACACCCGCGGAGTCATCTTGACATTGAAGTTACCGAAGGCGTAGCAGAGTATCATGAATCCGCTCACCAGCACCGGCACCAGATTGCCGGGCAGGAGGAAGGCGAACCATGCATAGCTCGACACCATCAGGTATAGCAGATTGACTACTTTAAACAGTGGCCACATTTTGAGTTTATATCGTGAATATTCGGCGGCGCGCCCCCTCTCAGCAGGGAGGGGCCACGCCGCGGGCGATGTCAGTCGCGACGGAAAAGGTCGCGGGTGTATACTTTCTCTTCTACGTCGTCAAGGCATGAATCGAAGCGATTGGCTATGATGGCGTCTGAACGGCGCTTGAATTCGTCGAGGTCATTGACCACGAGGCTGCCGAAGAATGTTGTGCCTGACTCAAGGGTGGGCTCGTAGATTATCACCTTGGCCCCCTTGGCCTTGATGCGCTTCATCACACCCTGTATCGACGACTGGCGGAAGTTGTCGCTGTTGCTCTTCATGGTGAGGCGGTAGACACCTATCACACATTCATTCTCCTTGCCATGGTCGTAGGCGTTGTCGGCAGCGTAAGCGTAGTAGCCGGCCTTCTTGAGCACGCGGTCGGCAATGAAGTCTTTGCGGGTGCGGTTGCTCTCTACGATGGCCGACATCATGTTCTGCGGCACATCGGCGTAGTTGGCGAGCAACTGCTTGGTGTCTTTGGGCAGGCAGTAGCCGCCGTAGCCAAACGAGGGATTGTTGTAGTGTGTGCCGATGCGGGGGTCAAGTCCAATACCCTCGATAATTGCCTGAGCGTCAAGACCCTTTACCTCGGCATAGGTGTCGAGCTCATTGAAGTAGCTGACGCGCAGGGCGAGATATGTGTTGGCGAAGAGCTTCACGGCCTCTGCCTCTTTCATGCCCATGAAGAGCACCGGGATATCCTTCTTCTCGGCTCCCTGCTGCAGAAGGTCGGCGAAGATGTGGGCCTGGTCGGTGAGATAGGGTATGTCGGCGATGCTCTCGATGGCGCGGTTCTCGGCATCGAATTCATCTGAACTGATTATCTTGGGCACACCCAATATGATGCGGCTCGGATAAAGATTGTCGTAGAGGGCTTTGCTCTCGCGCAGGAATTCGGGTGCGAAGAGAAGATTGAGGCGCTCCACACCCTGCGCGGCGTAACGGCGGTAGAGCGAGCGGCAATATCCTACGGGGATGGTAGACTTGATCACGATCGTGGCCTTCGGATTGACCGCGAGCACGAGGTCGATGACCTGCTCCACCTTCGATGTGTCGAAATAATTCTTCTCGGAATCATAGTTGGTAGGTGCGGCCACCACCACGAAATCGGCATCAGCGTATGCGGCTGCGCCATCAAGAGTGGCTGCGAGACTGAGCTCCTTCTCGGCAAGGTAACGCTCTATATAATCATCCTGTATGGGCGACACACGACGATTCACCATATCTACTTTCTCGGCCACAACATCCACAGCCACAACATCGTTGTGCTGCGCAAGCAGGGTGGCGAGGCTCATACCGACGTAGCCTGTGCCGGCTACGGCTATCTTGTATCTTTTCATAAGTTGCTGACTGATAGAAGAGTCTATTCTATATTATCGCAATTATACAACAATTTATCCCCCTCTTCCGAGGGGGCTCTAACTATATAACTATCTTTTCGCTTTTTTATTATTTGCGTCCTGCATTATACGCTTTGCGCCGAATCGGGCGTTATATCAGAGGTAATTTATGTCTAATCCAACATCAATGTCTTCCAACATACAGGTACAACCACGCAACATCGCTCTTGATGTCATCAAGGGTCTGTGCATTATCCTGATGGTGATAGGCCATTCCGGAGCGCCTCGCGGGCTTTGCCAGATGATCGGCACTTTCAATATGCCGGCTTTCTTCATCATATCGGGTTTCTTGCTCAAGACCCGCTATCTGAGTGATATCAAGACTTTCTGCTCCCGCAAACTCCTGACTATATGGTGGCCATTCTTCAAATGGACTCTCATCTATATCGTGCTGCATAATCTGATGCATGCACTGTCGCTCTATTCCGAGAGCTATTCGCTCAAGGAGGGGGCGATGCATGTGGTGAAGGGGTTCTTCATGATCTCTACCGAGCAGCTGCTGGGGGGATTCTGGTTTCTGACTTCGCTGTTGTTTGCCTCGATGGTGTCGATTCTCTATCTGCGGCTTACGGGTATCTCGCGCAAGAGTCTGCTGTGGGGCATCGGGGGGGCGCTGGCTATTGCCTGCCTGCTGGCTATCGACGGTGTGCCGTCTGTGCTATATTTCAATTCGCTCAATTTCCAGGCCACGGCCTTCTTCCTGACCGGCACATTAATTGCCACCGGGAATCTGCATATGCAGGCGCGACGCACGCCGGCTGTGATTGCGGCTCTGTGCGCCATCACCATCGGCACTTTCTGGGTGCGCGGGGCTATGACACGCAATGATATCTTCCAGATTATCCCCTATTATCTCACGGCTTCGATCATCACGTGGGGGTTGATCGTGGTCTTCTGGCCGGTGTCGCCGGCGGGGGGCTGGAAGTATATCGTGAAAATCGGCAACCGCACTCTCGACATACTTATATTCCATTTCCTGGCCTTCAAGCTGGTGACATGGATGAGGGTCGTATGGCATGACCTGCCTGTGGAGACCATGGCTGAGTTTCCGGTAATCGGATTCAAGGATAAGAGTATCCCGGCCACCGACCTGCACTGGATTCTATACACCATCGTGGGCATTATAATCCCGCTGGCGATATCCTACGGATTAGACTTCACCAAGCAGCGGCTCACACGTAAATAAAGAGAGGCAAAGGCATAGACATGGGCACCGACACATCATCTTCAGCCAATGGGAAGCGCATAGCCAAGAACACGGCTTTGCTGTATGTCAGGATGTTCCTGACCATGGCCATCACGTTCTATACGAGTCGTGTGGTACTGCTGCAACTTGGCGTCAATAATTATGGTATATATAGTGTGGTGGGGGGCATCGTGGCGATGTTCGCGATTCTTTCCGCTTCGCTCACTTCGGCTATCAGCCGATTTCTGACCTTCGAATTGGGCAAGGGGGGCGGTCCGAGGCTGCGCCTGGTGTTCTCGACTTCGGTGTGGATCCAGATGTTGCTTGCCATGGCTATCGTGCTGCTGGTGGAGACGGGGGGCATATGGTTTCTTAACAATAAGATGGTCATCGCCCCGGAGCGTCTTTCGGCAGCCCATTGGGTGCTGCAGTGCTCGCTGGCCACTTTTGTAATCAATATGCTGAGTGTGCCCTACAATGCTGCCATCATAGCGCATGAACGCATGCAGGCGTTTGCTTATGTGAGTCTGCTGGAGGTGACGCTCAAGCTGGGGGTGGCGCTGATGCTGTATTACCCCCCGTTTGATTCGCTTGTGTTTTATGCGGTGATGCTGCTTGTGGCGGCGGCCGCTATCCGCCTTACGTATGGCATTTATTGCAAGCGCCATTTCACCGAGTGCCATATGGAGGCCCGCTTCGAGAAGGGGCTGATGAAGGAGATGCTGAAGTTTTCAGGCTGGAATTTCATCGGGTCGGCTTCGGGTGTACTGCGCGACCAGGGTGTGAATATTGTCATCAACATGTTCTGCGGCACGGCGCTGAATGCGGCGCGCGCCATCGCGATGCAGGTCTATCAGGCTATCGGTGGATTCTCGCAGAATTTCATGCTGGCGGTCAATCCGCAGATCATCAAGTCGTATGCGGCGGGCGACAAGGACTACACGCTGCGCCTGGCCTTCCAGAGCGCGAAACTTTCGTATTTTCTGTTGCTCTGTCTTTCACTGCCGCTGCTGATGGAAATGCCTTTCGTGCTGAAACTCTGGTTGAGCGATGTGCCTGATTATGCTGATTCGTTTGCTTCGCTGATGCTGCTGTTCGGCCTGTCGGAGTCGCTTTCGATTCCGCTGCAGTTTGTAAACCAGGCCACCGGACGCATCAAGGTCTACCAGCTCATCGTGGGTGGAATGCAGATGCTGAATTTTCCGCTGGCCTATCTGCTGCTGCGCTTCGGCGCGAGTCCTGACTCGGTGTTTGTGCTGGCCATCGTCATCTCGCAATGCTGCCTGGGGGCGCGGTTGCTCATCCTGCGCCGCTCGGTGGGGCTGGATATTCTTAAGTTTCTGAAGCGTGTATATGCTCCGGCCATCGGGGTCACAATTTTAGGTGCTATGCTGCCGTTTATCCTTTCGAGATGCATCATCTGCGACAATTGGGGCAAACTGATAGGGAACTGCGCTTTGCAGTTCGCGCTGACAGTGGCCACGATCTATCTCGTGGGATGCAACCGCGCGGAGCGTGACTTTGTCAGGGAGAAGGCGCTGGCTCTATGGTCGAAGATCTGCCGCCGCGGCGCCTGAGGGTTGATTGGATTCACGTTTTTATCGGCCCTGCGCTTGTTTGCACCGCTCTCCTCTCCATCTATTTTATAATTCTTTTCCTCATTATTTTACCTATTGAATATGCCAAAACTAAAGACCGGTTCTGAATGCTGCGGATGCTCGGCATGCATGGCCATATGCGGCAAGGATGCCATCACGATGCAGCCCGATGCCATGGGATTCCGATATCCGGTGGTGGATACTGCCAAGTGTGTGGAGTGCGGCATGTGTGAGCGTGTCTGCTCTTTTTCGGATGCCTACGCCACTCCCGACAATTTTGATGAGCCGAAGCCTTTCGGAGTGCGCATGAAGAATCTCGATGAGGTGATGAAGAGCCGCAGCGGTGGCGCTTTCGCGGCTTTCTCCAACTGGGTGCTTGAGCGCGATGGAGTGGTCTACGGCGCGGGCTATGATGAGGAATTCAATGTGTGCCACCGCCGGGTGACCACCCGGGAGGGACGCGACACGTTGCGCGGCTCGAAATATGTGCAGAGCGACATGACCGACATGTTCCGCCGCGCGCGCAAGGACCTGCTCGAGGGCCGATGGGTGCTCTTCAGCGGCACCCCCTGCCAGCTTGCGGGGCTGCATTCTTTTGTGCCCAAGAGGTTGCATGAGCGGTTGCTGACGGTGGATATCGTGTGTCATGGTGTACCCTCGCCGGCTGTGTGGAGCGATTACAAGCGCTCGCTTCTTAAGCGGCCCGGCATGAAAATCACCGGCGTGGATTTCCGCAATAAGCGTGATTTCGGCTGGCGGGCTCATAAGGAGACGCTGACGCTCGAGGACACCAATACAGGGGTTCGCACTGAGCATACCTCTGACCTGTATACCCATCTCTTCTATCAGCACATCATGCTGCGGCCGTCGTGCGGCGAATGCCATTATTGCAATCTGAGACGCACGGGGGATCTCACCCTGGCCGATTTCTGGGGATGGGAGCGCACAGGTTCTGACCTGAATGCCGACGACCGCGGTCTGTCGCTCGTGCTGGTCAACACGCCTAAGGGTGAGCGCATATTTAATGATGTGGCCGGCGAGTTCAATCTCATACGTCCGCGCATGGAGGATTGCATGCAGGGGCATCTGAAGCATCCCACCACTCTCAATCCGCTCTCCGAGAAGTTCCGCAAGGAGTATGAGCGACATGGCTACCGCTACATAGCGCGCAAGTATGGCAATTTCACCCTTTCCTACAAGGTGCGCCGTCTGGCCGGGCGTGTGCTGCGCAAGGTGCGCCGTCTGGCCGGACAGTGAGTCATCCATCTCTATCCTACCCCTCTTCACCACCCTAAGAATCTCTTCAACTGCAATGAAAATCGGAATACTCACCTACCACCGCAGTCATAATTACGGCGCGCTGCTGCAGGCTGTGGCGCTGCGCCATGTGCTGGCTGAAATGGGCCATGAGGCTTTCTTTATCGATTATTGGCCGGAGTATCATAAGGATATCTACCGCGTCGTCAGCCGGCAGGCGCTGCGCGGGCTGTCGCTCCCTACGAAGCTGCGCCGCATCACTTCGACGCTGCTGCGCTACCGCTACGACGGGCCGCGCCGCAAGCGGTTCTTCGAGTTTATACGCCAGTATATCGAACCCCATTGCCGCCCGATGCATGAGCGCATGGATCTGGTGGTGTGCGGCAGCGACCAGATCTGGCGCAAGCAATCGCGTCTGGGTGGACATTTCAACCCGGTATATTTCGGCGAGGATATTCCCGCAGCGAAGTGCTTTGCAAGCTATGCGGCGAGCATGGGCATTATCGACATCAATGAGGCCGACCGAGCCGACCTGCGGCGCTGGCTCTCGAAGTTCTCGGATGTGTCGGTGCGTGAGAGCGACCTGGCTGAGGCACTGCGCGAGGCGGGAGTGGAGAATGTGCGGCAGGTGGTCGACCCTACGCTGCTGCTCGATGCCGATGGATGGCGCCGATTGATGCCTGTCGATGAGGGGCGCCCGGAGCGCAGGTATGCGCTTTTCTACGATCTCATGCCCGATTCTTTCGACCTGACAGCGATACGCCGATTCTGCGCAGCCCGCGGTCTGGAACTGAAAATCATGCCGGGGGTGATTCGCAATCTGAGTTATCCCAAGGAGTATCTCACTGCGTGCGGTCCGCTTGAGATGCTGCGCCTGATTGCGAATGCCGATTTGGTATTCACATCATCTTTCCACGGGCTGGTCTTCTCTATCATTTTCAACCGCCCCTTCATGACGGCTTTTGCCAAAAATGCCGGGCGTGCAGCTTCTCTGCTGCAGGCCACGGCACTTCAGGAGCGTCTGCTGACACCCATGGCGAATCAGTTGCCTGATTGCGCTGATATCAATTTCCCGGCAGTCAACGCGCGGCTGGAGGCGCTGCGCTCAGCGTCCTTTGACTTTCTCAAAACTACCCTTGACCACACCCGGGCCACCCTCGCGCAGACTGCGGCGCTTGAGGGCGATGCCGGCCACTGAGTCGCTCTTGGCAGGCGCCTGCTGCTGCGGAATCAGGGCATCGTGAAGCGTGCGCGCAAGGGTGTGCACGGAGTCGTCGGCATCGTAGTTCCAGTAATGTACCCCCGAGAAGCCCTGGTCCCGGAGCCACTGGCATTTGTTGAGTATCGAGCGGGGATTGTCGAATGTGGCTATCGGAGTGCCGTCGGCATCGGCGTAATATGGCACCTGCCCCTCTTCATCCCATATCTCGGTGAAACCGGGCAGATAGCGGTCAAACGAGGCACGCTCTACATAGGTATATCCATTCCATTTGCAGCGGGCGAAGAATGGTATGCCGAGCACTATCTTCTCGGGAGGCACCCCGGCATCGAGGTGGAGCTGGATACTGCGGGCTATGCACCAGTCGTCGAATCTCGAACTTGGATAGAGCAGGCTCTGGTGGCGCTTGGGAGGCATGCCGAGGTTGTAGGCGCCCACCATGGCGTAGTCTACATATTGCATCATACCGGGATAATCTACAAATTTGGCAAGGTTGCTTGAGTAGAAGGTCACCAGTTTGTCGGGACCGAGCTCCTGGCGCAGGTCGCGCACGAGCTTCACATAATTCTGTGTATCATCCTCTGATGCCGTGTGACCCAGACCCTCGAAACCGGGCCATTCCCAATCGAGCTCAATACCATCTATACCGTAGTAGTCGAGCTTCTCTTTGACATCGCGGGCAAAGGCGAGGCGCTTGAGCGAATCGGCTGCCATCTCGCTGTACCCCTGTCGCTTCTTGCCCCCGACTGAAATCGATATCTTGAGGTCGGGGTTGATTTTCTTGAGGTCGACAATCTGCTGGAATCGCGCGGGATTCTGTATGTCGAGCCCATCGAATGTGTCGTTGATCTCGCCGAAGTTGTAGTGTATGTGGTTCATCAGCCATGGGTCGGGAATCGTCTTGCGGAATGATTCCACACTGGCAGCCACTATATAATCCTGCCCGTCGGCACGCTGCGGCGCCTCGGCGAGGGCCGCTATCCCCGACGCACCCACGAGCGCCGCCAGGAGCCATATATTCAGTCTCTTCTTCATTATCTTCTAATTGTAATTGCAGCTGAAGTTGTAATACATTTACAAATATACACCCTTTAATCTGTTATTACAAGTTTTAATTTGCCGTACTCTCGATTTATTTATAATTTTGCATTGAAGTTGCGTGGAAGTTGCTTCAACAACCTCTATGCTTGATTCTGCAAAAGAGAAATACTACTATGCGATACATAACTTCTGAAGAGATTGCATCCCTCAATATCTCGCCGGCCACTTGTGTAGATTGGGTGCGCGAGGCTTTTATGATTAAACGTGAGTGCGTGTTGCCTCCGAAAATATCCATTCATCCTCAAGGCACAGACTTCATCAACACGATGCCCTGCCTGCTGCCCCCATCCTATCATCGCTTCGGATGCAAGGTTGTGTCGCGCATCAAGGGGGCACACCCGGCTCTGAAAAGCGACATGATGCTGCTCGATTCATCCACCGGCGCCACAATAGCTATTCTCAACAGCGATTGGATCACAGCCATGCGCACAGGCGCCGTGGCTGCTCTGGCCATCAATACATTCCGCCGCCCAGGGGCACGTATATACGCTTTTGTAGGTCTCGGAGCCATGGGTCATGCCACTCTCGACTGCTTCCTGGCCACGAATCCTGACTCACCGATTGTCATCCGCCTGAAGCGGTATAAGAACCATGCCGAGACTGTGGCACGTGAGTACGCTCACCATAAGAACGTGACTTTTGAGTTTGCCGACTCGATGCAGGAGCTGGTGAGGGATGCCGATGTGGTGGTGTCGTGCATCACTGATGCCGACGGATTGCTGGTCGACGACACGTCACTCTTCAAGCCGGGTGTGCTCGTGGTGCCGGTGCATACACGCGGATTCCAGAATTGCGACACTATCTTTGAGAAGGTCTTTGCCGATGATGAGGGTCATGTGAGCGGATTCAAGTATTTCAGCCAGTTCCGCAGCTTCGGCGAGATAGGCGATGTGCTGACCGGACACTTGGCGGGACGCACCAATGATACTGAACGCATCCTATCCTACAACATCGGCCTCGGCCTGCACGACGTATTCTTCGCCACCAAAATCATGCAGCTGATTGACCACGCCGATTAAAGACCGCCCCTCCCCTCTATCGTCACATTCCATATTGAACTATTCTTTTGAGCTATTCTTATGGCTGTAAAATCCATATTTCACAGTATGGCGACAGCTACCCTTGCCGTCATATTTCTTGCCTCGGCCACCCAGTTGGGCGCCGACCTCATAGCCGCCGACAATTTGCCGACTGGCGACACCACGACAGATGATAGCGTCATCCAGGACCCGATTCCGACCGATAGCATCTGCCCGGTTCTCTTTGACCGCTTTAACTGCATTGTGGTCTCTCCATCCGATTCAATGGTAATGCGGCCGGCAGAGAATGATGCGTTGACAGTCAGTCTTGACAATCAATTCAGCGGCACCCTCTCGCTTAATCTGCATCAGGTTTGGATGGCTGGTCTGCATCCTTTCATCACAAATGGTACAGATACGATTCTACTCACTCCGGAGTTGACCGAACTTCAGGATGGAATCCGGCTGCTCCCTGACTCTGAGCCATATGCCGGCGACTGGACACTTGAGATTCCTGAGGGCTATTTCTTGATTGACCCGGCCTTTGTCGAGACCGACTCCATACCGGCGTCTCACGATAGTCTGGTGGCGCTGCAGCAGCTCGGCGCATGGCATGTGGCGGGGTCTGAATGGGACGGGGCTCCGATGATGTCAATTCACGATGACGATGCGATCGACACCTCCATTGCATCATCCTCACCCTCGGCATGGATGCGGGGAGGCTACTTCACAACCCTTTACCCCGTTCTTGAGAGCCTGGGACTCACCGGCTGCATCTCGGCTGAGGGGCGGCGAATCGGATTCACGGATTATCCTCCGACACTTAATGCCAACGGCCGGCTGATACGCCGGCTGCAGGATGAGAAGGGGTGGGAGGTGCAGTCGCATTCGATGCTGGCTGTGACGAGCGACAATAATTGGTATGTCGATAGCCTCGCGGCTCCGGAGGCGGATGAGATTCTAAGCAGTGCACGATATTACGGCTCGGGCAATATCTCTACGACCACCATCTACGATGGCTCGACCGGCATACAGTATTCTGTCAATGCTGACCTCTCGGGATGGACACCTTCGCGCGAACTTATCATCAAGCCTTATGTGCGTCGCTATCCGTCGGGCGAGAGATTTATGTATAACCCGAATTTCTCTATCGACTATCAGTGGGGCCGATGGTTCAGCATGGCGGAAGCCTACGGGCTGCATGCCAATGCATGGGTCACCTACGAGTCATCATCTTCTCATGCCAATGTGCCTCTGATTAATCAGGTGTGCCCGAATGGCTTCGAGACCGATGGATATACTTTCCATAACCTGCCGCCATTGCGCTCCACAGCCACCCGCCTTATGATGGAGGGGCAATCTATTCATGGCTATCAGGGTCAGCTCGACACCATCAACACATTCAATGAGGCCCACTATGAATATTTCAAGCAGAAGATTGATGATGCCTTCCGCCACAATGGATGGCTCGTGATGGGAATGCACGCCTATCGCCCCTGCTGGGTCAACCGTCTGCCGGGAGCCCTGGTGTCGGAGGGTGGCGACTATCCCGATGAATGGGTGAATCCGATGGGCAATCTGGCCTCGGGTGAATATCCCGACAGCATCAGCTTCGATGTGCGCCCGGAATTGGGCATTTCGAGCTGGAGCGAATGGCATCCATGTCCGGGCACCCGACTATATATGCTCTGGCAACTGCTGAGATATGCCCGCGATATGGGCTTCTTGAATGTCAACAGTTCGCGTGGTTTCGAGGTGATGGGTAATCGCGTGGCAGTAGGTTACTGCCACCGGGGTATCCCGATCGGTCCCGACCTCATAGAACCACTCACGGACACAGCTCCGGTGTATCCGCACTATATCGTTGGCGCCAACGGCGAGCAATACTACTATAATAATGCCTTGTCGGGGGCGATATCCATGACGGTGCATGTAGCTGAGGATATCTCTACCGAAGTCAGTCAGCCTGCTCTGTCTGAGGAATGTCAGCAGGGACCATTTGAGGCTGTATCAATCGACGGTCTGCACATTCAAGCTGAAAGCATCCGGGCTCTCCCGAAGGGATTATGGATTGTCAACGGCCGGAAAATCCTGGTCAGCGGTCGCTGACGAGAAACTAAAAAATCATCCCGCTGCATGCCTTATGAGAGGCATGCAGCGGGATGATTGTATGACGTGCAGCGTACAGGCGCTTCAGCGCTCAGCGCGCATGGGATTGTGCAGGAAGTCGTCGTAGGCCAGGCGCAGGCCGTCGGCAAGCTCGGTGCGGTAGCGCCAGCCGAGTGCGGCGGCTTTGCTCACATCAAGCAGCTTGCGGGGTGTGCCGTTGGGTTTGGTGGTGTCCCAGACGATGCGCCCTTCGTAGCCTACGGTCGAGGCTACCATCTCGGCGAGTTGGCGGATTGTGAGTTCCTTGCCGCTGCCGGCGTTGACGGTCTCGTTGCCTGAATAGTTGTTCATCAGGAAGACGCAGAGATTGGCAAGGTCGTCGACATACAGGAACTCGCGCAGCGGCGAACCATCGCCCCAGCACACCACCTCTTCTGCCCCGTTCAGCTTGGCCTCATGAAAACGGCGTATCATGGCCGGGAGCACATGTGAGTGCGTGGGGTGGTAATTGTCGTTGGGGCCGTAGAGATTGGTGGGCATCACCGAGATATAGTCGGTGCCATACTGGCGGTTGAGAAACTCGCAGTATTTCAGACCCGATATCTTGGCCAGGGCATAGGCTTCGTTGGTCTTCTCAAGCTCTGAGGTCAGAAGACAGCTCTCGGGCATCGGCTGCGGCGCCATGCGCGGGTAGATGCACGATGAGCCCAGAAACTCCAGTTTGCGCACACCATTGCGCCAGGCGGCGTTGATGACATTCATCTCGAGCATCATGTTCTCATACATGAAGTCGGCCAAAGCCCCGGCGTTGGCGGCTATGCCACCAACCTTTGCTGCTGCCAGAAACACATATTCCGGTCGCTCCGCGGCAAAGAAGGCCTGCACGGCGCGCTGGTCGGTAAGGTCAAGTTCTGCATGGGTGCGCACCACCAGATTGTCATATCCCTGGCGCTTGAGCTCGCGCACAATGGCCGACCCCACCATGCCGCGGTGGCCGGCCACATATATCTTTGAATCCTTCTGCATCATTTCACTATACCCTTCTCAAGATATTCGGCCAGATTGGTGCGCACCTCCTCGCCGGCCCGCTCCACGGCCACCTTGGCCATGTCGGCATCTACCATGATATTGACAAGCTCTTCGAAACTGGTCTTCTTCGGGTCCCAGCCCAATTCGCGACGCGCCTTCGACGGGTCGCCCCAGAGATTCACCACATCTGTGGGCCGGTAGAAGTCGGGCGATACCTCCACAAGCACCCGTCCGGTCTTGACATCGATACCCTTCTCATTCTCACCCTCACCCTCAAACTTGAGCTCTATGCCGGCACGCTTGAAGGCATAAAGGCAGAATTCGCGCACTGAGTGCTGCTCGCCGGTGGCTATCACGTAGTCGTCGGGACGCTCCTGCTGCAATATGAGCCACATGCACTCTACATAATCCCGCGCATAGCCCCAGTCGCGCAACGAGCTGAGATTGCCAAGATACAGCTTATCCTGCTTACCCTGGGCAATGCGGGCGGCGGCCAGAGTGATCTTGCGCGTCACAAAGGTCTCGCCTCGACGCTCCGACTCATGATTGAAGAGTATCCCTGAACAGCAATACATGCCGTAGGCCTCGCGATATTCCTTCACAATCCAGAAGCCATATAACTTGGCCACAGCATACGGGCTGTAGGGATGGAAAGGTGTCTGCTCATTCTGCGGCACCTCCTCAACCTTGCCGTAAAGCTCGGAGGTGGAGGCCTGATAAATGCGGCAAATGTCGGTCAGCCCGCACAGGCGCACTGCCTCAAGTATGCGAAGCACACCCACGGCATCGACATTGGCCGTAAACTCCGGACAATCAAACGACACCTGCACATGACTCTGCGCCGCAAGATTATATATCTCGTCAGGACGCACCTTCGAGATGACCTGCATCATCGACATGCTGTCGCCCAGATCACTGTAGTGCAGATGAAAATGTGGCTGACCCTCAAGATGCGCAATCCGCTCGCGGAAGTCTACCGACGACCTGCGGATTGTGCCATGCACCTCATATCCTTTCTCAAGCAAGAACTCAGCCAGAAAACTGCCGTCCTGACCGGTGATGCCCGTAATCAAAGCTTTCTTCATAACATTCTCCTGAAAGGTATCTGATGCTCTCAGCCCCTTCATCAATGCAAAGTTATAAAATTTCACTCACCCATCAAAATTTTACACCCCTGTCCCCTTACCCCCCGCTCTTGCATGCCTCAACCTTTTTTAGTAATTTTGCAGCGAGGAAATGAACTAACAACCTCCCAATATCCAAAATCCAACCCAAATGGAAGCAACTCTGACTAATACTGACTTCAACTTCCCCGGTCAGAAATCAGTCTATCACGGCAAAGTCCGCGACGTCTATAACATCGACGACCGCCAGATGGTGATGGTGGCCACTGACCGTATCTCGGCATTCGACGTAGTCCTCCCGGAAGGTATCCCCTACAAGGGACAGGTGCTCAACCAGATTGCCGAATACTTCCTCGACGCCACCGCCGACATCGTGCCCAACTGGAAACTCGCCGTGCCCGACCCCATGGTGACTGTCGGCATCAAATGCGAACCCCTCAAAATCGAAATGATCGTGCGCGGTTACCTAACCGGTTCCGCTTGGCGCGAATATAAAGCAGGCGCTCGCGAAATCTGCGGCGTCAGCATCCCCGACGGCATGCGCGAGAATCAGAAGTTCCCCCACCCCATTCTGACTCCCACCACCAAAGCCGACGAGGGTCACGACGAAAACATCTCGCGCGATGAAATCATCGCCCGCGGCATAGTCGACGCCAATGTCTACGAGCAGGTAGAGCGCTACGCTCTCGCTCTCTTCGAGCGCGGCCAGAAGATGGCTGCCGAACGTGGCCTCATCCTCGTCGACACCAAATATGAGTTCGGCCTCCACGACGGCAAGGTTATCCTCATCGACGAAATCCACACCCCCGACTCATCACGCTACTTCTATGCCGACGGCTATGAAGAGCGCTTCGAAAAGGGTGAGGAACAGCGCCAGCTCTCAAAAGAATTCGTGCGCCAGTGGCTCATCGCCAACGGCTTCATGGGTAAAGCCGGCCAGAAAGTGCCCGAAATGACTCCAGAATACTGCCGCGAAGTGTCGCAGCGCTACATCGAACTCTACGAGCACATCACCGGCCGCAAGTTCCAGCCTGCCGACGAGGCCAACCTCGCCGCCCGAATCGAGCGCGACGTCACAGCCTGCCTCAAGACCCTCTGATAGAGAAGAGGGCCTGCGAATCTACCCTTGGCTGTAGATCAAAGTCTTTTTTAGCAATTCCATAATCCAATCAAATAGCGCGGGCAGCCCCGTGAGTCATCCGACTCCACAGGGCTGCCCGTAACCTATCTATATATCTGCCGTGCCGCTGCCCCCACTTCCGACTCAGCAATAGAAAAGGATATGGTCGGCATACTTCGGACACCCCTGCGGAAGCAGCTCATCAGTCGACAGACTCTTCAGCTCCTCTACATCCTCAATGCCGCGCATAGCAATCTCGCGGAGCAGATGGCCACGAAGTGTCTTCAGACGATTGGAATTCGGAGTGCGGGTGACGCCACCCTCCGTCACCTCCTCAAAATCCACCTTATACACCTTCGCAAACCGCTTCACCAATTTCCAATCCACACACCGTGCAGCATCCCCCGGCAACAGATTCAGCACCGTCCGCTCACCGCGCCGCTCAAGCTCACGCACAAGCTCCACCGTCACCCCCCTCTTCCAATAAGCCGCCATCGCCGTATCATCAGGCGACATCCTCACCCCGAAATCCAGCCTATACTCCTTGACCACATCCCCCGGCCGCAGCCACCCATAGAGCGACGACACAATCCTCACATTCCGATCCACCCACAAGCGAGCCTCCACCGGCAGCGACGCATAATCCAGCGCACGGAACACCACCCCCGTATAAGCCTCGACAGCCCTCTCACCCACTCCCTTGTTAGGAAACTCATAAGCCATCTCCAGAATCCCCCGAGCCAACTTAGCGCTAACCTTCACCTCCCGGGCCACCTCATCGACCCCCATCCCGGCCAGCCGCCGCATAACCCCATCAGCCGCCGCCTCCCCCACCGGCACCCCAGCCAGAGCCCCCTCC
>OFFN01000101.1_pt1 | contig 88546 bp, 67 predicted proteins | sample 1521381 | NCBI WGS metagenome assembly OFFN01 (sample SAMEA3504112, study PRJEB24116) | mouse gut metagenome | biome: mouse gut; feature: mouse-associated habitat; material: faeces | place: Denmark | collected 2011 | reverse complement strand
TTTCTGCAAAGGTAAAACTTTTTATTATTCTAACACAGGTTTATTACTATGCGCCCGGCTCTCCTGCTCCAAACGCGGTTTACGCACGGAAATCAAGGCCGCCTCCGACATCGAAAACAGCCCGTTTAACAAAATAAGTCCAATAATTATAAGCAATTCATCCATTGTGGAAGCAAGTGATGGCAGGTATTTCAAACATAACAACAATCAACCACCAGTAATGGTTTATGCGCACATACGTCACCTTGCATAGTGCGGCATATCCTCAGGCACCACCATGGAGATTTCCACCATCCCGGCCACCTCCCCGTCACGACGCCATGGTGTCTGGTAGATAACCTTGCGCTGCCCGTTTTTCGATATCGTATAGGCATTGCTTTCGCCGGTGGCAAGCATATGGCGGATTTTGGACTTAGATGCCTCGGAGTGACATTCGAAAAGATTCTTGCCGATAAGGTCGCCATGGCTGGCAAAAGTCTGCCTGGCCCTGTCGTTCATGTAGAGAATCACACCTTCGGAATCACAAACCGTGACGGCACAATTAATGGCATCAGGCCATTTCAAATCATCGTTTGACATGTTTTATATTGATTTTTCGTAGATGCCCCTACATGCGTCGGGGGCAGTATGCCGCAAAGATATAAAAAGTGGTAAAAATATGTGCAACATAACGCACCCCGAACAAAAATTTCATTAAATTTGCCAATGGAAGGCACAAACGGCCGTGGCTTTCCTGTAACCACACAGCGCGGCATCCGCCAATAACGGCCTTCAAGAGATATTCACCTTTTTAATAAACATATCACACCTCATCTGACCATGGAACTCCCATTTGCCGAATCATGGCGCATCAAGATGGTTGAACCCATCCGCAAAAGCACCCGCGAAGAACGTGAACAATGGATCAAGGACGCACACTACAACGTGTTCCAGCTTCCTGCCGAACAAGTCTACATCGACCTTCTAACCGACTCCGGCACCGGCGCCATGAGCGACCGCCAATGGGCCGCCATGATGACAGGCGACGAAAGTTATGCCGGCGCCCGCTCGTTCTTCAACATGCGGAACGCCGTTGAACGCATCACAGGGTTCCCCCTGGTAATACCTACCCACCAGGGGCGTGCCGCCGAAAACGTGCTTTTCAGCGCCCTCGTCAAAGAGGGGCATGTGGTGCCGGGCAACTCCCATTTCGACACCACCAAAGGGCACATTGAAAGCCGCAAGGCTTTTGCTGTTGACTGCACTATCGATGAAGCCAAGGATACCCAGCTCGAACACCCGTTCAAAGGCAACGTCGACATCGAAAAACTCGAAAAAGCCGTGAGCGAGAACCCCGGCAACGTGCCGTTTATCATCGTAACGGTGACGAACAACACCGCAGGCGGCCAGCCTGTTTCCATGGCCAACCTCCGCGCCGTCCGCGAACTCGCCGACCGCCACGGCCTGCGCGTAATCTTCGACTCGGCACGCTTTGCCGAAAACGCCTACTTCATCAAGACGCGTGAGGAAGGATATGCCGACAAGACCATCAAGGAAATAGTACGCGAAATGTTCCAGCTCGCCGACGGCATGACTATGTCGGCAAAAAAGGACGCTATCGTCAACATGGGCGGGTTCATCGCCACACGCCACCAGGACTGGGCGGAAGCAGCTCAGAAATTCTCAATCCCCTTCGAAGGATACCTCACATATGGCGGCATGAACGGCCGCGACATGGAGGCCCTTGCGGTAGGTCTTGACGAAAATACCGAATTCGACAACCTGCACACACGCATCCACCAGGTAGAATACCTCGCAAAACGTCTCGACGAATTCGGCATTCCCTACCAACGTCCCGCCGGAGGCCACGCCATTTTCGTCGACGCATCGAAAATCCTCACAAACGTACCCAAAGAGGAATTCCCCGCACAGACACTTACCGTAGAACTTTATCGTGAAGCGGGCATACGCGGTTGCGAAATCGGATATATCCTCGCCGACCGTGATCCCGTGACCCGCGAAAACCGCTTCGGCGGACTCGACCTTCTGCGCCTGGCCATTCCCCGTCGCACCTACACCGACAACCATATGGACGTTGTAGCCGTAGCACTCAAAAACGTGTTCGACCGCAGGAATGAAATCACCAGGGGCGTGAAAATCACATGGGAAGCTCCCCTGATGCGCCACTTCACAGTGCAGCTTGCACCGGCCGACTAACACCTATATCCAAACATAATCTGACAACATACGGGGTTGCGCCAACGTTGGCGCAACCCCGTATGTGTTATCTGAAATTATCAATATGCCATAAGGCACAGGCGGTCAATCCATCTGCTCGTCAGCCGCATTGCGGGGGAGCGATTTAGAGATATAATAGAACACTATAACCACCAACGTCACAATCACATATGCGATTGCGGTGGAATGCAGCACATTGCCTAACCCAACCAAAGGGGAAACGACTGCCCCGACAACATAGCCTGCAATCCCGAGCAAAGAGGATGCCTCACCTGCCCAACAAAATCTCAGATACAGCCCGGATACAACCAGTCTTAATCCGGAATATCCTTCGCACAAAGGTAAATTCCGGCCCCGTTATTTTCTGAAACTAATGCGCCAAATAATGGCACGAAAAGCACCTGTGTGACGCCATAAACGCATCGCAGCCGCCCGGTCCGTAATGCCTACGGCGGGGCAGCTGCGATATGTGATATAAAAACAGTACTGACGTGTGTCAGCCAGGAATCAGAGCTTGGCTTTGATGGCTGCGGTTTCAGCCTCGTAGCCCGGTTTCTCAAGAAGTGCGAACATGTTGCGCTTGTAGTCCTCGACACCAGGCTGGTTGAACGGGTTCACATCGAGGAGATAGCCCGAAATGCCACACGCCTTTTCGAAGAAATAAATCAGCTCGCCGAGGTATTCCTCCTTGAGGGCGGGAACGGTGATGCGGATGTTGGGTACTCCGCCGTCGACATGGGCGATGCGGGTGCCGAGTTCGGCCATCTTGTTCACTTCGTCGACACGTTTGCCTGCGATATAGTTGAGGCCGTCGAGGTTGGCTTCGTCAGTGGGGATTACGGTTTTGTGGTCGGTGTGTTCAACCGAAAGGACGGTTTCGAAAATGGTGCGTTCGCCATCCTGTATCCACTGGCCCATAGAGTGGAGGTCGGTCGAGAAATCGACTGCTGCGGGGAAAATCCCCTTGTGGTCTTTACCCTCCGATTCGCCATAGAGCTGTTTCCACCATTCGCCGAAGAAATGGAGTTTGGGGCTGTAGTTTACGAGGATTTCGATTTTTTTGCCCGCACGGTAAAGCGCGTTGCGGGTCTCGGCATAGAGATATGACGGGTTGTTTTCGCCGGGCTGGGCGGTGGCAGCCTCCATGCGGCGGGCACCTTCAAGAAGTGCACGGATGTCGTAACCGGCAACGGCGATGGGAAGCAATCCCACAGGGGTAAGCACCGAGAAGCGGCCCCCCACGTTATCCTCGATTACGAAGGTTTTGTAACCCTCTTCGGTGGCGAGCTGGCGAAGGGCACCACGTTTCGCATCGGTCACAGCCACAATGCGTTTTGCAGCCTCGGCCTTGCCTACCTGGGATTCGAGCTGCTCTTTAAGCAGGCGGAAGGCGATGGCAGGTTCGGTGGTAGTGCCTGATTTCGAGATTACGATGATGCCGAAGTTTTTGTCGCGAAGCAAATCCTGAAGCTCGTAGAGGTAGTCCTCGCCGATGTTCTGGCCGGCGAACAGCACGCGGCAACGACGCTTGTCGTCGGTGCGGAGCATAGAGAAACTGTCGCCGAGAGCCTCAATCACAGCTTTGGCGCCGAGATAGCTGCCGCCGATACCTACGGCAACAACGAAATCGCATGTTTCACGGAGCTGCTGTGCGCAGGCTTCGATGTCGGCCACAAGAGAGTCGGGGGTTTCCGAAGGGAGTTTCACCCATCCGAGGAAGTCGGCACCCAGGCCGCTGCCGTCATAAAGTTTCTTCAAACCTTCGTTTGCCTCAGGGTCGAGAGCCTGTATCTGCCCGGCAGTCACGGTGCCAAGCACGTTTTTAACATCAACATTTAATGTGCTCATATATAGAAAATTTAGAAATAAGCGAAACCAATTGTCCTAATCCTTCCCCGAAGTAAGATATATCTCCCCTGTCCTATCTAACGCTTTCCCCACTGCAAAGTTAGATAAAATCGCCGAGCTTTTATCCCACCCCACCAAAAACTTAGATGTTGTTTAATAAAAACAGATTTTATTAAACAACATCTTGACTAATCCTATCAAAGCATTGTATCAAAATGCAAGATTTGACTCAATGAAATCACATTGACTCTCATTAGCCGGTTTCAGATTCCCGTAGCGGGGTTATTTCTTGCGCCAGAGGTAGAGCTTGTCGGAGGGGCGGATTTTTGAGGGTACTGCGATGGAGAAGCTGTCGCCTTTGACGGCTTTGCGCGCCGGATGGAGGTTGACGCGGAGTTCGTCGATGGTGAGGATGATGGTGCCGGTGGTAGGGCCGGTGATTACAACCTCGTCGCCGGGGCGCAGCTCGCCGCTCTCCATATAGAATTCGGCCACGCCGATGTTGGAGAAGTAGCGCACCCCCTTTGCACGGTATTCCTTGACACGGGTTGCCGAGGAGCCGTATTTGCTCGACCATTCGCCGAGGCGCTGCCCCAGGTAGTAACCGTTCCAAAATCCACGGTTGAAGATTTTGCCAAGCTGTTCGTCCCAACGTGCGATTTTATCATCGGAATATGTGCCGTCGCATATGGCTTGCAGCGCCTCGCTGTAGCTCTGCACGGCTATGGTGACATATTCGGGACCGCGGGCGCGTCCCTCGATTTTGAACACACTGACCCCGGCATCAATCATCTTGTTGAGGAAATGGATGGTTTTCAAATCCTTGGGCGACATGATGTATTTGTTGTCGATGGCGAGTTGCTCACCTGTCTCGAGGTCGGTCACCTCATACCCTCTCCGGCAGATCTGGGTGCAGGCACCACGGTTGGCCGAAGAGTTCATTTCATGCAGGCTGAGGTAGCATTTACCCGATACGGCCATGCAGAGGGCGCCGTGGCAGAACATCTCGATACGCACGAGTTCCCCACGGGGGCCCCGCACGTCGTCGCGCACGATTGCATCATGGATGGCACGCACCTGGTCGAGGTTCAGTTCGCGGGCGAGCACCACAACATCGGCATACTGCGCGTAGAATTTCACCGCGTCGATGTTCGATATGCTTTGCTGGGTCGAGATATGCACCTCCACCCCACGGCTGCGGGCATAGAGAATCGCCGATATATCGCTGGCGATTATCGCTGATATGCCGCTCTGGGCAACAGCGTCGATAATCTCGTGGCATTTGGCGATATCCTCGTCATAAATTATGGTATTGACCGTGAGGTAGGATTTCACCCCGTGCTCGTCGCAGATGGAGGCGATGTTGCGCAGATCGTCGAGAGTGAAATTCACACTCGAACGCGCACGCATGTTCAACCCCTCCACACCGAAATATATCGCGTCAGCACCGGCATTGATTGCCGCATGCAGGCTCTCGTAGCTCCCCACAGGAGCCATTATCTCAAAATCTTTCCTTTTCATAACCGCAAAGTTACGCAAAAGCCCCGACACCTTGAACATCGACGGTGTTGAATAATGTCTGTCAAACAACATTTTAATTGCAAGATAGATGCGAAATCGCTAATTTTGCCCAGGAAGCAACGGATGCTTCATAGTTTAAATTTTCAGTATTATGAATATAGCCGTTTACTGCTCGGCACGGGAAAACATTGCCGGAGAATGCTTCGAGGATGCGAGGCGGCTGGGGGCGTGGATAGGGGAAAACGGCCACATGCTTGTTTATGGCGGGTTGGCCATGGGGCTTATGGAGGCCGTAGCCTCAGCCACGGCCGGAGGCAAGGTTATGGGCGTTGTGCCGGAAACAAGGCAGCACCGCCAGCACACGTCGAACACGGTCAGCATACCGGTTTGTTCGTTGCATGAGCGCAAACAGATTATGGAGGAAAATGCCGATGTGTTCGTGGCATTGGACGGAGGCTTCGGCACCGTCGACGAAGTTATGTCGGCACTGGCCACCATGTCGTTTTTCAACGAACCGAAACCCATGCTGCTGCTCAACCGCAACGGGCTTTACGACCCACTGGCCACAATGTTCGACGAGATGGTGAGACGCGGGCTGATGTTTGCGGAAGTGCCGCAGCGGATTACATTGTGTGCCGACATGGGGGAACTTATTGCCGCGCTTGGCCGTTTAACAGGAAAAAAGGTTTAAGATATGAAGATTTATACACGAACCGGCGATGCCGGTACGACGTCGCTTGTCGGTGGCAAGCGCGTGCGAAAAGACTCCGTACGTCTCGACGCCTACGGCTCCGTCGACGAATTGAACTCATTCCTGGGTATGCTTATCGCATCAGAAGGACTTGAATCCGAAGCCGGTGATACGCTCCGCATGGTGCAGAACAAGCTTTTCAATGTCGGCGCATACCTTGCAACCGACAATACCGACAACCCGATGGCCGAACCTTCCGGCCTGGGACACAAGGCAATCGGCGAACTTGAGCGGCAAATCGACCTGATGACCGACCGTCTGCCCGAACTGCGCGCCTTCATCCTCCCCGGAGGATGCCCGGCGGCGGCATTGGCCAATGTGTGCCGGGCTGTGTGCCGGCGTGCCGAACGCCGCGTCATAGCGCTCACACAGGAAGCACGCGTAGACGACATAGTTATACGCTTCCTCAACCGCCTGAGCGATTACCTTTTCACACTCGGACGCTACGCCAACCATATCTCGGGCGTGGCGGAGCTGGAATGGAGGAAAGAGTGAATAATATGGAGGCCATAGAATTTAGTCACGCCGGATAACAATATTTACCGTAGAGTGCCGTTATTCCGATAACCGATGCAATACCCATCCGGTGCACACCCCTATCGCGAAATAAGAATATACAACGAAATAAGATAAAACGCTATGTATTGGACACTTGAACTTGCCTCCAAACTTGAGGACGCACCCTGGCCCGCAACACGCGAGGAACTCATAGATTACGCCCAGCGTTCGGGCGCCCCCCTCGAAGTAATCGAAAACCTCCAGGAAATCGAGGACGAAGGCGAAACCTACGAATGCATCGAGGACATCTGGCCCGACTACCCCTCCAAAGAAGACTTCTTCTTCAACGAGGAGGAATATTAAGCCGCTCTGAACGATATAAACCACTGATAACCAGTCATATAAACTACGATAATTTGTTTGTATGGCTGGTGTTTTATTGCCCCAAATTGCCTTATTTGTTTGTATAAAATGCAATATTTACCCCGATTTTTCCGTTTTGTTTGTATATAATTCACTACCTTTGCAGACATGTGGGAATATCGTAAAAATACAAACAAATAAAGGCCTATGGGAAGGACAAAGAGATTATACCCATTAGGGAAATATCGTCTGAGGACGCCAAAAAATCCGGATAAGAACAAAGCTTATCCGGTAGACATAGAATATACTTGGAACCGTAAGGTAATCCGGCGTACCACCAATATTTTCGTGAAGATTGCGGACTGGAACCAAAACCTTCATGCAGGACGCGGCGGTGTCCGCCCCTCCTATGGCTCGGAGTCCAAGCGAATCAACAGTGTATTACTGGCAAGGGTTGAAAGGACGGATTCACTTCTGGCGGAATTTGCTCAGAACAATCCACATCAGATAACAGATGAGGTTATAGATGGTTTCCTTCTTGAGAAGCCGGTGGCCGTAAGAAAGGACAACGGCAAGGACTTCGTTGAGTTCGTGACTGACAGGTTGGATTCCGAATACTCGCGCAACCGAATCGGGCGCAGCCGTTACGAGAATGGCAAAAGCGGCATGAATATGTTTAAGGAGTTTCTGCGCTCAACCGGAAAAGGTACATATAAATCGGATGGCATATACCTTGGAGAAATCTCCATCGAGCTTCTTGAAGAATACATCGAATGGCGTCGTGAAATAAAACAGAATAGCGACCACACCATAAACCATGCACTCACCCCCATCCTTAAAGCCTGTGCTTACGCTGCCGAACTTCAGATTATAGACGTGGCGTTAAATGCGAGAATACAGGATATGCGCATTGCCGTCAAACCAAATCTTTCAGGAGATGAGTCTTCTTATGACGGAAAGAGCCTTTCGCAAGAGGAAATAGCAAAACTGATAGATTATTATCATCATTGCAAAGAACCTCGCCGCAAGGAATACATTGAAATGTTCCTTTTCGCCTTTCATGCCTGTGGACTCCGTGTGGTAGATATTATGACCCTTCAATGGTCTAATGTTGATTTGAACAAAAGGGAGTTGAGAAAAGTCATGATTAAGACCGGGAAACGGCATATAATACCTTTGTCAGATCCCGCCGTTGAATTACTCGAAACATGGAAAGAAAAAAACGGTAAATCGAAATTCGTATTCAATCTTGTAAAAGAGAGTCTGGATATAGATGATGATGAAGCCTTATATAAGGTAAGAAATACGGCTACAAGGAGCATTAACCAGTCGCTGACAGTAGTAGGGGAAGAATTAGGATTCAGTTTTCCTCTAACGATGCACGTAGCTCGTCATTCATTCGCGGTATATGCTCTTAATGAAGGGCTCTCAATGTCGGTTGTCAGCCGGCTTCTCGGTCATGGAAGCACTGACATTACCGAGAAAGTGTATGCACGGTTCCTCCCAGAGACCCTTTCCTCCGAGCTTGGCCGCCTTTCAGGGCTATCATCATTCAAATTATAATAGTTTATAAAGTGCGCAAAAGCAGTTGGCCCATTTTGAGTCAACTGCTTTTGCATTTATATAGGTGGCAATTCAGACGATGTTGAGAAAGCATCGTAATGGAAACGGCTGAGAAACAAGTCAACATCCGCCTGTGAATACCAATATTTGTCTCCGCAGCGGGAATAGCCTATATAGCCTTTGTCTCGAAGCATCATGAGATATTTGTATTTGATATTCAGAAGTTCCATTAGCCCCTTGTTGTCATATACTCTTTGGTTGTGGATGTTTCTTGCCACATTTTCACCCTGAGATTCCATGAGAGAAAGAATCTTATTGAGTATATCTCTGTCGCTTGCGTCTTTCTTGCTTTTCATGGCGAAAGATTATATGTTGATACGACATGGGTATTGAAGAAAGAATGAGAGGCTGTATGGAGCGAATCCCCTCTTATTTTATGCGTATGTTTCATATTCGTGGAGTTTAGTGGGTGAATGGACATAGCGGTAGGATGACAATTCATATTCCGGACTGTGAATGCTTTCCTGTGCTATTGTCTTGAGGTTATCAGAAGATTGCCGTTAGTGTCTGGCAGATGTTCCGATTTTATCAGCCCAACACGCTATTTACGAAAATAGTTTGCTGTATTACAGTGGTTTCCCAATATTCCCCACAGTTTCCCCAACATTCCCCAACTTGGAAAATTGGCGGAAACAAAATGGGTGGGTGGCGGTGTTTCTATGTCGGAAGAGGCACTTGTATGTGACATTCCGGCACTGCCGACGGTGGTGTCTGCAATCCCTGAAATTTAGGATTCTTATGAGATTATCCCGGAGCTGCGCTCTTGTCGGGACGGTGACAGTCATGTCAATTTTATCCCTCGTCCTCGAATCTTAACAAATGCTAAATTTTCAGGGTACTACCCGGAGTAGTATCTGAATTACCTTCCGGGGAATGGCGAACTTCGCACCATAAACACTAAACTCCATGAAAGATGAAAACAAAATCCACCCGGACACTCACATCGGCAGAGTTCGATATTCTCAGTCGTATGCTCCATGAAATCCAGACTGAAATGCGGGAGCTGAAGGACGGAGTTCACAAACGCATTGACAGCGCTGTGCGCAACGTAAAGGATGCCTTCCAAGGCTTCGGGATTCTTGACCCGGAAGAAGATATGTGGACCGAAAAGCAGGTATGCGAACGGTACAATGTCGATAGGAAGACCATGTACACGCATCGCAAGAGCGGCCATATCACCGGCTACAAGACCGGCACCGGAAGAAACTGCAAGACATATTACCGGAAGGCGGATGTCATGGAGCTGTTCTCGACCGTGAACAAATGATACTACACTATCACACACAATAATTATCGTGCCGGCAACGGCGCAAGTTTCTAACCCCAAACACTTTTAATTTATGGCAAAAGACCAGAATTTAGAAAATGCAGAAGTGCTTATCGCCCGCAACAACGATACCGGGCAGGTAGGCGCGGTGACCGGACTCAACGAGGACGGCACACCCAAGATGACCGATGTGAAGTCGGCGAAACTCTCTGACCTCGTGAAATTCCAGAAGGGTCAGAACCCCATCGAAGCATTCCTGTCGAACTTCGTGCGACAGTGCCAGAACCCCACGACCTTCGGATTCTTCCGTGTCCCGGCTGACCGCTACGACACCGTAGGCACCGTAATCGGCGACCTCGCCAAAGACCCGGAGGCCAATGCCGAGATGCTCAAAAACAACAAGGTCGAGCTTCCCTCGGCGGAGCAGAAAGTGGAGCAACCGCAACAGTCCGCAGCACAGACGGAGCAGCCCGCTCAGTCGGCAGGCTCCGAGAACGCTCAGGCTCCCGAAAAGGAGGTGAAACACTCCGCAATCGACGAGAGCAAAATCGACTGGGCGAGCCTCAAAGAGAAATGGGGCATCGACCGCGACGCGCTCGAAAAGAGCGGCGACCTTAAGGAGATGCTCTACAACCGCAAGTCGAAGCTCGTCACCGTGACGCCGACTTTCGCTGGGGAGAAATTTCCGATTGACGCTCGCCTCTCATTCAGGACTGACCCTGACGGCAATGTGAAGGTGGTACCCCATTTCATTCACCGGGAGCCGAAACTCGATCAGGAGTTCAACGGATACAAGTTCTCCAAAGAGGACAAGGCCGCTCTCCGCGAGACAGGCAATCTCGGCAAGGTTGTTGAGCTTACCGACAGGAACGGCAACAAAGTCCCGTCATTCGTAAGCATTGACCGCCTGACCAACGAGATAGTCTCCGTCCCGGTCAAGGATGTGTTCATCCGCGATACCATCGGCAACACCAAGCTTACCACCGCCGAGATCATGCAGCTCAAGGATGGCAAGGCACTCCCTCCGAAGGAAATATCCGACAGGAACGGCAAGACCTACAATGTCGTGCTTCAGATGTCGGCAGACCGCAAGGGTGTCGAGTTTGTACCCGGCGGCGCCAGACGACAGGAGCAGAAGGAACAGCAGGCCAACGGACAGCAGCAGTCGTCATGGCTCACCAAGGACGGCAGGATCAAGCCCATATCGAAATGGGCGGGCGTACCCTTCACCGAACAGCAGCAGAAGGATTACACCGAGGGAAAGGTCGTTGTCATGACAAACATGATTGACAAGAAAGGACAGCCCTGCACGGTCTATCTCCAGTTCAATCCCGAAAAGCAGCGTCCGATCACCTCACTCAACGATCCCCGCGTGAAGGTAGCCAACGAGTCAAAGACTCAGAAAGCGGTCAACAACGACGGTCTGACCAACGAGGCCACAAAGCACGTCGCCGAGCCGCTCCAGAAATATCAGACAGAGCCGAAGAACAAGGCCCAGCAGGAGCAGCAGCGTAAGTCCAGAGGTCCGAAACTCTGACACCGCTCCACTGAATCCACCTGAGAAATGAAACAGCCGAGGGAGGTCCGGAACTCCCGACGCTTTTCTTTCAAAACCACTAATATCCACCATTTAATAACAAAAAAATGAAACAGAAAAATCTCATAACAGTCGTGACCGACCATCAGCTCACGGCTGACACAATCGCCCGTGCCATAGGTGCCAACGAAAAGCACGACGGCTACTATCTCGGCAACGGCTATGCCGTCACATGGACCAACGGCCGCGTAATCGAGGCTACCTTCTCTCCGTGTGAGAGCTTCGTCCTCTCAACCACTATGGACTGCCGCCTCGTCTATGCCCACAATTTCAAGTTCGCCATGCGCGACTACGACAGCCTTGTCGGTTACAAGAAATCGGAGCATGACAAGAAGCAGCTCGCCACAATCAAGGCTCTCTGGAAAATGAGCATTGTTGTGGTCAACGCCATGATCCCCGACATAACCGGCGACCTCGACTTCCTCAGTCTCTACTACTTCCTCTCCATGCCGGTGGAAGTACGCCGCGCATGGCTTCCTATCCTGACCAAAGGCGCCATCCTCCACGGTGTGAAGCACGGCCCGTCCGACCGCAAGGAGTATGAGGCATGGCTGGAGGAGTCAATCTACAACCATCTCGTGAAAGCGACGCAGGAAAGTCTGCCGCTCGAAGGTGCGCCCGTCGTGGAGGAAATCCATACATCGGAAGCCGCCAAGACAGCCGAGGCTCTGGGTGTTGAGCCTCCCAAGGATGGAGACTACGGAGTGGCGGACAAATATGTGGCTATCTTCACCGACCACAAGCCCCTCTACAACCTCAGCGGTATGTTGGTGGATGCCGCCACCGAACTGGACTTCGACCATGAGAAAGCAATGCAGACAGCCTACACCCTCTACGCAAAAAAACTCATATCCTACCCGATGGTGCTTCAAAACACCATTCCCGCCGGAGTGTGGCGGCTCATGCGCCGGAACAAGGAGATGCTTCGCTACAACGGCAAATGGGGAAAGACCGTCTGCAAAGGCAGACCCTCGCGCCGCCACAACTTCCGCATGGGCGAGAATATCTACAACGGCCACGGCATAGTCACCACCGGGATCCATCCCACCGACCTGAGCCGTGACGAGGAGAAGCTCTACAACCTCATTGTCAGGCGTGTCATCGAGGCGTTCGCGCCCACGGCCGCCGAAAAGAAGGCGGAGAGAAAGAAATCCCGCAAAAACAGACAGGCAAAGGTTAAAACCGCCTGAGCCAACACAATAAAATCCATTATCCCGGCCCGTATGTCCCGAAGAATTTGTATCTTTGCACTTGATTCAACGTCATAATGTTTTTGTTTCATTTTTGACGTGGATTTAGTGGTTGGACATCGGGAGGGATACCCGGTGTCCTTTTTTCACACACACTGTCACACATCGAGGATGCCGGCAAACCACTAATCCCGAATCCCCGATGAAACAAAATGTTGAATCAAGGGAGATGGACGGCTATCGCGTCTATCTCCAAGGTCATCTGCGTGACCACCATTTCCCGCAACGTAATAACAGGAAATTCATAGAGCAGCGTGTAGAAGATGCCTATGACCGGTTCATAACCCTGCGACTGGACGGCAGGTCAGTCCCATACGCCGAAGAAATGGCTATGCGCACTCTGCTTGACGGTCTTTATGTTTCCCGATATGACATTATATATAATGTGGTGGAGGAAAACTCCTCCCTAGGTATGCGTCTGCCCGAAGAATACTGGCCGGACTTCGCCGTGCATCTTCTCGGACTGCAACCTGTCCGGGAAATACTTGACCGTTACGAGGTCAATGGCGATTTTATGAGCCGGGAGACATATCAGCCTATGCTGATTGAATTACTTGGCATAATCTCAGAAATACTTGACGGCTATGAGTTATAACCGTCTTCAGGTAATGCGCGACAACATCGAGGCTATCAGGCTTGTCCTGAGCCTCGGTGTCAAGGGTCGCGGGGCGCAGACTGCCGAGGAGATTGCGGTGCTGCGCAAGTATGCCGGGTTTGGTGGGTTGAAGTGTATTCTCAATGATGCCAACGAGCTTGCGGATGCCACCAAGTGGAGTAAGTCGGATATTGAGCTTTTTGCGCCGACGGTTGAACTGCGTCGCCTGATTCACGATTATTCGCGTGATGACAAGGAGTTTAATCGCTATATGGAGTCGCTCAAAGCGTCAACGCTGACCGCTTGCTATACCGATAACCGTATTGTTGATGCAATCTCCGATGCACTGAAATTTCAGGGTGTCGAAATAAAGCGTTTTCTTGAACCCTCTGCCGGTCAGGGTGCTTTTATTGACTCTTTCCTTCGTAATGGCAGATACCCCGGTGCCGAGGTATTAGCATACGAAAAGGATTTGCTCACTGGCAAAATTCTGTCGGCCCTACATCCGTCTATTCTTACCCGCATAGAGGGCTTCGAGAAGATTGAGAGCGACTTCAACGGTTACTTCGATGTCGCCGCATCCAATGTTCCTTTTGGAGACTTTGCGGTTGCAGATCCGGCTTATGCCGTTAGCAAAGAGATTGGCTATCGTCAGGCTTCCAAGTCATTGCACAATTACTTCTTTCTCAAAGGTCTTGACCAAGTGAGAGAAGGCGGTCTTATCGCCTTTATTACATCACAGGGTGTGATGAATGCCGCTTCGCCTTTCATAAGAATGGAGCTTGTGAAAAAGGCTGACCTTGTGGCAGCACTGCGACTTCCGAACAATACGTTCAGCGACAACGCTGGAACTGATGTTGGCTCTGACTTGATTATTCTCCAAAAGCACACAGGTAAGAAAGCGTTGTCGGCTGATGAAGAATTTTTCATTCAGTCGGTCATTGACCGGGGTACGAAGGTGCCGGGCAACAAGTTCTTTCAGGCTTTTCCTCAGAATATTATATGCACCGATGCAAAGGTTGGCACAGACCAGTATGGCAAACCGGCTATCGTGTACCATCATGACGGAGGTATCGACGGAATTGCCGGAGACTTGCGCAAAGCTCTCGATGAGTCGCTACACCTGCGCCTGAATCTGGAATTGTATAATTCCAACGGTATCAAACCGCCTACGCCTGACCCGGTTACACCAACTCCTACGCCCACTCCCAAGCAGGAGCCAAAGGCTGAAACTCCGAAGGTAGAAAAGAAGTCGATCCTCACGAATACACCGCTGATGCAGCAGTATCAGGAGATGAAAAAGAAACATCCCGATGCTGTACTTCTTTTCAGAGTTGGAGATTTCTATGAAATTTTCGGCAAGGATGCGGTTATCGCCTCGGAAATATTGGGTATAACCCTGACCCGTCGCCAGACCGGTATTGACAGCCGCATAGAATTGGCTGGATTTCCACATCATGCCCTCGATACCTATCTGCCCAAACTTGTACGGGCCGGTAAACGTGTGGCAATATGTGAGCAGTTGGAAGACCCCAAACTGACAAAAACGCCCAAGCAAAAGGTCGTCGAGACGGTTACGCCTAACCAACCTCCTAAGGCAGAGCCTAAACCGGAGTCAAAACCTTCCCACGTTCCGGTAGAAACGCCAAAGTCTGAGTCGGTAAAAGAGATTGAAACTGACGGCAGACCAGATTATACCGATAATCCCGATCCCCGTTTGTATGCCTACAATCTTTTCGGAGAGTTAGAGCCTCTCGACAAACCTCGCCGTCAGCCAAAACCGGCGGAGGATGCTCCCAAGTCGAAACCGAGTGTAGAGGCAAAGGACATTCCTGTCAAAAAATTCCGCCCGCTCAGTGAAAAGGAGTTGGAATTTTACGGCTCTCTGAACTGGGAAGACAATCCGCCCATCAACGGTTTTTATGAGACCATGATGTCGATTGCCCACAGGCAATTAGAGGAAATGCGTCTGGAACGAGAGGCGGCAGAGGCTGCCAAATCGGAGACTATCAACGAAAACGGCACCATTATTGAGCGCACCGAAGGCGACTTCATTCCCGGCAGACAGCCAAGAGTGGCTTCTCAAAAGCCGGAGCCTGTCACGGTTGATATGTCGCCCCGTCCGTTCTCGGAGGATATTCAGTTCTTCCACCACAACGGCAGTATGGTCGTTCAGGACGGTCTTGTCGGATTTCTTTCAGAAGTCCGAAAGAATGGTGCAACATTCAATCCACTGGAGTTGAAGCCAGAACAGGCGAAACGAGCCATGCTGTATGTTACCCTTTCGGAAACATACCAGAAACTCTACAACTATGAGGCCGAGACGCATGAGGCAAGTGCTGAATTGCGCGAACACCTCAATCAGTATTACGATGAGTTTGTAGCCAAGTATGGCAACCTCAACAAGAAGCAGAACGCGAAATTCATTCTCATGGACGCCAATGGACGTGATGCTCTGGCTCTGGAGCGCGGCGAGAACGACCGTTTTGTCAAGGCCGATATTTTCGACCATCCCGTTTCATTCTCCATTGACGAGGTTACAAGTGTAGATACTCCTATGGAGGCACTAACCGCATCGCTCAACAAATACGGCGAGGTAAATCTCAATTATATGTCATCACTTGTGGATATGGACGAGGACACCCTCACCCAGAATCTCGAAGGACACATATATTATAATCCCCTTGTGGAGAACTACGAGATAAAAGACCGATTCATCGCCGGAAACGTCGTTGCCAAAGCCGAGGCAGTCAAGGCATGGATTGAGCACGAGGAAGAACGGATAAAAGGCTTTCCCGGCTATGACGGTGTTGAGCCTTTCATCGCCATGTCGAAGGATTCCCTCAAAGCGTTGGAGGAAGCCCGGCCCCGCCGCATCGAGTTCGATGAGCTGGATTTCAACTTCGGCGAGCGTTGGATTCCGACCGGCATATACTCGGCTTATATGACCCACCTCTATGATACAGAGATAAAGATTGCCTATTCGTCCTCGCTTGACGAGTATTCGGCGGACGCTCCCCGGAAGAATATGAAAATATGGGAGGAATTTTGCGTCCGTGGCTATTATCGTACCTATGACGGTATCAGCCTGTTGAAACACGCGCTTCACAACACCGTGCCTGACATAAAGACGTCAATCGGCAAGGACGATGACGGCCACGACATAAAGGTGCCGGACAACGAGGCGATACAGCTTGCCAACACCAAGATTGACGAGATACGAAATGGATTCTCGGAATGGCTCGAAGCCCAGTCGCCGGAGTTCAAGGAGAAACTCGTTGACCTCTATAACGACAAGTTCAACTGCTTCGTGCGTCCGCAATATGACGGCTCTCATCAGACATTCCCAGATCTGAACATGAAAATTCTCGGAGACCGCTATGGAATCAGCTCCATTTATCAATCGCAAAAAGATTGTATATGGATGCTTAAACAGAACGGCGGCGGAATTTGCGACCACGAAGTCGGGACAGGTAAAACACTGATAATGTGCATTGCAGCGCATGAAATGAAGCGTCTCGGGCTGGCTCATAAACCGATGATTATCGGTCTTAAAGCCAATGTAGCCGAGGTAGCCATGACCTATCAGTCTGCCTATCCCAATGCTCGTATTCTGTTCGCCGACGAAAAGAGTTTCAAGGCTGACAAGCGTGTGGATTTCTTCAACAATATCAAGAACAACGACTATGACTGTGTGATAATGTCGCACGACCAGTTTGGAAAAATACCCCAGTCGCCGGAAATGCAGCAGCAGATTCTTCAGGCGGAACTTGATACTGTCGAGGAAAACTTGGAAGTGTTGAAACAGCAGGGCCACGATATAAGCCGTGGTATGCTCAAAGGTCTTATCAAGCGGAAGGAGAACCTAACCGCGAAGATTGCCACCATACAGTATCAGATGGAGCAGAACAAGGATGCTGTCGTTGACTTCAAGCAGATGGGTATCGACCACATCTTTGTGGACGAATCGCATCAGTTCAAGAACCTGATGTTCAACACCCGGCATGACCGCGTGGCGGGTCTTGGTAATTCGGAAGGCTCTCAGAGAGCGTTGAATCTTCTCTATGCTATTCGTACCATTCAGGAGCACACAGGCAAAGACCTCGGAGCGACATTCCTGTCGGGAACGACAATCAGTAACTCGCTTACTGAATTGTATCTGCTGTTCAAGTATCTTCGTCCGAATGAGCTTGAAAGGCAGGATATTCGGTGCTTCGACGCATGGGCTGCAATCTTCGCCAAGAAGACTACTGATTTTGAGTTCAACGTCACAAATCATATAGTCCAAAAGGAACGCTTCAGGTTCTTCATCAAGGTGCCGGAGCTGGCTGCTTTCTACAATGAGATCACCGATTACCGTACCGCCGAAGAAGTTGGAGTGGATAGACCAATGAAGAACGAGATTCTCCACAATATCCCGCCGACACCGGCGCAGGAGTCTTTCATTGAGAAGCTGATGAAGTTTGCCGAGAGTGGTGACGCCACAATACTCGGTAGAGCGCCACTTTCTGAAACCGAAGAGAAGGCAAAGATGCTCATCGCCACTGACTACGCCCGCAAGATGGCTCTTGATATGCGTATGATTGACCCCAATGCTGAGGATGACCCGAACAACAAAGCGAGCCATTGTGCCAAGATGATTGCTGAATACTATCGCAAGTATGACGCGCAAAAGGGTACACAGTTTGTATTCAGCGACCTCGGGACTTACAAGCCCGGTGAATGGAATGTCTATTCTGAAATCAAGCGCAAGCTGATAGAAGATTATGGTATTCCGGCGCATGAAATCAGGTTTATACAGGAGTGTAAAACCGAGCGGTCAAGAAAGGCTGTAATAGAGGCTATGAACAGTGGTGATGTGAGAGTTTTGTTCGGCTCAACAACAATGTTGGGTACCGGAGTCAATGCACAGCAGCGGTGTGTCGCAGTCCATCACCTCGATACACCCTGGCGTCCAAGCGATTTGCAACAGCATGACGGTCGGGCAGTTAGAGCCGGTAACGAGATTGCCAAGTTATACGCTGATAATAAGGTGGATGTAATCATCTACGCGGTGGAGAAATCTCTGGACTCCTACAAGTTCAATCTTCTTCACTGCAAGGCGACATTCATCGACCAGCTCAAATCCGGCGCACTCGGAGCGCGAACCATCGACGAGGGTGCAATGGACGAGAAGAACGGCATGAACTTCTCTGAGTACATGGCTATTCTCAGCGGCAATACCGACCTGTTGGAGAAAGCCAAGTTGGAGAAACGTATCGCGGCATTGGAGTCAGAGCGAAAAGCCCACAACAAGGGCATTTCCGATTCCAAGTTCAGGCTCCAGACCATCAGCCACGACATTGCCAACAACGAGGCGGCAATCAGTCGCATGAAGGCGGATGCCTCCCGCTATGCGGCAGTTGTTCAGCGGGACAAAGACGGCAACCCCGTCAACAATCTCACTATCGACACCTGCAATCTCCGAGACGAGCAGAATATGGGTATCCACCTGCAAGGGTTGGCGATGAAAACCGACACGCACGGTCAGTACAAGCGCATCGGAGAGGTCTATGGCTTCCCCATCAGCATTATCTCGGAGCGCACAGTTGTTGATGGCAAAGAGTCAGTCCAGAACCGCTTTGTTGTGGAGGGCCACTACAAATACAAGTTCAACAACGGCTTTATCGCCATGTCCGACACCCATGCCGCCTGCATGAACTTCGTCAACGCACTGGAGAAAATCCCCGGCATAATCGTCCAGTACGAGGAACGCACAGCCAAACTCAAAGCCGACGTTCCCCAGCTCGAAGCCATCGTCGCCAAGCAATGGGGCAAAGAGGAAGAACTGAGAGGTTTGAAATCCGAACTTGCCGCCCTCGACCGCAAGATCACCGCAGAACTTGCTCCCAAACACGAAACTGTTGCCAATAGCACAGACGGAGAAGAAATCAAGGTTGAGAACACGACATCCACGGAAATCATAGAAACGCCATCCAAATCAAATGAGGAAAAGACTACTTTGGTAGCGGAACCATATATTCCATATTATTCCAGACCAATTCCAAGGAATTCAGGCGGATATAAAATGACTAATATGTAAGAATTGTGTAGATAGGTATGACAACAAAACAGTATACTTATCTACGCATTTTGCTTTTGATAAATTTAGAAGATATGTGTTTCTAAATTATTAAAGGTCGTATTGGAATTATTTTGAATGCGTTCACAAACCTTACGATGGCTTTATGTATATCTTTTGACGTACACTCGATGAATCTGAAGAATCAATGTAATCAGATGTGCATATAACTGGAGCGGAGAGTTGGAGTAAGTGTAAAACTTCATTTATGCTTTCTCCTTTTAGCGTCATATGAAAAGTCTTATCTGCTACCTCTGGCGCGATGAAGAATTCGATATTATATATATGTTTTAATCGATTACAGATATCTATTAAAGGTTCGTTGTCAAAAATTAATGTTCCAGACCGCCATGCACAGTAATTTTCTAAGTTAACTCTTGTCGTTGTTACCGGTTTGCCATTCTCAACTGTAACTTGTTCGCCCTGCGACATTCTTATTATAGTATCAGCAATGTTTAGATTAACTTTTCCTTCAATCAATGAAACTGAAAAATCCGGTTCGTAGGCATTGACATTGAATTCAGTTCCCGTGGCTGTTACGACTGCATTAGAGGTATGCACATTGAATGGATGATTGGTATCAGCTTTTACATCAAAGTATGCCTCTCCGTATAAGATGACATTGCGTCCTCCTTTTCCAAAGGAGGACGGATATACTAACGAGCTATTGGCATTGAGCCATACTTTAGTGCCGTCTGGCAGCACTGTATTACTTGTGCACCCATAGGAAGTTGCTAAAACTATTTCATGAATATCGTTATGACTGCTTAAAATATAATAGGTGAGTAAAGCAAGCAACGGAAGCATTAGGACTGCGGCGACTCTTGACCATAATCGCAAAAACATTTTTATAAACCCAGGTTTTCGGGGTTCTATGCCGGTTCTCATCAAAATACGTTTTTCGGCCTTTTCAATATCTATTTCATTGAGGTCGAAAGTTGGATGAAGGCTTTCCCAAATATCCTGCTGTTCAAAAAAAACTTTCTTATTTTCCTCTGACTGTTCAATCCATCGGAGCAACTCTTCAGTTTCTTCATGTGTAGCACTGCCCATAAGATAACGGACAATTATGCTGTCAATATGAGTGGTGTCGTTAGCTTTATGGTTCATATCTATTAAAAGAAATTAAAACATAATGTAATGATTATAATCAGCTCTTGGTAATCAATCAGACTCTTTTGGATAAATTTCATAGCCTTGCTGATTCTGGATTCAACTGTACGTATTGAAATATTGAGCTTTGATGCAATCTCGGAATGTTTCAGCCTATCACGCTTGCTTAACATCAGAGTTTCCAATAGTTCAGGCTGAAGTTTTTGTAATGTTGATTCACAAGCATCATTCAGTTCCGTAAAAAACATATGTTCTTCAGGTGATAATGATAAGATTGCTTCATGATTCATGTCTTGAAATGCAGTCTTGACTTTTGTATGTCTCAACTCGTCAAGAGCAAGATTTTGTACAGATTTTATCAGAAAAGAACGGATTGAGGTCTTTATTTCAAGTTCTTTCCGATTTGCCCATATTTTGAGGAATGCTTCCTGTACGATGTCTTCACATACATTTTTATCAGGGATATATCGTGAGGCAAATAGGACTAAATTTGCATAATATTGACGAAATATTTTAACGAATGCTTCGTGACTATCCAACTTCAGGGCAGCCACTAATAACACGTCATTTTTTAATTCGTCATAAGACATATCACAAATTTTCGGCAAAAATAGCAAACAAAACCCTAAAAACCAAGCATTTCAATTAAAATACCCCGAATGAAAAATATTTCGAATTCCTGATGTGGTTTTTTTGTCGTGAAACGTCTTTTAAGTAAATAATCGTGAATTTGGCATTGTATTGACCAAATCGAATTACCTTGAAAATACAAACCAATTTAATATCACAATGGAAAATTTAGCTCCAATCCCACGCCATCGTTCATGGTATGGAACACTAAGACAAAATGTCATAGTGTTTCTCTTGCTGTTCATTGGGCTATCGGCCAATGCTGCCGGTAACAAAGTGACGCTTGATGTGAACAATGTCACATTAGAAAATGTGTTGCATTCCATCGAGCAGCAGACTTCTTATCGCTTTTTCTACAGTAAAGAGACTGTGAATGTCGATGTACCAGTATCTATTAAAGTTCAGGATGAAGCTGTACCTGATGTCTTGAACAAATTATTGCCGAAGTTAAATATAGGCTATGTAATAGACAAACAACAGATAGCACTCAATAATGTACGACCCAAGGGGAACGACACCGAAAAGTCAAAGAATCAGACTGTCAAGATTACCGGTACTGTCACAGATCACCAAGGCGATCCCTTAATAGGAGTTTCCATTATCGGCAATAACGGTAGCGGTGGAGTCACAACAGATATCGACGGAAAGTATTCTATTGAAGTCCCACCAGGAACCGAATTGACATTTTCTTATGTGGGGTTTACTCCTACATCCAAAAAAGTAACCGCCACCGGAAACTTAGACATTACATTGCAGGAAAATTCTCAAGTTCTGGATGAGGTTGTAGTCATCGGTTACGGTACAACTACTCGCAAAAATCTTACGACTTCGATTTCAACCGTCAAGACTGATAAAATCTCGAAAGCGGCCAACAGCAGTGTACAAAGTATGCTTCTTGGACGTGCTGCGGGTGTTCAGGCCAGTGTCGGCAGTACACAGCCCGGTGGTGCCATCAATATATCAATTCGTGGAGGTGGTAATCCTATATATGTTATAGATGGTGTGGTTATGCCAAATTCATCATTGGAGACTGGTTCAGGTGAAACCGGACTTCCTGACAATGTGCAAAGATCAGGTTTAGCCGGTCTAAATCCGGGCGATATTGAATCTATTGAAGTCCTTAAAGATGCCTCAGCAGCCATATATGGTATAGGAGCAGCGGACGGAGTAATTCTTATCACAACCAAGAAAGGTGCTCAAGGCAAACCGAAAATCACTTATGAGGGTAGCTTTTCTATTCAGAAACGCTACAACTACGGTATGGATCGGTTAAATAGCCGTGAGTACATGAATATGGTTAACATATTCGATAAAGAAAAGTACCTTCTCAACAACAACCAATATCCGTATGGCAATATTGCTTACGACGGAAAATGGACACCGGTTTTTTCTCAAAATCAAATTGATGCGGCAACAGATACAGATTGGTTAGGTCACGTACTCAAGACTGGTCATATACATAATCACAGTGTCACAGTCAACGGTGGCTCTGAAAAAATAAGCTATTATCTTGGATTGAATTATTTTGATGAAGATGGTGTTGTACACAACTCTGGGATGCAACGTTATTCGCTGCGAACCAATGTTATGGCACAACTCTTTCCATTCCTCAAATTGACAACAATTGTCAATCTCAATAAGAATAAGTATGACAATGCCCTTGTAGGAGGTGATACCGGAAATCAAAGTGATGCCGCTGCCGGATATCTTTGGGCAGCGCAACACTATCCTACATATTTACCTGTTTACGATAATATGGGGGAATACACAATTTTCGGTCGTGTTCCCAATCCTATTGCTACATTGAATATCAAAGACCAATCCCGCCAAAGCAGCTGGTATGTGAATTTTGCGGCTGATGTTGACATAATAAAAAAGATTTTTACGGCCCGATTGGTTTATGGATTTAATAACGAAAGCGCACGTCGTACATCTTACATCCCCAGCGATGTGTATTGGGGATTGGTGAAGAAATCTCGTGGCAGTCTCGGATATTCCGAAAGACAGTATGAAACAATGGAGGGTATGCTTAACTTCAATAAGAAATTTTGGAATGCTCTTGATGTAAGTGCTGTTGTAGGTATGGGGCGGTATGTGGAACAAGGTAACGGAATGACCGTATCTTACCAGAACGCGAATGACATGATTCAGGATGCCAACCTTAGTGCTGCTGATGGGCCCTTTGTTCCCACCTCATATAAGTATGAGAATGAAAAACGGTCACAATTTGCCAGAGCAAATCTAATCCTATTTGACAAGTATGTATTGGCTGCCACCTTGCGACGTGACGGTACAGACAAATTTTTTGATAATAAAAAGTATTCTTGGTTCCCATCGGTATCCGCAGCATGGCGTATGTCGGACGAAAATTTCATGAAGAATATAACATGGATAAATCTTCTGAAAATTCGTGCAAGCTACGGAGAAACCGGCAGTGATAATCTCGGAACGACACTATACGGTACAATAGGTGTATGCCGCGAGGATATTAAATTCGCTAACGGAGGCGTCACATATGTGCCATTTATGCTCAATAGCGGAACATATAAAGATGTTACTTGGCAAAAGACTACTATGAAGAATGTAGGTATTGATTTTGCCGTGCTTAACAACCGGCTGACCGGTAGCATTGACCTTTTCCGAAACGATGTTACCAATATGCTTGGAACGGCTGCGACATCATTGCTCAATATGTTCACTTACCGTCCTATAAATGGAGCACACTATAAACGCTATGGTGTTGAGCTGTCGCTCAATTCCACCAATATCCAAACCCGCGATTTCACATGGACGACATCGTTAGCTTTGTCTCACTATAAAGCCGATTGGATTGAGCATATGCCGAATTATGACTACAAATCATATCAGATGCGCAAAAATGAGCCAATGAATGCTTACTACTATTACAATACGGTAGGAGTAATCAATGCAGACCGAAGCAATATGCCGGAATCGCAGAAATCGTTACCTATTGATGCGCAAAAGCCCGGTTTCCCTATCATTGAAGATAAAAACGGTAATGGTGTGATTGATGAAGGTGACATATATATGGATGATATTCTTCCCAAAGTCTATTATGGATTCGGTAACACATTTACCTATAAAAATTGGGATCTTGACATATATATGTATGGACAGCTTGGGGTGAAAAAACATAACAGCACTCATGCTTCCAATTGTTCAGCAGGCAATTTAGCAAATGGATTACTTACTGCCAATCCCACTAAATATGCCTATACAGTGTGGAATTCGCAGACTAACCCAAATGGAACCGTTCCGGGTGTGGCAGCCAAAGATGTAACAATGCCCGGTAACTGTGGTATCAAATGGTTTTATGAAAGAGCGGATTTTCTTCGTGTGCGTAATATCACATTGGGATATACTTTCGATGCCCGAAAATGGAAAGGATTCAATGGCTATCTGCAAAGCATTCGCTTGTTTATAGATGTACAGAACCCGTTCACTTTCACACAATTTGAAGATGATGATCCTGAAATTACACTATCTGCCAGCAACCTGTCAGGATGTAACTATCCTCAGTTACGTAGCTACTCATTCGGCGCCAAAATTTCATTCTAACCCAACATTTGCAACATCGTTATGAAATCAATAAAATACATCATACTGCTATGCGTGGTGTCGGTTCTTGCTTCTTCTTGCGAAGATAATTTCGACGCCAAGATATTCGGCAGTCTACAGGAAGGGGAATTCCCAACCAACGCTAAAGAGTACGAATCATACATGATGACGTGCTACCTACCTTTTGCCACCGCTTTCACGTACTCTATTAATGAGGGTACTGGACAGCACGGCTGGTATATCGCAACAGGCGGCGACATCCGCTTCTTCGATTCGACAACCGACATAATGGCGCCGGGGTATACCCGTTGTGGCGGAGGCTGGCTATATCTTTCAAAAGCCGACTATGAAAACTGTATCTATTACTGGCGTGGCTGGGTCAACGATGAAAATTCCCCCAACCATTTTATGAAAACGGCAGAAATAACCCGGTTCACTGAAATTATAGGTACACTCGAACGTGCACCGGAAACAGCTCTTCCGTCAGATAAGCGTACAAGCCTGCTTGGAGAAGCCCGCCTATGCCGTGGCATGATGTTATATTATCTCATGCACGTTTTCGGTCCCGTACCTGTGATTTTGGATTATGATAAAGTATTGGATGATGAAGCGCAGCGGACTACGGTACGCCCTTCTCTTGATGAGATGTGCAGCTATATTTATAACGATCTTGAATTTGCTGTAAATAATGCACCGGAAGCTCAAAGCGAACAGGGGCGTTACACTCGTGATTATGCCCGCTTTTGTCTGATGCGTCATTGTCTCAATGAGGGATATCATATGCAAGGCTACTATGACAGGGGGCTTGAAATGTATGCAGACCTTAAAGGGAAGTACAGCCTGTTCAAATCCGGCATAAATCCTAATGCAGACCTATATAAAAATGCCAATAAATTTAATAACGAGATTATTATGGCGGTAAGCTGCGATCCAACATCGGATGGCAATCCTAAACATGGAAATGCCAACATCCTGTCAATGCTTAATTTGCCGTGGGATGCTTCGGCTCTTGATCCTAATGGACAGCCAACTGTGTTCTACCCACAAAATGGAGGCTGGAATTCCTACTACAATGTGGCTAAAGGTTTCTATGATTCTTTCGAGGCTGCTGATAATCGCAAGAAACTTATTGAGACAGAGTATTGGACAAAAAGTGGAGAGCGTATCACCGGAACTGATATAGGCACACGTTGGGACGGATATATTTGCAATAAGTTTCCGATTGAGACGGCCGGCACATTTCAGGGAACGGACATACCTATTGCCCGTTGGGCTGACGCATTGCTGATGTTTGCAGAATTGAGTGTGCGACAGTCCGGTGGTGCTCCGTCGGCTGATGCTATCGCGGCAGTCAATGAAGTTCGTAATCGAGCAAATCTACCAGATCTTTCATCGGCTCAAACCGCATCTGCCGAGGCATTCCTTGAGGCGATATTGGTAGAACGCGGGCATGAACTCTTCTTCGAAGGATGCCGCAAAATAGACCTTATCAGGTTCAACCGTTATGCACGTGAAACAAAGAAAGGTAAAGGCTTGATTCCTACACGTCAATATGTTCCGCTGCCTAACTATGCAGTTGAAGCAGCTGAAGCCAATGGTTGCAATCTTGAACAATATTACTCACGCCCGGAATGGTCTACCGACCTCGGTCAAGCACAAGGTATATAATCCGTTGCCAACTATATCATGGAATATAATTAATAGAAAACGACATGAAAACAATTCGATATATGAATTTTATGATGTGCCTGTGTGTTGCTTTCGCTACGTTGTCTTGCAGCGACGATGAAGTAATGCCGGAACCTGAAAAGCCCATAGAGGCTACAGATGGCGGATATCTGTTCGCCCATATGACCGATGCCAATTATGGCTCAATTTTCTATAGCATATCACGCGACGGTTATCATTGGGAAACACTCAATGACGAGCGTACTATCCTGCCTTCATATGTAGGGCATCCAGATATCTGCAAAGGTCGAGATGGCGTCTACTACATGATCAGCGTGAAAAAGAATGTAGGCATACCTCTACTTTGGAGTTCCACGGATCTTGTAACATGGAAAAGCACAAAACTCGCAAAATCCATCTTCAACAATATCACACCCCTGTATGGATACAAAAACGAGGAGACATATTATGGTGCGCCGAAGATGTACTATGATGAGCCAAGCGACCAATACATAATAACATGGCACGCAGGTAAAACTGGTAATGACGGCGATGCTGATGAATGGGCATCAAAGCGTACATTCTATATTCTAACTTCTGATTTCAAGAATTTCACGGAACCGAAATTCCTGTTTGATTTCACCGGCACCGATGCGGATATGGCTACTATCGACGTTATTATCCGCAGAGATGGCGATATATATTATGCGATACTGAAAGACGAGCGTACACAGGAAGTCGCTCCTGAAACGGGAAAGACCATTCGCATAGCTAAGTCAAAGAATCTGACGGGACCGTATGACAATCCTGGGCCACGCATAACCCCACTGAACCCGTGGCATGAAGCTCACACCATAGTACCGACGGTCAATGGTGATGGATACTTTCTGTATACGGAAGATTATACACGTCTCCAATATGACATGTTTGAGGCAAAATCGCTTGATGGCCCTTGGGAAGAGCGTTATTTTCCCGGCCCTAAAGCTCGGCATGGTTGCGTCATAAGAATAAACGAAACCGAATATCAAGCAATTATAGCTAAGTATAAATGAATCACGCTCGTACTCATGAGTAAGTTACTAAGCTCTGCTGCCTTCCGCTGCCAATGTATATGATGATGCTCTCTCAAGTGAATTGCGAGTATCAGACTCAATCCTTTCGACATATATCAGTTATTCTCTAAATAACGATATTGTGGATTCAATATGGCATTGACAGACTTATGTAACAGCTCCGAAAAAACGGTGTGCTTCACTTTGAAAAGACTCAAGCATTCAGCGGTCATTGGATCGGTAGCCGGGATGATTTCCGGAGCCTTTCTACAAATGGCTCGAAACCATCAAATAACATTCATAGAAAATGAAAAGAAAAAAAATATTTAGATGCTTATTGGGCTTCGCATTGATGTTAAGCTCATGCAGCGATGACATCACTGCTCCTGATAGCTGGCCAGAATGGCCCGAAAGAGCTACAGTAAGTGTCAATGATAAAGAATTGACCGAGACATATTATGGCTCGTTTTCAGGTACATCAATAACCTTGACAGAAGGTCAGACCGTGAATTTCTCCGGTTTCGAACATCTCCGATATGCTCTCCAGGGACATTTCTGGACCGTAACATCTGACAGTGAAGCTGTATTCAAAGGCGCAACAGGTGAATATGATTTCATATTCGATTCGGCTAATGGGGTAGCCTATGTAGAACAGCCAGCAAAAAAGCATCCGGATGCATTATACATTATTGGTGCCCAGTTGGGCCATTCGGGAGCCGGCAGCCCAATCACAACAGCTTGGTCTATTGACGCGCCTGACAATGCGCAGACTTTACGAAAAATAGGAGACAACAAATTTGAAATAGAACTGCTTTTAGGAGCCGGTTTTCAGTTTAAGTTCTTTACTCACCGTGGATGGGGACGACATGAGGATGGTATCGAAATTTGGGCTCAGGATGTAATGATTCAGCAACCGTCTCTCGTAAGCGGAAGCGGCGATTTCGTGGCCGGCCCGATGTTTACCCCTGGAGTATACACTCTGACGGTAGATTTGAATGCCAAGACATTTAGCCTTGACAGCGACACACCCATAGAAGTTGAAGATTTTTATATCAACGGAGAGGCAATGCAGCCCAATGGTGCATATCTTTACTCCCACCTCCGTCTCAACAAAGGAGAAGATATTGTTTTCGGTAATTTTGGTGGTATCAAAGATGTGCTTCAACCTGAATTTTTCGAAATTAAATCCGATGTTGAGGGGCGCGCCGCATTTTTGGGTGAAAGCGGAGAATATGACATCTATTATGACGCAGGTAACGGAGCAGTCTATGTTGCTAATCCAACAGCCGCATTCCCTGATGCTTTATGGATCACTGGATCCGGTTATGGGCATCCCTCCGGAATACCTGTGACAGGATGGCAGATGGAAGCTCCAAATGCTATCATGTGCAAGAAAATAGCTGACAATATTTTTGAAAGCACTGTTTATCTTTTCGATAATTTTGACATCAAGACTTTCAACGCCCTTAACTGGAGCGCAGAAGCAGGAAGCAATTATTATACTCCTTATCCACAAAGTTCAATTGAAAAGGCTTTTTATGTGACAGATGAAGGCAATGCCCATGCGACTGGTGACTTCATTCCCGGTTCCTCCTTTGTGCCCGGTCGTTATACCCTTCGATTCAATACGGAGAAAGGTACTTGCGTAATAAAAGAACTTGTAAACGAGGATGATATTGATGAAAGTTATAAAGTCAACGGTCAACAACTACAACCTAAGACAATAAAAGATCGAGCTTATCTTGTGGCTGAAATAAACCTGACAAAAGGAGAAACTGTGACATTTGATGGGTTCCGTAATCTGAATTATATGCTCCAACCTGAATATTTCTCCAAGAGCGGTGAACAGTATTCATTCAAAGCGCCTGATGGCAGATACCGTATCTCTTACTCAATACATCAAGAACGAGTTTATGTTGAGCGGACAGACATTACCACATTCGCTGAAGGCGTACTCTTTATGACGGGGCAATACTTCGGACATCCGGCATCGACATGGCTTGAGAGCGACTTAGTATGGTGGAGTTTCGAGCCTCATAACAGCGTGTGTTGCGTGACAACGGCACCGGGAGTATATGAAACGACTCTTAATCTTCGCCCCGGTTTCGTGTTCTGTTGCTACCCAACAAATGATTGGGGCGATGTGGTGATAGTCCCGGAGAACTATACTATCCTCGGCGATAATGTGTCAGGAATCTTTACAAACGAAACTTCCTTCATGGGACGTCAGGATGCTTCATTCGTTGCAGGCACATATAGCGTTGTCTTGAACACCAACAACAAGACCGCGACATTTAAGCGGATAACAATAAAAAATTGTTTCTAAACACCTAAATTCATATAAACATGAAAAAACTCATTTCAATGTTAGGCTGCATAATAATTGCAGTCTCCATGTACGGCCAAAGAATCAACGGCCAAAGCATGACGCCCACCGAAACAGAGGGCATCCTACAGGTCGCATTGTCCATGACAAACAATGCCGAAGTATCATTTGACGGCTTTGACGGCAATACCGCAGATATGCTTCAGCCGGATTACTTTACTATGCAAGGTGCTAAAGCCGTGTTCACAGGTGCAGACGGAGAATACAGCTTCTTCTACAATACCAATGATAAGGTGATATCCGTAGCACGAAACAATGCCGTTTACCCGGATGTTCTCTGGGTCATCGGAGGTGGTTTCGGCCATCCCAAAGCCGGGAAAGCAAACACCGGCTGGCAGTTGGATGCTCCTCATGCAATGCAGGCCAAGAAAATCGGTGAAGATGTTTATGAACTCACGATGTATCTCGAATCCGGGTTCGACTTTCTGTCGAAATCGCATAATGACTGGGATGCGTCTCACAATCTTGCCGGCAATAAAATGGATCCGTTTCCTGTAGACGAGTTCGAGCTGAATTTTTACGTGGATCCCGCTACAGGCAACTCGCATTTTTGTCGTGACTTCATGGCCGGTAAAAATTTCAGTACCGGGGTCTACACGGTGCGTTTTGATCTCGCAGCTGGAAAATGTGTGTTCTGTAAAGATGGTGTCTCACCAGACGACTTCACAGTATCACGCAAAATTAATGGAGTGGACGGTAAATTTACCACTGTGGTAAAAGGTGATAATCAAAAGTCCGTCAATTATCAATATTGGGATATGAATCTTGCCCAAGGTCAAAACATGGATTTTGAAGGGTTCTCAAATCTCCATCTGATGGTACAGCCAGAGTATTTTACTAATATCCGTGGCCAATATGTGTTCAATGCTCCAACCGGAGAATACCGCATATGGTTCATTATCGAGGATAAAGCCATTTATTGTGAGCGTCTTGACAAAACTACTTTCGATGATGGCGTGCTTGTAATTACAGGTGAAGGATTTATTCACCCGGTCAAAAATGGCACACTCTGTGACAATTTGAGAGCAGCATGGGGTTATGAATTACCCTCGGATTATGTTTTCTGTGTTAACAAAGGAAATGGCATTCACGAGACATATCTTTATCTCGAACCTGCGTTCTATTTTGCCGGTTACGAAGGAAAAGATTCATGGAACAGGAAAGCTGGCAATGACAACTATACAATTACCGGTGATATCGCAGCTTTGAGAGATACAGAAGGAAATCCTAATTTTTGCCTTGATTGGCTAAAGAGGGAAGATTTCGTCCCAGGAACATATCGTATAACCTTCGATACCAATAATAATACCGCAAATTTTGAGCGTGTGAATATGGCAGAAGTAAACGGTGTACATGATGACGGAACTACCTCAATCAACGCTGTCAATGTTGGATATTTAGAAAAGGAAATCGAAAGTATATACACTGTTTCTGGTATTAAGGTAAATTCTGGTGACAATCTCCCAAAAGGCATATATATCATCAGATATACTGATGGCAGTTCTGCCAAAATGCTAAAATAGCTTCTTAATATTACACAATATTCATAGATAAAAAAGATTATTTAGGATTACGAAAGTGCGCTTCGCATTGGAGGCGAGGCGCACTTTTATATTCTTTCGACCAAATAAAATGAAACGGCTGGCACAATTGTTATATCTGGGCGCAAGTATAATATTTGCGGGTTGTTCTTCAACTTCAACTGAAGAGCAATTTGTTGACGACCTATTGGCTGAAATGTCACTTGAAGAGAAATTAGGACAACTCAACCTTCCTGTTGGAGGTGATATAGTTTCCGGGGCGGTAAAAGGTTCTGAACTTGATAGCTTGATTGTTTCCGGCAAAATAGGCGGATTCTTCAATGTAAAAGGAGTTGAAGAAATCTCCAGACTTCAGCATTTGGCAGTCGAACGAGGACCACATGCAATTCCATTGCTTGTTGGAGCTGATGTAGTTCATGGCTACGAAACAATTTTTCCTATACCGTTGGCTTTGTCGTGTTCTTGGGATAGTACAGCTGTTGAGAGAATGGCTAAAATATCTGCGATAGAGGCAACCGCAGACGGTGTGAATTGGAATTACAGCCCGATGGTCGATATTTGTCGTGATCCCAGATGGGGACGCATAGCTGAAGGTTCCGGTGAGGATCCTTATCTTGGCAGCATAATGGCTCGTGCTTATGTTCGCGGATACCAAGGAGATGACATGAAGAGTGATTCTTCGCTTATGGCTTGTGTAAAACATTTTGCCTTTTACGGAGCGGTCGAAGGAGGAAGAGATTACAACTCGGTTGACATGAGCCGTGAGAATATGTTTAACTATTATCTGCCTCCATTTAAAGCCTCCGTTGAGCAAGGTGTCGGCAGTCTGATGACATCGTTCAATCTTGTGAACGGCCAACATTCAACTTCTTCCGATTGGCTGATAAATGGAATATTACGCCATGACTGGGGATTTGACGGCCTTGTTGTAACAGATTACAATTCTATACCGGAAGTCGCAACGATGGGGTGTACCACTGAATCAGACGCAGCGGCAATGACTTTAAAGGCCGGCACTGATATGGATATGGTATCAGGGTTGTTTCTGAATACTCTCTGTGACGCATTAGAACGCGGAATTATAACCGAGAAAATGATTGACGATGCCTGTCGCCGTGTATTGCGTGCAAAACAGCGGCTTGGACTGTTCGAGAATCCATATAAATACTGTAACCCACAACGCACTAAAGATGATATATTTACTACAGAACATCGCAATGTCGCGCGTGAAATTGCAACCGAGACATTTGTACTTCTTAAAAATCAAGGTTCAATCTTGCCATTGAAAAAGAAAGGCAAGATTGCTCTCATAGGGCCATTAGCTGACGCCGGCAATAATATGTGCGGATGTTGGAGCATGTTGTGTCGGGATGATTTGCATAAATCTCTATTGACATCAATGAAAGAGGCTATAGGTGATAGTGCGGAAATACTGTATGCAAAGGGTTGTAATATATATTATGATGAAACTACACAGCTAATGGCTGCTGGATTACGCCAAATACCACGCGGAGATGACAGACAGCTACATAGGGAGGCTCTTTCGGTTGCCTCAAAGGCCGATGTAATTATTGCCGCAATGGGAGAATGTGCGGATATGAGCGGTGAATCAGCATCAAGAGCAGATATAACCATTCCAGACACCCAAAGAGATTTATTAAAGCAACTTGTTGCAACCGGAAAACCGATAATACTGCTTTTATTTACCGGACGTCCGCTCGTACTTGATTGGGAATCGGAAAATATCAACGCTATCTTGAATGTTTGGTTCGGCGGTTCTGAAGCCGGAGATGCTATTACGGATGTTGTGTTTGGGGAAAAAGTTCCGTCGGGTAAATTAACAGCAACATTTCCTCGTGCAATAGGTCAGATTCCGGTATATTACAATCATCTTATGCCGAGCCACCCCGATCCACAGGATGGTGTATTTAACCGCTATTGCAGCAATTATATAGACATATCCAACGAACCACTATATCCCTTTGGTTATGGCCTCAGCTATACTTCGTTTGATTATGGCACAGCTACACTTGAAAACAATAAACTGAGTGTTGAGATCTCTAATACAGGCAAAGTGGAGGGTGCCGAAATAGTACAGCTTTATATCCGTGACAAAGTCGCACGGATTGCACGTCCTGTCAAAGAGTTAAAAGCATTCGAGAGGATTGCTATCAAACCGGGAGAGACGCAGCGGGTCACTTTTACAATCACCCCCGATATACTGGGTTACTACGATTCAAATGGCAAATTCGTATTTGATCCAGGTGAATTTGAGATAATGGTTGGACCTGACAGTCGTTCTCTGCAAATAGTTACATATAACGTAAATTGATTAAATTCAAAATATGAAAAAGATTCTTACTTTTATCATGTTGGTTTTATCAATGTCTACTGCAGTTGCAGTCCGTATTGAGAATATTAACATACGTGACCCTTTTATTCTTAATGACAATGGGGTGTATTATATGTACAGCACAAAAGATACTACAGATTCCAATGGCAATATCCGAGGAGGTGTAGCAGTATACATGAGTGAAGATATGAAAGATTGGCATGGCCCAAATCGGGTTATGTCAATCTCGGACGATAATGCCTTGAAGGGGACTGTATGGGCTCCGGAAGTACATAAATATAACGGGAAATACTATCTGTTTGCGACTATCAACAGCGATTTGAAATGGAAACAGTCTAATGATGGTGAACCCGACTATGTTTTTCGTGGCACTCAGATTTTCTTCTCCGATTCTCCAACTGGCCCTTTCAAATCGTTCGGTAGATTTCCCCATACGCGATTGGATTATATGGCCTTGGATGGAACTTTATGGATAGAAAACGGCACGCCGTATATGGTATATTGTCATGAATGGGTACAAATTGGAGATGGAACGATAGAGTTGGTCGAACTGAGTGAAAATCTTTCTAACGTTGTTGGTGAACCGATGGTGCTTTTTCATGGGTCTACTCCTGAATGGTCTGATGGGTTAAATACCGGCAACAAAACAATGCCTAAAGGTTATGTTACTGACGGTTGTTATCTATATCGCACCAAGTTGGGTCGATTACTAATGATTTGGTCCAGTTTCAGCAATGGTAATTATGCCATCGGTGTCTCTGAATCTACTACAGGATCGGTCAAAGGCCCGTGGAAACATAATGAAATACCACTTTTTTCTGCAAATGGCGGTCATGGAATGATTTTTAAAACTAATGAAGGACAGCTATGCTTGATTTTGCACCAGCCGAATCATCCTTCTGGTGCTGAACGGGCACAAATCTATCCTCTTGAAGATTGCGGTGCCACCATAAGATTGAAATAAATAACAATAATAATTATTTTACATGAGAATCCCTATAATAATCTGTTCGGCAACGTTGCTGTGTGCCGCAAATGCTTTCGGGTCAAAGCATTATCAACTGACATCTCCTTCGGGAGTGATTAGCTCCACCATCAACTGTGACAAAGAACTGACTTATTCCGTCAAATATGATAACGAAGAGGTCATTTCTGAATCACCCATATCCATCACGCTTACTGACGGTTCTGTTTGGGGCCCCGATGCCCGTATCTCAAAATCCTCTCGCGAAAAGGTTGACCGGACATTATCGACACCATTCACTCAATCGGAAACAATGGTTGACCGTTACAATGGACTGATATTGCACTCTAAAGACGGTTGGGATGTGGAATTCCGCGCTTATGACGATGGCGTGGCATATCGTTTCATCAACCATCGAAAGAATCCGATAGAGGTGCTTTCGGAACAAGTAGAAATCAATTTCCCTGCTGACTTCAAAGCCATCGTACCCTATGTGCGCAGCGGCTCCGATGAAGATATAGAATCACAGATTTTCAATTCATTTGAAAACTGCTACACAGAATCTAATATTTCACAGCTCAATCCCCATCGTCTTGCATTCCTGCCAATTGCGGTGGCGGTTGACAATGATTTGAAAATTGTTGTCAGTGAAACAGACTTAAATGATTATCCGGGGCTTTTCCTATATAATCCGGATAGCACAACAACGCTTAAAGGCAGACAAGCGGCTTATCCTCTTACAATCATTGATGGTGGATACAACAATATTCAAGGTATAGTAACTGAGAGAGCCAAATTCATAGCCAGACTTGATTCTCCACGTACCTTACCATGGCGCATTATCGCACTGGGTTCTGATAGAGATATAGCGGAAAGCAATCTCAGCTATCTTCTTGCCGAACCATCGCGCATTGCCGATACATCATGGATTAAACCGGGAAAAGTAGCGTGGGACTGGTGGAATCACTGGAATATAACCGGTGTGGACTTTGAAGCAGGTATCAACACTCCTACATACAAACATTATATCGACTTTGCCGCAGAGAACGGTATCGAATATGTTATACTTGATGACGGCTGGGCTGTAGGCAGAGGTGAGGACTTGATGAAGATAAATCCCGATATAAACCTGAAAGAGATTATATCATATGCAGATGAGAAAGGAATTGGCATTATACTATGGGCCGGACTTCGGGCATTCGAGCGCGACCTTGAGAATATTTGCCGTCATTATTCGGAAATGGGGGTAAAAGGATTTAAAATCGACTTTGAAGACCGTGATGACCAATTGATGACAGCATTCAACCATAAGGCAGCCGAAACCGCAGCCCGTTATAATCTTTTACTTGATATCCACGGTTCTTATAAACCGGCTGGACTAAACAGAACATGGCCGAATGTACTTAATTTTGAAGGAGTCAACGGACTGGAAAACATGAAATGGTCTACACTTGACCAGTTTGATATAATCTCATATGATGCCTGGATACCGTTTATACGCCAATTTGCAGGTCCACTTGATTATACACAAGGCGCGATGAACAATGCCGGACGTGATAACTTCCGACCGATTAACGAATCACCCATGAGCCCTGGCACCCGCGCCCATCAGATGGCTCTCTACATGATACTCTATTCGCCTCTGAATATGCTCTGCGATTCCCCCTCGAATTATCGTAGGGAACAGGAATGCACCGATTTCATAGCATCTGTACCGACTGTGTGGGATGAGACTATTGTACTTGACGGCAAAATGGGTGAATATATCGTGACGGCACGACGGAAAGGTAACGAGTGGTACATAGGAGGCATAACAAACTGGACTCCAAGAGAAGTATCTATTGATTTATCTCCGTTGAAATTAAAGGAAGTCTCGCAAATCTCATTGTTTACCGATGGCGTCAATGCACATCGTAACGGAAATGATTACACACATCAGATTATAGAGGCTTCCACGTCGGCTCAGTTGAAGATAAAGATGGCTCCCGGTGGAGGATTCGCTGCCAAAGTCATTCGACAGTAAAGTTTAGAAATACTTCCTTTGATTATGAACAAACATCTATACCCAGTAATAATGAGTGTCTTAATATTAGTGACACTCATTATTTCGGGATGTTGCTCAAAAAATCCAACTATTACATTGTCAGGTTTGGACTATTCTGATTTTGATACTGTGATAAATGGGAAAAATGTATCTCTATATACGTTGTCTAATGGAGATATGGAGGTGTGTATCACCAATTATGGCGGTCGCATCGTTTCATTGATGGTCCCCGATCGAGATGGAGCTTTGCGTGATGTTGTGCTTGGCCATGACAATATCCGAGACTATATTAACATAGACGGCAATTTTGGCGCAATTATCGGTCGATACGGAAACCGTATCAACCATGGCCGTTTTAAGATTGATTCGATTGAATACCAGCTGCCTCAAAATAATTATGGACATTGCCTGCATGGAGGCCAAAAAGGTTTTCATCATTCAGTATGGAATGCGTCACAAATTTCTGATTCGTCATTGGTGCTGAAATTGCATAGCCCAGATGGAGAGGCAGGGTTCCCCGGAAACCTTGATGTTGTGGTAACATACACACTAACATCCAATAATTCATTGGAGATAGACTACAAAGCCACTACAGACAAACCGACAATAGTCAATCTAACCAATCATAGTTACTTTAATCTTTCTGGTGACCCTATGTGCAGTATACTTGATGAGATTGTGACCTTACAAGCCAGTTCTTACATCCCGATAGACTCTACTTTTATACCTATTGGTAATTTAGTTGAGATAAGTGGAACTCCATTTGATTTTAGAACAGGTCGCACTATTGCTGATACTCTCGGAGATGAAACGGAAGAACAATTACGAAATGGACATGGCATAGACCATAATTTTGTTCTGGACAATGACGGTTCCGCTATTGCAACTGTCCACGATTCTTACAGTGGTATAGTTATGAGTATCATAACAGACCAACCCGGTATCCAATTTTATACCGGAAATTTTTTGGATGGTACAATTAGAGGGAAAAAAGGATTCTACTATGCAAAACGGTCTGCGCTATGTCTTGAAACGCAGCATTTTCCAGACTCACCCAATCATAAGGAATGGCCGAGTACACTATTAAATCCAAACGAACAGTATCATACAAAAACAGTATATTCCTTTTCAGCTAAATAGTTGCTAATTATTTCCCCAAATTTATGAACCTCGATGCTTTCGGGGTTTATTTTTAATTACGTTGTTGAGTAAATCCGCATAACCATTTAAATACTGGTTACTTGCAATTATTCGTACAACCGTCCGCGATGGCAGGTCGGGTTAAACTTTTAGGCGGTCATTCTCTCCCGTATCAGCTTGGCGTTGGAGTTCACAAGGTCTATGATGCGGTCGTGATACTCGGTGTCTTTGTTGTACTTGCCGTGGCATTGCACCACTTTAAGGGTGTTCAAGTCAACCTCAACGGTTTCTATGATAGTGCCGTTAATCCTTGCCGACAACACCAACGTGTCTTTTTTAAGATAGTATTCCGATGAGAATACGCAGATATGCTGGATTTCACCTTCATTGAGATATTCCTCAATGCTCTCCAATACTTTCACCTCAATCTCGCTGTCGGTTATCACCAATCCGAAGAATTTGGCTTTGAGAGTATTGAACTTTTCTTCATTCTTCTTTTCTCGGAGCAACCTTTCCTCGTTTATTTTGCGTTGCTGTTCCTCACGCTCTCGCCTGCGGATAGCCTCAATCTTACGGCTGATTGTGTCGTGTGCGTTGATGAAATCCGCAGGGCAGATGTTCTTGGGATTACGGATATCCTTGCCCAATCGGTCAAGCATACGCAGGTAGTCAAACCATAGGGAGAGGTTGTTGATTTTGTAGTGGTGGCGCATTGCGATTTTGTAGGAGTCCCAATACTTTCTGCTGTTCTCCGGATTGTAGATAAAGTATTTCATCTCATCAATCCTTCCGGCTTTCATCAGAGTTTCAACCGGTGGATTGGATAGGAGTTCCTTCATCAGCGTCACGGGCATAATGCCGTAGAATTTGCCGTTGAAGCCGTTGCGTTTGAGTTGGGGGATATATCTCTTTGCAGGATATTCCTTGCTCCATTGGCACACATCGTCATAGAGGGAGTTGTAAGGGCGCACCTCCATATCGCTGTCCAATGCCCAAAGGTCACAGTAGTAGAATGGAAAACCACGGAGAAATGCCATATTCACCACCTTGCCGTCTGGCGAAATCCAACGCTGCACAACCTCATGGCAGTAGAATTCCATCGGCTCGCCTTTCTTGCTTACGAAACGCACCTGCGACACACGGATTACCTGAAAACCTTTGCAGGTTGTGGTGACGCTGAAATATTGCGTGCGCTTGAATATCCGTTTGCGGGTGTCCTGCACTTTGAGTTCTGCACCGCAATGGGGGCAGGTGCAACCTGCGAGGGTGTCACATAGACTGCCGTTGTCGCTTTTCCAAACGTGTCCGCAGTCAGAGCAGGTCATTGTTCCGCTCTTGGTTCGGTAAGCGATGTGGTCAACGCAGTGGTTGTATGCCCATTGGATTTGCGTGTCGGTTATGGGTCGCAGGGTGGCTGAGAGTTGAGCCACTTTCTTTTGTATCGCTGTCTTGGGTTTCATAGTCGTAATGTGTTAGAGGTCAAACAGACTGGGTTGAACATTGGCTGTTTCTTTCTTAGGCTGTGAGGTTCTGCGCATTTTCGCCATTTCCTCGTCACGGAGTTTGTTAATGGCTTCCTGCCGTGACTGTTCCTTTTCTTCCTCGGTGAGTTCAACAACATGGTTGACTACCACTTGGCAGTTGGGGATATTGTCGCTTACCTCTATTTCGGGTTCTTCCCAAAAGTGCATAGCCCAACCGAAGATTTCATCGTCGGTAAATCCGCAACAACCGCTTTTCTTCACCTCCCCGATGATATACTGACAACATTGTGACATCGTCTTTGAGGGATTTGCGAGTTTGACCGCTACCAAAGGGTCTTTTTCAGCCCTTGACATAAGGTATTGGGTGATTGTTTCTTGGAACGCCATAGTTCCTTTCATTGAGTTCTGTGCCATAGTCGTATGTTTTATAGGGTTAATATCCAATAGATTACTCCTATTACGGTGATAATTGATATGAGCCAGCCTACCGCCCTAAATATGGGTTTCGCTATCGCCCACAACACAATTCCGATAACCGCTCCGATTACGATTGCCACCACCTTGACCGCCTTACTTATGCGGTAATGATAGGAGGATTGGCGAGCTTGCCTTGACCTAATATCTTTATGTTTTCTTGTGGCTTTCATATCGGTGGAAGCTTTTTTTTAACCTCATGCGTCCAAAGACAGTGTAGTTGTATGAGTTGCTTGACACCTGCAAGGCGTGTGGCGGAAGAAAAGGGATGTTCGGGCTTCGGTGTAAAAAATACGAGCCGACGAAAGGAGGTCTGGAGATTTTTTATGCCGAAGCCGTAAGAATATCCCTTCGTCGCACGTTCAGTCAAGTCAAGCAACCCATACATGCCCACTTGTCAATGGTACGTCTTGATTCAAATGGCTCCCCCGTCAGGAAAGCCCAAGGGAACATAATAGCCCCTGCCGCCCCTGCTGTTGCGGCAACATATGTAAAACTAATGATTGGCACTGTGACAGCCCCGATAAAAAAGAAGTGTGTCGCAATACCGGAGACCATGAAGTCCTAGATATTGCGACACTGTTCTTTCAGGTGGTTGCAATCAAGCTACGGGTGGCGGGGCGGTCGTAAAAATCCTTATTTGGCAATGCGTCCAGGAACACGGACAGGAGGCATTGAGTCTTATGGTGAAGGCAGCGTCCCCGATGCCGTTCCATAAGGCGTGTCCGACTGTCGGTGTTCAGCATTGCCCGTAGGCGTCTTGCGGTCGATGGGTGTCAGTGGCCCGTCCACCGTCACCTATTGACGGCATAACGCCGATAACCCGGAAGACCGCCCCGCCTCCCGTAGCTTTCGCCAAAAAAAATGAAGAGACCTCAAATTGAGATCTCATATTTATTTGTGGTGTGTCAGCCTAACTTATTTTTGAGTTTGCGAATCTCGGATCCCACGAAACTGAATATTTCCTTCCCAAGTAAAAATTGTTCAGAGGAAAACAAAGCCGGGGTTCCATTGTCCTGTCTGGAAAAATTGGTTTCAGTGTTCCTGATTGCATCATCCAGGCGTGCCGGATCTTTCTGAAAGTCGAATCCTCCGGCAATAAGACCGTTTACAAAAGCCTTCACCGACGGACATTCCTTAACGGCATCCTCATCCGGTAATGTGTTGTAGTGATGGTAGTAAAGCCATATCTCAAAACAAGGATTGCTCTGTGCGACATTCCATACCTGATATGGCTTCACCTCGCTGAACTTACGGACAATACCGTCGTTTTGGGCTGTGCAGAAATCCCGAAGAGGCTGAATCTTACCCTCTCTTTCCCATGAATCTGTGTCGATGGCAAACCATATTTTGTCCTTTTGCTTGAAATCAAGTGAGTATCTCCCGTCTTCAGACAATAGGATACGCTCTGCCAAATCCATAAGTTTTAAAGGATCAGTGCCTTCATCGGGAGGAATAACAATCAATTGCAGGTTGGAGGACAAACCTTCAAAGAAACTGAAATAGTTCTTCTCCGTCTCCGCGCCTTCGCATACGATATAGATTTTGCTGGCATCCTTCGATGGCTCGCGTTTTGTATAGTCTTTCCGTCTAGTTATCATATCACCATTTTAAGTCTGAAAGATTTGAAAGGAAAGGAATGCCTCCATAACGTCCGTTAAGGTAGCCGTTCTCAATATTGGCGGTCTTGTGGATGTTATAGTCGCTCAGCGGATAAAGCTGGGTTGACTGGTTCACATCTTTCTGTGCAAACCATATCTCGTCGGGACGGAAAATATTCTGGTCAAGCAGACAACTCTCGTGGGTAGTGAATATAATCTGACCCTGCGCATCCCGGCTCTCCGAAATCTTGCGCATTATGCTCTTGATCATTATCGGATGTATGCTGCGCTCAATCTCGTCTATTACAAACACGCCGCCTTTGCGGAGAATCGAATACAACAGAGGCATATACTCTACAAGTCGCCGTGTGCCATCAGACTCCTCGCGGATGTTCAATCCAATCTCTTTCCCGTCGGAATTCACATGAACGGCCATCAGTGATTTCAACATCACAACGCCATTTTCCATTATTATAGTAAACAGGTCAACTGTCTGAGGCTTGCCCGGATTCGCTTTGGCGGCATTATACATTGCCCGGAGAGGGGCGTTGTCCTTGACATCGCCCTCATTTATCACAATCGAATTGACCCGGAGGGAGGAAATTCCGGTATTGAGTTCCGGAACAATCTCATTGACCAAAGATGCGAATTCCGCATCTTTCTCAAGAAGATACGGTAACGCTTCAGCGGTCATGGACGGTGCTATCACCTGAAGCTGGGGAAACCAGTCAAATGCGGTCTTTACAATAGGCAACTCATCCGGGTAATAACGTCCGAAGAAAGACAGAGCAAGCATATCGGGCCGGATTACGCGACTTATTGCATCGAGAAAAACATCGGCGGATTTCTCATTTCCACCTGAAGTGAAAAATTCCGTGGATACCTCTATGTTGTTGTCTTTACGCGTGAAGATTGGTGTGTCCTTTGATTTGCCGCTTATGGACAAGTCCTCCTCCAATATCTTCATGCCGTTGAATACGACATGATAATAAAACACCCGATCTCCCGTAAAGAATTCCACGGCCAGCTCGGATGGGCGAGAATATCCCTCCCTGTCAAGTTTGAAATGGAGGTCATCGGATATCTGTATGTCTCCGAGTTTCTCGACCATCACCATTGCCCTGAGCAACGAGACACATTTAAGCAGATTACTCTTGCCCGCTCCGTTGGCTCCGTAAATAGCGGTCATACGCAACACGGTGGCGTGCTTGCATACCACCTTGTGCCAGTCGTGACTGTGGCTTTTGCTCGAAGGGAAAGTGTTGAACTCAACGGCATCCTTGAAAGACATTATGTTTTCGGCTGCGAATCGTAGTAGCATGGCTGATAACGTTTAATTTCAACGGCAAAGTTATAAATTATTTCCTATATCAACAAATATTGCGACTTAATAGTTTTAGATAACGTTAGATGTTAACGGAATCGGATTGCCATAATCCCTTCCAATTCCCTGATACCGGTTTTAGGGGATTAGATGATAAGCCAAATGCAATGGAGAGCTTAATGTTGTCCCGAATGACACTACTCATCTTCTCTAAGGAATATTACTATCCGTCTTCTAATAGGAATATTTTTGAGGCTCCGGAATTTGTTTGTACGATTTGTTTGTATCTGTCGTATTTGTTTGTACGGGAATATTCCCCATTGGTGTTTCATCGCCTCAGAGGGCAAAAAATATTTGTGTTTAAGTCAGAAAACACCATCTAACCAACTGATAATCAATGTTAAAATCGTTCTTCAACGAGGAGGAATACTAATAGTGCAAGTAATTGATTATCAGTGGTTAAGAAGAGGTTATTTTCTTGACCACTGACTTTTTTATGTATTTTCATATCCTCAGATGACCTCAGATGTCGCGGTTTTCTTGGCCAAGAATATTTGTTTTCCTGGCTAAATTCAGATACTCCTCCGAGGTTTGTGTGCGCCAGAAGTTGCACACAAGGCAACCAAAAATAGTTGATTTTGCAAAATCAACCAAAATTGGTTGTGAACATTGCAATTTATCCGTATATTTGTAGTCATGAAAATCGGAGCGATAATAACAGGAGATATTGTGGATTCCACAAAAATGACAGCAGAAGAGCGTGCTACGATGTTACGAATGTTGCAGTCCCTGCCGGTATTGCTGTCACCTTTGGGTAAAACAGATATTGAGATTTTCAGAGGGGATAGTTTCCAGGTGAAAGTTGCAGAACCAAGCAAGGCATTGCATATGGCACTTACGATACGGGCTATTATCCGCGCCAATAAATTTGCAGGTAATAATCATCAATGGGATGCTCGCATGGCAATTGGTATCGGAACATTAGACTATGAAACGGACTTACTATCCACAAGTGACGGCGAAGCATATAGATTATCAGGCAAATGTCTTGACTCCATAGGCAAGGGTCGTTTATGCATTAAGACTCCTTGGGAGGATGTTAATAAAGAGCTGACGGTTTCCACTATATTTGCTGATGATATAGTGACAGGGTGGACTCAAAGTCAAAGCAGGATAATGTTTGAGAAGCTTGTCAAGAATAATAGTCAGGAAGAAATCGGCAATATACTTGGTGTTTCCAGACAGATGGTCAGCAAGTCCTTGAAGGCAGCCAAAGATGCCTTGATTTCTGTATATGTCAAAAGATTTGAGGAACTGATTAATCATAAAACGATATGAGCGCAGTAATAATTCTTATAAAACTGATAGCGGCGCATCTCGTAGGAGATTTCATATTGCAGTCTGACAAGATGTGTGCGGATAAGTTTTCCAAAAATAAAACTGTCAGATATCGTGCATTGTCTGAGCATGCTATCATTCAGGCGACATTGGCATATCTGCTTGTCGCGCAATGGACAAACTGGGTTGTCCCGCTTGTCATTGGTGTCAGCCACTTTCTGATAGACTTGATAAAGACTCACTTCAAGCGAAAAAATCTTGTCGGCTTTCTATGCGATCAGTTGGTCCATTATTGTGTCATCGTTGTTCTATGGTTTACAGCATTCGCTAATCATGACTTCAATCCTGCTACGGAAATCTTCTCTGCAAATTTTTGGTTTGTTACAACGGCGTATATCGCGGTACTCTCGCCCACATCAGTTTTGATAAAATCCTTCATTGAATATGAGAAATGGTTGCCGGCAGATGCTTCTTTAAAAGGATTGCCCAATGCCGGAAAATGGATTGGTTATCTTGAAAGAATACTAATACTGACATTTGTTTTCACCAGCAATATTGAAGGAGTCGGATTCCTGTTAGCCGCAAAATCTGTATTCCGTTTCGGCGAACTCAGCAAGGCTAAAGATATCAAGACGACGGAGTATGTACTGATTGGCACTTTTACCAGTTTCACAATCGCGATATTGCTTGGCTTTGGCGCAGACTGGCTCATGGATATGAATTTAGAATGATAGGTGATTATAAAGTTAAATTGATCTTGTTTTACATGATTTTTGCCATCTGATATCATAGTATGGTATTAATATAGGATTTCGAGTTTTCTTGGCCAAGCGCTATGATTTTCTTGACCAATTCGATTTTAAGCCGTCAGACACCGTGGTTTTCTTTGCCAAATTCCGCAAAAAGCAACTATTTATCTAATTATCAATTATACGAACACTTTTCAACGAGGAAGAGTATTGATTAGAAATTAGCCGAAGTATTCGGCATAAATATTTAAGATACAAGCGATTGGCAAGCAACAAACAAACTTGTCAATCGCTTTTTGCATTCTTTTATCGCAAAATAAGCTTGCTATAAGGCCGACAACTGGGGCGACCGCCCGATGCAGGACAACGACCCTAACCAAGGTGGCAACAACCTCCCCATGAGTGAGGACCGCCTCACCTGAGCGTAGCCACCCCGGCAAAAGGCACATAGGAGCGCCTGCCGGTTTTTGTCAACATCCACGGCGGCGGGTTCTTCACCGGTTCATATGCCGGCACACAGGACAGTGATGTCAATGACGGTATCGCTTATTTCAGCATTGCCTACCGCCTCGGAGCATTCGGCTTCATGGCTCATCCTGAAGCAGCCAAGGAATCGGAGCGGGGAATTGCCGGGAATTACGGCCTTATGGACCAGGTTATGGCCTCGCAATGGATTCATGACAATATCGCCAGATCTATTTCACCATCGACTGGAATGATGCCGGAACCGGTGTCTCGAACTCCATGAGTTTGCTGGTTACCGGGTGGATGAACACCAGTGTGCGTGCATGCAGGGCGAGCCGGCGTATCGGCGAGGTACGTGCGCCATACCGGCGGTCACCAGCAATGGGATGGCCTATGTGCTGCATGTGCACGCGAATCTGGTTCTTGCGGCCGGTTTCCAGCTCCACATCCACAAGGGTGTAGCCATTGGCGCATTTCAACGTGCGGTAGCGGGTATATGCCAGCTTACCATCCTGTTCGTTATCCGTCACATAAACCGTATGCTGCGAGTTTTCGGCAAGATAAGTCTTCACCTCACCTTCGGCGGGGAAAAGTTTTCCTTCAACCACACACACATACTGCCGACGGCGCACCATATTGTTCCAGTTATGCTGCAACCTGTCCTTGGCCTCTACATTTTTGGCAAACACCATCAGCCCCGAAGTGTGCTGGTCGAGCCGGTGGACGATAAAAATCTTGTTACGCGGATCCTGCGCCTTGAGGTAGTCACGCATGATGGAATAGGCCGTGCCATCCTTGATTTTATCATTGCCGATCGAAAGAATCCCGTAACCCTTGTTGACCACAAGGATATCGTCATCCTCGTAGACCAGCTGCACACGGCGGTTATAGAACGTGACAAAAGCCCGGGTCAGGTTAACCCTCACCTCGTCGCCCTCGTCAAGCCCCATATCGAACTGTCGCGTCACCTTGCCGTTGACCATCACCTGGTCATATTTCAGAAGCTCCTTCACATTGGTGCGCTTACGGTCGGGCATCTTTGCGAAAAGGAATTCGAGCAACCCCGACGGGGCATCGGCAACGAATGTCAGTATGGTATCGGGGCGGAACGGCCGACGCTCGGCCCCTGGTTTGAACGCTTGTTTCTTCATTTCTTTTTGCTGCGGGGACGTGCCGGTTTGGCATCCGACGATGCTATGATTTCGCGGCATTCCTCCAGGGTAAGGGCAGCCGGGTCGGCCACAGTTTTGGGAATCTTGTAATTGCTCTTCTTATATTTGATATAAACGCCGAAACGCCCGTTGAGAATCTGGAGGTCGGAATCCTCGGGGAATGTCTTGGCAACCTTGTTGGCCTCGGCGGCACGCTTATCCTTTATCAAGGTCTCGGCCTCCTCAAGGGTGATATGGGCAGGCGACAATTCCTTTGGAATGGACACGAATTTGCCGTCGTGCTTGACATAGGGGCCGAAACGGCCTATCGCCACGGTTACGTCGCTACCTTCGAATTCACCTATCGTGCGTGGGAACTCAAACAGCTTCAACGCCTCTTCAAGCGTGATTGTGCTCACCGACTGGCCTTTAAGCAAAGAGGCAAACTGGGGTTTCTCCTCACCCTCGCCATCGCCCAGCTGAATCATCGGGCCGAAACGGCCTATTTTCACCGACACAGGTTTGCCGCTAGCAGGGTCGTTGCCCAATATCCGTTCACCCACCTTATGCTCCAGACGCATGTTAAGTGCCTTGTCGACAGTTGGATGGAAATCGGTATAGAACGATTTTATCTCGTTGCTCCATGGAAGTTTCCCTTCGGCAATACTGTCGAATTTCTCTTCGATCTGAGCGGTGAAATTATAATCGAGGATGTCGGGGAAATAATCGGTAAGGAAAGCATTAACTACCTCGCCTATATCGGTAGGCACGAGTTTGCCGCGTTCGGAACCTACAACCTCGCTTCTGACCTCCGATGCGACCTTGCCACCTGCAAGGGTCAGCACCGTGTAATCGCGAGGCATCCCCTCTTTTTCCCCCTTCTCCACATATTCACGTTGCTGGATGGTGGATATGGTGGGTGCATAGGTCGACGGGCGCCCTATCCCCAGTTCCTCCATCTTCTTTACAAGGGAGGCTTCGGTGTAGCGCGGCGGTTGCTGTGTGTAACGCTGCGTGGCTTTCATATCGGCAAGCGTCAGCACATCACCCTTGCCCATTGCCGGAAGCAGACCTTGCAACGCTTCGTCGGCGGCAGCATCGTCATCCTTATCCTCCATATAGATTTTCAGGAAGCCATCGAATTTGATTACCTCGCCTGTTGCGGCAAAATGCCCCGGCAATGCGCCCTGCATCCCCTTGGGTTCTATATCGACGGTGGTCTTTTCAATCTCGGCATCAGCCATCTGCGATGCCACGGTACGCTTCCATATAAGCGCATACAGGCGTTTTTCCTGCGACGTACCGTCGATAGTGTGGTGGTTTATGTATGTGGGGCGTATGGCTTCGTGAGCCTCCTGCGCACCTTTTGACGATGTGTGGTAATGTCTAACCTTAAGGTATTTATCGCCCAACGTGGCGGCAATTTCCTTTTCAAGGGCGGAAATGGCAAGCGCCGACAGGTTAAGCGAGTCGGTACGCATGTATGTGATATGCCCGGCCTCATAAAGGCGCTGTGCCACCATCATTGTCTGCGACACGGTGAAACCGAGCTTGCGCGCGGCTTCCTGCTGCAGTGTGGAGGTTGTGAACGGCGGTGCAGGCGATTTCTTGACGGGACGCACTGTCACATCCGTCACTTCGAAGTCTTTACCCGCACATGCCTCCAGGAGTTTCCGTGCCTCGGCCTCGGAAGGGAGACGGCGCGACAGCTCTGCACGGACACCGTTACCCCCTTTGTCGGAAAAATCGGCGTTCACACGATAGAACTGCTCGGGCTTGAAATTCTTGATTTCATTTTCCCGCTCCATTATAAGCCTAACTGCTACGGACTGCACACGCCCGGCCGATAGTGCAGGTTTGATTTTTTTCCACAGGACCGGCGACAGTTCGAAACCCACTATACGGTCAAGCACACGGCGCGCCTGCTGTGCGTCGACAAGGTTGATGTCGATGTTGCGCGGGTTCTCTATCGCATGCAGTATGGCGTCCTTGGTGATTTCGTGAAACACGATGCGGCGCGTGTTTTCAGGCTTAAGTTTCAGCACCTCGTAAAGGTGCCAGGCAATAGCCTCCCCCTCGCGGTCCTCATCGGAAGCGAGCCACACCATCTGTGCCTCCTTTGCCATCTTCTTAAGCTCGGAAACAAGAGCCTTCTTGTCGTCGGGAATCTCGTATTCGGGAGTAAAACCATTCTCCACATCGATGCCGAAATTCTTTTTCCTGAGGTCGCGTATGTGGCCGTAACTCGACATTACGGTGAAATCGGGACCAAGGAATTTTCCGATGGTTTTAGCTTTGGCAGGAGACTCTACTATGACAAGGTTTTTCACCATGGGTGGGAGTATTTAGGGGGTATCGACATTCAAAATTTTGGCAAAATTACTAAAAACACAGGTAAAAACACCTTATTTAATGTAATTTATCAATCTTACCAACAAAAACACCAATCAACGGGTTCAATTTATGCCACACGTTTCAGCGCAATGCAAGGTAGAACTGCCATATGGCCAAAGCCGTGCTCACCGACACATTCAGCGAATGCTTGGTGCCTTCCTGCGGGATTTCGAGGCACACGTCGGCGGCATCGACAACATCCTGCCCCACCCCGTTGACCTCATGCCCGGCAACCACCGCATAGCGGGCATCCCGTTCCGGGACGAACCTGTCGAGCGGCACACTCCCGTTGACCTGCTCAAGGGCGCACACCGTGTAGCCATGTTCTTTCAACCATCCCACAGCCTCCATCGTACCGGCAAAATAACGCCACGCAACGGAATCCTCCGCACCTAGCGCGGTTTTATGTATCTCGGGCGAAGGCGGGGTCGCGGTTATCCCGCACAACAGGATTTCCTCTACACGGAAAGCATCCGATGTCCTGAACACCGACCCGATATTGTTAAGGCTCCTGATATTGTCGAGCACCACAACCAGCGGCAGCTTCCCCTTGCGGCGATACTCCTCTACAGAATCGCGCCCCATCTCCCATATTGTTTTTTTAAGCATGATGAATTCAGAAAAATGTTAACCGAAGCCATCCCGGCCCCGTTATGGAAAACCTTGTTTCAGCTATCAAAGGTAAACGATTCCATTCAAACCTGCAAACCTGCACAACAGGCGCTATAAATGCGATAAGCATCATTCGTTGCATTTTTTGGATTATTCAGTGTCAAATGCTGACAGGCTATTCCTCTAACTTTGTAGTATCCGAAAAGGTTAAAGTCCCGGCCGGGGAAACACGCCGTGCAACCCTGTCGGTCCCTGCCACGGAGCTGGCGCTCTACACCACCGCCCACGGCTGGGAAATCGAACCCGGCGATTTCGAAATACAGGTAGGGCGCTCATCCGATAACATCCTGTTCAGAAAGAAAGTTACCTACAGGCAAACAGATGCCGACAGGTTCAAACTATAGCAGCACACGGCAACAGAAAACACAAGATACAAAAAAACAGGCTCTATGTCGGAATCCGACATAGAGCCTGTAAAATTTTCAAACAGGTTTGAAATCGTATGCAATCCTGTATTATTCGGCTACTGCAGGAGCTTCCTGCTCTGCCACCGTCTCAGCAACGACAGTTTCTGTTGCTTCTTCAACGGGGGCTTCGGCAGCAGGTGCCTGTACGGGGGTTGCATATTCGGTGCCTGTCACAGTCTGTACTTCGTTTACGGGCTTCACGCGCGAACCGCTCTGCACCAGGTTACGGGGCATAACGAAAACCGATATGATAGCCAGAAGTGCGATAATAGCTGCAAGGCTCCATGTTGCCTTTTCGATAAAGTCGTTGGTACGGCGAACGCCCATAATCTGGTTTGAACCGGCAAACGAGGAAGCCAGACCCCCGCCTTTCGATTTCTGGACCAGTACCACGACAATCAGAAGGAGAGAAACTAAAACTGTGAGAATGATAATCAGTGTGTACATTGGTAGTTATATTCTGTTGCTTTTTTGTTTATTCAGGGTGATTATTTTCGCTATCCCGCTTATTCCGACAGCTCTCGGCGAGCATCAGTTTACGCAGAAACCGCAATTGGTCTGCAAAGTAAGCATTTTTTTCGGGAAATGACAAACTTAAACGGTTAAGAATTTCATAAGCACGCTCATAGCGTCGCGTTTTTATGTAGATTTTTGCAAGGCTCTCACTGAGAAGCGAATTGTCGGGTGCAGGAGGTGTGACGGCTGGAGCCTGCGCTCTTGACTGCTTCTTGGGCTGCACCACCTTTTCCGGCTCTTCGGCGGGTGACTGTACAGCAGGTGATTCATCCTTGCGGATTGACTCCTTCCCGCGTACTGAAAGGATAAAACGGTTGATACGGTCGGTCTGTGAATCGCCCGACGGCGCCGGGTCAGGAATCACCGCATCCCCCTCCTGGCGTGCCAATTGCTGCGAATAGTCGGCCACAGGATTGAAAATCATCTTCTCGAGGATTTCCGTTTCAGCCGCATCGGCCCCCCCGTAGGTTTCAAGGAACCTGTCGATAGCATTATTGGTCGACGGTGTTGCCGGAGCCTGCGGCTTCGGATAAAGCTTATCCAGGCGCTCCCCGTCAGGTTCGACAATCCGCTCAAGCGCATCAGTCGACGAAAGTGACAGCGCCAAAGGTGCCGCCGAGGCTTCCCTTTCCGCCGCCGTCATATCGGCTGATTTCTCACGCAGGGCGATGCACTGGGGCAAGGTGAAAAAGGGATATCTGGCCTTCATCTCCTCCACCCATGCCGCATCAACCCCGCATTCCGGGTCGGCGAGCAGCGATTTCAATTTTTCAGCATCATCATCATTCATAAGCGTTGTTCATGGCGGTTGAGGCAATCAGTTTGGTTTCAGATGCAGCATTCCATACATGCCGGGCACACTACCAGTTACCGAGCGTGGCATTGAAAATAAGTTCCACAAGTTCCTTGGATATTTCCTGACACAGCTGTTCCTGCACATCATTGAGCATCTGCGAGGCATCGAAATCACGATAGGCCGAGAATGTCTGGCTCACATCGTTGGCATCGTTTTTAGTATCGGTATATTTCACCCTGACAGTGATTGTAAGACGCGTTTTCGACGCATATGCATCCTCCGTGACAGCCTGCGGGGTAAGGTTATAACCCGTTATCTCCCCTTCGAGTTCGAGGTCGGAAGCCGAGTCGACCGTTGTCAGGCGGGTGTTACGTGTGATGTAGTCGAGCAACTCGTTTTCAAACATCTGCTGCAACGGGGCATAGACCAGTGCAGCCCGGATTGGGAACTCACCCACGTTTATGGTTTTGTAAACCGTATAGTCGATAGCCGCCCCGTTGAGTTTATAGCTGATGCGGCATCCCTGGGGTACCAGCAGGAACAGCATCACAGCCAACGGCATCAATAATTTTCTAAAAGCCATATCCTAAAAAAAATCAGGTAATCAAAATTTTATATTGGCACGAGGATTTACGGGTGATTCAGGTTCGATGAATGGAATCCGGTTAAAACCGACCGGGCTGTCCAAACGGTTATTCAAGCCCGTATTCCTTTATTTTGCGATAGAGGGTACGTTCCGAAATATTAAGCTCGGCAGCGGTGGCTTTCCGGCGTCCGCCATTACGCTCAAGCGACAGGCGGATGGTTTCACGTTCGGTCTCCTCAAGCGTGCGCCCCCCTTCCACAGCAACAGCGATATGAGTGACATCGATCGGCTCCGACACATCCACGGTATCATCATGACCACCGGCCGGCGATGACGATATTGAAGCAGCGTCAAACTGCGCTGACGCAACCGGGCTGTGATATTTGACCAAGGCATGTTCGTTTTCATGCATCATCACCGCCTGGCGTGGCAGTTCGTCAACGGCTTTTTTGCCCCGTATTTCCGCCCTCAGTTGCGAAATTTCGTTCTGCAACCTGAAAATTAGGCTGAACAGCATTTCGCGCTCCCTCTCATAGGTGTGCATGTCAGGCATATCGGCAGGCACGGCAGGCGTGTAGCCTACCGAGACCTGGGGCAGGTAGCGCTCCAGCACCGTGTTGTCAACAATCCCGCCCCCTTCGAACAGTGCAATCTGCTCCACAACGTTCTTTAGCTGGCGCACGTTGCCCGGCCATCGGAAACGCAGCATGGCATCACGGGCACCATCGTCGAAAGTTATGCCCGGCACACGGTATTTCTCGGCGAAATCGGCGGCAAACTTACGTGCGAGCAACGCGATGTCACTGTCGCGGTCGCGCAACGGCGGCACATGGATCTGCACCGTCGACAGGCGGTAGAACAAATCCTCACGGAACTTCCCCTCCTTGACCGCACGCTCCATGTCGACGTTTGTAGCCGCCACCACGCGTATGTTGGTTTTCTGGACAGTGGATGACCCGACCTTCAGGAATTCGCCGCTCTCAAGCACACGGAGCAGGCGCGCCTGTGTGGTCAAAGGCAGTTCGGCAACCTCGTCAAGGAAAATCGTACCGCCGTCGGCCTCTTCAAAATATCCTTTACGTGATGCCACGGCACCTGTAAAAGCTCCTTTTTCATGACCGAACAACTCGGAATCTATCGTCCCTTCGGGAATAGCTCCGCAGTTGACCGCTATATATTTCGAATGCTTGCGCGGTGAGAAGGCATGTATAATCTGCGGAAAAAACTCCTTGCCGCTCCCGCTCTCACCTGTAACAAGCACTGACAGGTCAATCGGGGCGACACGCAGCGCACGCGTCACCGCCTCGGTAAGCGCGGGGGCGTTCCCCACGATGCCGAACCGCGATTTTGCCTGTTGAATCTGCTGAGTGCTTACGCTCATGTTTTTGTTACCTTAGATAGTGGAAGTTGGCTGTGACCTCGGTGTCTGATTGTCCCCCTGATGTCCTCAGGACTTTCTTCTTCTCCCGATTTCGCGGAGTTCGTAGGTTTTCTGTCGCAGGAAATCACCGAATTCCTTCTCAGAACCGGCATGCTTTCGCTGTTCCTCAACCGATATCGGCTCACCAACGGTGATATGGAACGTTTTCCCTTTCTTACGGAACACCTCGGCAGGATGGCGGAAGGTACGCGCCTGCCAGCACACTACACCAAGGAAATTAAACCACCACGACTGCGAGCCATGGAAGAAGATAGGGACCACCGGCACCTTAAGCTTGTCGATAATCTGGATTATGGTGGGTTGCCACTGGCGGTCCTGCAGGCGTCCGCGCCAATTTACCTTTGCAACGGCACCTGCCGGGAAAAATCCCACAGGGTCACCTCTCCTGACCATCTTTATGACCTCGCGTATCCCGGCCATCGACACGGCCTTCTTCTTCGGATCGTCGGAAGCCATTGCATCCACAGCGATGAAATTCGGGCGCATAGCCCATATGTAGTTAAGGAACATGTTGACCATCACCTTGTAGCGCGGACGCCTGGAGGCAATCAGGTCGATTAGTATAATCCCGTCCAAAGCTCCGAAATGATGGTTGCTCACCGTGACGAACGCCCCTTCGGGAAGGTTGTCAAGCACATGTTCGTTGTCTATCTTGAGTTTTATATCCAGGTCGTCGAGCAGTCCGCGCACAAATTCAGGCCCGGGAGTGGCGGCGTTGTGTGCATGGATATCGTTGACCTTGTCGAGCGACAGGAATTTGATGAACCAGTTCACGAACTTGCGATGCCCCCTCAGTTTCGGCACCATCTCCATGATATCGTCGGCATCGAGCACGGAAAGCTTCCGTGGCTTGCCGTCGTCGGTGTACATCAGTTCCTTGTATTCATTATCGGCACAAGGCTGCACCTTGCCGCTGTTATCCGTATTTTGAATTGTCTCCATAAGCTGAAAATAAAGTGCAATTATCTTGCCCTATGCAAAATTACAAATTTAAAACGATTTTTCCGTAACTTTGCAAGAACACCATAACCAATCAATATAACCATAAAATGAAACTACTGATTACCATTGCCGCCATCCTTTCATTGGCATCATTTACATCTACGGCAAAAAACAAGACCGCAGGCAACGAACCAAGGTCGTTCGCACGATTGCTTTGGGAGGGGGAAGCACCCCATCGAAAAATAATCAAACCCGATGCTGCCGGTAACATAAGGCAACCTGTAAATATAGGCGACACTGCAAAGCTGTATGTGTTCCTGCCAGCACCTGAAAAGGCTAACGGCAAGGCCGTGGTTCTTTGCCCCGGAGGTGCCTACCTGGGATTGTGCATGGACTATGAAGGTGGCGAATGGGCACCGTTTTTCAACGACCGGGGCATAGCCCTGATAGTGTTGCAGTACCGCCTGCCCGACGGTACCTGGCAGATACCTGTGGAGGATGTGCAGGAAGCCATACGCGTTGCCAGGCGCAATGCCCGGCAATGGAATCTTGACCCGGCAAAAATCGGGGTCGGCGGCTCTTCGGCAGGCGGCCACCTTGCCTCGACCGCCTCGACCCATTTCAATAACCCGGTAAATGCCGACACGGTGAGCTGCCGACCGGATTTTTCGATTCTGTTCTATCCCGTAATCAGCTTCATGCCCCAGCTCACCCACACCGACACACGCCGGAGCCTGCTAGGCCCGAATTTCACTACACATGATGAAATCCTGTTCAGCAACGAGTTGCAGGTAACTCCTGAAACCCCGCGCACATGGATAGGGTTCAGCCATGACGACGACCTGGTGCCGACACCCAACGGGCTGCGCTATTACGAAGCCCTGCGGAATGCAGGTGTGCCCGCATCGCTCCACATCTATCCAACCGGCGGCCACGGATGGGGCTTCAAATCCGACTTCCGTTACCACGTCGAAATGCTCGCCGACCTCGCCTCCTGGCTGGAATCATTCTGACGGTGGGTAGATAAGTCTTGAATATTACATATCCCATAAATACAGAAGCCGTGATTGGCTTCACAACGCAATATAGGGCCGGTCAATAGACCAGCCCTATATTGTCAATCCAAAGGGTCAGACCCAACGTTCCTATGTAGGCAGTGCCGCTACCGGCCGATGCCATCACCATAAGATGGGTAGGAACGGCATCGGGGGAATCCCAACCCACTTCCTTCACAGGAACCATCTTACCCTTGCTGTTACGTGCATAGTAACTCTTGTCTTCAGGGATAAGCCCCATAAAGGACTTGTAGCCCGGATGCCTGGTTATATCGCCATACCACACCGGGAGTTTATGGCCGTTGACCCATCCTCCAGTCGAAGAGCCGAAATGTTCCCTGCCGGTGCCTACGCGTTTGGCATACAGATTGCCATCCTCATCTTCCCACCGGCGTTGCAGTATTATATAGACTTCGGCATTGTCGTGACCCGGATAGGTTTTCTTTTTACCGAAACCCGACGAATATATACGGTCGGATTTTTCCGGCATCTGCACCTTGTAATCGAACCGCAGAGCCGTTGGGCGCTTTCTAAACGGAATCCCCATCTCCATTTTTGAATACGGCTCGCTCGTTGACCTGACAGGCTCGAAAAACCTTCCCAGGAAAATCGAACCGGCCACAACCACATCGACATTTATAAGGCCTATGGCCTTGCAATTCTCCATAAGCGTTGTCAGTTTGCAGCAACGGTTACCCGGGGCACGGTTATCGGGGAAAACGGCATTGCTACCTTTGGTTATACCGACAACCTTGGCCATGATATTCGACGTAGCCCATGGCGAACCACCCATGTTGCTGTATGCCTTATCCCCGTCGATAACGGCCTCAGGGGCTATTTCATAAAGCTGCTTGGTATGGCCGCCTATCAGGTGCGATTCAGGGATGTTACGTGTTACCCAGTTTTCGAAATCACCGTATTTGAGCATCTCGAACGTTTCACAACGCATCACATTGATAGTCGCCAAAAACGTTGCGACACACGCCATTAGCCTAAACTTATCCATAAAAAATACAATTTTAACCGCCATTGCGGCGGAAATGAATGTTGTACATTAAAAAAGCCTCATCCCCCCTTAAAAGTTCGCAAAAATAGGAAATTATATCAATAATACAGTCATCTATCTATTAATAAATTTCCTGCCTATGCCAAACCATGAAAGCATCCCCAAGACAACCGTACACGCTACGGCTATCACAAAAACAAGCCAGACAGGCAATCCTTTCCCTCCAAATAATGTAGTCAACACCAATATCACCGGGAAGTGATACAGGTAAATATCATAGGAAATATTATTCTTGTTAAAGATACCCGCTAACCTGAACGTAGAGAAATACATGACCAGGCCGACTGCGACCGCCGGGGAAATGCATGTCCTGTATAACGTATATGGCACGTAGTCGGAAACCAGGATTATCAGAACGCATGCAACCATAACCCAGTGACGGCAGTTATCGAACCTGTCGTAAACGAAATAAACAAAAACCCCACCGTAGAAATAGAGCAACTGACCGAATAATTGCTTCGAAAGAATATTATATATCGTTTTTTCAGTCGTATAATACAATTCGGTAAAATACCATTTCCACACCGCCGACACAACATACACCATAATGCAAAACAACAACGGCCCGAACCATCTGGCCCTCCGATGTATATATGTCAACAAGGCAACGGCTACAGGTACGGAAAGATATAACAGGATTTCCACTTTCATAGTCCACAACGAACCATTAACAGCCTTGACAGGCAAATCCTGGAACACCCCCGGCAGTTCGGGACAAAGAAAATTCATAAATGTCAGATTGCTCGCCAGATACTTCAACCACTGCGCATTAAAAAAATATTCAGAAGCCGGCAGCGTGCTGACAAACACCAATGCGAACGCACACAGCAACACAATGAACATGTAGGGTGGGAAGATTCTCCGTACCCTCCGTAACATATAGTCTTTCAGATTCCTGTGTTTCAGATAACTCGGATATACAAGGAAGCCGCTTAATGCAAAGAATCCCCCTACGGCATTATAACTGTCGGTAGGAAACCATATGCCTGCATCATAAACGGCATTAAAATGAGCAACAAACACCGCGAATGCCAGATAATATCTGACCAATCCCATGCTGTTGTCATGATTGAAGGCTTTTGGTAATTCAGGCATATCCGGGGTTAGTTATCCTATTATATACTTATTATATACTTATATCCCAAAAAAGGCGTCGATGCGTGAATCATCAGTCGACACTCATAGCCACGCTTCCAGCGGGTTTTGATGATTGTCTTTGCCTGGACGATTGACCTAACAGGAAAGCCACAGCACTGACCCACCTCCTGTGGGAATGCGAAATAAGATACCTGTGCACCAACCATGGCCCATAAATGCTGGTAACCAACGAAATTATCGAGAAACACCACCATGGTAATTCTACGATTACTTATTCCTTAAAAATCAAGGCTACAGCCTGTGCGGCTATCCCCTCTCCACGGCCTGTAAAACCGAGCCGTTCCGTAGTGGTGGCCTTTACCGATACGCAGTCCTCGTCCAATCCGAGATCGGCGGCTACATTCCTTATCATTTCAGGAATATACGGCAGCATTTTAGGAGCCTGCGCTATGATGGTCACATCGACATTGCCTATCGTATAGCCTTTTTCCCCTATTATCCTTTTGCACTCACGCAGAAGCACACGCGAATCAGCACCTTTGTAACGCGGGTCGGTATCCGGGAAATGAAACCCGATATCGCGCATAGCCGCAGCCCCGAGCACAGCATCGCTCAACGCATGCAACGCCACATCGGCATCGCTATGACCCAGCAACCCCGAATGATAAGGTATTTTCACACCGCATATCCATAAATCACGACCTTCCACCAACTTATGGACATCGTAACCGGAACCTATCCTGAACTGTTGCATAATAACCGGCTATTTTAGTGACGGCCGCCGAAAAGGTCGCGCAGACCGTCCATATCAAACGTAAGGGTGAAACGCAAAGTCTGGTCCAAAGGCGAAGTCTGGGCTGTGGCAAGCATATAGGATGCATCAAGGCGCACAACGTTAAGCGAGAATCCCGCACCAAACCCGAAATACTGGCGGTTGCCCTTATACTGGCTCTCGTGATAATATCCGGCACGGACGAAGAACTGCTGGTTGTAGCTGTATTCTGCACCGAGAGAGTAATTTATTTCACGAAGTTCCTCCTTCATGCCGCCCGGGGCATCGGTAAACGATTTGAATATGCCGGAAATAGGCGACATATCCTGCCAGTCCTGCAATGCACGCTGATAGGCAGCCTGGTCTTCCTGGCCATCCTCATCAAGGTAATCTTTCTGACGCGGACGTGTAGGCACAAGCAGTTTGTTCAAATCCAGGCTGATAGCCAATGTGTGGTAATCGGCCAACGGGAACATGAACGATGTTCCTAGACGCAGGTTGGTAGGCAGGAAGGCCGGATTATTACCGTTATCATATGAAACTTTCGTACCGATATTCGAAATATCCCAACCCCACGACCACTGGCATTCGTTCTGACCGATAATGGGATAGGTTGTGTAATAACCCGAAATATCGGCAGAGAATGCTGAAGCACCGGTCGAATTATCGCCTACATCCGATGTGTTGTAGCCCAAATCGGAATAAATGTACCGGAACACGATACCCATCGAGAATTTCTCCGACAGTTTGCGCGAATAACCCACATCGAATGCCATTTCATAAGGGTTAAGGCTTGTTGTAGCCCCTGCAAGGTCATTTGATGTGACCTCGCCGAGGGAGAAATAACGCAGGGACGCACTGACCGCCTGGTTGTCGTTGCTCCCTATTTTCCAATAACCGGCAAGGTTGGCAAGGAATATGTCGTTGACAAGTTTACGCAACCAAGGTGTATAACTAAGCGATACCGCCGCCTGCGAATAGGCGAAAGCATATTTCGAAGGATTCCAGTATTGGGAATTGACATCGGGATCGGTGGCTGCACCAAGGTCGCCGAGAGCCGCACCGCGTGCGTCAGGCGCTATATTCAGCGAAGTCACACCCGTTTCAACCGGGTTGAACTCCTGCTTCAAATCCTCAGCTCCGGCCGTTGCATACACACAACATCCAAGCCCAAAAAGAATTATATTTAAACCAAATCCGCTTTTCTTCATTTTCTGTCATTAGTTATATAGTTATATAACTCCATTATACTCAAATTATTGTATCTGACAACGGGCATGCGGCGATAATCACCCATACAGGGTTGTCGATAACGGAATCCGGATTCGGTTACCGGCCTGGCGACTCAATATCAGCGGTTAATCAACCTGCCGAACACAGTGATAACCGATTCCCTGTCCATCCGGCGGACCTTAATGAGTTTGTCGACAAACTCATCCATTATGGCTCCGACCTGCCGATGCGAGAAAACTCGGTGGAAAAAACTATAGGTCTTATAGAAAACATCCCTTACCTCATCCTCTTCAAGCGAGCATGCCTCCCTCCCCTCATCTTTAAGATTCGAAAGCAAAAGATCGCTCAATTCACGTGAAATCTCCGACTGTTCCCTGACCAGCGCACGGGCAAGAAGGTTTGAAATCAACATGCCTGCAACAGTTTCAAACTGGGTGCTCTTCTTGCGCCACACGGCTTTGGCCGAAAGGTTCGGGTTATCAACATAGTAAAAATCAGGAGAAAAAACCATTCCACAGTCGGCGGGGGCATCCAGATTGACTGAATCAATGAAACCCTCGTTATCCATCAGGAGCATGCACACCGTCATGCCCCCAAGGCCATAAGCCCGGTCTTTTTCGTCTTTATATTTCAGAGTAACCAACTTCTATCAGATTTTTAAATTCGTTGACAAAGTTAAGTAAGTCGTAAAAAATATTTTATATTCACGAGAGAGAATTTTTGGGGTGATATGCCGTTTCAATTTACTACCATAATCTTTGTAACGCAGGCCGATGCACCGCCATCGCCGTTTTGCGACGCGAAAACGTAATAGACACCGGTTTTGACACGCTCGCCTGCGGAATTACACCCGTCCCATGTAAACATGCCTCCGTCGCTCCGACCCTGGTGGAAAACATTGCCTGCGGAATCAGCTATCTTGACAAGGGAATTTTCCATAAGGCCGGTAACGGTAATCCACCCTGTGTAGTCGGGACGCACCGGGTTGGGATAGGCATAGACATCATCATAGTCAGTTCTTCCAGGTGAAGAAGTAGAACTGTATTCCACCAAACCTACACCGGTACCGAAATACACCTTGTTTGAATTCGGGTCGCAGGCAACAGCATAGACAGTATTAGGCAATATGGAGTTATCGGATGTGTGATGCTCGATGATTTGGTCACCGTTCTCACTTACAAGATATACCCCCGACCCGATAGTGGAAATCCATTTCCTGTTTGAGCTGTCGCATGAAATCGACGATACTGTCTGGTTGGCCAAAAGATAATCGGCAAGATTCGTGCCGTCGTTACGCGGCACCTTTATATGGTTAACAGCCACACTCCGTGATTTGGCCTCGGTTATATCAGGAATCTCGAAAACCCCGTCGTCGGTTCCGACCCATATCCGTCCGCGGGCATCCTCACACAGCGCAAGGATATGGCTGAAATCCATATTTTTTCCATCCTGATCCACATAATTTGTTATCACGGTCTGCACGTCATCGCCAATCTCTGGAGTACCCATTGTGTCGAACACTACGAGTTTATTCGAATAACGGCCCATGGCGAAAATAATGCAATCCGACTGGCGGCACACAAGTCCCAAGGCATCACGGTTATCCTGGGTCTGGTCGGCAATGGCATATCCTTTCCAATCCGATATGCTTTGCGAATCGGAAAGACGTTTGGAAGCAGGCAATACAAAAATCCTGTTTACAGTCTCCTCGCTTTTATCGGCCGACTTATATACCCACAGGTTGCCGTTGCGGTCAATCAAAGGCTGCAAAGCCACACACGCATAACCATTGGCTATAGAAGTTATAGGGGAATTGTCGTTATAATATTTATGGGTCTGTCTGCCATCCTTTATCCTGTAAAGACCTTCGAAAAATGTCCCGATATAATAAGCGTTTTCCTCGACAGGATCTTCACACATACTGAAATTCCAGTTTACAAAATGGGGTGCCGACGGGGTGTAGCTGCCTGAATTGCTGTTCTGTATTTCCACATCCACACCTGATATATCTGTAAACATCCCGTTTTGCAGAATATTTACCCTCGACTGTTTGGGCGAGGGGGGATCAACCCCGAACGAAAGATGCTCCGACCTGTTGCTGATATATATATTTCCTGAGGAACCTATCTGCATGGCATGTACCTGGGAAACTGTCAGATCAGAACCCTTGATATTGTCATGAACCAGCGAGCCGTTTGCAGGATCGGAATAATCCATCATCCTGACACCTGCGGCATCACACAACCATATGCGCGACATGTTACCGGCATATGAAAGCCCGACGGTTGCAGCATCGGCACGCGGAAGGCTTATGACCTCGCGTTCCTCATCAGCCCCGTAGATAAACAGGGCTTCGTTATTGGAAACATATGCGGCACCAGGCATAGTCCTGACGTTATTTCCAAACCCTATTGCAGCAGCTTTCGAAGTTGCAGCATCAGCCCCAGCCTGGATGACCTTGCCGTTATCCAGGTCTACCCGTAACGTGTAGAGTTTGTTTGTGACCTGACCGTTGATATTTTCCTTGTTGAGGGCAAGCACACCATTGCTGCCGAAACCCTCCATATCAAGCCATCTAACCGTCCTGTCATAGTCGCCTACAAGGGGGATTTTATCCAACGATATTATTTTTTCCGACTGTGGGGCAAACCTCATCTGCATTTCATAGTGAATCCCCACAATGTCGCCCATGGCCACTACATGGTCAACACTCTTAGGTGTCAGGGCCGATTCCCTTACCTCGTTCTTTTTGTCATGATAAGTTACCAGGCCGAAATCGGTTGCAACATAGTAGTTTTCCTTACCGAACGCTATGTCATTGATTTTATGTGAACCCGAAACCGACGAATCACGTATATCGGGCATATTGACAACCGTGCCGTCGTCATAAATACGATCCATGTTGCCCGACGCATATGCCACAATCACGCTTTTATGCGCCTTGTCAGGATAAAAACCGGTAATATCGGAATCATTAAGCAGGTTTGAGATATTCAGACTGCTCACCTCGATTGATTCCTTGTCAATCCTGAAAAGGTTATTACCTGATTGATAATACACATAATCGAGGGTTTCACCTATGTCGTCGACACCGGTGAAAGAGGAATGCATAGTCCACCCCCCCACTGCCACCTGTGCCTGCAATACCTGCGGCAACATCAGGAGAATCGTTATAATGATTTTCTTTATCATCCTATCACTTATTATAAGTCTCATATATCTATTATAAGTCTCATATATCGGTAAATGCCGCCGTCATTGCGTCGAGCGCCCTGCGCCGGTGACTGAGCGAGTTTTTCTGTTCCGCACCCATCTGGGCAAAGGTCAATTCGCAGCCTTCGGGACGGAACACAGGGTCGTAGCCGAAACCGTCAGTACCCGAAGGTGTTTCGGTGATGCATCCTTCCACTTTACCTGCAAAGCATTTTTCCTCATCGCCGATAAGCAACGCTATCACTGTGCGGAACCGTGCCGTGCGGTCGTTCCTACCGTCCAGATTCTTCAACAAAAGCTTCATATTGGCTTTGGAATCATGGTCGGCGCTTTCACCATATGAAGCTGCATAGCGTGCGGATTTAACACCCGGTTCCCCGCCAAGTGCATTCACCTCCAACCCCGTGTCGTCGGCAAAACAGTCAAACCCGTATTTCTCTTTGACCCAACGGGCTTTTATCAATGCATTGCCTTCAAGTGTAGGCGCGGTTTCAGGTATGTCATCATGACAGCCTATATCCGACAATGACAAAATCTCACAACGGCTTCCCAAAATATCCCTGACTTCCTTAAGTTTATGGGCATTGTTGGTGGCAAACACTATTTTTTCAGGCAGTTTCATAACATTTTAAATCTAAGTAAGTCATAAACATTCCTATATGTATTATTAATTTTACGACTTACTTACTTAAAAACGTGGTTTATTGCATTTTATTATAAATATAAGGTGCAGGGGGACTTCCCCTGCACCTTATTCAAATCACTTTGTGATGCGGTTGTCAGCCTACTACTATGTTGACTATCTTACCTGGCACCACTATAATCTTCCTTATGGTTTTACCTTCAACCCATTTTGCCGCACCTTCATGGGCAAGAGCTGTTTTCTCCACTTCTGCCGAAGGCATGTCGGCAGGCACGCTTATGTTGAAACGGGCCTTCCCGTTGAAACTTACAGCGTAGTTCACATTCGATTCTTTCAGATATTCCTCGTTCCATTCGGGCCAAACGGCGTCGCAGATGGTGCCTTCGTTGCCGATGGCATGCCAAAGCTCCTCGCTGACATGGGGGGCAAACGGGGCAAGGAGCACCAGCAGGTCGGCCAACACCTCGCGGCTGTGGCATTTCATTGCACCCAGTTCGTTGACACATATCATGAACGCGCTCACAGATGTGTTATACGAGAAATTCTCTATATCGCCGGTTACTTTCTTTATAAGCTTATGAATCGACTTCAACGCTTCAGCCGAAGGTTTGTCATCATTGACCAAAAGAGTGTCACCCTTATAGAAAAGATTCCAAAGTTTCTTGATAAAACGGTTCACACCGTCGATACCGTTGGTATCCCATGGTTTGCTCTGTTCTACCGGCCCCAGGAACATTTCATACAGACGCAGCGTATCGGCACCGTAACGTTCAACGATGTCGTCGGGGTTCACCACGTTGAACATGGATTTCGACATCTTCTCAACAGCCCATCCGCAAACATATTTCCCGTCCTCGAGGATGAATTCCGCATCAGCATATTCCGGACGCCATTTACGGAAAGCATCGATGTCGAGCTGGTCGTTGTTGACAATGTTCACATCCACATGGATCGGGGTGACATCATAATCCTTCTTCAGGTTGAGGGAAACAAACGTATTGGTATCCTTTATGCGGTAAACGAAATTGCTCCGCCCCTGAATCATCCCCTGGTTTATAAGCTTTTTGAAAGGCTCGTTTTCACAGACTTTTCCAAGGTCATAGAGGAACTTGTTCCAAAAACGTGAATAAATGAGGTGGCCGGTGGCATGTTCCGTACCTCCGACATAAAGGTCGACATTCCTCCAGTAGCCGTTAGCCTCGGGGCTTACCAGCTCTTTGTCATTATGCGGATCCATATAACGGAGGTAGTAGGCCGAAGAACCGGCAAAACCTGGCATTGTGTTCAATTCAAGAGGGCAGCCCTCCTCGGTGTGCCAGTTCTTGGCACGCCCCAACGGGGGTTCGCCGGTTTCGGTAGGCAGGTATTTGTCGATTTCCGGCAAATGCAACGGAAGCTTGTCCTCGCCGAGCATTACGGGTACACCGTCCTTGTAATATACCGGGAACGGTTCCCCCCAGTAGCGCTGGCGGCTGAAAATGGCATCACGCAGGCGGTAGTTTACCTTTACTTTGCCTATACCTTTACCCTCGATGAATTTCTTTGTAGCAGCGATTGCATCCTTCACCTCCATCCCGTCAAGGCATAATTCAGGCCCGCAGGAATTAATCATACGCCCTTCCTTGGCATCGAAACTCTCCTCACTTACGTCAGCGCCCTCGATAAGCGGTATGACAGGAAGGTCGAAATGACGTGCGAAAGCGTAGTCACGGCTGTCGTGGGCGGGAACTGCCATGATGGCACCCGTGCCATAACCTGCCAGCACATAATCACTCACATAAACAGGGATTTCTTTTCCTGAAAGCGGGTTGATTGCATAAGCGCCGGTGAAAACACCGCTGACTTTTTTGTCAATCATGCGCTCACGTTCGGTTTTATGCTTTATCTCGTCACGATAGGCTTTAACGGCATCTTTCTGTGCGGGGGTTGTTATCAGGTCGACATATTTGCTTTCAGGTGCAAGAACCATGAAGGTCACACCGAACACGGTGTCGGCACGCGTTGTGAAAATAGTCATCTCCACATCGCTATCCTTCACTTTGAACTGCATTTCGGCACCTTCCGAACGCCCGATCCAGTTGCGCTGAGTTTCCTTTATGGAATCAGACCAGGCAACATTGTCAAGGTCGTTGAGCAGGCGCGGGGCATAGGCGCTGACACGGAGGCACCACTGGTACATCAGTTTCTGCTCCACGGGATAACCGCCTCGCACCGACACACCCTCGCTTACCTCGTCGTTGGCAAGCACTGTGCCGAGTTTCGGACACCAGTTCACCATCGTGTTGCCGAGATAGGCGATGCGGTAGTTCATCAACACATCGCTTTTCTGCTTTGCATCCATGGCGTTCCATTCCCCGGCTGTAAACCGCAATGCTTTTGATTCGGCAGCATGAATCCCTTCCGAGCCATGTTCTGCAAAATGAGCCTCCAGACCGGCCACAGGCATGGCTTTGTCAAGAGCGGTGTCGTAATAATGGTTGAACATCTCGATGAATGCCCACTGCGTCCATTTGTAATAACCGGGGTCGCATGTGCGGATTTCACGGTTCCAGTCATAACAGAACCCTATGCGGTCGAGCTGGCTGCGATAGCGTGCTATGTTTTCACGTGTGGTAACCTCGGGATGCTGCCCTGTCTGGATGGCATATTGCTCGGCAGGAAGCCCGTAGGCATCATAACCCATAGGATGAAGCACATTGAAGCCGCGCAGCCTCTTATAGCGTGCATAGATGTCGGAAGCTATGTATCCCAGCGGATGGCCTACATGCAGCCCGGCTCCCGAAGGATAAGGGAACATGTCAAGCACATAGAACTTGGGCTTATCGTTGTCAATTTCGGTTTTATACGTATTGTTTTCCTTCCAGTACTGCTGCCAGCGCTGTTCTATATCCTTATGTCTGTAATCCATTATAGAGTTATAAGTCGTAAGTCGTAAGTTGTAAGTCGTAAGTTGTAGGGGCATCTGCCTCGAATCGGCACACCGCGTTTTTGTAAACTTTAATCAGATGCCCAGGCGTTCCGATATTTCGAGCATCCTTTCGATGGGTCGGCGGGCGGCATCGGCTGTTTCCGGATCCACCTCTATTTCGGGTTGCCCGTATTTCAAGGTGTTGTAAAGCTTTTCAAGGGTGTTAAGCTTCATGAAATTACAATCGTTGCATGCACAGGTGCTGTCGGAAGGCGGTGCAGGGATGAACACTTTTCCGGGGCATCTCTTCCGCATTTCATGCAGGATGCCGCTTTCCGTGGCAACGATGAATTCCCCGGCGTCGCTTTCAACGGCATATTTAAGCAATGCGGCTGTCGACCCCACCTTGTCGGCCAGCAACAGCATCGGCTTCTTACACTCAGGATGCGCAAGCACCTTTGCCGACGGATGCGATTTCTTAAGTTCCAAAAGCCGCTCAACCGAGAACTGCTCATGAACATGGCAGGCGCCGTCCCACACAAGCATATCCCGCCCTGTTATTGACTTGATATAATTTCCCAGATTGCGGTCAGGTCCGAAAATTATTTTTTCATCCTTTGGAAGTGATTCCACAATCTGCCGTGCGTTCGAAGAGGTGACCACGACATCGGTCAGGGCTTTCACCCCTGCGGAGGTGTTGACATAGCTGACCACGGTGTGCCCCGGATGTTGTTCTATGAATTTACGGAATTCCCCGGCATCGCACGAGTCAGCCAGCGAGCAACCGGCATTCATGTCGGGAACAAGCACCTTCTTATCCGGGCATAGGATTTTTGCGGTCTCACCCATGAAGTGGACCCCGCAAAGCACAATCACCCGGTTCGGGAGTTTTTCCGCAATCCTGGCCAATGCAAGAGAGTCGCCTATGAAATCGGCCAAATCCTGGATTTCCCCCTTCTGGTAATAGTGGGCGAGAATCACGGCATCCTTTTCCTTCTTGAGTTTTTTTATCTCCCCGGCAAGGTCGGTTCCGGCAGGAACAGGTTCGTTGACGAACCCTTTTTCAACATTCATTATTTAATTGTTTAAATGTTTGAAAATTTTCTCTTTAAAAAACAGCTCTTCCTCAATAATAATAATGGATGTTGAAACCGATGATAACTTTCATGGCTTTTATTTGCTTTTTAGGGTTATTGAACAAACACACACCGTTATTATCATATTATCAACATTGCCATTATTGGTAACCAACGGTTTAGATGGTTTATCAACATGCTGTTAATAAGTTGCAAAGTTAATAACTTTCCACGAATATATCTATTGAAAACTGTGGAAATCAATGGCAATAACCCGCTTGATAACTTGCTTTGGTTTTATTTGCCGTTGTGTGTGGAAAGGTTTATACCGCTATTGATTATCAATCTCCAAACTTTGGCATAACTATTTTCCACATCCTCTTTGAACGCGTTTTTCACAATTATCCACACACTTTTCAACATAGTTTTTCGGGTTTTTTCATAGCTTGGGGCATAGCCCGGATTATATGCTGACAGGGATATTTCCGGGCATCGGTCTGTTATATTGAAATGCTCCCCGACTCTCATCAACGAGAGCCGGGGAGCCGGAATCCAATAAGGTTCTATACGTCGAAATACGCTATCTTGATTTGAATCGGTGCTTATTTAACGAATACTTTCCGGGTGCTTCCGTCGGGGTAGACAATGATTGTCACAGATCCCGCCACAGGGCCGGATAATTTGTGGCCGGAAAGGTCATAGTATTTGGCATCACCGGAAAGGTTGTCAACGGTGATTGCATCAATACCGGCTTGTTCAAACATTTTTTCCATCATATCTTCAATTGAAGTAGAATCGACTTTGTTGTCGTATTCTCCTTCTTCTTTCACTGCGTCGAGGGCGGCTGTGGCCTTTTCGCGCTCTGCCTGGATAGCATCACGGATTTCCGATTCAACAGACATTGAATCGAAATCGGGATAGGTTTCCTTTAGCTTGGCGAGTGCATCTTCAAGTTTTGAAACCAGTGCCTCGATTATTTCAATGTCGGCGGCATAAGCGGCGGCATTTGATTCCTGGCGGGCTTTTTCAACTTCGAATGCGAGCTGTGCTGCGAGTGCGTCGGCAACCAGTGTTTCGATAGCAGCCTGGATTTTGTCGGCTTTTTCGGTTATTGCCTGATAATTTTCAACAAGGGTCTTGTCGGTGTACGATTCCAGGATGTCGGTACGGAGCGCGGTTATGTCGGCGGAGATGTTGTTGCCTGTAAAGTCGTTCTTGACATCGGCAGCTTCATCGGCTATTTTGGCCAGGGCGTCTGCCAGTGCTGTGTCCAGTTCCTTGACTCTCGCCTTTGCGTCGGAATATGCCTGGTATAAGGCAGCTTCGTTTTCAAAAACCTTTTGTGCGGCCTTTGCATCTTCCACTAGCTTTTCGGTTTCGGCCTTTATGGCTTCAACGGGCGCCATCACTTCGTCATAATTCCCTGTCAGTGTCATATCGGCATATGCCGCTTCCACCGCAGCTTTGAGGTCGTTGATTTTTTCTGTGATTTCCGCGCCTGTGAAATCATCCTTCACATCAGGTGCGACTTCGGTTATGGTTACGCGTGCTTCTGCAAGTGCTGTTTCAAGGGCGCTTATTTCTGTCATTGCTTTCCCATAGGCTGTAACCCCGTTTATAAGGGTTACGGTGGACGTTTCCTTGCCCGGCATCGGTTCTATAACCAATGCGTTGTCGGTCGAGAATGTGGCGCTGTGGAGTTTGATTTCTGCTGATTCTGCCTTGAAGTCGACAGGGGCTGTGACATTGAATGTGATTACCGTCCCGTCATTGTCGAAAATAACAGGCAGTGTGTTCATGGCCGTGGCGGTGAAGCACACTTCGTTACCTGTGGGAATCACCATGAGGGTCATCTGTTCGTTGCAACGTTCAGATTTGATAACCTCGTCGGAAGCGGTGAATCCTTCAGGCAGCGTTACGCTGAACTGGAAGCCACGGACATCGAAGTTATTGTTTATTGCTACTGCCACCGAAGTTGTGCCGCCGGGGTTGACGGTCAGTTCGCTGTCGGGAAGGTAGGCCCATATCTGCGACTGGTGCATGCTCACATCCGTCCCTTCGGCTTCGACATCGAGTTTCACGGCTGTGTCGAATTTGCCCTCGCCGGGTTTGGTAAGTGTGGGATTTGTCAGCTCTATGCGGATGTTTTTATCGGTCAGACGGCCTTCCCTGACCTTCACATAGAGGTTTACAACGGCTCCTTCCGAACCTGATATGGGTTTCATGTTGCCTGAAATCACCATTACGCGGCCGTTTTGGAAACTTAGCGAGTGCCCGGGGGTGAGACGTTCGGCAGCCTTTTCGGGATTTTTTGAAAATTCAAGTTCCGGGGGAAGCACCACGTCGAACTGGAATGCCTGTGCCGCTGCATCCTCGAGGTCGAGGAGTACGGGAACCGTCACCTCGTCGTAGGAGTCGATGGCGAACGTATCGATATGGAATTTGTTTTGGGCAGAGATGCCTAATGAGGTGCAGACAAGTGCAGCCAGCATCATCAACCTCGCAACAAATGTTTGTTTGGTATGATTCATTGTTGTTTGAATAATCTTAGTTATTTCTTTGGAAAACTGGTTTTAAAATTCTTTCCTTAGGATTCCAGGCATTTTCCCGGAATCCTAAGGAGTGAATTTCACATAGTATTCATCATTTACGTATTTCCTTGGTTACTGTACCATCAGACTTACGGATGATGTTTACACCACGTTGCAGGCGGTTGAGGGTCTGGCCTGCGGCGTTGTAGATTGTTTCCTTGACTTCGCGCAGGTTTTCGCGGATGGAGTCAATCATAGATGTGCCGTTACCGCCTGTTCCCAGGAGTTTGTAGGTGCGTGCGGCCTTGGTGGCGAAGATTGCGTCTTCCACCGTGAGGTTGCCTTCACCTTCAACTTCTACATATACCACGGCCCCGTTCGAACCTTCGATTTCGGCATTCTCCATCGAGGCCAGGATTACACGTGTCGTCCCGTTGTTATCGAACGTGTGAAGCTCATGGCTGATGGCGCGTTCGCCTATGGTAATGTTCCTGATTGAAGAACCGGCGGGGAGTGTTAGGTCGAACTGGCCGGCCGCGAAGTCGTTGTTGTTTAACATCGTGACTGCGTAACGGCTTACACCGCCCTCTTCGCTTAAGAGTTCTGCGAAAATCGAACCGCCTCCGTTTGCTGTTGAACGACCCATTGCGAAACGTACTTCCGAAGGTTTGTAACCCATGGCGATATTTACCACGGCTGTTACGTCGCCGATATTCAGGGCTTCGTTACCATCGATGTCGGCTGCGGTGGCCTTACGTTCCGATGCTGTGAAGAGTTCGTCAAACGATGCCTGTGTACCTACCCAGTTGAGAACCGATTGTGCGTCGGCAACGGTTACCTCGTTATCCTCGTCAACGTCACCGGCAAGGAAGGTGCTTTCACTGATGGTGTCAAGCAGCGCCTTGGCTTCGTTGATGATGTTGTCGGACTCTTCGATGAAACCGTCGAGTGTCTCAACTGTCTTTTCGATAGCATCATTGTTGTACGATTCTGCGATAGTGTTCGCACGTTCCTCAAGTTCGGCGTGTTTGTTATGTATTTCGTCGAGCTTGCTCGGAATAATGCGTTTGTCGGCAGGCAGGTCGGCCAATGCTTCGGGAATAGCATTCAGGCTGGTTATTACATCACGATTATATTTGTCGCGGAAATAACTGTCGGTTACAGACAGGGTGCTGTTTTCAAGCCAGTCAGGTATGGTTGAATCGGGAAGCAGTGTCGATTCGGCTGTTAGTGAATGTTTTTCCTTAGCCTCGTCGATAGCAGCTTTTGCACGTGCAACTGTTTCATCGATATATTCCAAAGACGACTCGTATTGTGCGGTGTAACCGAACCTGTCGAGGCGGTCCTTGAAAGCGTTGATTGCAGCGATTAGTTCATCATATTCTTTGATGAGTTCATCGTAGCGGGCATTGCTGGTGGCAATCTTTTCGGCTTCGGCTTTTGCAGCTTGGTCGGCAGCGGCGATTTCGGCCTGGAGCGCATCAACCTCACCGGCGATTCCGTTGAGCTGACGGGTGAGGTTATCCTGCTGGCTGAGAACACTGTTACCTTCCTGCCACTGGGCTTTCAGGTTTTCAACTTTCGTTGTAAGGTTGTCGTAGCTTCCGGCATATTTGTCCTGTACTGATTCCTCACATTCGCCGAGGAATGTCTTACCGGCTTCGATTTTGTTGATTACTTCCGCTGCGAGTTCGTCGAGGGCGGCACGTGCTGCATCGATGGCGGCTTTGTCGAGTTCGGCTTCGAGGGCATCGAGCTGGCTTTCGATTTCACCGGCACGTGCCTTGAATTCCTTGTTGCCGAGCTGTGCAAGCGCTTCTATAGCCTCGTTATCCCCTTCGGCTGCTTTGCCGTTGATAAGCGCCATGATGTCGTGAATCTCGTTGTCGATAGCTACCAGACGGTCGGCATCAATACCCGATTCGGGGTTGACTTTGGCATTGTTGTAGGCAACTTTTACACGCGACAGCTGTGTGTTGATAGCCTCGGTTTCGGCATTGCGTGCCGAGATGTAGGCATTGTCGATGCTTGTCTGTGCAAGTGTCTTGAGGTTCCCGATATAGGCGGAATTATCAGCAAGGGTGTTTTTAAGTTCTTCGACTTTGGCCTTGAAGGTGGCAACGGCTTCGGAAGCGTTGTTGACTGCGGGGCTGTAATTTCCGGCAAATCCGTCCACATATGCGCGTAATTCCTCAAGCTGTTTGTCGAAATCGGCTGCATCATTGATGTAACCTTCGTAAAGGTTCTTGTTGGTCACATCGTTGTCGTGTGTCTGTTTTGCAGCGGCTACGGCAGCCTCGGCATCGGCCAGGAGTTTGTCAAGCTCTGTGGTGTAGCCCGACAGGCTGTTGACAAGCTCGCTTTCGGCAAGTGCGTCGTTGTTCAGTGTCTCGGCGCCTGTTGTGGCATCGGAGATTGCGGTTTCCGCAGCTTCCTTTGTTTCGGCTGTTGCGAATTCATAGCCTGCCAGTTCTTTCTTGAGCTGTGCGATTTTTTCGGTAGCGCCTTTATAATTGGCGTTCCATTGGATTATTGCCGCATTCTGGAGGTTGATCTGGCCGAGGGCGCTATCGAGCATGGTGGCGATAGCATCCATATCGATACCGATATTCTTGGCATCGGCTTTCAACTTGGCTGCGTCGTTAAACGATGCCTTGGCAAGCCCTGTGCCTGTCATAACTGCGGTTTCGTCGGTGATTCCGGCAGCATTCATTTTGGCGTCGGCATCCTGGATCGCGGTTTCGGTTCTGCCTGAAAGGGTTGCGTAATAGTCTTCGGCCACTGCGTCGACATCGGCTTTCAGCTTTTCAGCCTTGCTCTTCATTTCGGCGATGTAGTTGTTGGCTGTCTGGCGGAATGCGGCGAGTTCGGCATTATCGTCGGCAATGGGGGCGAACTTGCTTTCCTGGGTTTCGTCGGTGGGACGGGTGATTGTGGCTGTGAACCATGCTTCTACCTCTGTCTTGAGGTCGCGGATCTGCTTCGAGTAGTCGAATAGGCCCTCGTTGGTGGTCAGGACGGGTTGCACGGCAGCCTTGTAACCGGGGTTTTTGAGGCCGTTGTAGTTGTCGAATGCCTTTACTGAAGATGTGTATGTGTTTTCAAGTACTTCGTAGAGTGCATCCCAGAGTTCTGCCTTGACCTCCTTGTTATGTGCAACTACATTGTCGCCGTATTTGGTTTCGAAGTCGGCCACTGTCTGTGCGGCTGTCTTCGCCAATTCGTCGAACAATTCGGTGAAGTTGCCTTCGGCAGCCTGCCCCTTCCCGTAGGCTGTCGCGGCTTCGGCATTGAGGTTATCGATGCTGCGGAGGATTTCACGGAGGGTTTCCACCGTGTCGGCTTTGTCGCCTACGAAGTCATGGCCTTCGTGGTCCACACCGTTGTCGATGTATCCTTCAACCGATGCGATAAGGTCGTTGATGGTGGCACGTGTGCTTTCTCCGGCCTTGATTGCTGCCTGGAGTGCCTCGTGGTTGGCGCGTATGGCTGCGGGCATATCGTTTGCTGCCTTGATGAGGCTGTCGAGCTGTGCCTGGAACACTTCGTGGTTCTTCTTATCCTTCTGGTCGGCATTGGCTTCGCACATGCTGAAGTCCTCTTCATGAGCTTTGTCGATAGCGGCCACGAGTTTGTCATATTCTCCCTGTAGCTTGGCGATTTCGTCGTCATAATGCTTGGTGGCTGGTGCTACGGAGATATCGGCGTTGGCAGCTTTGGCTTTGTCGAGTGCGGCGGTGAATGAGTTGTCGCCGGTCAGCCCGGTCAAATCGGTGTAGGCTTTGTGGTTGGCCTTCAGGGCATCGACAGTTGCCTGCAGCTTGTCCATAGCCTCCATGGCTTTTTTGATATCGGAGGTGCAGGTTGCAGCGGTCTTGTCGTCATTGACATTCCCTGCCTCGGTGGCAAGGGTGGTCATTGTGGCATCTATCTCGGTGAACACAACTGTATCCTTGCCGGGATATTCGCCGTCGGCCTGTGCTTTCTTTACACCTTCAAGTTTCTTTTCGGCTACAGCGAAGTTGCCGGTTGCGACACTGTTGCAGTAGGCTGCGATTGTTGCGGCACATTGTGCGGCATAGTCATATGTAAGGTCGAGTGCTATGAACAGGTTATAGCATTCCTCGGGAGTGGTGTCGGTGGCTCGCGCTGCGGCATAATCGGTTGTGAATTTGTCGTAGGCGGCTTTAAGGGTCTTGTACGGGTCGGCGGCGATGAATTTTTCCCATGTGTTGGGATTGCCTTCGAGGCGTTCGAGCTTGTCCTTATATGCGTTTACCTTGTCGATTTCAGCTTTGAAGGCTTTGTCGAAATCACCTACCTTTTCAACAATGTCGGTCAGTTTGGCCGCGCTCTCTTTCAGAAGGTCGATGGCTGCCTGTATGTCGGTAGTGTCGATAACGGGGGTGTCGCCGGGTTTGGCCTCGTCGAGCTTGCCCTGGAGGGTTGCGATACCATCGTTGATTGCATCTATGTTCTGTTTGAATTTGCCTTTTACGAATTCGTTTTCGGGTATGGCTTCGTCCAGGTTCTTTTTAAGCTGGTCGATGCTTGCCTGTGCGGCGATAATCGGGGTGCAGTCGTCGATATATTGCTTCAGATCTTCGATAGCGGCCTTGATGTCGGCATCGGCTTTGGCATATGTTTCGTCGGTGAGGTCGGTTGCCTTGTAATGGTTGTCGATATCCTGACGCATTGCCGAGATTGCATCGGTAACGGCTTTCACCTTGCCGTCGTATTCAGCCTTGAATGAAGCGGGGACATTGACCCCGTCGATGGTTTCGTTAAGGGAGGTGTTGAGTGCTGCAACGGCTTCCAAAGCGGTGTTGTAGATGTCGTTGAGGGCGTCGGCAAACGCGTTTGCATCGTCAACCACGTTCTGTAGGCCGGTCAGGGCGTCGGCAACTGCTGCCTTTGCTGCATCGAGTTTGCCTGCGGCACCTTCGATTTCAGTCCCGATACCGGCTTTGTCCTTGGCTTCGGCCACGATGTCCGACAGTTGGTTCTTCCATTCGGTTTTCTTGTCGGCGAACACATCGGTATCCTTCAGCTCCCCGGTGATATTGTCGATTGCTTCCACAGCTTCGGCATGTTTGCCGGTAAGGTTGAGGATTTCGGCAGTATAAGCCTTGTAAGCCACATCGTCGGCCTTGTCATTGGCGATGGCTTCTGCAAGTTTGCCTGCATTTTCTGTAAGCTGTGCGAGAGTGTCGGCACATGCTTTCGAGGGATCGCCGTCCTTTGTCGGGTCAAGCAGTGTGGTGGAGCCTTCGAGGGCCTTCACCGAAGCTTCAAGCGCCTTGGTGTCGATGCTGAGTTGTGTCAGAGTGGCGTTGTTGCGGAAAGCAAGGTCGCTTTCTGCAACGTTTTCAAGCGATGCCGTGATTTCGCCTATAAGTTTGTTGAGTTCGGCGATACCGTCGTTAAAGCCTTTGATAGTGGCTTCGTTGGCAACCTTTATGTCGTAAGCCTCGTTTTCAGGGGCTACTTTTTCGTTAAATGCCTTTACCTGTTCGGCATATGCGGCTATTTCTTTGGCAATCTTGTTGCCGGTGTAAGTGTCGTTGTCGGAATCGAAACCGTTTTCCTCATATATTTTTACCGACCCCTCACCTATTGCCTCGATGGCTGCGGCGATATCGGCAGCCTCCTTTAAGAGTGCTGCACGTTCTTCGGTCAGCTTCGTTGCCGGGTCGCGGAGTTCGGCAACGGCATCTACTTTGCCAAGTTGGGTGTTGAGGGCCTGTTTTGCGGCTTCAAAGTCAAAAACCAGTTCAAGTGTTTGGATACCGAATGAGAAAGCCTGTGAATTGTCGGCTGCAACCACAGTGATTACTGCGTCGCCTTTTGCGTCGAGGGTGAAACGGCCGTCGGTGATTGCTTTGCCGTTTACACTTACAGCGGCATTGACGGTGCCTGCAAGGGTGACGAGTTTGTAGTTGCCTTTTGGCAGTGCTTTCACCGTATTCGTGATTGTGCCGCCGAGAGGCGCTGAAATCAAGTCGCCGTCGATGGTCATATCACCACCGGTGACACCTGAAAAACTCCAGCTGTCAGCTGCGGGAACATCAAGATTGATTGCCTCCATGACCTGTGCTACGGCCGGAGTAACCATCAGAAGGGGTAGAACGTACTTCTTTTGCATGATATATGATAAAATTGATTAGAATTAGGCAGACCTAATCCGTGCTGCGGCATAGCTATGCCTATCATATACCTGCCTTAATGTGCTTATTTATAAAACTCTAGTTAAAGATAATGTTTATGGCGCAGCTCGTAAAGGTGAATTAAGGCAAGCTGATAGTTGCACAAAATTAAACAAAACTTCACAAATTACCCCCCAATGGTTAAATATAGTTAAATGATATTTAACATCGTCAACTTTAACGTTTTATGCAAAATTTTCTTTAATAAACCTACCCCTGAAAGTTTTTTGTTTGACTTTCAGGGGTAGGTTTATTTGTACAGGGAAGTCAGGGAAACTTCACTCCATGATTCATTCGAATATCCTTAGTTACCAATGACCGATATTTATTTAAGTAAGTCATGAAAATTATTACGCATATAACATATTGTCAGGCTTTATATTCTCTGCGGCATCCTTTCGCCGCTTTTTATCCTCATCTTCAGTCGTGTAGCTCGCTACACTCCTTCATCTTCGGACAAAAATCGACTGAAAGTATGCTCTCAGACAATATAAAATAATTTCCACGACTTACTTATTGCCTGATGCCGGTTACAATTTCAGGGATTTTTGAAACGGGTATGAATTAAATTTGTAATATCGTGGGATTTTCCCTATTTTTGCATGTATTAATCAGACGGTTTGTGTGCATGGGCTTTGGAAAGGGTTATGGCCGGCACAGGCCGGTTCAGTTATCAGGAATGCAATGGTAAGGATATATGCTTTTTTATCGGTGCTGTTCGCTTGTGCGTGCATTAGTATGTCGGCCCGTACCACCGGCAATGATGAGATTGCCGACAGCTTGTCGGATAAGTTGGAATTGGCTACCACGGCAATCGACAGCCTTGATTTGCTCACGGATATTTTCGACCTCCGCCCCAAAGACAAGCGTGATTCTATCGGCCGGATGATTCTGCACACTGCCGCTTGCTCGGGTAATGACCAGATAGGGCTTGATATAATACGTAATCTTGCCAATCTGCACATACGTAACGATTCCCTGCTTTTGAAAGATTTGACAAATGCCGCGATGTTCGACCCTTCCGACGACCGGGTCGAGACCGAGACGTTTATACGCATGCTGAGGAATATTCATAATGTGCGCTATTCGACCACTGACGAGAAGGATCGCAACCTGAGGTTGTTGTTGAAAAAGGTAAACATGGGGGCAGATGATGACATTTACGAGAACATTGTGACATTGCATGGTATATGCCTTTACGTTGCCGAATGTTCGCAAGGGGAACTTCTTTCAAAATATATGACCCAGTTGGGGCAGATGGTCAAACAACTGCGTCCGGAGGCATATTCGATTAAGAACTGCTACTATGTGCAGGCTGCCATGGCCTTCCGTGAAAATGACGAAAACGCCAAGTCGATTGATGCCGACCTGAAGCTGCTGGAGTCAATCGACGGATTGGAGAACGGATCCACCTGGGGGATATCGCGACCTTACCGTAGTTACGACGGTAACCGTTATATTGTGTACACACGGATTCTTTCCAATTATCCGCAACTTTCCCCTCGCGAGGTTGAAACCTATTACAGGAAGGCTATGCAGATGGTGGCCCGTGATTCGGTTGCCGCTGCAACCAACCGTATTTCCATGAGGCCGCAAATCTATTACAGCATGTATAAAAAAGATTACGGCAGGGCATTGGAACTTCTGAAAAAATATATAGATGCACCCTATAATGCCAGTGTGCACAGGGTTCTGCTCCGTATGATGGTTAAAAGCGCCGAGAAGCAGGGTGATCTTGACGCCTTGCTGACCGCGTCCAGGGAGTATAACGAGATTCTAGAGGAGACAATCGAGAAACGCACCCGTGAAAAATACAAAGAGCTTCAGATTGTTTACGACATAAACCAGCTGAAGGCAGAACATGCACGTGAATCAGGTGTTATGCAGCGTAATGTAATGCTGATAGCGTTGACTGCGGCAGTGGTGCTGTTGGTTCTTTTGGCGGTTGTGTTCGTTTTGTTCCGGCATTCGCGAAGGCTGGCCAAAAACCTTGTCCATTCCAATGCCGCACTGGTTGCCGAAAGTGCCAATTTGCGTCAGGCGCAGGCCGACCTTGTGAAAGCCCGCGATGAGGCGCAGCTTGCCAACCGCATAAAATCTGATTTCATCAAGAACATGAGCGGGGAGGTGGCAGTGCCGCTTCACACTATAAACGAATACACAAATCTGATAATAGATTGTTCCGAGGCAGGGTTCAAGCCATATCTTAAACATTTTGCCAATCTTGTGTCGCATAATGCCGAGCTGCTTACCTCCATTGTGAACGACGTGTTGAACCTTTCGGAAATCGACAGCGATTCGGTGTCGGTGTGCATGAAGAAGGAGTCATTGTCGCAGTTATGCAACATGGCGATTGAAAGCGTCAAGCACCGGGTGCGTCCTGAGGTCGATATGCATGTGATGCCGAATCTTTGCGATGTTACCGTATATACCGATTCGCGACGGTTGATGCAGATTTTGGTACAATTGCTGTCCAACTCGGCAAAATTTACCAAACATGGTAGCATCGAGGTTGGGTTCCATGCTGACGAGGAGGCGGGAAAAGCCTATATATCAGTGACTGATACCGGGATAGGGGTATCGCTGGGAGATGCCGAACGTGTGTTCGAACGATTCGTGAAACTCGACCGCTCTTCGCAGGGTATAGGTATCGGATTGCCCATAGCAAGGCATCTTGCAGAGTTGCTTGCAGGTTCGGTAACCCTTGATACCACCTACACGGAGGGTGCGCGTTTCATTGTCACCGTGCCGCTGGGCTGACCTCTTGATTCAATAACAGTTACTCCTGTTATTGAAGGGTAGAGTGGAATAACACTGCGTCGGCATATGTGTCGCCCTCGATGCGGAGCCATCCCGTGAGGATGCCTGATTTTCGGAAACCGCACCGTGTGAATAGCCGCACCGAAGGGGTGTTGTCGGATGCGGCAATTGCTGCTAAGGTATGCAGTCCGAGCGAGTCACGGGCGAAGGTCTTTATCAGCTCCAAGGCCACAGACGCATAACCCATGCCCCTGTGTTCCGGTGACGTCATAATCCCTATGTATGCATGTCTGTTGCGCGGGTCGATGTCGTAAAGGTCTATGCATCCAACAGCAGTTGCCGTCTGTTTGCCGGGGCAGTTGCAGCCGGCATTACGGTCGGATGTTGTGACCTCGATAATCAGGCGTAGTTGGCCGCTTCGCAAAGGGTCTGCGTCATAATTGTTGGCATATTCCCATAGCTGATGGCGGGAATATGGCGCGGCATTTACCCCGTGACGTCTCATTTCCGGGCAGTTTTCCCATATGTAGAGTCGGTCGACATCGGATGGCTCAAGGGCCCGCAACCGTATCTGGTTATCTGTAAGCATCGCTATTGCATTATTGTGTCGGAGAATAGCGTGCGGTTGAGCAGCGACCGCCCCAGTGTGATTTCGTCGGTGTATTCGATTTCGTTGCCTACCGAAACCCCGCGTGCCAGCTGCGTTACCTTGATGTTGTATGGTTCAAGGCGTTTGTAGATATAATAGTCGGTGGTATCCCCCTCCATGGTCGCCCCGAGTGCGAGAATCACCTCCTTTATGTCGCCGTTTGCAACGCGGGTAACAAGCGCATCTATCTTAAGTTTGTCCGGCCCTATGCCGTCGATGGGTGATATCACCCCTCCGAGCACATGGTATAATCCGCGATATGAGCCTGTGTTTTCAAAAATCAGCACATCTTTTACGTTTTCGACCACGCAGACGGTCGAACTGTCGCGCCGCGGGTCGGCGCATACGGGGCATATGTCGGTTTCGGAAATGTTATGGCAAACACGGCAGTAGCTTATCCCTTTACGCATGTTTATGATGGCCTCGCCGAGGGCTACGGAGGTGGCCACATCCTCGCGCAACAGGTGCAGGGCTAACCTCAGGGCTGTTTTGCGCCCGATGCCGGGGAGGCGTGATATTTCGCTGACGGCTCCTTCGAGAAGCCTTGATTCAAATTCCTGTGTCATTAGGTTTGGGTCTATGTGGCAGCGGCTGCACGGGTGCATAAGCCTTTTGCCGGCGGCTTTGTGACAAACCGATTTTCCTGCAAAGTTAGTGATTGTTCAACAATAATTTTATACCTTTGCAGCCGAAAAACAGGGTTTATTTACTCTTATATATAATGGAAATAATAAGAACTGTAGACCGGCTCCGCACGCGTGTGGCCGAAGCCAGGGCCGAGGGGAAAACCGTCGGGCTCGTGCCGACCATGGGGGCGTTGCATGCGGGTCATATATCCCTTGTAGACCGCGCACGGAGTGAAAACGACGTGGTGGTTGTAAGCGTGTTTGTGAATCCCACCCAATTCAATAATGCCGAAGACCTCGCAACCTATCCGCGTACGGAGGAGGCCGATTGTGCCAAACTCGAAGCCGCCGGTGCCGATGTGGCCTTTATCCCTTCGGTGGAAGAGGTGTATCCCGAACCCGACACCCGTCAGTTTGACCTGGGTGAAGTGGCGGCGGTAATGGAAGGGGCTATGCGTCCGGGGCATTTCAACGGTGTGGCGCAGATTGTAAGCAAGCTGTTTGCCATCGTGGAACCTGACCGTGCATATTTCGGTGAGAAAGATTTCCAGCAGATTGCCGTGATACGGAAAATGGTGGAGCTTGAAGGGTTCGGACTCGAAATTGTTGACTGCCCGATATGCCGCGAAGCCGACGGCCTGGCAATGAGCAGCCGCAACACACGTCTGACCGATGAGCAGCGCCGTGTCGCCCCCGTTATCCACCGCACCCTTGCCGAGAGTGTGGAGTGGGCAAAGACACATACCCTGGCTGAAACCAAAAAGTTCGTTGTCGATGCCATAAATTCCTTCCCGCATATGGAAGTGGAGTACTATGAGATTGTCGACCCTCTGACTATGCAGCCTCTCGGAAACTGGGATGATGCGGTCAACGGCCGCCCTGTGGGGTGTGTAACCGCTTATTGCGGCAAGGTAAGGCTTATCGACAACATAAAATATTAATCAGCAGTCAACGGGGCCGCCATGACGACTCCGTTCAGAAGCAAGAAGAAACACCGGCAAGATGCAGGTTGAAATTTTAAAGTCAAAAATACACCGGGTAACCGTCACTGAGGCGCGTCTCGATTATATCGGAAGTATAACCATCGATGAAAATCTAATGGATGCGGCCAATATACTCCCTGGTGAGCATGTTTATATCGTCAATAACAACAACGGCGAACGTTTGGAAACATATGCCATTCCCGGCGAACGCGGTTCGGGGGTTATATGCCTTAACGGGGCGGCGGCACGCAAGGTTCTTCCCGGTGACATAATAATAATAATGGCTTATGGCACGATGCCATATGAGGAGGCACGTGGCTTCAAGCCGAACGTGATTTTCCCTGACACGGCCACCAACAGGCTCTAAGCGGTGCACATTACACGACTGACGTGCATGTCTGCGCCTGTTTTTTGAAACTAAACTAACTAATAAAATCCCATACTACCCATCATAAAGCATGTTTGAGAATCTAAGCGAGAAACTTGAGCGGAGTTTTAAAATACTCAAAGGCCAAGGCAAGATTACCGAGATAAATGTGGCTGAAACCCTTAAGGATGTGCGTCGGGCTCTGCTAGATGCCGACGTGAACTACAAGGTTGCCAAATCGTTTACCGATACGGTCAAGGCCAAGGCGTTGGGGCAGAACGTGATTAACGCCATCAAGCCGCAGGAGCTGATGGTGAAAATCGTACACGACGAACTTGCCCAGCTCATGGGTGGCGACACCGCGCAGGTAAACCTTTCGGGAAATCCTACGGTAATCCTTATGTCAGGTCTGCAAGGTTCCGGAAAAACCACCTTCTCAGGCAAGCTTGCAAAAAAGTTCAAGAGCGAAAAAGGGAAACGCCCGTTGCTGGTGGCATGCGACGTTTACCGTCCTGCCGCTATCGAGCAGCTTAAGGTGCTGGCCGAACAGATTAACGTGCCTGTTTACACCGAGGAGGGTAGCAAGAACCCGGTCGAGATCGCGCGCAACGCGATAGAGCATGCCAAACGCAACCACCTCGACCTGGTGATAGTCGACACCGCCGGGCGTTTGGCTGTCGACGAGCAGATGATGGATGAAATCGAGGCCATCAAGAAAGCTGTCAAGCCGCAGGAAACCCTCTTTGTTGTGGATTCAATGACGGGTCAGGATGCTGTCAACACGGCAAAAGAATTCAATGACCGCCTGGATTTCGACGGAGTGGTGCTCACCAAGCTCGACGGCGATACACGTGGCGGTGCCGCATTGTCAATCCGTACTGTGGTAACCAAGCCTATCAAATTCGTCGGTACGGGTGAGAAACTCGATGCAATCGACCTGTTCCATCCCTCGCGAATGGCCGACCGTATCCTCGGCATGGGTGACATTGTTTCGCTCGTTGAAAAGGCGCAGCAGCAGTTCGATGAAAAGAAAGCCCGTGAACTCCAGCGGAAGATTGCCAAAAACGAATTCAATTTCAACGACTTCCTGGGGCAGATCCAGCAAATAAAGAAAATGGGTAACCTCAAAGATTTGGCTGCTATGATTCCTGGCGTAGGGAAGGCCTTGAAGGATGTGGAAATCGACGATAACGCCTTTAAGGGAATCGAAGCCATAATCAGCTCCATGACCGAGAAAGAACGTGTCAATCCTTCGATTATCAACGGTTCGCGCCGCAAGCGTATCGCTGCCGGTTCAGGTACCACGTTGCAGGAGGTTAACCGGCTTCTGACGCAGTTCGAGCAGACCCGCAAGGTTATGAAGGCTGCCACTTCAATGAAAAACCCGATGCAGATGATGCGCAACATGCGTCGTCGCTAATCGTAAACTATATCCTTTAACAATACCCACGACATCATGCAACTCATCGACGGAAAAAAGGTGGCAGGCGAAATCAAACAGGAAATCGCCGCCGAAGTTGAAAAGATATTGGCTGCCGGAGGGCGCAGGCCGCATCTGGCCGCAATCCTTGTCGGTCACGACGGAGGAAGCGAAACCTACGTTGCCAACAAAGTTAAGGCATGTGCCGAATGCGGCTTTACTTCAAGCCTTATCCGATTCGAGGATGATGTTACGGAAGAGACTTTATTGGCTGAAATAGCCAGACTGAACGAAAATCCTGAAATTGACGGGTTTATAGTGCAGCTTCCGCTTCCGCGCCATATTTCGGAACAACGACTGATCGAGGCAATCGATTATCGTAAGGATGTCGACGGGTTCCATCCTATCAACGTAGGGCGTCAGTCGATAGGGCTTCCATGTTTCCGCAGCGCCACACCGGCCGGCATCATGACTTTGCTTGAACGTTACGGGATAAATACCTCCGGGGCCAACTGCGTGGTGCTTGGACGTAGCAATATCGTAGGTAAGCCGGTTGCTGCTTTGATGATGCAGAAAGCCAATCCGGGTAATGCCACTGTGACGGTTTGCCACCGTGATACACGTAATATAAAAGAGGTGTGCCGTGAGGCGGATATAGTTATTGCGGCTATGGGGCGTCCTGAATCGGTAACGGCCGATATGGTTAAGGACGGTGCTACTGTGATTGACGTCGGTACGACCCGTGTACCTGATGAAACACGCAAAAGTGGTTTCCGCCTGTGCGGTGATGTGAAATTCGACGAGGTTGCTCCGAAGTGTGCATATATCACCCCTGTTCCCGGCGGGGTAGGGCCGATGACTATAGTGTCGTTGATGCTCAACACCCTGGCTGCCGCCAAGCATGAAATTTATGCATAGGCCATAAATAACGTTGTCAGGTAGATTATAGATAAATCAGCCCGTGTCGGAGGCGATTTTGGCAATAATGATGAAGCTGACGTCGGCCATGATGGCCGACACGGATGCCACGTTGTTGTTTGCCGGTGACGCAATGATGCACCAGGCTCAGATTGATGCTGCCCGCACTGCCGGTGGCAATTATGATTACACCTCGTGTTTCAGTGAAATCGCACCCTTGATTGGCAATGCCGATTATGCGGTGGTGAACCTTGAAACTCCCCTTGGCCGTTCAGGTTTCACGGGTTATCCATGTTTTAACGCCCCGGTGTCGTATGCGGAAGCCCTGCATGATGCCGGGTTCGATTTATTCCTTACGGCCAACAATCATACTCTTGACCGTCGCGACAAAGGTTTGAAGTTTACAGTGCATGTGCTCGACAGTCTCGGCATACCGCATCTGGGTACTTATGCCGATGCGGCTGCACGCACTGCGGCATTGCCGATGGTGAAGGATGTAAATGGATTCAGGATAGGCTTTCTGAATTACACTTACGGGACTAACGGAATCACAATCAAAGGGGATGCCGTTGTTGACTATATCGACCGCAAGGTTATCTACTCCGACGTCGAAGCCACCAGGAAGGCCGGGGCTGAAATCATTGTTGCCGCCATGCACTGGGGTGAGGAGTACACCCTTTTGCCGGTAAAGGCTCAGAAAGAACTGGCCGATTACCTGCTGTCGCTCGGGGTAGATATGGTGATAGGTGGGCACCCGCATGTGGTGCAGCCGTTTGAAATGCGTAAGAACCCTGCGACGGGGAGGAATGCGTTGGTGGTTTATTCGCTTGGGAATTTTATTTCAAACATGAAAACCCGCGATACACGTGGCGGGGCCTTGGCTGAAGTAACGCTCAAACGCGACAGTTGCGGGGTGGCAACGGTCAGCGATGCCCGTTATCATTTGGTATTCACGGTGCCTCCGTCGGGAGGAAATAGAAACTTTGTGGTATATCCTGTCGACAGCGTTCCGGCCGCATGGCAGACTGCAGCATCGGCATTCAGAAATGCATTGAAATAAAATCTTTTTCAACTACCGGCTAACTTATCGGGATTTGGAATTGTTGTTATATTGAATGAAAATGAAAAACGGCTCTAAGGCCGTTTGGGAATATTTCCATGCTTTTATTGCAATATTCAAAATTTGACAACAAAACTATAACCAAATCCTATGAACACCGCTCCTTTACAAGGTATCAAGGTCGTTGACTTCACCAATGTCCAGTCCGGCCCCTCATGTACGCAGATGCTAGCCTGGCTTGGCGCCGAAGTGATTAAAATAGAACGTCCAGGTTCGGGTGATGCCACACGAGGTGAACTTCAATTCAACCCTGAATATCCGAGTTATTATTTCCTTCAGCTTAACAGCGACAAAAAATCGTTGACCCTTGATGCCGCTACTCCTGATGGTAAGGATATCCTTACGAAACTGATTCAGAATGCCGATATATTCATTGAAAACCTCCATCCCGGGGCTATGGATAAGCTCGGGTTCGGATGGGATGTTGTGCATAAACTTAATCCCCGTTGTATTTACGGCACAATCAAGGGGTTCCCTCCCACATCGAAATATAAAGACCTGAAAGCCTATGAGCCTATTGCCCAGGTGACAGCCGGTGCGGCTTCTACCACAGGCTGGTATGAAGGCGAATATAACGTACCGACCCAGAGTGGTGCGGCTCTTGGCGATTCAAACACAGGTATGCACATGCTTATCGGCCTGCTCGCAGCGTTGATGCAACGAGAAAAGACCGGCGAAGGCTCATTTGTGTATCAATCCATGCATAATGCATGCCTCAACCTCTGCCGCATCAAGACTCGCGACCAGCTGACCCTCGACAAAATCGGTTATCTCACACAGTTCCCGCAATATCCGAATGAGAAGTTCCCTGACTACGTTCCACGTTCGGGTAACATTGAAGGTTCGGGAGTTTTAGGATGGACTTTCAAGTGCCTTGGCTGGGAAAATGATTCTAATGCCTACGTCTATATAATCCTGCAACGCGGCGCGAAGGATTTTGAAAAGGCTTGTCAGGCATTCGGGTTCGAGGACTGGCTGACCAATCCCGATTTCAATACCGCCGATGCACGCGACCGTCATAAAGACGAAATCATAGCCCGTATCGAGAACTGGTCGCAGAAACTTTCGAAGTTTGATGTTGTTGCCAAGCTTGCACCGTTCGGTGTGCCTTGTGCCCCGGTTCTTAGCACGAAGGAAATTATGGATGACGAGAGCCTGTATGACGGCAATACCCTTGTCAAAATCAACCAAGGTGGCGGAATCGGAGAATTTGTAACAGTAGGTTGCCCGTTCACCATTTCCAACTATCAGCCGAATTACGGGCCATGCCCTACGCTCGGCGGCAACACCGGCGAGGTTCTCAAAGGGCTTGGCTATACGGATGAACAGATACAGTCGTTTGCCAAAAACGGTACTACCGCCCCGTTGGCCGACGGCAAGATGTAGCAAATTCCTTAGCTAAGTGTAAGGAATCGTTCTCTCCGGCCGCTTTCCCCTCCATGAGGGTGGCGGAATCGGTCGGAAATCTTCAAATATAGTTTTTAGTTGTTAGTTTTTGGTTGTCGGCCGAGGTTGCTCGGCGAGAGTGACCGAGGTCTGACAACTAAAAACTAATGATTATTCCCCTATTAATATTATATAACACACAATTCGCTTTTTATTTATGCAAAACAATATGACACCGGCTTCCGTACAGGTAAGTGGAGGCACTGGTTGCAGTTGCGGCAGCCAAAAGGCCCCGCATTTTCCCGAGCAGGTCACGGGTATGGATATTTTGGCACGGGCTCTGAAAAATATCGGTATCGAAACGATGTATGGCCTTGTGGGAATCCCTGTTACGGAAATGGCTTATATAGCTCAGGGACAGGGTGTGAGATTTATAAGTTTCCGTCATGAGCAGCAAGCGGGTATGGCAGCTGCCACACACGGATACCTGACAGGCAAACCGGGCGTGTTGCTGACTGTTTCATCGCTCGGATTCATAAACGGGCTTACGGCGACTGCAAATGCCACGGTCAATTGTTATCCTATGATTCAGATTTCAGGCTCGTCGGAGCGTGAGCCTATCGATTTAGGGCAGGGTACTTATGAAGGGCTTGACCAATTGAACATTGCCAGGCCGCTGGTCAAGGCTGCCTATCGTGTGAACAAAGCCGAGGATATCCCGACGGCGGTTGCACGCGCATATCGTGCGGCTGTTTCCGGCAGGCCGGGTGGTGTGTATCTTGATGTGACCACTCCGTGTCTGGCGCAGATTGTCGACAACGATGTTGCCGAGGCCCTGTTTTTCCAGCCGGTCGACCCGCAGCCTGCTATGATTCCGTCGGAAGAATCCGTTACACGTGCCCTCCAGCTGCTTTCACAGGCAAAGAAGCCTGTTATCCTTCTCGGAAAGGGTGCCGCCCAGGCCCAGGTAGAAGGGTTGGTGAAGGAGTTTGTGGAGAAAACCGGCATACCGTTCTATCCCATGTCGATGGCTAAGGGGATATTACCCGACAAGCATCCGTTGAGCGCGCTTTCCGTGCGTTCCACCATAATGGCTGAGTCTGATGTGGTGATTCTGGTCGGCGCCCGTCTCAACTGGTTGTTGAGCCGTGGCAAAGGGAAATGGAACAAGTCCGGGAAGTTTATCCAGCTTGAAATCGACCCGGTTGAAATCGACTGCAACCGCCCGATTGCCGCACCTGTGGTCGGCGACCTCCGCAGCTCGCTTGAAGCCATGCTTGCCCGCCTTTCTGATTATAAGATGAATATGGATTCTACATGGGTGCCGGGGTTACAGGCCGAAACCAAGGTCAAAAACGCGAAATTCCTTGCACGACTTGCGCCTAAAACAGTTCCGATGACCCATTGGAGCGCGCTTGGTGCCATCAAGCCTGTGATGGAGGCAAATCCTGACGTAATCCTGGTTAACGAAGGAGCCAATACCCTCGACGATACCCGGGTTTCAATTGACATGAGCCTGCCCCGCCATCGCATTGATTGCGCAACGTGGGCGATAATGGGTATGGGAATGGGGTCGGCTATCGGTGCCGCCGTTGCCACAGGTAAAAGCGTGGTGGCTATAGAAGGTGACAGTGCGTTTGGCTTCTCCGGCATGGACTTTTCAACTATATGCCGGTTCAACCTGCCGGTCACCGTGGTGATTTTCAATAATGGCGGCATATATAACGGTATAGGCGTGCCTCTTGAAAAAACTTCCGATCCTGCACCGACCACTCTTGACATACATGCACGTTACGACAAACTCGGCGATGCATTCGGCGCACAGACCTATTATGTCACGACTCCCGACGAACTGGGTGCGGCCCTTACCGAGGCTATAGCTTCGAAGAAACCATGCCTGATTGATGTGCAGCTTGCTGCTGATGCTGGAAAGGAGAGCGGGCATATCGGTTATCTCAACCCGGCTCCGCTGATTGATATTACTGTCTGATAATTGATACTAAGTAAGTCATGAAAATTATTACGCATGAAACGTATAATCAGGCTTTACATTAT
>OFFN01000095.1_pt1 | contig 91030 bp, 73 predicted proteins | sample 1521381 | NCBI WGS metagenome assembly OFFN01 (sample SAMEA3504112, study PRJEB24116) | mouse gut metagenome | biome: mouse gut; feature: mouse-associated habitat; material: faeces | place: Denmark | collected 2011 | reverse complement strand
CCGCTGGTCAGGAGCTCACGTGCCCTCGCCTTGTAATCATCAAGGGTATGGTTGACCTCTATCTGTCTGTCCCCTTTTGATTTATGACATTGTCCCCTTAACGGGCACCCTTCGCATCGCGTGGCTCTGTATATGCTGACTGTCTGCTGATAACCGCTTGCCGTGTGGCGTTTTTCCTGACGTATGAATCTCATCCGCTGTCCCATCGGGCACACATAGAAGTCTTCCTGCGGATTATAGAACAGATTGGAGACACGGAAGGGATCATTGCGGTACTTGCGGCGTTGCTCGACATGGAACATGTTGTATTTCACATAAGGAACCATCCCGTTGCTGAACATGTATTCATAGTTTTCCTCCGAACCGTAACCGCTGTCTGCCACAATCTCCTGACTCTGCATGCCATATCTCGATCTGAACGATTCAAGATAGCCGATCATGGTGAGGGTATCGGTTGGGCGCTGATATATACCGAAGTTGGTTATGAACTGATTTTCAGTGGACATCTGAACGTTATACCCGGGCTTGAGCTGACCGTTGAGCATGGCGTCCTCCTTCATGCGCATGAACGTGGCATCCGGGTCGGTCTTGGAGTAGGAGTTTCGTGTGCCCATGGTGGCGAGCTGCTCTTTGTAACGCTCCATCCTCGGCACGGCATCATTTTCCATCTCCCTGAGTGCCTTGCGTTCCTCCTTGCTGAGATTTTTTGCGTCAACCTTGGCTTTGATGCGTTCAACCCTTTCTGTGACCTCATCTGCCGTCAACTCTCCTCCGACAGGATTCTCCTCATTCTCCATGGCGTGGTTCTGTTCTATCTGGTTGAGCAATGCTTCGGTCTTGGCTTTAAGTTTCGAATCATGCTTCTCTACGGAACCTCTCCATACAAATGTGTATTTGTTAGCGACCGACTCAATCTTTGTACCATCTATATATTGCACCTTCAACGATACAAAACCCTCATCGTGAAGCAACTGTACGACCTGTGTGAATACAGAGTCAAACCCTTCCCTCAACCGCTTGCCCCTGTAGTAATTGATTGTGCGGAAGTCCGGACGCTGCATGCCGGACAGCCACATGAAATAGATGTCGCGTTTTAGAAGCTCCTCGATGCGCCGCGAGGAATACACATTGCTTAGATAAGCGAACACAAGCACTTTGAGCATCATCTTCGGGTTGAAGGCACTGTTGCCTCCGCCTCGGTAGGTCGAAAGTATATCGCTGATGTCAAGGCGGTCGATGACCGCATCAACGACTCTGACCATATGATTTTCGGGAACAAGTTCATCCAAAGATGGAGGAAGAAGCAAATCTTGTTTTCTATTATCAGATTTTATTGCTAACTTTGCCATGTTATGTTTTGATTATTAGTTGTTTACTTGCAACCCAAATTTACTAAAAATCTTTGACATGACAAAGGCTTTCGCGCTGAAATTCAGCATGAAAGCCTTATTTTTTTGTTGATGAACCACACAAAAGAGAGGCTGCCTAAACTTGTTAGACAGCCTCCTTCATCTTGTCTGTAATTATCAGCGGGCCATCACCTTGGCGGTGTAACCCTGCGCGGGAACGGTCACTATGTATAGACCGCCAACGGGAAGTGTCAGACTGCGGGTTCCGCGTGCAACCTCTGCACCGGCCATGTCGTAGACAACCATTTCATCTGCAGTCGTGGCATAGAGAGTCAGTCCTTCGGCAACAACCGCAAATGCAGCATCAGCCACACCTTCCACACCTGTAACACCGGCGGTGCGCACATCAACCTCTCTCGAAGATGCCGAGTAAAGGTCGCCATCCTTGGCGCGTACAACGTAGCTGTAACCTGATCCGGGCTTCAAGCCTTTCACCTCGTGACTCAGAGCCTGACCTAAGCTTAGATCCGAATATCCCGAGAGCACATCGCGCGAATATGTCTCTCCATGCACGACCTCTATATCGTCTACCGTAACAAAACCTGTTGTACCGGTGCGCACATATTGCAGGGCGACACCGATGGTTTTTTCCGGGAACGATGTAAGTTCCACAACCGCACCTCCGGCCTCACGTTCAATCTCCACCTCTTCGAGCAGACGGCGACCGCCGGCCGTGATATAGTAAGCATATATCACGTCGTTGTCGTTAGTGTTGTTTCCACGATGCCAGAACTTTACAGAAGAGATATAGTCATCATATACGGGAGACACGACATCCGCCCCCGATGTAAGCTGGAGCGAGGGTGATTCCGCGCCATAATATCCCTTGAGTTTGTAGGTACGGCCCATGTCAGATGTCCATCCGTTGACATCATAGCCACCCTGGAATGTCGTGAAGTCGCACACATCCTTGGAACTGCCGGTAGAAACCTTGCTATAGACGGTGAGTAGGTAATCCTCCGCATCTTCGAGCGCCTCCCAGTTGGCGGTGAATGAATTCTCACCAATAGCTGTGGCATCGAGTGCAGACACTGCGTAGTCAGCAAATGTCAGCGAGGTTGTCTCTACCTGCTGTTCTGCCGAAGGCTCGGAGAGGAGCCAGTCCTTGAGGAACGCCACCGTATAATAATATGTGGTGCCGGGGTCAAGACCCTCAAGCGTAACCGACGATGCCTGACCTAAATTGCGGTTGCGGAATCCGGCCACATACTGCGGCTCGGCGGCGGCTCGTGCCGTCACACCTGCACCGGCTTCCGGACGGGTGTAGACATTTACGATAGCCTCGCTGCCCTCCACCGGAGTCCAGGTAATGGTAAATCCTTCTTTTCCGACATCTTTTGCATCGGCCTCGGCTGTGACATCGAAGGTGGCGTTGCTGCCTCCGAGCACATCAAAGGTTATGATACCGTTATTCTCCGCAATATTGGTTATGGGGAAATCCACGGCCACTCCACCCCATGTCTTCATGGCCGGATTTGTCGAAGATGAGAACTGGGTCCTCTTTGCGGTGCCGGGGAAGCAGTCACCCGAACGTGAATAATCGCTCTGCGAGCCGTCAGCCTCTTCAAGATCCACATACTGATGGGCGGCATTGTTGTTGACGATATTCTGTCTCCATATCATCTCGTCATAGTCAACGTGCCACACCAGCATGCCATGACCGGGAATATATGTATCCCATCCGGTCTGCTGGCGGTTCTCCACAAGGAAGAACTCTGTATCCTTGTCAGTGCGTATCACTCCGGCCACATTGTTGTCTACCGTGGGCAGCTCCACCGAAAGGGGGCCGTTGATTTCACGAGGCTTCATCCATCCAAGGGCATAGCGTTCGAACACGCCGTAGTTGGGAGGCGTCATGCCGTTGTTGTTGTACGGACCGTAATCGAGCACTGACCATGATCCGGGAGTGAACGAGTTTGTGTAGCTCGTGGCATAAAGGTCGGGAAGCCCCATCACATGGCTGAACTCATGTATGAACGTACCGACACCATCAGGGCGTGAGCCGGTCCATTCGTTCGTACATCCATATGTATGAACGCGGACACCATCGAAATAGAGGGCCGGATATCCGGCAGCTGTCATGTTCCATGAGTGCGGCCATACGCTGCTGGCAGATCCGCCCGAAGCCTCTCCTCGGCCGGCGTAGAATACGAATACGTTATCTACTATACCGTCCCCGTCGCGGTCATATTCCGAGAAGTCAACCTGATCGTTGAGAAGCTCGCACGCCTCCTTGACCATCTCGGCCGGACGCATGTCATTTCCATAAGAATCATTACCGCCGTAATATTTCATGGGCTGCGAGAGAGTCACCGGGCCGAACACGTCAAACTCCGGACGGAAAGCGTCTCCTGAATTGAGACGGAAATATTCAGCCGCACAGCCCGTGGCATTATAGTCGCTGAAACCATCCTCGTTGAGCATACGTGTGAAATAGTCGGCGGCATTGTAGCGGTCGCTGAATTTCACATCCTGATACTCCACGAGAATCACGATTGCCTTCTGCTCGCCATATGCCGGGAAGCGCAGCTCGGGGAAGAGTCCGTATCCTCGTTCGTAGGGAGGAGCCTCGTTGATTGAGGGTATTTTCGAGTTAGCCTTGCGCGGAGTGCTCACTTCGGCTGTCATTTCCGCCTGCATGGCAGCACGGCGTGGAGACTTGGCAGCCAGTTTGTTCAGGTTCTGTCCCATGACATTCATATCGAGGCTTGACACAAACGCGCTGGCCTCCGCGCTGCGCCGGCCCGCATCTGTCACCTTTATATCCGACACGCGGACATTGCCCGATGCATCGACATCGCCGAAATAGAAATTGCCGTCACGCTCGAAAATGGGAATGCCATCCTCGGTAAGATACTGATGGAAGAATTCGTCACCCACCAGCTGCACACGTAGTTCACTGCCGTCGGCGGTAGTAATCGTGTGTATTCCCGGTTTTGCCGGAACTGCCCATGCCGGGGCGGCACAAATGGCTGCTGCGGCTAACAGGGAGAGATTGATAAGTTGTCTTTTCATTTTGCGGTATATGTTATGAATAATGGATCCGATTGAAGTATAGCTGTCTTCCGGCCGATGTATGCTCAGATCACACCACAGATAGCCCGCGACATGAACTGACATTGGTGTCAAACCGGAATTAGAGAAACTATAACTATCATTATCTTCGCAAATATAAATCAAATCCGGCACACTTACAAATCAAGCATACATAAAAAATTAAAAAAAACAACAAACTGACACTATGAAACCACAGCCACAGTGTATCTAATACAATTGCGGCCACAATTTACTCATCATGACATTACAATACAGTTTTCGCTCCGGCTGAGTAAATGGAAAGTTGGGATGAAAGTTGCGAGTTCGCCAATTATGGTGTATATTTGCAGCCTGCAATACATATCAACCATGAAAGTCGTACTTTTTGATACCGAGGAAAGCTATCAGAATCTGCTTCCTCTTTCATATACCCGCCCGGTCGGCGCGTTCCGTGTCGGCATTGTAACAATCCGCGAGAAGTGGGAGCATTTCCTTCCGGGCTACTACTCGTTCTTGCCCAAGGAGTACCTGCGCGAGAAGTTCCCGATGCTTTGCGCCGACGATGAGGAGGCTCTGTTCATAGCGGGCGACAAGCTGCCCGACAAGGCAACCGCGCTCGAAGCCTCGCAACTGCGCCGGGGCGATGCCCTGCGCGACAGCAACGGCATATGGGCATTCCGCGGCTGTCCCGACGAGTTCCGCAAACTCAGCCCGGAGGCCGGACGCGAGAGTGCGAACGACTCACGCCGCATACGGTACGTTTTCGATGTCTTCGGAATGAACGCCGAGGAGATTGTGAATGACTTCGTATGGTACACCCGCGACCGTTCCGGCATAGCGCCCGACAGCTCCGCATGTATACTGGGCGACGCGAAACTGCCCAACGGCATGCCGGCCCTGTTTATCGAGGAGGGAGCCACCGTCGAGGCTGCCACAATCAACCTCAAGGATGGCCCGGTCTACATAGGCCGTAACGCTCATGTCATGGAGGGAAGCTGTCTGCGCGGTCCGCTCGCCCTCTGCGCCGACGCCAAGATCCGCATGGGTTCCAAGATATATGGAGGCTCCACCTTCGGCCCCTTCTGCAAGGTGGGTGGAGAGATTGACAACTCGGTGATGTTCGGTTACAGCAACAAGGCCCACGACGGATACCTCGGCAATGCCGTGATCGGCGAATGGTGCAACATCGGTGCCGGAACCAATTCGAGCAATCTGAAGAACGACTACTCCAAGATACGCATCTGGAACTACGCCAGCCAGCGGTTCATGCGCACCGACCTCCAGTTCTGCGGTCTCATAATGGGCGACCATTCCAAGGCCGGCATAAACTGCATGTTCAACACGGCCACCGTCGTAGGCGTAGGTGTCAACTTCCATGGTGCAGGATTTCCGCGACAGTTCATCCCCAGCTTCCAGAACGGCAGCCCCGAGGCCGGGTTCTCCGATGTCAGCATCGACACGTTCATGCAGGTCGCCTCACGGGTGATGAGCCGCCGTGGTCTCGAACTGACCGACATAGACCGCCACATCTTCGAGAACATCCATCAGTCAGCCTCAAAGTTCAAATAAGATTTTAAGATTCAGATAAAATTCAGGCCCCGCTCATAAAATCGAGATTTTGTGAAACGGGGCCTGAAGCGAACATAAAAACAAGCGCGGCGTCCGGTTTCACAATCGAGCGCCGCGCTGTGATTTTTTAGAAGCGTCTACTTTCACAAGCCGAACGGGGATCTTACTCAACCACTAACTTACAATTTTATATCACTATTACTAAAAGATTTTTGACTTGCCATCTTATTCTTACCGGATTTCTCCGGTTCTCTAATTCGATTGCAAATTTAATAAATAATATTCATACTTGTATACCCTGGTGCGATAAATTACCCCCCCCGATGCCAAATCGTGCATAATTATCACTATTTGACCAATTCAACATTTATTAGGTTTTGTTTATTCTAAGCAAAGTATTAACTTTGCAACCGAACAGGATGACCGCAAGAGACCAGAAAGCGTCGTGCCCCGCCGCATGAATGATTTCAATCAGTCTATCCGCAAGAACTATAAATATATAATGTACCCATGAAAAAAAACAAGGAATATCTCGACAGGCTCCGCAAGGTGATGTCGGAGAAAGGAATCGACGCATGTGTCATCTCCGGCACAGACCCTCATCAGAGCGAGCTTCCTCCGCGCCACTGGAGAGGACGTGAATGGCTGACCGGCTTCGAGTCGGAGAACGGCACCAACGGAACCGCCGTCGTCACTTCCGACGTAGCCCTCTGCTGGACAGACTCGCGCTATTTCATCCAGGCCGAGGCCCAGCTCGACGGCACCGGCTTCAAGATGATGAAGGAGGATGGACCCGGTGCGGTAGACCTCATAGACTGGCTTGTGGAGCACACCTCGGCCGGACAGAAAGTCGGCATCGACGGCATGACTTTCTCTGTGTCGTATGCACAGCGTCTCGAACAGGAGCTGAACGACAACGGCGTGACCCTCGACACAGACTTCCCGATGTTCGACTATATATATCCGGACCGCCCGGCACGCCCCACCAACAAACTCTTCATACACGACGAGAAGATTGTGGCCCAGACCGTAGATTCCAAAATCGAGGCTGTCATGACCGAGGTAAAGGCTGAGCTTGCAAACGCGATACTTGTGTCAGCTCTCGATGACCTGGCATGGATTACCAATCTCCGTGCTGCGGGCGACATCTGCTTCTCACCCATGTTCGTAGGCTTCCTCTATCTTGACGCTGAAAAGCGCGTGCTCTTCATCGACGAGGAGAAACTCACCGACGAAGTACGCGGCCACCTTAATAAATACAGAATCGAGACCCGTCCCTACGACGGAGTCAAGGAGTATGTGGAGAAGCTGCCGAAAGAGACCCGTCTTCTCATCGACCCGGCCAAGACCGCACGCGGCATCTACGACCACATCGGATGCACTACCGTGTTCGGCGGCGACGGCGTGGCCAAGCTGAAGAGCATCAAGAACGAGACCATGATCGCCAACCTCGGCACGGCAATGGAGAAAGATGGCGTGGCGCTTACCCGTTTCTTCATGATGGTGGAGCGCGAGTACCCTGCCGGCAAACTCACCGAAGTGGAGCTTGGCAAGCGTCTCCGCGCACTCCGTCTGGCCGACGAGAGCTGCGTTGACGAGAGCTTCTCCCCCATTCTCGGATGGAACGAGCATGGCGCGATCGTACACTACGAGGCTACAGCCGAGACCGACATCACAGTCGAGGGCGACGGCCTTCTCCTCGTCGATTCCGGCGGCCAGTATATATATGGTACCACCGACATAACCCGTACAGTGGCTCTCGGCACACCGACTGCCGAACAGCGTCATGACTTCACTCTTGTCATGAAGGGACACATCGCCCTTTCGAACGCCATCTTCCCCGCCGGTACAACCGGACACCAGCTCGACGTGCTCGCACGCCAGTTCCTCTGGAAAGAGGGCAAGGCATACTACCATGGCACCGGCCATGGCGTGGGCTACTTCATCAACTGCCATGAGGGTCCGCAGAACATCCGTCTCAACATCAACCCCACCCCGCTGGAACCGGGTATGATCACGAGCAACGAGCCGGGACTTTATCTTGAAGGCCGCTACGGAATCCGCTGCGAGAACCTGATCGTAACCGAGAAGTATGAGACCACCGAGTTCGGCGAGTTCCTGCACTTCCACCCGATGACTCTCTTCCCCTTCGACCGCAACCTGTTCGAGCTTGAGATCATGTCGGAAGAGGAAATCAAGTGGGTCGATGACTACCACAAGCTGGTGCGCGAGCGTCTCACCCCGCTGCTCACCGCCGAAGAGGCCGAATGGATGGCAGCCAAGACCGCACCCCTGCGCGGATAAACATGACACAATGCTGAGATAACCGTACGGTTATCTCAGCTGATTTTAACAACCAACAGGATACTAACCTTAGATAAATAACATGATCTGGAAAAGTGTAAGAGGCTTCACTCCCAAGAAGGGACGTGACTGTTTCATAGCCGACAACGCCGCCATCATCGGCGACGTGACAATGGGCGACGAGTGCAGCATCTGGTTCGGCACCGTGCTCCGTGGTGACGTGAACACCATCACCATCGGCGACCGTGTGAACATTCAGGATGGTTCCGTGCTCCACACGCTCTATCAGAAATCGACCATCGAGATCGGCAATGATGTCTCGATAGGCCACAATGTGGTGATACATGGCGCGAAAATTCATGACTACGCTCTCATCGGTATGGGCGCGATTGTTATGGACGATGCCGAGGTTGGCGAAGGTGCCCTTGTGGCGGCAGGTTCGGTTGTGCTGAGCCGCACCAAGATCGGTGCTCACGAGATGTGGGCAGGTGCGCCGGCCAAGTTTGTCAAGATGGTTGAGCCGGAGAAGGCCAAGGAGATGAACATCAAGATAGCCCACAACTATCTGATGTACTCCCGCTGGTTCACCGAGACTCCCGAGGAGGAGCAGCGCGAGAACGCACGCGAGGTCGCAGCCGAACGCGGCGAGTGACCTGCGACCGCGACCCGATAAAAATAGAGCCACCCCGCCGGGGTGGCTCTATTTTTATCGCGGTGATTTATCATGATAACTCATGGTTAATCATGATAAATCATGATGCATCACGTCGAAGCTTGTCGAAGCTTGATTTCAGCCGGTTATTTCTTGGCGGCCTTCTTGAGTTTCTTCATTTCTTTCTTGGCTTTGGCAAGTTGCTTCTGGAAGCCTTTGTCGGCGTGGAGCGAGGCCACGACGGCCGCTCCGACTATGCGTCCGGCATCGACATCGCTCTGGTAGTGCGCCCCGCAGATCACGCGGCTCTGGCCGAAGTCGTATCCGCGCTGTATGATCTCGGCCTGACGCTCCGGGTTGATTTCCGACAGCACAAGAGCCGTAGCCCAGCCAATTGCCGTGTGGCCTGAAGGATAGCTGCCGTTCTTGCGCAGACCCGGTTCGTCGTCGGGAGTGGCCGACGGTTCGTTGAAGACCATGAACGGGCGCGGACGCATATAGTGGTTCTTGGCGGTGCGGGTGGCGAGATCGCCGGCATCCTCCTTCATGTTTGTCATCAGCTTGTAGATCTCGGGAGCATTCTCAGGAGTAAGCTCGAAGCCGAATGCCTCGCTGAAGTCCCGGTCAAGCCATCCCTCGTTAAGATTGGCGTCGGTCACGGCACGACGGCCACGTTCGGTGCCCCGCATGGACTTGCCCCACGCGTACTGCTCCTTATCGTAGGCATAATGAGCCGACAGGGTGTCGGGAGGTGCAGGCAGGAAATGCTCACTGTCAACGACATCAGTAACCATGAGGTAATACTTGCCGGGATCGGTTGAATGGTCCTGCGACCAGGCGGGCAGTACTGCGCACAGTGCGACAGCCATGCAAAGTAATGATTTTTTCATAGTGGAATTGTTTTAGGGTTACACTAATAACGGTTTTACGGGCACTTTTGAAGTCCGAAAACCAAAATTTTTACGAAAATATTTTGTCAATCGCTTAACTTTAACTAATTTTGCACGCTGCAAGGCATATAGTGGCGGCTTCACCACGACAGCCTCGCGCAAGAGCCGGGAGAAATCTCCGGCTCCCCGATAACAGAATAATAAATAAAAAACAAAAAAAATTAATATTCACTAAACATGATTATCGTACAAGTTAAAGAGAACGAGAACATCGAGAAAGCCCTCAAGAAATTCAAACGCAAATTCGAGAGAACAGGCATCATCAAAGAACTTCGCGCTCGCCAGGCATTTGAGAAGCCTTCGGTGACTAACCGCAAGAAAATGGTGAAGGCGATCTACGTTCAGCAGTTGCGTCAGGCAGAGCAGTAATCCGCCTCTTTCACTTCCGACATAGCGAACATATACTGTCGGTACGACATCACGCCCGATGCCGTACCGATTTGTCGTGTCTTTAAATCAAGTTACCGAACCGGAGTCGCTCCTGAAACAAATCAGTCCTGAGTCCGGGTCAGATTACCAAAAGTAAATCATGGAGGGTCAGATCAAGCAATTCCTGTCGTATCTGGAGGTCGAGCAGCGTTGCAGCCGGCACACCGTAGGCGCCTACGGGCGAGACCTGCGGCAGTTCAACGCATGGCGCGACTCCGACGATTGCTCAACCGTGACCCCGGGCGAGATACGCGCATGGATCGGCGACCTTGCCGACGGGGGAATGGAGACTGCAACACTGCGCAGAAAAGCCCAGAGTCTCCGTGCGTTCTTCCACTGGAGGCAGAAAACGGCCGGGGCACCCTCCAATCCCGCTGCCGACATTGTTCTGCCGAAGCTGCGAAAGCATCTCCCCAACTTCATAAAGGAGGAGGAGATGGAGGCTCTTCTTGATACATCGCACGACACATTCGCTCAGGAACGCGCACACATCACACTCGCCATGCTCTACTCTCTCGGACTCAGGCAGGACGAACTCCTCACACTGACTGATGCCGACGTTGACTATCCGGGACGTGAGGTGCGTGTGACCGGAAAGAGGAACAAACAGCGGGCGGTGCCCTTGCCCGATCAGCTTGCAGAAGGAATCAGGCACTGGCAGGAGGTGCGCGATGCCCGGTACCCGCAGCTTGAGCGCCCGGCTGCCCTGATCGCCGGCCCGCACGGACACCTGTCGAAGACAGCTCTTTACGGAGTGGTGCGCGATGCACTCGCCACGGTATCGGCCGGACGCAAAAGCCCGCACACGCTCCGGCACACTTTCGCCACATCAATGATCAACAACGGAGCCGACCTCGACGCCGTGCGCGAGATGCTCGGCCATGAATCTCTGGCGACAACCCAGATATACACCCACCTCAGTTTCAACGAACTTCTGTCAAACTACCGGCACTCCCACCCCCGCGCCAGGAAGGATGAGTAGTCCAGCCAAATGAACGCACGACGCGTTCCGCCGACCCACGACAGACACACAACAGGCACTACATAGCCGTCCGAGTGTAAAAATTTTATCGGCGGAACTAACAAAGAATCCGGAATTTTTGTTTATCTTTGTAAACGGGACTGACCTCTCCGAGTCCTATAATCTCTAAAAACCTAAAGATTATGGAAGCAAAGATCAAAGCGATTCATTTCGACATCACCGACAAACTCGTGAGTTTCATCAATAAGAAAGTAGACAAACTGTCACGCCGTTTCGAGGCAATCACAGAAGTCGAGGTAACGCTCAAGGTCGTGAAGCCCGAGACCTCGATGAACAAAGAGGCCGGTGTGAAACTTATGGTACCCCCCGCTGCCGACCTGTTCGCATCGAAGACTGCCGATACTTTCGAAGAGGCCATCGACCTCTGTCTTGACGCACTGGAACGCCAGCTCGAAAAGAACAAGAACTCTTAATGGAAGAAAACAAGCCCGAACGCCGCAGTCGTAAAGACCGGAGTTCCGTTATAGGCTCGACACGCACCGGCAGGATGATGCTGTACATCCTGCTGGGGCTTGCTGTGTGCATAACCGTATTCATGGCGGTGCTCTACCCCATGGTCATGATTACCTCCGACAAGGAGGCCACCATCAGGATTCCGGCCAATGCCACCGAGCAGACCGTCCGCGACACTCTCAACAAGTATTTTGACCGGGACTACACCAACAGTATCCTGCGCATGTCGAAGCTGCGCCGTGTGAATTTCGCCACGCGTCACGGTTCATATACCATTCCTGAGGGAACCAACGCCCTTGGAGCCATGCGCAAGCTGACATCGGGTGCGCAGACTCCGGTGCGCGTAACAATAAACGGCTTCCGCAGCCTGCCGCTGCTGATCGACCGTGTGAGCCGCAAGATGGAGTTCCCCGCCGACTCGCTCACTGCCGTCCTGAATGACCGGCCGTTTCTCGCACAGTATGGTCTGACCCCGGAGAACGCCATGGCTCTCTTCATCGACGACACCTATGAGTTTTACTGGACGACATCGGCACGCGACATGGTCAAGAAGATAGGCGAGAATTACCAGTTCCTCTGGACTGACGCACGCACAAGCCGTGCAGCCGAGTTAGGACTCACCCCGGCCGGCGTGATGATAATCGCCTCGATCGTGGACGAGGAGACTAACGACCGCGACGAGAAGGGCACTATCGGACGGCTCTATATAAACCGTCTGAACAGCAACATGCGTCTGCAGGCTGACCCGACCGTGAGATTCGCGCTCGGAGACTTCACCATACAGCGCATCACCAACGCCGACCTGAAGAAAGAATCACCCTACAACACGTACCTGCACGACGGGCTTCCTCCCGGTCCGATACGCACCACGAGCGACGACACCGTGAAGCGCATTCTCGACAGCGAGCCAAGCAACTACCTGTACATGTGCGCCAAGGAGGATTTCTCCGGCAGCCACAATTTCGCTTCGACCTACAGTGAGCATATCGAGAACGCGATACGCTATCAGGCTGCCCTCGACAGGCAGGGAATAAAACGCTGATCCAACTGACATACAGACTGCTCATATGCCTTCTTTTACTGCTCCCGCCAGCCTTGGCGCGGGGCGGTTTCGACGTGGACACAGCTCTGGGACTCCAGCTCGACACGGAAGCTGACGCCATTCCCGCCGACAGCCTCAAAGCACCTGAGAGACTTGATTATGACTGGCGCATACTTGCCCTTACACGGCGGCTCGACATAAAAGACACTACAGTCAGGTATCCGAAATTCATAGACTTCTGTCTCCGCACATACCGTTGGGCAGAGCGTACTTTCAACACCTATGACCCGGAATACGTGAGCGGTACCGGCAAGCACGGCAAGGTCCGGCTCGTGACCGACAACTGGACAGACTCGTACTATTTCCGATTCGAGGATGGCAACCCTCTCTTCATGGTCAGCAACCTGTATTCGAATATCGGTGTCCAGGCCAACTACTCCATCCTCGGCATCAGTTTCTCAATCGAGCCGAACACTGCGTTCTCCGGTCAGGTTTCCCACCACAAGAAGATGGGATTCTCGTTTTCATGCGCGCGCCTGTTTGCCGAGGCTTATTACTGGAAAAACACCGGTGGGTCCGTGATACGCAAATTCGGCAACGAGGAAAAGAAGAAGTTTGACAACATCGCGTTCGACGGCCTCAGCTTCAGGGCATACGGTGTGTCGGGCTTCTATGTGTTCAATTACAAGAAATTCAGCTATCCGGCTGCATATAACCTCTCGAACTACCAGCTCAAGAGCGCCGGCTCCTGGCTGCTCGGCGCGTCGGGTACATTTTATTATTGTAATTTCGACTTCACCAAGCTCCCCGAAGAGGTGAAGGAACAGACAATTCTACCGGCCGACAACTACAGTCTGAACTACAATTCGGTCAACGTCATGGGTGGCTATTCCTACAACTGGGTTATGAACCGGCATTTCCTGTTCAACATCACAGCGCTGCCCGGGGTGGGAATATCATTCTCGTTCGACGATTCTTCGGAAGGACGGCACAACCTCATATCGATGGCCATGAAAAACATGGCGTCGCTCACCTACATAAACAGACAGTTCTTCATAACGGGCAATGCCAACTTCACGGGCAATTTCTATCTCACCAAAACCGTCGGCTTCATGTCGGGCATAGTGAACTTCCAGGTATCGACCGGAATACGATTCTGACTCGGGCGTCCGTTATCTATTCAGCCCGAAGAGCAATAAAATGTTTGCATATGGATAATTGTATCACAGACGAGAAATACATGAGGCGCGCCCTGCAGCTTGCAGCCAACGGCGCGGGCCACACTTCTCCCAACCCGATGGTCGGCGCGGTTATTGTCAGCCCGGACGGACGGATAATCGGAGAGGGATGGCACCGGAAATGCGGTGAGGCGCACGCCGAAGTCAATGCAATGCGCAGCGTGGCCGACTGCGACCGTTATCTCATACCGGAGTCCACGATGTATGTCACCCTCGAACCATGCTCGCATTACGGCAAGACTCCACCCTGCGCCAAGATGCTTTGCGAGCATCACATCCGCCGCGTGGTGGTCGGCACCGGCGACCCGAACCCGAAGGTGGCAGGCCGCGGCATCGGTATGCTGCGCGAGGCCGGAATTGAGGTAACTGAAGACTGTCTGCGCGACGAGTGCCGAGCAATCAACGTGCGGTTCTTCACGTCGCAGATACACAAACGTCCATGGATATTGCTGAAATGGGCCGAGACCTCTACCGGTGCCATGGCGAACCCTGACGGCACCCCGCTCGCTATATCCACACCTCTTACCTCCGCTTTCATGCACCGCGAACGCTCCATGTGCGATGCCATAATGGTTGGGACCGGAACTCTGCTGTCGGACAACCCCGCGCTCACCAACCGGCTCTGGCCAGGAAACAGCCCGAGACCGGTGCTGTTCCGTTCCGCACGTCTCGAAGACCCGGAGGTGAGGGAAAGGCTGAAAGTATTCGGACGCGACCCGATAGTGCTCGATCCGGGGAAAAGTCTTGAGGAGAACATGCACCTGCTTTTCAGCGAACATGGAGTGACATCGCTCATGGTCGAAGGGGGCCGCACACTGCTCGACAGCTTCCTGCAAGCCGGTCTGTACGACAGAATCCGCGTCGAGACTGCCTACCCGCGTCGCCATACTCCGTATTGCTCCGGGATAACCGCCACAACGGTTGACTGACAAGTACTGAAATCAGTGCTAAAATTCCTTAAAAAACATTTTCTATTGTATTTATAGCGACAATTTCACGGATAAATGCTAAATTTGCAAGTTGAAAAGAAACGGTCGTGACGCAAACCTGACTGCGGAACGTCCCGACGCTTATGGCGGCCACAGCGGCAAGTCCGCGCCAACCGTCTATTAATGAACATATTGAGACTGTGAAATATAAAAGTTTTCTTTCCATATCAGGAATAGCGGCTGCGATAATGTTTGCAGGCGCGTTTTCGTCATGTAACAAGGACTCTGACTCCGAGTCTTTTGTGGTCGCGCCGAATCTTGCCGTGACGGCATTCTCGCTCAAGGCTGACGCAAAGAATCCGGGACTCGACTCGGCCTATTTCTCAATCGACCTGGAGCATGGTGTAATCTTCAACGCCGACTCTCTCCGCAAAGGGACAAAGGTTGACAAGGTTGTTGCCACAATAACCTTCGCGAGCGAGGTCAGCGAGGCTGTGATCGAGATGTCGGGCGGAACTACCCGCGAGGGTGAGATTGATTACCGCACAAACCCGACTGACTCGATCGACTTCACCGGCGACGTGTTCCTGCATGTGAAAGCCGACGATAACAAGATGAGCACCACTTACCGTCTGAAGGTCAATGTACACAATACCGAGTCAGACATGCTCTACTGGGATGAGATGGCAAAGGCTACCCTTCCCTCGCGTCTCGGCTCGCCGCGCAGCCAGAAGACTGTTCAGGTGGGAGAGACGACTGTGTCGCTCATTGAGGAAAACGACGGCACATACACGGTCTCGACTTCAGATGACCTTGTGGCGTACACCTGGTCGAAGCATGAGGTGACTTTCCCCTTCATACCCGATGTCAGGACCTTGACGGCTACTGATGACAAGCTCTGGATTCTTGACACCGACGGCAATCTTTACAATACTCCCATCGACAATATGGCATGGACCTCAACGGGTGAGAACTGGATTACGATGATAGGCAGCTACACTGACTCGGTTATCGGACTCCGCTCGGTGAACGGCACTGTCTCGTTCGCCCAGTATCCTCTCACCAATCTCAACGAGAAGGCTATACCTGAAGGTTTCCCGGTGAGCGGCATGTCTAATTTCGTGACACTTGCCAACAAGTGGACCTCTTCGCCGGTAGCGTTCTTCGTAGGAGGACGTTGTGCTGACGGCTCGCTCGCCGATGCCACATGGGCTTTCGACGGTGCGGAGTGGGTAAAGCTCGGCGAAGGCGGACTCCCGGCTCTGGAAGGTTCGTCGGTGATACCTTATTACAACTACCGTCCGGCCGCATCGGGCAACACCATGATTGAATATGAGGTGTGGATGCTCGTCGGCGGGAAGAAGAGCGACGGTTCTTTCAACCGTACGGTCTACGTATCTTACAACAACGGTGTGAACTGGGCTGAGGGTTCCTCGTCGCTCCAGCTCCCCGAGTCGATACCGGCCATGACGGGCTGCGACAATGTCGTTGCAGACCGCAGCATGTCGGCAAACCTTTCGGACGCATGGACACGTGCGAGCCGTCCGCGCCGCATAAGCTATGAGCTTGACGGCGACATAATCAGATGGGGATGTCCCTACATATACCTCTTCGGTGGCGACTCGCCTCAGGGCGGTCTCTACGACTCGGTATGGCAGGGCGTGCTGACACGGCTCACATTCACTCCCATAATCTGATATGGCAAGCCGCAGCCTCGGCCAAGAGCCCGCGCATGACATAACAAACATAAGAACGGAGAACATAGACATTTGAGAAAAGCAATCAAGATACTCATGGTCCTCGTGGCCGCATTGGCCGGGCAGTCCCGGGCACTGGCGCAGGAAGACTACCGGTTTGACATCGGCGGCGGTATCGGCATGACCGGATACCTCGGCGACGCCAACTCGGCAAATCTGTTCCAGAACCCGAGCTGGGACGTGGAGCTGCTGTTCCGCTACATAGCCAATCCGCGCATAAACTGGAAGACCAACTTCTATGTGGGTGGCCTGCGGGGAGATTCGTCGCAGATGGACAATGTGTTCCCCGACGGCAACAACTTCAAGTTCTCGACCACATTCTACGAACTGAGCGAGCTCTTCGAGTTCCACTTCTTCAACTATGGAATGGGCGAGACTTACCGCAGGCTGAAACGCTGGACACCCTACATCACCGCCGGACTCGGTCTGACCGCATGGTCGGTCGACGGCAAAGGTGGCGCGGCGTTCACCATTCCTCTTGGAATCGGCTTCAAGTTCAAGCCCGCGCTCAGATGGAACCTCGGACTGGAGTTCCTGATGAAAAAGACATTCAGCGACCGTCTGGACGGAGCCGCACTCTCCGACCCTCTCGGCATAAAGAGCGAGTTCATGAAGAACACCGACTGGTATTCGACACTGACCCTCACCATAAGCTACGAGTTCAGCAAGCGTTGCGCCGTGTGCAACTACAAGGATTGACAACGCACCTAACCGACAGAACATGGACAGAACAGAAGAACTGACATCAAGACTCAACATGACGCGGATGCCGCGCCACGTTGCCATCATAATGGACGGTAACGGACGCTGGGCCCGCGAACGCATGAAAGGGCGCAGCGAAGGCCACGCGGAGGGCGTCAACAGCGTGCACAACATCACCAAGTACGCCTCTGACCTCGGCATAGGATACCTGACGCTCTACGCCTTCTCTACCGAGAACTGGAACCGTCCGGCTCCTGAAGTCGAGACACTGATGTATCTTATCGGCTGGGCAATCCGCAAGGAGACACCCGAGCTGGTGGCCAACAACGTGCATATAAATCTTCTCGGCGAGATTGACCGTCTTCCCGAGGAGGTGCGCCGCGATCTTGAGGCCGGACGCGAGGCAACAGCCCATTGCACCGGTCTCAACCTGAACCTCTGTCTGAGTTATTCGTCGCGATGGGAACTGACACGCGCCATGCTCATGATTGCCGAAGAGGCCGCACGCGGCGAGATCTCCGCCGATATGGTCAACGAGGAAACCGTCAGCTCGCACCTCTCCACAGCCGGGATTCCCGACCCCGACCTGCTCATCCGCACCGGCGGAGAGCAGCGCATAAGCAATTTCCTGCTCTGGCAGATAGCATATAGCGAACTATATTTCACGCCTGTTCTCTGGCCCGACTTCGGGCATGAGGCCTTTCTTGAGGCACTGGTAGACTATCAGGGCCGTGAGAGAAGATTCGGCAAGACCTCCGACCAAGTGAAGGAGGAGAAACAAAACTGATTCCGCACCACGAAACATCTATGAAACATATCAGGAAAATAATCCTTACCCTGGCTCTGCTTCCGGCCGTCACAGCCGCCGCACTCGACATCAAGCTGACCGACCCGACGGTACCCGTCGATACGGTCTATCATCCCGATGTCATCTATTCTCCGATTCCCAAGACCTACGAGATTGCGGGAATCGACGTGACCGGCATTCCGGAGTCTGACAATTATCTGATCATCGGTTTCTCCGGACTCTCGATCGGCGACAAGATCGACGTGCCGGGCGATGCCATAACCGATGCCGTGAAACGCTTCTGGCGCCAGGGTCTCTACTCCAAGGTGGAAATCAATGTGGTGAAGAGCGCAGGCGACAAGATATGGCTTGAGATTGCTCTCCAGCGTCAGCCCCGTATGTCGGAAATGACTTTCGAGGGCGTGAAGGGTGGCGAGAAGAAAGACATCACCGAACGTCTCGGCATGGTGTCGGGACAGCAGCTTACTCCCAACATCATCGCACGCGCCAAACAGATTATCGAGGATTATTATTCCAAGAAGGGTTTCAAGAACGCTGAGGTTAAAATAGTCCAGCAGCCTGACCTCTCGAAAGAGAACCAGGTTATTCTCAACGTGCGTGTGAACCGAAATAACAAGGTCAAGGTCCATAAGATATATATCGACGGCAATGAGGTGCTCTCCGACCGCAAGATCAAGCGCGTCATGAAGAAGACCAATGAGAAGAATGACATTCTCAAGATTTTCAGCCAGAAGAAATTCGTGGACCGAGACTTCGAGGATGACCGCAACCGTATTATCGAGAAGTACAACGAGCTTGGTTACCGCGACGCGAAAATCACCCATGACTCTGTTGCGAAGTACGATGACGGAACGGTCGATGTGTTCCTGACCGTAGATGAAGGAAAGAAATATTACATCTCCGACATATCATGGGTGGGTAACACCATCTACCCCACCGAGACGCTCAACACCCTGCTCGGCATATATCCCGGCGATGTCTATAACCAGAAATACCTCAACAAGCGTACGCAGGAGGATGATGACGCCGTGTCGAACCTCTATCTCGACAACGGTTACCTCTTCTTCCAGCTCGTGCCTATCGAGGAGAGTGTCAAGGGTGACAGCGTGGCCCTCCAGATGCGTGTCATCGAGGGTCCGCAGGCCCGCGTGAACCGTGTGATCATCAACGGTAACGACCAGCTTTACGAGAAGGTTATCCGCCGTGAGCTGCGCGTGCGCCCGGGCGAGCTGTTCTCTAAGAGCGACCTCATGCGTTCTGCCCGTGAGATTGCGGCTTCAGGCCATTTCGACCCTGAGAACCTCGACATCCGTCCTGAGCCTAACGAGAATGACGGTACGGTTGACATTCTTTTCAACCTGACTTCCAAGGCCAACGACAAGATTCAGCTCTCGTTCGGTTGGGGACAGACCGGTCTGACGGGACAGGTTGCCCTGTCGTTCTCAAACTTCTCGATGAAGAACCTCTTCAACCCGAAGAGCTACAAGGGTATCATTCCGCGCGGTGACGGCCAGACATTCTCGATCTCGGCACAGACCAACGCGAAGTATTACCAGAGTTACTCTATATCGTTCTTCGACCCGTGGATTGGCGGCAACCGCCCGAACTCGCTTGCGGTCTCGGTTGACTTCAGCCGCTCGACCGGTATCAACTCCCAGTTCTACAACAACCTCTGGTCGAACGCATATCAGAGCGCTATCTACAACACCTACTCTTACAACACCAACTATTCGAGCTACGCCATCCAGAATGCGTATGACCCGAACAAGGTGCTCCAGTTGGCTGGTGTGACTGTCGGTTTCGGTACGCGTCTCAGCTGGCCTGACGACTATTTCCAGTTCCAGGCAAGCCTCGGCTACCGCTGGTACTACCTCAAGAACTGGGATTACCTCTACTACATGCGCAACGGTACGTCGAACTCTCTCACTCTCGGCCTGACTCTGTCGCGTTCGAGCATCGACAACCCCATCTATACGCGCCGAGGTTCCTCTTTCTCGGTTGACCTGACCATGACTCCCCCGGCAAATCTCTTCGGCCGCAAGGACTGGAAGACACTGTCGGAGCTGTCGAGCTACAACAATACCGACTCCCAGTCACGCGAGGCCGCCCGCTCACAGCTGTACCGCTGGATCGAGTATTGGAAACTCCGCTTCAAGAGCAAGACATTCACCCCGCTCACCGACCCCGACGGCAAATGGACACTCGTGCTCATGACCCGCGCCGACTTCGGTCTTATCGGCAGCTGGAACAAGTATATCAAGACACCGTTCGAGACATTCTACTTCGGTGGTGACGGTATGACCGGTAACTATACCTATGCAACCGAGACTATCTCGATGCGTGGTTACGAGAACGGTCAGTTCACACCGAACGGATATGAAGGTTACGCCTATGGCAAGTTCACTTTCGAGCTCCACTTCCCGTTCCTTCTCCAGCCCTCGACCACAATCTACGCGATTGCGTTTGCCGAGGCCGGTAACTGTTGGACAAGCGTGTCGGACTTCTCTCCCTTCAACCTGAAGCGAAGTGCCGGTGTCGGTGCCCGTGTGTACCTCTCGATTCTCGGTTACCTCGGTATTGACTGGGCGTACGGTTTCGACAAGGTATGGGGACAGCGCGGCGGCAGCCAGATTCACTTCGTGCTCGGCCAGGAGTTCTAACCTTCTGCCCACAGACAGGACGGCAGCCACATTCACTTCGTGCTCGGCCAGAAGTTCTGATCCAAGGGTCACAGACGGGACGGCAACCCCGGAATCGTCCGCCAATAAACCTTTTATGCTTAATCCGTGTCTTATAGACAAGTGGAATTTAAAAATGAAAGATATGAAGAAAATATTCATAACGCTCGTTGTGGCTGTGGTGGCCACCCTGAGTGCCTCGGCGCAGAAATTCGCGCTCGTCGATATGGAGTACATACTCCGCAACGTACCCGCCTATGAGATGGCCAACGAGCAGCTCAATCAGGTAAGTCTTCGCTGGGAGAAAGAGGTCAACGAGGTCACAAAAGAGGCCGAGACCATGTACAAGAACTATCAGGCCGACATGGTGTTCCTGACCGATGACCAGAAGAAGAAACGCGAGGAGGAGATTGTGGCCAAGGAGAAAGAGGCCACCGACCTCCGCTACAAATATTTCGGTCCCGAGGGAGAGCTTTACAAGAAGCGTCAGGCTCTTATGAAGCCGATTCAGGAGGATGTCTACAATGCCGTCAAGGCCGTATCGGAAGAGAAGGGCTATCAGGCCATCTTCGACCGTGCCTCGTCGCAGAGCATCGTGTTCGCATCGCCCCGCATCGACGTCAGCAACGAGGTTCTCGCCAAGCTCGGCTACTCGAAATAACCCCGATTAACCGAGAGCAATCCCGATTAATCTCGATTACCCCCGGTAAATCCCGACAATAATTAATCTAACACATAAATTTAAAAATGTTAAAGAAAGTTCTTTTGGCAGTCGCACTCATGCTGCCCATGTTCGGTGCTTCGGCACAGACTCTGAAGGTTGGTCTCGTTGATACAAACGCAATCATCCAGGCCATGCCCGACACTCAGGAGGCTCAGAAGAAAGTAGCTGATGCTTCGAAGAAATATGAGGAGGAATACGCACGTCTCGGCGAGGAGATGCAGAGAATGTACGATGAGCTCTCCAAGATGGACCAGAACGAGCTTGCAGCTATCCGCGAGCGCAAGACCAAGGAGTTCCAGGACTATCAGGTGAAAGTGCAGAACTTCGAGCAGAGCGCACAGCAGGATCTCCAGCGCATGCAGCAGGAGCTTCTCGGCCCCATCTTCCAGAAAATCAAAGCTGCCGTAGAGTCTGTAGGCAAAGAGGGTGGCTACGGAATGATCCAGGACTACAACCCCCAGCAGACCCTTTACTTCGCAGACCCCGTGGTTGACGTAACCCCGCAGGTTAAGTCAAAACTCGGCATCCAGTAACATTGCCGAAGCAATAACTGCGGCCCGATGCAATGGCAACCGCCCACGACGAGCCGCAAAAACAAATATCAGAGCCGGAATCCTCGCAGATTCCGGCTTTTTTATTAACTTTGTTGTTTAATTGCTGAGGCCACCTGATGCTCCATGATTAATCGGGATCAATCGGGATTAACCGTGATTAATCGGGAGTAATCTTGTTTACACCTCGCCTCTTTATTTCAATCAAGACCCTATATGGAACACACTGCCGGAAAAATCGGAGTTTTCGACTCCGGATATGGAGGCCTGACGATTCTCAAGGAGATGCGCCGGGCTCTCCCCGATTATGACTACCTGTATGTCGGCGACAACGCACGTGCCCCTTATGGTACCCGCAGCTTTGATGTCGTCTTTGACTTCACGCGTCAGGCCGTGGAGGAACTTTTCCGCCGTGGCTGCCATCTGGTCATCCTGGCGTGCAACACGGCCTCGGCCAAGGCTCTCCGGTCCATCCAGCAGCATGTGCTTCCGGTCGGCTATCCTGACCGTCGTGTGCTCGGCGTGATACGTCCCACTGTCGAGGCTGTCGGCGAAATAACCCGCACACGGCATATCGGCCTCCTTGCCACCCCCGGCACTGTACGGAGCCATTCTTACCGCATGGAAATCGAGAAGCTGTATCCCGAAATGAAGATTACCGAGACAGCATGTCCCATGTGGGTGCCGCTCATAGAGGAAGGGGAGGCATACGGAGATGGCGCCGACTACTTCGTAAAGAAATATATCGATGCCATCATGACGGAAGACCCGGAAATTGACACCCTTCTGTTAGGGTGCACCCACTACCCTATCCTGCTTCCCAAAATCGAGAAGTACGTACCCGAGGGCGTGCGCGTCATAGCCCAGGGGGGCATTGTCGGCGACAGCCTGGCTGACTACCTGCGCCGCCATCCCGAGATGGACGCACGTTGCTCAAAAAATGGCACTGTCGAATTCCTCACTACCGAGAACGCTGCAATCTTCGACCGTCTTGCGTCGTTATTCATGGAGACACCGGTCGAGTCAACGCGAATCACGCTCTGACCACGGGAACTACATAAACGGATTCCTGAATCTCATCTGATGTAAAATCACGGATTACGTTTCTTAAATCAATACTTGGAAATGGAAACATCAATAAAAGAAAAAATAAAAGGCCTCACTTCATCTGAGGCCATAGAAATACTGAACGTGCATATCGAAGCTCATCCCGACGACGAGGTGGCCTTGACCATGCGGGGCATAAAATATTGGGGAGCGGGCAAACGAGCTCTCGCCATAAACGACTATCTCGCAGCCATACGCATCAACCCGGAAAGCAACGCGCGCGAGGCCCTCAAAGCTGCCAATGAAATTTTGGACTATCGCAACACTGATCTTTACAATCCCTGACCGTCGTTGCCGAGGAAAGTGCAGACGAACCAACCGCTGACGACGGACGACGCTCGCCGTAGAGCATGAAGGGCTGCTCATAACACCAGCCACGGGTGGCGTTGCGTATGTACAGACGTGTCAACCCACGCTCGCCACGTGTGCGCCACCGCAACTCGCCATATACCTCCGTCAGGTCACTGACATTGCAGAGCGAGAAATCAGCGATGGTGCGCCAGCCCTGCTGCATGTTGACGATGCGGACAAATATCCTGTCGCCATATCTGATGGGTCGTGCCTCACGCTGCACGGGCGCCGGACGACGTTGCCCGTATTCAAACGAGCGGCGTACCCCGGGAACACCTCCGTAATAATCTCTTCTTGCCGTTGCCGGCGCGGTTGCCATTCTTTCCATATCCTAATCCATTTATGTTTGTATTGCAAAATTATCAGGAAGCACTGCGGAATCTTGGCATCAATATATTAACAAATGTAAATAAAAGTAAAAATTTATTTAATCATGATTAAAAGCGGGCAATTATGATTAAATTTGCAATTCAAAATAGCACGGACACCAAGGGCGGCAGTTGAGCCGCTGCGGTTCCGGAGGTTTGCAGAAATGGTGGAATGGTAGACACGAGGGACTTAAAATCCCTTGCCCGATGAGGGCGTGTGGGTTCGAGTCCCACTTTCTGTACAAATCGCATGATCCTTTGCTGCCCCGGCGGCAGAGGATTTTAATTTATCGGCTTGTCAACAAGATCAGGCCTCACGCCTCAGTCACAATTCAAACTTTTGTTCCACAGATGCAGTCGCAGAATCTTGAACTCACACAGAAAATCGGCATCCGGCTCTCCCAGCAGCAGCTGCGCTTCGTGCGTATGCTTGAGCTGAACGCACCCGAGCTGGACGAGGCTGTGGAACGCGAGCTTGAGGATAACCCGGCCCTTGGAGTGACCGAGGAAACCACGGAGGAGGATACCCGCCGGTATCCGGCTTATGTGCCGCGCCAGCCACGCGATGACTACCAGTTCTCTCCCGCCGACGAGACTGAGAATCTGTATGACCAGCTGCTCTCTCAACTTTCGGAAAGAAAACTTGATGCCAAGGTCGAGACGGCCGCACGCTTCATAATCGGCAGCCTTGACTACAATGGATACCTGCACCGCTCTCTGCGCGACATCGTTGACGACCTGGCCTTCGGTCCGGGTGTCGAGGTATCTATGGCCGAGGCCGAAGAGGCGCTGAAAGCAGTCAGAAGCCTCGACCCTCCGGGAATCGGAGCGGCAGACCTGCGCGACTGCCTGCGGATGCAACTGGAGGCTATGCCCGCGTCGGAGGTGCGCGATAATGCCCTGCGCATCATCAACGACGCCTACGAGGCGTTCACCATGAAGCACAAGCACCGCGTGATGTCGCTTCTCAAACTCGACGCTGATGACGCCGGTGCCGCCCTCGACCTGATTCTGACGCTCAATCCTAAACCGGGAGCTGCGCTCGGCAACGATCCTTCGGCCGGATCGAACGTCATAGTGCCCGATTACGTTGTCAATATCGAGGATGGCGAGATAACTATCTCGCTCAACAATCATATACCGGAGCTGCGCGTGGAGCAGAGTTTCGAGCAGGCCATGCGCAATCTGGAACGCACCTCGCGCGGCAAGCCGAAGAAAGGTTCTGAATTTATAGTGACCCGCTATAACGACGCACGCGATTTCATACGCATCCTCACGCAGCGGCAGCAGACCATGATGCAGGTCATGACAGCGATTGTCAAGATTCAGGAGGAATATTTCCGCACCGAAGACGTTTATCGTTTAAAGCCCATGATGATCAAGACCGTGGCAGACATGACCGGACTCGACATGTCGGTCATATCGCGGGTCACTTCAAACAAGCATGTGGCTTTGCCATGGGGCATCTTCCCGCTCCGCTTCTTCTTCAGCGATACAATCGGCGAGGAAAAAGAGGGTGGCGACGCTGCGACCAACCGCAAGATCGAGGCCAGCATAGTCTCCCTGATCGAGGCCGAGGACAAGAGGCATCCCCTCTCCGACCGGAAAATCATGGAGGAGATGCAGGCTCAGGGCTATGACATATCACGCCGCACGGTGGCGAAATACCGCGACCGTCAGGGAATCCCGGTGGCGCGACTGAGAAAGGAGATGTAGAGAAGTCTACTCATATTAATTGATAAACTAACACATACGCAATATGTTGAAGAAAATATTCCAGGCAGTGGCGATAGTGGTGCTCACATCGGTGACAGCACTTCCTCTCGGAGCAGTGACCGACAAGGAGATGGAGGAAGCCCGCGCGATAACGGCGAAAGCCTATCTGCGTTACGCCAACGATGGTTCCGGCTATCTCGATGAGGTCTCGGCAAAAACAATGTCGGAGCTCAACTCCAAGCTCAAGGCGAAGGAGAAGGAAAATATAAAGGCTTTCAATTCGGTGAAGGTACCTACCGACTATGCCTCGTGGGACAAGGAAAAGCTCGTCGAGTTCTGGGCGGTGACTTTCTTCACCTCCCCCTCGCTCGATGCCAAGGGCAAGGCTGCCAAGAGCCGTGTGCGCAAGCAGATTTCGGCCATGAGCATCGCGGCTCCGGCCAAGAAAGAGGAACCGAAGGCTGAGGAACCGAAACCGGCTACCGAAGCTCCTGCACCGGCCTCAGAGGCTGATGCAGCCGTGGCAGGTGCCGAATCTGAAGTCGCCCCGACAGCTGCCGAAGCCGCACAGACTCAGGAGGAGATTCTTACTGACCAGAACGCCATCGAGAAGGATGCCGCCGATGCTGCCCCAACCACACCGGAGGAACAGAGCCACACATGGGTGTATGTGCTGGTACTCGCCATTCTGGTGGCAGTAGTTATATGGCTTGTGGTTTATGCTGCCAATCTCATGAAGCGCCAGCCCGGCTCTGACGAGGAGGGAGTGCAGGGTAGCGCCGACACTCAGGAACTCCGCGAACAGGCACGCAAGGCCATCGCCAAGAAGAATGAGGAGATTGAGGAACTGCATCGCCGTCTTCAGGCAGAGGAGAGCAAATCGGCCGACCTCGGCATGGAGCTTGAGCGCATGAAGCTCGACCGCAGCCGTCAGGAGGAGAAACTTGCCCAGCTCCGCGAGGAAATCAATGACTTGACGCGCCGCCTTGGAGCTGCATCTACAGCCGCTGCCGCACCACGCCGCGAACCCGTACGTGAACGTGAACCGGAGCGAGAACCGGTCCGCGAGACCGTGCGCCGCGAACCTGAGCGTCCTGTACGCCGTGAGCCCGCACCGGAAGAGAAACCGATTCTCAAGGTAATTTACTTGGGGCGCGCAAACGCACGCGGCATCTTTGTCCGTGCCGACCGACGCATAAATGCAGGCAACACCATATACCGTCTCGACACCAACGACGGCCTCGTAGGAACATTCCACGTCGTAGATGAGCCGGAAGTTGTGGATGTCGCACTCTCCAACCCCGCCGAATATCTGGGACATGGCTGTTCAGGAGAAGACCTTGAGGACACTGCCGGAGTGACCCGTATCGTGACCGAAAGCGCAGGAACCGCCATCTTCGAGAACGGTTACTGGAAGATACTCCGCAAGACAAAAATCCGCTACGAATAAACGCCAAGACCGTCCAATACAGCAATAACGGCTGCGAATAAGCGTTTTTATTTGGAAAATAGCGCGAAACTTATTAACTTTGCACTGCAAAGGCCCTGATGGCGGAATCGGTAGACGCGCTGGTCTCAAACACCAGTGGAGCAATCCGTGCCGGTTCGACCCCGGCTCAGGGTACAGAAACGACATGACTTTATTGAGTCGTGTCGTTTTTTTCAGATAGACATGCTTCATTACCCCGCGTGTCAGTTTTAAGGTAGAAGTAATCAATATGGCACATACAGCGATTGACAACAGTCAGAGACTTAAGGAACTTGGTACAGCACCGATTGGCAAACTCCTTTTGAAGTACAGTCTTCCCGCAGTGGTCGGGACGGTTGTCAGCGCGGTCTACAACATCGTTGACTCGATTGTGATCGGACATGCCATCGATGACCCGAATGTTGTGGCCGGTATGGCCATCACTTTCCCGGTCATGAACCTTGTCACCGCCCTCGGTATGCTCGTCGGAGCAGGTGCCGCGACACGCGTGTCGATTGTTATGGGACAGAATGACAGACGTGTAGCCGAGATTATTCTCGGCAACTGCGTGCAGCTCACCATAATCTTCGGTCTGCTCTACGTGATAGGCTTCTCCTTCTTTCTCGACCCGCTGCTCCGGGCATTCGGAGCTTCGGACAACTCACTCCCCTACGCACGCGAGTTCCTGCAATGGGTGCTCCCCGGCATGGTGCTGATGAACCTGACATTCTCCTACAACAATGTCATGCGTGCCTCCGGTTATCCGGCCAAGGCAATGTACACCAACATGATCGGTGCCGTGCTCAACGCCATCCTCGCTCCGCTGTTCCTCTTCGGATTCCACTGGGGCATACGCGGCGCGGCAATCGCAACCGACCTCTCGATGCTTGTGACCGCCACATGGGTCATGAGCCACTTCTTCAACAAAAACAATACCCTCCACTTCGCCAAAGGCACCTTCAAATTCAACTGGCCGATTATCAAGGGAGTGTTATATATCGGCATGGCGCCGTTCCTTATCAATGTGGCCGGATCCGGCATAAACGCCATAATCAACAACACACTTGTCAACTACGGCGGAGACAACGCCGTGGCAGCCGTTGTCGTGTTCAACCGATACATGACCGTATTTGTCTTCATCATCATAGGCATCTGCCAGGGTATGCAGCCAATCGTCGGCTACAACTACGGATCAGGACGCTTCAAGCGACTGTTCCGCACATTCTGGATGGCTGCCATTACAGCACTCTGCTTCACCACCCTCGGCTCACTTCTCAGCGTATTCAACCCCCGTCCGATAGCCGCGATGTTCATGCAGGATGAAGAGCAGATACAATGCGCCATCAACTGTCTGCGAATCACGATGCTGACATTCTGGATGGTCGGTTTCCAGATAGTTACCACCAACTTCTTCCAGGCGCTCGGCATGGCCGGCAAGGCGGTATTCCTGTCTCTGACGCGCCAGATAATCTTCATGATACCACTGCTGATAATACTCCCTCCCCTGATGGGCTTGAACGGAGTCTGGAGCGCCTTCCCGATCAGCGACCTTGCAGCAACCATCACCGCCGCCATCCTACTGAGCGTCCAGATGCGCCGCATCTCCCGCAAATCCGAACAGATGCGCACCCAGACCCCCACCCAGATCGAGCACGACCTCTGACCCCTCCCACCCTCCCATCTTCGCTAAAGCTCAGAACCTGAACAAAAAGCAAAGCCGCCCTTAATCGAACAAGCGATGAGCAAGAACTACCGGGCCAAATGGCATGACTACCGGGCAAGGTGCATCTACCACCTCACCCTGATGAAAAGCCCGGAGTCACCCTACTTCGGTCAATTGGCCGGTGACTGCAAGATTCCGATTGGCCAGTTGGGCAGTCCCTACGTCATAGCCTCCCCACTTGGAGCTGCAATCAAACAGACCTTGCGCAGCCTCAGAACCATTCACCCTGCTCTCCGTCTTTACCAATACGCCCTGATGCCCGACCATCTACACCTGCTGCTGAGTGTTGAATCGGAATTAGATGAAATCTTAGGAAGAAAAATCGCGATTTTCAAGCAACAGGTCCATTCCGCCACAGGTCTTACATCCGTGTTCGAATCCGGTTTCAACGACCAGATCCTAAAGCCCGACCGAAATCTGAATGTAATTTTCGACTATATCCGGGCCAACCCGTACCGTCTCGCGGTACGCCTTCAGAATCCGGAATTTTTCCGCCGCAACGTCGCCCTTGTCATCAACGGTATTCCGTGCAAGGCATATGGAAACACCCAATTACTGAGCAATCCCTTCATAGAACAGGTGGTCGTACACAGAGCTGACAACGATTCCACATTCAACAGCAGCAAGGAAAGATGGTTCCACACGGCAGCCAATGGAGGCATCCTCGTATCACCATTCATAAGCAAGCGCGAGAAAGAGATAAGAGACGGAGCCGAAGAACTCGGAGGCCGCTTCATACTGATAACCGAGCGCCCCTATTCCGACCGAGAAAAGCCCACAGGCCGAGACTTCGAATTATGCACCCAAGGCCGGATGCTGATAATATCCCCGGCCCAACCCCTGACCTTCAGCCGCGCCGCCTGCCTCCAAATGAACTCCCTCGCACAAGCAATTTCTTCCGCCAATACGATACAATTCATTTGAAAAATCGAATCATATCATAAAAAGATATTTAACGGAAGTAATATTCAGGATAGATATCATTTAGACTTTTGCCATTCTCATCTAACCATAAGGTTGCGCTTACAGTAGCACCTACCACATAACATGCCGCAGTTAATGCGGAACGACATTTAGTGTCTTTCTTTATCTTTATAAAGTTCCCTACTTGTATGCCATTCTTATCTATAATCCGATGCCTGTTTCTATAAGAAGATGTACCGACATAGTCATAATCATCCTGAATTGATATCAAGCTACCTTCACGGATATAAAAATTCTTTGTATCCCTTTCAAAGTATCCGAATGCTTTGCACCGTCCAGCCTTAATCAACCAGAAGATATGTTTCTGTGTATCTATAGTAGGCTTTTTAAGGGGTTGATTGACAATTATTCCATCGACCAATGATGTGATTTTTGAAGCCGTACAATTTATACTATTCTCCTGTTTTCTATTGGTATCAGAGATACCATTCCTACGTTGAATATCAGTTTCAGGCTTCTGATTTACTTTAAACGACTTATTATTATCATCGAACGGTAAACATTTGGGATTATACCTCACTCTCGGAGCAGTTATTATTTCCTGACGAAGACGGTTGTATTCCTCGTCGTTGGAGTCATACAGATTCGGATAAGAACTCACCCCAAATATTCTCTCATACTCAGCATCAATGGCATTCAACATGATTAACGTTGTCTCTTAAGATAATCAATTTTCTCTTTTGATACATCAATATTTCCAATAACCGGTACGATATGAATAAGAAATCTCTGATTGCTCATTTCAATTTCGCTCCAGGCTTTCTGAAATTCTATCTGATTTGGGTAAGTCTTACGCAAAGTATTGACATCAGGTACATTTCGAGGTACCCCCTGTTCTCCACTTCCTGAAATAATCAATTCGCAACGCGGAATTGCGTCTATATCAATTCCATTCTTCTTCCAAAACTCATTGAGATATTGGGCTCTAAGATATGAAAGCGTATAGTTGTTCTTCCATGCACTTTCATAAAAGCTAATCTTTGACGACTGTCCCTCGATAACAACAAGGAACTTGATATTACTATCAGCAGAGTCATTCGCCTCAATGCTCTGAATAGTTGATTTAACCAGATTACCAGCATCAATAATGTCTCGCCTGACTTTATTTGCCGCCGCCGGATCAGTTTCATCCAATTTCAGCTTGTCTATATGAAATTCTTTGGTCTGATACTCTACATCTACTGTAAACAAATGCTTAAGATACTGTTCATTGTAACCAAAATAACGAGTGGAATCTATTTTGCTTACGGTTGAATATACAGTAATAATATTTTCATACTCATCCACAAGTGTCTGAAGAATCTTATTACTCTCGCTGAGTTCCGTCTCCTTCATCTTGAAACGAGCAAATGACACCACGAACAATACCAACGTTATGGCGAACAGTGTAGTCATGATATCGACATAACTCGGCCAGAATGAACCATTATTCTGATTATCCATATACGACAGATTTAACGGCGTACCCAGCCAAATAAACCACCTCCTCCACCATCAATGCTCTTGGTGTTCTCATTAATGGATTCGAGTTCTGTCTTCAGAGACTTCAGCTGGACCTGAACTGATTTTATTTCTTTCTGTATATCTTTAACATTAGAAGTCTGCACAACCTTTGATATAATTTCTGACAGGCGCTTCTCAATCAGTTCCAATTTGCGCAAGTTAGTAAATTCTTCCCGTATATCCTCTACATTGAATTTTTCTTTCAAAGCATTGACAAACTGGCCATGCTGCAACTCAAGCTGCTCGGTCTGAGCCTTTATCATTGTCTCAAAACCTTCTATGTGTCCCTCGATAGCTTGCTTATACCTGTCATTCATGCGATCAAGGACCTCAGTCTGCCTTCGGAACAGATCTTCAAGTTTGCCATCGGCAATTTCGAGATACCTGTCTGCAATTCTACTTTTTTTAGAAATTCCCTGCACTTGTCTCTGAATAGATTCGATAACCTGATTACCAAGAATATCTCGCTCGTTCAAGACTTTTCCTGCATCTTTTACGGATTGTTCGAAAGTTGTCAATCTGTCAAGAATTGAATTTATCTTAAGAGCAATTTCCCTCGGAACACGCAACGAATCATTATACTTATTCTGGATTGCAATAGATTCCTGAGCGGCAGCAAGCATCATGCGCCGGGCTTCTTCGAATTTATCAAGAGAACGTGTGATATTCATAAACCGATTACCAGCCTCTATATACTTATCCAGCCCACGAACGATTTCGTCGCTTTTAAGTGTAGAGAGAACCATCTCCTGCAATCTGATATTCTCGTTGATTTTATCCATATTCTGCCCCATAACACTTACGGCGTCAGAGACAGCATTGACATGCTTTTCAAAATCTTCCCCAAAGGCTTTTGTACAACGGTCAAATGTATTTTGGAACCGATTGATTACCTTATCAAAAGCTGGTTCGAACTTGTCAACAGTCTCGTGTAGTTTCGTAATGGCGGCAACCATACTGACATCGAGAGAGGGCATAAGTTCAGTCTGCACGAAATCATAAAAAATATTCTTTTCTTCCTCAATCTTCTTTCGTGCTCCGCTGGCGTTGGCTGTACTGCAAGTTGTCAATAACAATCCCACAAGACTTGTTCCCATCGAAACCAACACACCTATCAGAAGATTTCGAATTGCAGCATCCGATATACCATTTACATTATCGAAACCAAATAGGAACATCAGGATTCCCATGAAAACTCCACAGAAAGTACCCATGAGGCCGATATAAGTTGGGAATGACAACCTGGCAACCGATTGATCATACCTCATGTTAAGTTTACGCTCTACCTTATTCTGAATTACAGAGAAGTCGGTTGTACCCTTAGTCTTCTCTATGTAATGGTTTATCTCACCTATCAGATTATTAAGGTCAGACTTAGGTTCACCAACTTCCTTAAGTTGCATTATCTCCTCACCACCGATAGTTTTGGTGAAAGTGCCATAAGAAGACTTCTTTTTGAAAAAATCCTCAAAAAGAAGTCTTAACTTACCGGTTTCAGAGAAATACTTAAACTGAAAACCGATAAATATACCTGCAACAATTAATGCCGATATTATAGTTATAGCCAAACTCATTTCAACATGTCCAGTTTTGTAAGTTCGAACACTCTGTCTTTAATTGGCAAGAAGAAGACTGAATCAAACAGACTTGCGTCATCATTCTTATATCTTTCCTTCACCTGAGACTGATAATAGGTTCTCAGCGGCGTATCCAAATCTTCCCTTGCCGCCGAAATGTATTGATTGATATCAGCATCGCTATCGATGACACTCTCAGCCCTCAACATCTTCAGAATTTCTTCATAAAGAGAGTTCATCCCGTCATATTTCCGTCCCAGCTCTTCACGAAGAGCGTTCATATTTTCATTTACATCTCCAACCGTAACGTATGAGTTCTTCACATCACCATGGTAAACCTTTGTCCCGGCAGCAGGTGCGTGCGGAGCTCTGTATAACCCACCATAACAAGTCGCTTCTTTTCTTTCTGACGGCAGCTCCACTTTGACATCCTGTGGTTCACCAAACACTTTTTCAAAGGTAAGATCAACGATTTTCTTGATAATCCTCTTGTCAGAACTTATGAAACTGTCAATATATTTGCTTCCGTTACCACTGAACAGGACCGACCGGGGAGCATCCAGCTTATAGTCCTGATACATCGATGCCATATAGAAAAGCAATGACGTCAAATGATATATGAACACAGGCTTGAAGTCCTTCTTCAGTCGTTTTGATATGTCACAGTAATTAGAATTGCTTAGCCAGAAGTTAATGATATCTTTTGTTTTGGCAGACTCAATGCGAAGGAAGTTGCTGTTTAAGTCCTCCAAATCCTCACGTTCAAACTTAATAACAGTTTCATAACGACGGAAAATACCATTTTCCCGCTCATTGTCAAACTCATTGTAACCATTTTCCCACAGCACATCACAACCGAAATGGACTGAATTAGCCATTACAGGTTGATTATACTTGAAATAAACGAAGTCTGTTGATCCCCCACCTATGTCCACGACTGTGACTATCTCCGTATCCTTGATATAATTTTTCTTTTTAAAGAAATAGTAAGGAGCTTCAGATTCAGAATAGCACGAAATCTGATTTTCCTGAATACTCAAGATTTTCTCAGCCTCGGTTGTCCATATTTCATTATATGTTTCCCTCGTGTTTGCCATAAAGCTTAATGGACGGAACCACACAAGTTGGGTAAGGCTTAAATCACCATTACGCTGCAACACATCAGCCTTAATTATGAGCAACAATTCACGTATGAACACCCGTAACATAGCTTCGTTGTCTTCCCATTTAAGATCAGTGTATATAATCTGATCTTCTTCCGGCAAGACTTTCTCATAAAAGAAAGCTATGTTATGATTGTCGAACAAACGGGGATTATTCCCCTTTCCTTTTTGGCCACACATCGCAGTGCGAATGGGGAAACTATAATCTCTGCCGTCAATAAATACAGGGGCAAACTCTGTTTTGACACGGCCTTGCGCGGGGGCGAATAAACCATTCTCAATACGATGAACCAATGATATTTGCGAATCCTCTGGAATCTCATGAAGATAATTCACCATAGGATGTTCCATCCTGAACATCTCAGGCAAGTTATCATTTCCATGTTTGCATCGGGAGATAAAGGTATTGGATGTACCGAAGTCTATGGCGTAAGTGAATGAGTCACTCGTCATTTCGCTTTTTTTGAACTTTGGCAGAAGTAAGCCCTTATGTCCCCGGATGTCTATTTCCAACGCATTAAAATCAGTATTGAATACTTCGTAGAATTTTGTTCCACACTTCTTGTCATTGGTACGTGTTACAGCCGGGCACACTCCGAATCTGGCATTATTTCTGCGTGGATCCAATTCTTTTATTTGTTCTTTCCCCTTATAGAATTGTACCGAAATATCATCAACACTGAATCCGTTGGAATCAGAATCATTGCATGCCCCTAAAAGAATAACCTTGAAATAGTTATTCTCATTATCTCTTGAAGAGAGAATATTGGGGAATATTCCCATATCAAACGATATAGAAACCTCCTTGAGATCAATAATTCTACCATCAGTTTCAGTCATGGGTTCTTTTGAATAGTTCTTCTTATATACCTTGCCATCATATTTAAGAAGAACAGTCACAGAATCACGGTTGATTTTGAGAGAGGATTCTATCTTATTGTCTTTGAACAGAGCAAGCACTTCCGGTTTAAACGGAAGCAGATAATCCTCATCCCTCTCCGCAAAATCATTCTCGTACACAACTGCTTCAAAAAGCTCACGAGATATTCTATAAGGCACCTTGATTATGGAAGGTGTAAAGTAACTGTTGACATCTATATCATTGTATGACAATATCCTCAGCCCATTCACCACAAGGTCTTCTTTCTGATCAGTTTTAACCGATCCAAGTCCCAACTTATAATCCTTACGAATTACCGGATCATTCTTGAAACTTCTGATATATTCTTTAATCGCTTTGAATTTCTCGTCGACTGCGTCCGAGCCAAAAACTTCATTGAACATGTAGTTTTTAAACTCTTCATCACGATCTTCAAACATCAGAGCGTCACTAAAATACTCTCCGCGGGACTTTCTCCGTATATGTAAATCTAAATACTGTTCGCCAACAATTCGCATAGATTTCGTACTTCCTTCTTCTACAAGCGCCTTGTCCATATCAGGAGGAGTAATAAATCCGGTGATAGGCGATGTACAAGCAAGAAGCAGATCCTTGCCATCTTGAGTAAATACGATGAAATGAAGTTTTTCCTCATTTACATCTGTTTTATAGTACTCATTGAGAGAGTTATATAAAACAGGCATCTTATTTCGTATCTCTTCGAGCTTGGTGTTACTATCCCACTCCCTTATTTCTATTTCTCTCTCAGTTCCCCAGATGTTCTTATGATACTTCAGATTAAACAACAGTTCGTACACATCGAGAATATCAGAAACCATCTGACGATAAGCGAATCCCGCCTCCGTTTTCCTGTTGATACGTTCTTCCATGGCACGACGGAAAGCCTCCCTTGCCACAAAAAAACGGGCAAAAGGAGTAGGGAGCGAATTTAGAGCACCACTATTATCTGTTTTTTGCTCCAGCACCTCATCAAGCTGTTGCGGAGTAAGACAGCCATCCTCTGCAATCCAATCCGTACCTTTTGTACCCCGGTCAACGATATTCAAGTCTATTCTTGCCATCTTATATTATTTATAAATCTTATTGGTGTAGTGGTCAATTGCTTCACCCGCAAATTGTAAGAAGAATCTGAATTTGTTGGAATGATCCTTGATTTTACTCTTGTTGCTTGCCTTGACCATTTCAAGCAAATAATATGAGTCATCCTTAGCGTCAAGACTGATTGTCTTTACCCACCCGCCCATTTTCTTAGGATTATCGTAGCTAATCGGTGCGAATGCACGCTTATTCTGAGCAAGCTCCGAATACCAATTATAATAAACCTCACAGAATCGCTCCAATGATTTAAATGCCGAATCATTGTAGAATGATTCGTTGAGCCCTCTGTTTATTTTCAATGGGAAACAACTCTCCTTGGGAAGTTCATCAACGAGTAAACGTAGAAGCATGAAATCGGCTACACTCTTTACTATATCCTTGTAACCAGATCCCAATGATATCAAATCCAATGACTCGACATCATCTTCTATTGCACGGGTTAGGAACTGCTGACGCTGCGGAGCCTCTCTCTTTAAAAAGTCAAAAAGAGCCGAGGCTGCGACGAGTTCGATGAAATTCGCTTTGTCATCTTGCTTCTTTTCATCATTCTCATATTCCTGCCTCAAATTCTTTTCTCCCACATAATATAGATAGTCTGCCAGCACTTTCTCGTGATAATACGCTAAAGCTGCTTTAGTCTTAGTATAAAAATTAGCGGAATCTATATCACTGCCAGTAGATACAGGATTCTTTAGTTTATAATATGGCAGTACGGAAACCGCACCTATGAGGGCGTTCTTTACGGCCGGTTCGTTTTCAGCAAAATGAATTTTCTTTTCGAGAAGAGGATAACCGGAAGCACCGGTTCCTCCAAAGATGGAACTGATTATAAAAACACGGTCTCCTTTGTCACAATGTTGCTTGAAGGATCTGAACCACTCCGCCCCCTCTATCATATCTCCAAGAACCACTGTCCCGACATTTGGATTTCCCTTGAATCCAACCGAGAGCGGGCTGTTAAGATTCTTAGTCGAAAATAATGTTTCGACCAGAAAATTATTTATATCATCCTTGCCAAGACTGCTGAAATTTATATACGAGCCGAATTTATCATTACTTCCAGCCTTTTCCTGCGTATCGTTAGTCTGGTTGTTCAAATCATCAATCGTCTGTATATTGGCGCCAAAGAAGCCCTTCAGAGGATTCAGAGTCTCAGAGCCGTTATTTACTGAACGGCGGTATATCTCCTGATATTCAGCTATAAGGGAATGTAGATTCTTTTTCTCTACCAAGTCAAGATGCGGATCAAGAATAACCGGAACAACGGCAAAACCATGCGTGTCCATTCCTCCGGCCATCAACATGATAATACTTTTCATCACCCTGATACCCGTGCCACCTATGCAGAAAACAAATACTTTTTTCATCTCTTTTTGAATTTCAATAAACGATATGCGTTAGTAGGCAATAGGTTACACCACACAACAGACATCACCAAATAAGCAATACAAGCATAAAGTGCGTTTCCCAATGCCAACATGATTTCTAAAACCAAGGTCCCATGTAATTTCGGCGCACAGAGTCCAATTTCAATACTCAGTGACACCACAAGTGTCACAATCAAAGCGACACCCATGAAAATCAGCCACCACACCGGACGGTAATGTCTACCAGGCTTGTTATTGAAAATAGTATAATAATAGACAGCCATACCAATTCCCACCACCAACATCACTATGACGATGGGCACAGTAATGGTCTCCAGATTATTCCAGAAATTGCGTGCTTGGTAGAAGAGCTGTTCGTTGTTCTGAAACTGCCCTGTCAGGTCATTTTGAGACCCGATAAACCATTTATAAAATGACAGCATACTTTATTCCTTTTTTGAAACGAGTATATAATTGGGTTTCATATCATGAATAACGATGCCTCCTTTGAACACACCCGTCAGAAAATCCAATACTGAATAGGATTTGGCGGGATCATTCTCCTCTGCCGCTCCTTCAAAGAATTCATTGAAGAGGGAATAATTTGTATCCGGCAATTCGAGATTCCATTCAATGACATCAGAATCAAGATACATATCGTAAATCTTAAGGTCAACCGTTGCAGTCGCTTCGCGGTTGAGTCTTTTGTCTGGCCCGGTAACATCCTTGACTTCAATATCAATATTACCGACCTTCACCTTCGAGCCATACAGCGGTTTAACTTTAAAGGCTTCTCTGAAAACTTCTTCATATTCCATAATCCAACGGTAATTCTCAAGAGGAACCTTCAGTTTTATTGTACAAGTATCCGTATCCGCCTCTTCATATCCCAGAAAAGATGGTTGATCCTCAAATTGATAACATTTATTAGATATTCCAAACGAATATGCAGGATGTCCATAATTGAAGCCACTGTCAATATTATCGACAAAACGACCTTTCTGCTTGAGCAACAATGAAATATAGTTCCTTATTTTGGCAACGTTTTCCTGTTTGCCGAGAATAACATAATAGTAAGGAGACCTGGAGCATATTACGTTGCCTGCATTATCCCGATAGTCGGATGTTGCGCAAATCATACTTATGGCTTTTCCAAACCTGCCCATTATACCATTGATATCCGTGACATATTGTGCCATTAACACAGATGGGGCCGCAGCTCCTACCGGACTATACTTCATGTCTGAAATCAGAACGGCCACCTCCCCTGCATCTGTGTTCAAGCTATCAATTATGGCGCTCAGCATCAACGGGACTTTTGTAGAAGCCGACGAAATAAATGAACCGGTATTCATATTAGCCCTGAAGTCATCCACAGACATAGTTGCCCCCCGCTCTCCGTCATCAGTCAGGATTGATACAGAAGGAGCAAGAGGAGATGAAGAACTCAAAACATGCCAGACATCCGACTTAAATTCAGTAGGCTCATTTGCTCTAAAAAAGCCATTCATACTGCCTGAAACCTCAACATAAAATTTGATTACCGATGGCAATTCTCTTTTAAATTCCAAATCTGTGGAATCTGTAATCAAATATCCATCATCAGTAAAAGCCGGGTGATTATTAGTATTTACATAACCGCCGCTACATTGAGCAAGAAACAGTACACAAAATATCAAGCACGCGGAAATACCGAACGTGTATATGGAGTTTTTGAGTTTCATCTTCGGTTATATTCCATTCCGATGAATCCCAGTTCGGATAAATTGACTTGATTTACTGTGGCATATAAAATAGAAACGTGGGATCCTCCTTATTTGCTCGTCCCACTCTAAGAGGCCTTGGCGTTGCCGTTCCAGTCGAGACGAGCAACGCAGAAGCCCACGTGAAGGTATATAGCGAAACCACATACCATAGGCAGGTATATGGCGGACTATTACCATCCGTGAGCGACCTTGCTGCCTCTGTCCTTTGACTGGAGTTTTGAAACCGCCAAGTTTCTTAGAGTCAAGAACAAAGCGCACAAAGACGCTCTATTAAAAATATGTCAGCAATCCCACCCACATAACCCTTCGGACGATTGGCATTGTAACCAAATCAACCTTATCAGACTTCTGCGTAAAGGCACTGCTGCACAAAATTACAAATTATTTTCCTATTTGCAAATATACCGATTAATATTTTTTAATATATCTGATTGAATAATGGACTGAAAATATATTTTACATGTGACAAGCCCACGTTTAACGCTAAAGCGCTATAAACGTGGGCTTGTCAATTCTTTAATGGGGAATTAGTGGGTGAGTTCGACTTTGTGGGTAGGGGGCTGGTGGCGGTTGCGGTCTTCGACGGCGGTGACGACGTTGGCCGCGAGCTCGGCGAAGGCACGGGCCTCAGCATTGGCCGCCTCGGGGTCGTTCTCAAGGACGACGGCGACGGGTTCGCCGTTGTCGGCATGGCTCATGATGTCCATCACCAGCGGGATGCGGGCCAACAGATGGACACCCTCTTTCTCGGCAAGACGTACCGCTCCTCCCTCGCCGAAGATGTAGTATTTCTCGTCGGGATGCTGCGCGGGCGTGAACCAGGCCATGTTCTCCACAAGGCCGAGTATCGGCACGTTCACTTTCGAATCGGTAAACATCGCTATGCCTTTACGGGCATCGGCAAGCGCCACCTCCTGCGGGGTGCTGACCACAACCACTCCTGTTATCGGGAGCGTCTGCACGAGCGTGAGGTGTATGTCGCTCGTACCGGGTGGCATGTCGATGAGGAAGTAGTCGAGGTCGCCCCACCAGGCATCGGTGATGAGCTGCTTGAGTGCGTTGCTCGCCATGCCGCCGCGCCATAGAACCGGCTTCTCCTTATCTACAAGGAAGCCGATCGAGAGCATCTTCACGCCGTAACGCTCCATAGGCTCTATCCAGTCGCGCCCCTCTTTGCTGACCATGTAGATCTGCTCATCCTCCACGCCGAACATCTTGGGCATGGAGGGTCCGAATATATCGGCATCGAGAAGGCCGACCTTGTAACCGCGTGCGGCAAGTGCAACGGCGAGGTTGGCGGCTACGGTAGATTTGCCGACACCACCCTTTCCACTCGACACACCGATGATGTTCTTCACTCCCGGCAGGATATCGGGCTTCTTCTCCGGCTCGGTCTTGCGGTATTTCACAGCGATGTTGCCGCGCACCTCTACCTCGGGCGAGATGAATGTATTGATTGCAGTCTCGGCCGAACGCACCACGCTCTTGATGAACGGATCGGTCGGACGGTCGAAGATGAGGGAGAATGAGACCTTGTTACCGTCGATGCGGATGTCATCCTCGACCATCTCGTTCTCGACAAGGTTCTTGCCATTGCCCGGGTAGCGCACCGTGCGCAGGGCGTCAAGTATCAGATTCGGATATAGTGTCATTTGATTTTCTTTTTAGAGGGTTGCGGTTATGTTGGGACGCGGGATGGCCCGGTAATCGTCGCGGGGAATGTCGTCAGCCTCAGGCTCCCGGAGCTCACCCTCTGCCGGAAGGCGGAAGGATATGAGCTTGATTTTCTTGCCACGCGAAAGCCACTGCTGCTCGTAGTAGGTCTTGATTGAAGTTACAGGATCCACAAGACCCGACTCGTAAAGATCATCGGTACATGCCAGCACCTCGAAACCGTTGAGTTCCACCAGACGGCGGGTGTACTCGAACAGGAATGGCGAGTCGGTCTTCAGATTGACAACACCGTCGGGGCGAAGTATGTTACGGTAAAGACCGAGGAACCGCGTCGAGGTAAGACGCTTGCGGGTCTTCTGCATCTGCGGGTCCGGGAAGGTTATCCAGAGCTCATCGACCTCTCCTGGAGCGAAGAAGTGATTGATGTTCTCAATCTCGCAGCGGAGGAAAGCCGCGTTGGCTATCTGCTCCTCCTCGACCTGACGTGCGCCGGTCCACATACGGGCACCCTTGATGTCGATGCCTATGAAATTGCGCGACGGCTCACTCTTGGCGAGACCCACAGTATATTCACCGCGACCGCAACCGAGTTCAAGAACAATCGGAGCGGCCGACGCAAACACATCACCGTTCCACTTGCCGGCATGTGGAAACCCGAGACGCAGCAATTCCTCACGCGGATATTGTAGCACACATTTGAATTCAGCCATATCGGCGAATTTCTTCAGCTTATTCTTTCCCAATATATATCAGTTTTTCTGTTTACAACTAATCTCCACTTTCCCGGTCACCTCCCCCCTCATGCCTGCCTATTCCGCAGGAGCAGCAGACCGGTCACCGCTGCCACGTGAAATTCTTCTTCCGGCTCGAACGGTGGTCGTAGCGGAAAAAGAAATCTCCGACCGGACGCCAGAACCAGAACGGCACCACTCCCCACCACAGACGGACAGCTCCGAAACGGGCAGCGACACGGCGGTAATGGAATATCTCCATACCCCAGAAGAAGAGGAGCACACATAGAGCTGCCACCGCTGGCCATATCGACGGGAGTCCGAGCAACGCACCGACCACAAGAGAAGCCGGAACGAGCCACTGCAGTCCCATCATCACATTCGAGCGGACAAAAGGTGCCTTGGGCAGCCATCGCGCCGTGAAACTGTAGCGGGCCTTACGTATGCTCCAGACACGGTTGGCCGAATCGCCCCACTCGGTGGTCAGTATGCTGTCGCCATCGACAACCACACGGGTGTTGGCTCCGGTCGAAATCTCGTCGATGAAGAGATCATCGTCGCCGTTGTGCAGGTTGATGGTCTTGGCATAACCCTTGTGGGCAAAGAACACACTGCGGCGGAAAGCAAGATTATAGCCATCGCCGCGATAGGGTTTGCCCGCAGCCGCGTAACCTACCCAGAGCGCATTGGTGAGCACCGAGTCAAACTGACGGTACCATTTCCAGGGTCCGCGCATCTCATTGAAGTCAATCCTCGACAAACCGAGCGAAACATCCACATGCCGTCCGCTCTCTCCGCAGAAAGGTGCCAGCAGACCGCGCAACCAACGCTCCGAAGGAATCGAGATGTTGGCCACAGTAGTGACCACCACCTCACCCTTGGCCGCCTTGATTCCGATGGTGTTCGCGAGCTTGCGGCGGCTAAGGTTATGCGAGCCGGGCTGCACGAATGTCACATGTATGTTGTCATAAAGCGCAGTCAACTTGTCGGATATAGTCTCGGCCTGACTGGCCGAAGCGTCACAGACCACCACAACCTCGAAGTCGGGATAATCCTGCTCCATAATGGCTGCAACCGTGGCTTCGAGGATATCCTCGTCGCTCTGGCTGTAGACTATCACAGAGGCTTTCGGGCACGAGTCCGGGTCATTATCCGGCAGCTCCGGACATGAGAAACGCGCGGCACGCGAATATGCACGCAGGCCGTAGAAGTACGCCGCCGAGACGGCCAATACCGCCACAGCGAGCAGAATATATGAAACGAGTGGTATATCTAAAGATAACATATCACAAAATTACGGAATTTTTCCCTATTTGGAGTCCAATTCATAAAAAATTTACCGCCAAATATCTTTTTAACGTTTTGAACGTTTTAAGTAGTAGGCCGGGGCATACCCCCGGGACCATATTGCCCATTATGAATTTTACACCGATTGCAAGACCTCTCTTTCTGCGCGAGGCGTCCCGCACCGACAGCTGGGACACCCGCACCGCCGACATTCAAGCCGGACTGCTCCGCAGCCTGACACGCCGTGCCACACACACAGAGGTCGGTAAGCGACATGCATTCGGAGAGATAGCCCGGTCAGCAGATCCCTACAGGCTCTTTACCGACCGTGTCGCACCCGTACAGTACGAGGATATCCGCGAGGATGTCATACGCATGGTCAACGGCGAGCGCGACGTGCTCTGGCGGGGACGCTGCCGCAACTACGCCCAGTCTTCCGGAACGTCAGGAGGCCGTTCAAAGTTCATACCCGTTACCCGCGACAGCCTGCACCGCTGCCATTACCGTGGAGCCTCCGACACCGTGGCCCACTATCTGCGCATGAATCCGAACTCGCGGATCTTCGCCGGCAAAGGCTTCGTGCTCGGCGGCTCTTTCGCCAGCGAACTGAAACCGGCCGACCCCCGCGTACGCATAGGCGACCTCAGCGCCACGCTCATAAACCGCATAAACCCGTTGGCCAACAAGTTCCGCGTGCCCGACATGAGGACCGCCCTCCTCCCCGACTGGCAGGAGAAGCTCCCGGCACTTGTCGAAGCCTCGAAATATGCCGACATCACCAACATGTCGGGGGTGCCGTCATGGTTCCTCACGGTAATCAAGGAGGTTATCAAGGCCCGTGGCGTGGAGAAAATCAGCGACGTGTGGCCCAATCTTGAGGTATTCTTCCATGGTGGCATATCGTTCGAGCCATACCGCGACATATACCGCGAGCTGACCGACCCGGACAAGATGCACTTTGTCGAGACATATAATGCCTCGGAAGGATTCTTCGCCGTTCAGAACCGGCCGGACGACCATTCGATGCTGCTCATCATAGACAACGACATCTTCTATGAATTCATAGACGTGTCGCGTCCCGGTTCAGACCCGCTCCCCATCTGGGGAATCGAGGCGGGGAAAGTATATGAGATGCTGATAACATCGAGCAACGGACTGTGGCGTTATCATCTCGGCGACACGGTTCGGGTAGACTCCATAAATCCGGTCAAGATACGTGTGGCCGGACGCACGAAGACATTCATCAACGCCTTTGGCGAGGAGCTGATGGAGGAAAACGCCGAACGCGCCATAGCGGCGGCATGTCGGCGTGCACGGTGCGCGGTGCGCAACTACACAGCCGCCCCCGTATTCGCCACCGACCACAGCAAGGGTCGTCACCAATGGCTCGTGGAGTGGCTGAGCGCGCCGGCCGACACCTCACTGTTCGCCACGATGCTCGACGAGGAGCTGCGCAAAGTCAATTCCGACTACGATGCCAAACGCTCCCATACCATCTTCCTCGACCCGCCCGAGATTGTGAGCCTGCCCGACGGCACATTCAACAGCTGGCTACGTTCGGTAGGCACCGGCAAGCTCGGCGGACAGCGCAAGATTCCGCGCCTGAGCAATGACCGCACCATCGCCGACGCCATACTCAGCTCCATAGGCAAGCAATAACGAGAGTGTCCATAAAATTTTCAGGGACATCGCACGTTGTTCATAAAGAACTATCACTATAGACAATATAGAATGAAAATAGCAGTAGCAGGCACAGGATACGTCGGTCTCAGCATCGCCGTTCTCCTGGCGCAACATAACAAGGTGACGGCTGTAGATGTCGTTCCCGAGAAGGTTGACATGCTCAACCGCCGCCAGTCTCCCATTCAGGATGACTACATCGAGAAATATCTTGCTGAAAAAGAGCTTGACCTGACGGCCACACTCGACGGCCGCGCGGCATATGCCGACGCCGATTTCGTTGTTGTAGCCACCCCGACCAACTACGACACCGACAAGAACCATTTCGACACTTCGCACGTGGAGGAGGTCATCGACCTCGTGCTTGAGGTCAACCCCGACGCTGTGATTGTGGTCAAATCAACCATACCTGTCGGTTTCTGCCGCAACATGTACTCCAAGTATTACCGTCGCGGCGTAAAACGTCTCAACCTGCTTTTCGCACCGGAATTCCTGCGCGAGAGCAAGGCTCTGTACGACAACCTCTACCCGTCGCGCATCATCGTCGGCATACCCAAGCTCATCACCAAGGAGGACTTCCACGAGGAGAACGAGGCAGTCATGGCACTCGCCGACATTCCCATGCTCGACGAGGCGGCCCACCATTTCGCCGACCTTCTAAAACAAGGTGCGATCAAAGAGGACATCCCCACCCTGTACATGGGACTGAAAGAGGCCGAGGCTGTCAAGCTTTTCGCCAACACCTATCTGGCCCTGCGCGTGAGCTACTTCAACGAGCTCGACACCTACGCCGAGGTCAAAGGTCTTGATTCCAAGGCCATAATAGAGGGCATCGGTCTCGACCCGCGCATCGGCACTCACTACAATAACCCGTCGTTCGGCTACGGAGGCTACTGTCTGCCCAAAGACACGAAACAGCTTCTCGCCAACTACGCCGACGTGCCGCAGAACATGATGTCGGCCATCGTGCAGAGCAACCGCACCCGCAAGGAATTCATAGCCGACCAGGTGCTCAAGATGGCAGGATGGTACGACTATTCAAGCGGCCGCGACTTCAACGAATCGGCCGAGCGCGGATGCACAATCGGCGTATACCGTCTGACCATGAAGTCGAACAGCGACAACTTCCGCCAGTCGTCAATCCAGGGTGTCATGAAGCGCATCAAGGCCAAAGGAGTAAATGTGATTATCTACGAGCCCACCCTTGAGGATGGCAGCACCTTCTTCGGAAGCCGAGTTGTCAACGACATCGAAGCCTTCAAATCTGGCTGCGACGCCATCATAGCCAACCGCTACGACGACATCCTCTCCGATGTCTCCGGCAAGGTCTACACCCGCGACCTCTTCTGCCGCGACTGACCCCGCCGCACCCGATTCGCCACAACATCATAACGCAACAAAGCTGCCGGAGACAACCTCACCGGCAGCTTTTATTTTATCACTTTCTTGAGTTTAAAGCCGCACGGCATCAGTCAAATATTTCTTATTATTAAAATTTAAATCAGCCGATTCAGGATACTCTCATACCATTTCAACTATATATTTGTCCGCTTTATCCATTTATCCTTTCACAAGACATAAACATATTATAATTTTGCATTCGAAAACAATGACCTATTGAAAACAATCTCAGTTATGAACTGGATTAACATCCTGTGTTCCAACTCAAGATTGTGTATTCAAGCATCATAAAACAAACTAACACTCAGTCATGAAAAGATTGTTAATTTTTATCACAATTACATTGGTGCCTATCTGCACTTATGCACAGAAATTCTACGGTGGAGTAGAAGCCGGCTGGAATATATCATATCCAACGGGCGCAACAAATGCCCGGTCCGGATTCAATGTCGGCGTATTCGGAGAAATGATTATCAACAAGCATTGGTATGCCGATGCTGCGCTGAAATTAACCTCAGCACCATGGGAAACCAAGGAACGATACTTCTTTGAAAATGGAAATGCTGACAAGGGAGTCGAACTGACTCAAAAAGCAACTCCATACTCACTACAACTGCCTTTACATGCAGGCTTCAGTACTGCGCTTGGAAATACCATAAACCTCAGAATAGCAGCCGGTCCATATCTTGGCATAGGACTATTCGGAACAGGGGAGTGCGAGTATATCACGCAATCGCCAACAACAGAGTCCGCTACTGAGAAATATTCAATCTCAAATATCTATTCAGATGAAACATATGCCATGAAAAGATTTGAAGTCGGCATAGACGGACGCATAGGAATTGAAATCAGCACTCACTATCTTATTACACTTGGTTACCAATACCAATTCAACACCCCTGTTAAAAACTTCACTCCGATAGGTCGCTCACAAGTATTTTCCCTAAATGTTGGATATAAATTCTAAAATAAAAAAAGAAAGGAATGATTTTCAAAACAGCATGTCTTGCACTTATGACCATTGTCTTTGCATCATGCACTAACGACATCCCCATTGAGGACTCACAATCAAGTCAATCACCTGTAAAAGTTGTCTTTGTAAAAGACGGGGAAATTGTTGAAACGACTCGGGCCAATGAACCCGACGCCACTCCCACTCTTGCTTTCTCATCAGAAAAAGCTCTAAACTCATACCAATCAGTGCTTGCTTCAATGGATTCTGAAGGGAAAAAAGAATACACCAAACTTGTGGGCATATCGAGTCTTGCGTCTCTTGAAGATATAGCAGATGCCGAACTCGACTCCATAGGAGAGGCTTCAAAAACCGAGGAGGAATTCAGATTTGCCTATTCAAAATTCGTTGAGAAATACGCAGGAAGACTAATCAGTAACTATCTCGACGAATCAGATCTTTCATTGTACGCGCCAACATCCTCATTAAAAGATCTGGAATACATCGCAAATAGAAATGGCGAGTATGTTGTCGGCAATAAAGTATGCAAATTAGAGGACTTCGATTTACCTGAAAGTGTAAAACTTCTTTCATCTATAGAAACGAAAGCTGCAACCAGAGCCAACAATCCTACTTACATAAACAGTTATGTGATCAAACCCAAACGACATAAGCGAGTAAAATTCACCATATCGAGAAAATATGACACTGTTCAAATCCTGATGAGAGTGGACAAAAAAATGTGGTATGGTTGGAAAATAGACCCCAATAGAGATCTAATATTTGAACCATATCTCGCAAATGTCACAAGATCAGTTACGTATTTTCCCAGATACTGGACTCACAAAAAGAACAAGATTGATATTATCTTCGGCCACGCAACTGGAGCATCAGTAACAGGTACTATTCACACATGGACAGACATGAGTGCCGAATTTGACGCCAACGACAATATTATTACGACAGTAATAAATAATTGCATAGTTCCAAAATGCGAATACAGCAAATCAACAGACGTTATCGTCAACTTACCGTATAATAAATAATAAGGACAACATCAACCAACTCAATACGAATCCATTCCAAAGAATCGCCGGAACAAATACCTGTGATTCTTTGGAATATCTCATTTACAAGCAGTACATACAGTTCAAAATACCACAAAATCAATTTGGATATTAGTCACAAAATTACTAATTTCGTATGTATGAAAACAGCTGAATGGATAAACGGGTCTGCTTTTCGAATGCAGAAATTATCTCACGTCATTGTGCTGACATTCATTTCGGTTATCATTATAAATATAACGGGCTTTTTTATTTTTGGAATCAAGCCAAGTATTAAACACGTATCTTGCCTGTCCCTACTCGCCGACTTCGCAGCAGATTTCACTTTCTGCTTAGCATTCGTACAACTCTCCATTCTCTTTTGCCACTGGTGCATGAAAATCATACTGACACAATACTCATTCGGTCGTATTCTCATATTCAGCGCCATATTACTTACAATCGAGAATGGTGCCGCCATAGGAACACGCATTCTTTTTCGATACTATTACGATTTAACCAACAACCAGATATTCGACATAAAAGGAATTTTTGGTTATGCTTTGGTTTCAATTCTCGTATGTTCATATTATGCGTGTACCGTTTTTCTAAAACGCAACAGGGATCTCAAAGCCCAAAGCCATCGAGCAGAAATTGAACTTGCCGAGCGACAACAACAGATACTCCAACTAAAATACAGCACCTTAAAAGAACAGCTAAGCCCTCATTTCCTTTTCAACAGTCTCAATACGCTAGCAGAACTCACAACATCCAATCCTGCTCTTGCGGAACATTTTACTGTTTCGCTGGCTGAAACTTACCATTATATTCTGCAAAATGCAGACAAAGACCTCATAAATCTATCCGAAGAAATTAATTATGCCTCCACATACTTCTCACTTATGAAAATCCGGCGAGGAGAACATATTTCATTATATATATCCGGCAAGCCTCAGGATAATCATTTATTACCTCCAGCCTCACTACAATTGTTAATTGAAAATGCCATAAAACACAATGGAGCATTTCAGGACAACCCATTAAAAATCAAGGTCTCCATAGAAGGCGAAAGGATAGTAATAACAAATAACAAAGTTCCCGTCACATCATGCCAATCAACAGGACATGGACTGTCAAATCTTAAGAACCGAGTTAGACTGGCTCTTGGAAAAGACCTTATAATAAATGAGTCCGAGACTCACTTCTCTGTAATTATTCCCATGACAAAGACTAACATATGAAAATTTTAATAATAGAAGACGAGAAAAATAGCGCAACGCGTCTTGCCAGACAACTTGGTCAAATCAATATGGATATAATCATGGATGGACCTCTGACAAGCATAGTTGAATGCAAAGAATATTTCTCAACACAGGATCTTCCCGACGCAATAATCTCTGACATAAGACTAATTGACGGATTGAGTTTTGAAGCTTTGGCTCTCATGCCTAAATTTATTCCAGTTATCTTCCTGACAGCATATGATGAATATGCCATCGAGGCATTTAACTTTAACGGCATATCATATTTACTGAAGCCAGTAAGCACAGAGAAACTATCCGATGCGGTTGGAAAAATTGACAAAATACGCTCAAGCATGACTCAGGACACCCTGCTCAATCTTGCTGAACAAATGTCCAATCGTCACCGAAAGTGGAAAGAACGCTTCTTACTACACTATCGAGACACTCTCATTTCAATTTCATATGAAGACATCTCATTGATAACTACCTTAGGCAAAGAAACTTCCATCTACTGCAACGATGGCACAATGCACACTTACAAAGCCACACTCGATAAATTGGAAAGCGAGCTTAATCCTAAGTATTTTTTCAGAACCTCAAGGTCTCACATTGTCAACATCAATCAGATTAACAAAATTTCTCTGTTATCCCCCAGAAAACTTAAAGTTTCAGTCAAAGGATATCCAGAAGAATTTGTAACCGTGAGCAAAGACCGCATATCTATGTTCAAACAATGGCTGGGGGATTTATAATGAACCTCGAAGAACATTCGGGTGTATTATGTATAGAACCATTGACCGACTGAAACGGGGGTTGCCCGGGCCGGTGGTCGCAACACTATACGCTATGAAAAAACTCGCCGCTTTTGTTCTCGCCGCACTGATCGCACTGCCGGTCGGTGGCCTCGCGCAGACTTTCACTTTCAGTACCAACTCGAACCCGGGCGTGACAATCTCAACAAACCCGTTCGGCACCGGTGTGGGTGTATCCACCCCTTATTTCAATACCGTCTATACGTCAGAAGGGTATTACGACGCTTATGGACATTACCACAAACGTCCCCACAAGAAACATCACAAAAAGCATAAACGTCAATACCGTAGCGGGAAAGCCCATCACAAAGCGGTCAAGGAAGCCCGCAAGGCTTATCACAAGGAAATGAAGAAACAACACAAGCAGGCCCGCAAGCATCACAGGCACCACAAGCGTTAAGCTTCGGCCGCTGATGATTTTTCGGCTGTTTTCTCCCTCGCCGGAGAGAGCAGCCGATATGCGTTGCAGCCTACGAAATTTCCGGCCACAATCGCCACATAGAACATGGCGATGTCTGCGGCATGTTCACCGAGATACTCACCCGGCAACGAAGCGATATAGAATGCGTCGGCCACACAGTGAGGGAAACCACACAATATAAAGGCCGGGATTCCGAAGAGAAGCGGAAGCCACTTGCCGCGTGCGGTGCCCTGCACGGCGAGGGTCATTATGAATCCGCAACCCACGGCCAACACTGCGTTGCGCAACGGAGACGAGGCGAGCCTTTTGTCAAGGATTGCCATCGCGCCCTCCTGCATGGCGGCGTTGGACATCAGCGCACCCATCAAGATGCAACCGATAATATTGAGCGCGAGAATAGAGAAGAGCCACACGTAGCCACCCTGTCCGAACTGATCCTCACCACGCAGCCCCCACACGAACTGGGCCTTTCCAGTAAAGAGATTCAGTCCGAGCGAGACAACGGCAATCAGGCCGAATGCGAAAAGCACCGCACCGGCCACACCGCCGACATTCAAATATATGCATCCGCCCATACCGACGCAGATTCCGGCCAAAATGCCGCGGGCAACAAAAGTCTTATCCTTCATTCTTACCGAACTTAAGAGTCCTTCTCATAAAACAGATACGGCCTGAGGCACATTCTGTCCAATACCGTCGGCAAAAATAGGAAAAAACATCCGTACGGGGAAATGGGAGAGGGTAAAAAGAGGAAATTTTAAATTTTTTCAAAAATTTTTCGCCGAAAATTTGGAGGTTTCAGAAAAAGGCATTAACTTTGCACTCGCTTTCGGGAAGGTAACTTCCGGCAAGCATCCCCGCCGAAAGACGAAAGTCAACAGGCAACGATCTCGGGGTGTAGCTCAGCCCGGTTTAGAGTACGCGTCTGGGGGGCGTGTGGTCGCAAGTTCGAATCTTGTCACCCCGACAAAAAGCACTGGAAATAACTCCGGTGCTTTTTTTATATCCAGTTTGTCTCATCAACAGGCTGCACATATCATTCTTTTTACATAACTTTGTGGAAATAGTTTCAGAAAAATGGAAAAGCATGAAATAAAAAAACCGAAGGTCATCGAGAGCGAGTATCTTATCCGGCGCCCGTGGCTCACAGCACGCCGTGACAAGCTTTTACTTCCCGACGGAAGAATCAACCCTGAATTCTACGTCCTCGAATATCCTTCGTGGGTCAATGTCATCGCATTGACCGAAGACGGGAAATTCGTCATGGTACGCCAGTATCGCCATGGTCTCGGAACGATCTCCACCGAACTCTGCGCCGGAGTGGTTGAGGAGGGGGAGATCCCGATAGATGCTGCCAAAAGAGAACTGAGCGAGGAAACAGGCTATACCGGCGGCGAATGGGAACTGCAATGCGTTATTTCCGGCAATCCATCAACCACCAACAACCTCAGCTATTGCTTTCTTGCGAAAGGAGTTAAACAGACCGAGCAGCAACATCTTGACGCGACCGAGGACATCGAAGTACTTGTCATGACTCGCGATGAACTTCTGGAGCTTATGATGGCAGATGAGATGAAACAATCGCTTATGCTTGCTCCTCTCTGGCGTTACTTCTACCTTCAGGAGAGAAACAGTTGCCGATGAGCCATTATGCGGAAGTAATATTGCCTCTGCCTCTTGCCGTGACTTTCACATACGAGGTTCCTGAAGAGCTTGTGCCGGTTCTTCGTCAGGGCCATCGTGTTCTTGTACCTTTCGGCAAAAAGAAATTTTACACCGCCATTGTTGCCGCTCTTACAACCGTAAGGCCCGAAGGATATGAGCTTAAGACAATAATAGCCGCTCTTGATGACAAACCGATTCTCCGCTATCCGCAGCTTAAACTGTGGGAATGGGTTGCGGAATATTATCTGTGTTCGACAGGCGAGGTCATGAAAGCGGCGCTGCCTGCCGCCCTCAAGGTAGAGAGCGAGACATTTCTTGAACTCAATCCCGACTTTGAAGAGAACCCTGACTGCCGGCTCGGCGAAAAAGAGAGCATCGTGTTGCAGGTTCTTTCTCATTCCGGTAAACGCATGTCAGTAGCGGAGATTGAACGGGCCACCGGCTTTGCCAATGTCAGCGCTTTGGCTTCGAGGATGCTCGAAAAAGAAGAGCTTATAGTCTCTGAGAAACTTGTGGAGCGCTATGTTCCCCGAAAAGTAACCTATCTCCGTATCAAAGGTGAACGCGGCGACAGCGGTCGCCTTCACGAGATGTTCGACAAGGTTTCGCGGGCAAGGAAACAGGAACAGGCTCTTCTTTCCCTGATAGACATGAGCGGCTTCATGCAGCAGGGAAAAGAATTGAATGAAGTCGGTCTGAACGATTTGCTTGAACGCTCCGGCCTCACACGTCCCGTAATAACGGAACTTGAAAGGAAAGGGATTGTCGAGGTCTATAAGAATGAGATAAACCGCTTCGCTTTTTCCGGAACCACCACCGGAGAACTGCCGGTTCTGTCTCCGGCACAGAAAAATGCCGTCAGCCAGTTGCATCAGACATGGAAAGGGCATGAAGTCACGCTTCTCCACGGAGTGACATCTTCGGGAAAAACCGAGATATATATCCATCTGATAGACTACGTGCTTCAAAAAGGTCGTCAGGTGCTTTATCTCGTTCCCGAGATAGCTCTGACGACACAACTTACGGAACGTCTTCAGAAAGTATTCGGGGAAAAAGTGGTCATATATCATTCGAAATTTTCCGACAATGAGCGCGTCGATATATACCGGCGCATACTATCCTCAAACGACCCGGTAGTGATAATAGGTCCGCGTTCGGCAGTATTTCTTCCTTTCGCCACGCTCGGACTGGTCATCATCGACGAAGAACACGAATCAAGCTACAAACAACAGGACCCCGCCCCACGCTACAACGGACGCGACACTGCAATAATGCTCGCCCGCATGCACGGCGCCAAAACTTTGCTCGGCTCTGCAACCCCAGCAATCGATACATACTTCAAAGCCGTTTCCGGGAAATACGGACTTGTCACTCTCTCGGAACGCTTCGGAGGCGTTGAATTGCCTTCAATCGACATCATAGACACCCTAAAAGCGCGCAAAGCGTCACTCATGAAAGGCGCACTCGCCATCGAGACCGTGCAAGCGATCCGTCAATCAACCGAGAACAACGGACAAGCTATTGTATTTCTCAACAGAAGAGGATATGCTCCCGTCGCACAATGCAGCCAGTGCGCATGGACACCGAAATGCGAACATTGCGATGTGACGCTGACCTATCATAAGCGTATCGACAGACTTGTCTGTCATTATTGCGGAGCCATGTATCCCCTCCCCTCAATCTGTCCGGCATGCAAGGAACCGGCGGTGGAGGTCCACGGTTACGGAACAGAAAGGATGGAAGATGAGATAGCTCCCGCTCTTGGCGATGTGAAGACTCTTAGAATGGATCTGGACACCACGCGCAACAAAGACGGCTACCAGCAGATCATCTCAGAGTTCTCGCGAGGAGAGGCTCAGGTACTCGTCGGCACACAAATGGTGACCAAGGGCCTCGATTTCGACAGAGTCAAGACCGTTGCCATAGTAAATTCCGACGCAATGATTAACCAGCCCGATTTCCGCGCTGCCGAGAGAGCTTTCAACATGATTTCTCAAGTTTCCGGACGAGCAGGACGCCGAAATGAACAGGGAAACGTAATCATTCAGACGCGACAGCCCGAACACCCGCTTTTCCCTTTCATCCTCAATCATGACTATACAGGGTTCTACAGAATGGAAGTTGAAGAGCGCCGCAAATACAACTATCCGCCTTTCACACGTTTGATTTACATTTATATCAAACATCGCGACCCGAGAGCGCTCGATGATCTGACGGCCGCATATAGCCAACGCCTGCGGGAACTGTTCGGCAACAGGGTTTACGGCCCGGAAGAACCGCCGGTAGGGCGCATCCAGACTTACTACATACGAAAAATAATGCTGAAAATCGAGCTTAACGCTTCAATGAAAAAAGTGAAGGAAATTCTGCGGAACGTCTTTGAGGAAATGCACGCATCAAGGATGCAGGCTGCGAAAGGAACTGTGATATATTACGATGTGGATCCATCGTGAACTCACCATAGAACGCTCAGGGATCATCCCTTGCTCGCGCGCCTGTAAAGGACTATGGCAATAACAGTGTATATGATATTGGGAATCCACATGGCCACCATCGGTGACGTGAGACCGGAAACGGCAAAAGAGGATGTCACGGTCATAAACAGAATATAACTGAAGCTCAACACAATGCCAATGCCGATATTGACGCCCATGCCTCCCTTCACTTTGCGGGCGGACAGAGACATGCCGATAAGCGTCAGGATAAATGCGGCGGCCGTCATGGCGAAACGACGGTGATATTCAACCTCGAAGGCCTTGATGTTGGCGACTCCTCTGGTTTTCTGACGGGTTATATATTCGTCAAGTGCGGGCGTCGCAAGCTTTTGCTCGTCATTCTTGGCAATGAGAAAATCGCGTGGCTCGATTGGAATGACGGTGTCGAGTTTCGTTCCCCGGCGAATCACTTCGCGGGTTCCTTTGAAATCACGTATCATATAGTCGCGAACCTGCCAGTTATATAGTGAATCATATCGGATAGTCTGAGCCGTGAGACGCGACACAAGCTTTTTATCCTTAAATGACTCGAGCGAAAACTTATAACCGGTTTTAGTAGCGTTATCGTAACGGGACATATAGGCAATCTCCCCTTTCTTGACCTGAAGCTGTATATTGGTCCCGTACTCCACGCTCTTGTTCTTCACGTAGGTATTCTGGAAATCAATTCGTTTGACATTTGCCGGAGGAATGACATAGGCACTCAGAAGATAGCCGGCGATTGCGATGACGGTCGCACTCAGCATATAAGGCCTCAACAGGCGAGGGAAACTCATTCCGGCCGACAACATGGCTATGATTTCAGAATTGTCCGCAAGTTTCGAGGTAAAGAATATTACGGTAATGAAGACAAAAAGCGGGCTGAACTGATTGGCGAAATAAGGAAGGAAATTCAGGAAATAGTCAAAAAGAGTGGCTTTCAGAGGCGCTTTAAGAAAAGCGTCGAGTTTTTCGTTGATATCAAACATGACAACGATCGCCAGAATGAGTATAATGGCGAAAATGTAAGTTCCGAGAAACTTCTTTATGATGTAAATGTCAAGTTTTTTTATCAGTTTCATTTGTGACTAAAGTCTGTTTGTGACGCGTTCGATCATCTTCGGCTTCCATTCGGCGAAATCACCTGCAATTATATGGCGACGGGCTTCGGAAGTCAGCCAAAGATAGAAAGCGAGATTATGGATTGATGCTATCTGCATGGCGAGAAGTTCCCCCGAAATGAACAGATGGCGAAGATAAGCGCGGCTATACACATGATCCACGAAAGAAGTTCCGCAAGGATCTAATTCGGTAAAATCATCCGCCCATTTTTTGTTTCGCATGTTCATGATTCCGTTGGCGGTAAATAGCATTCCGTTGCGGCCGTTTCGTGTAGGCATGACACAATCCATCATGTCAACACCACGGTCAATGGCCTCAAGAATATTTGCAGGCGTACCTACCCCCATCAGATAGCGCGGACGGTCGGTTGGAAGAATCTCATTGACGACCTCAATCATTTCATACATTTTTTCCGTAGGCTCTCCCACGGCAAGCCCTCCGATTGCATTGCCGTCAGCGCCGAGATCAGCGATAAACTTCGCCGCCTCACGCCTGAGGTCAGGATAAGTGACGCCTTGAACAATAGGGAAATATGCCTGACTGTAACCATAGAGCCCTTCCGTTTCCCGATAGCGTTTCCATCCTCGCAAAAGCCATCGCTGAGTCAAGTCAAGAGATTTGCGGGCGTAAGTATAATCGGCCGTTCCGGGAGGGCATTCGTCAAGAGCCATCATGATGTCGGAACCGATAACACGTTGGATATCGACAACATTCTCCGGAGTAAAGAGATGTTTTGAGCCGTCTATGTGGGAACGGAAATGCGCCCCGTCCTCTGTCAGCTTTCGTCGGTCAGACAAGGAAAAGACCTGAAAGCCTCCGCTGTCGGTGAGAATAGGTTTTTCCCAGTCCATGAATCTGTGCAGACCGCCGGCCTGACGAAGTGTAGCGGTTCCAGGGCGCAGATAAAGATGGTAAGTATTACCAAGAATTATCTGTGCTTTCACATCGTCACTCAATTCGCGCTGATGCACACCCTTGACGGACCCGACGGTACCCACGGGCATAAACACGGGAGTGAGTATCTGACCGTGGGCGGTGGTTATTTCACCGGCTCTGGCATTTGAGTTGGGGGCTGTGGCCTGTAATTTAAAATTCATGGGTGCAAAGTTACAAAATCGGCGGAAATAACAGCGCCGCACACCTTATAAAAAGTGTTGCGGCGCACAAATATTTTCCTGCTACGGCAAAAGTCGCAGCCAAAAATTCACAAGGACGCTATTGTCCACAAGCAGCATCGATTATGACGCCGGTTCCGGTTAAAGTGAATTCCTTTGCCATTGCCGGTATTAAAACCGTTTCTCCCTTATGGAATTCCAGACTGTTTCCGCGATCGTCAACGACAGTCAGATTTCCCTCTATACAGGTGAATGACGAGAAGGTGTCAATCGTCGGGTAAAATTTCTTCTTCCCGTCGATATTCAGACGATAGACCTGGAAATGGCTGCACTCAACCAATTTCTCTATCCCTTCTATCTCCTTGCCGGGAGCAGTCACATAGCTGGGATAGACAGTGTAATCGATGGCATCCTTGGCTTCCTCGACATGCAGCTGACGGGGCTTGCCTGTCTTGGCATCTACACGACCGAAATCATAGATACGATATGTAATGTCTGAAGTCTCCTGTACTTCCACAAGAAGATTTCCCGCACCGATGCTGTGTATTCGACCAGCCGGCAAAAAGAATACGTCGCCCGGTTTTGACTCATGACACGCAATGGCATCCATTATTGTATTGTCCTTGACCTTGATCTCATAATCTTCCGGAGTCAGATGTTGTGTCAAGCCGGCACATATCTTTGCGTCAGGTTCCGTGTCAACGATATACCACATCTCAGTCTTACCAAGGGAATTATGACGTTTTTTTGCGAGCTCGTCATCGGGATGCACCTGCACCGAAAGATCGCCGGCCGCATCTATGATTTTTATCAGAAGAGGAAAGGTGTTTCCATACAGCTTATAGTTTTCTTCTCCTACGAGCGCGCCCTTGTACTTTTCAAGGATTTCAGGAAGGGTCTTGCCTTCATCTGGACCATTTGCCACAATCGACGGGCTCCCGGGCACACCGGAAATCTCCCAGCTCTCGCCAATGTGGTCCTGTTCGGTAACAATTCCCTTGAAAGGAGCAATTTTCTCACCGCCCCAAATAACACTTTTCAGTATGGGACGAAACTTCAACGGCGGAATATCTATTGACTGCATAAGATTATGATTATAAGGTATGTTTTTAATATCTCAGGTATTTCCGACAAAATTACTTTTTTTATTCCAAACTTGCAATTTTTTCAAATCTTTTGAACCAAAAGATATCCGACAATGTTTATATGTCAAAGAGAAGGCATTTTGTTGGCGTTATTAAAAAGCCATACCCCTTTTATCGATAACCTTCTCAGCCCATGTCCGCCATCCGGCCATGGGCTCTTTTTTGTATCCCGGAGAATTTAATTATATGAACTGATTTAAACTTATTGCAAATTAACATTTCGAGTATGATTCCGAGATGATTTCGACCTTTTTGAAAGAGCAATGGGGTTCCATTGTGATTGAAAAAAGGGAAGAAAGCGGCCGGAATCATGCCGAAAGGGTAAAGCCGAAAGTCTCAATCAGTTCTGAATTAACATTTTGCAATAAGTTTAAATCAGTTCTTATAATAGTCTGTCAATGTCAGGACACGAATAAACCGCGGGCCCCTTTGATCGGGAGCCCGCGGCGGTTAGGTTTCTAATTGATTATTCTGTTATTGCCTTATTATTCCTTATTTTACTTTACGTCAATCTTACGGCTGGGTGAAGATTACGATGCGGTTCCAGTTGTTTTCGGGATAGGGCTGAGTAGAGCTTCCGTAAGCATTGGTCGAAAGACGTGATGCGCTGATTCCGTAATCGTTTACGAGAGCGTCATAGACTGCTTTGGCGCGACGTTCAGAGAGTTCCTGATTGTAAGCGGCTGTACCGGTGTCGCGGTCTGCATATCCGTCAATCACTACGTTTGCATCGGGATTAGCCTTCATCCACTGTGCCACGTTATATACATTCACTGCTTCTTCAGAAGAAATCTTGGCCGAATTGATCTTGAATCTTACGGTAGCGAGCATCGGGGTCTGAACCTGAACGGTTGTTTCGGTCACTTCGGGGCACGGGAGCTGAGCATTGGCTGCTGCAAGTGCGGCTTCTGTCGAGGCGAGACGTCCGCGGAGATCATTGACCTGACCGTTGAGATCATTTATATATCCGAGATAATCGCAGGGATTGTATGCTTCGAAGTTACGTCCGCCGATGTTGAAGCTGAGACCGCCGATTGCGGTAAGGTTAGCTTCGATAGGATCACCGCCTACAAAAGCGTTGAAGTTATCGCCATAGAACTGAGCGCGAGCTTCTGCGAAGAAATCAACATACTTGCAGAGACGGATACGGAACTGAATACCGGCTGAAACGGGAAGCGTCCATTCCTTGGTCTTGGTGTAGCCTTCCTGGGTTTGCGTGTTGCCCAACATCGGATATTTGAAATCCCATGTATATGTACCGCCGACACCGACAAATGGTATTACCGAGAAAACACGATTAGGATTAACGCCGCAGATCGAAGAGGTCATGTCCCACATAAGGTCGGCATTTGCGGTAGCCATATTTGCCTTGTTGTATTTTTCATAACCCCAGCGCATCTTACCGTACATACCGGAAATACGGAAGCCCAGATAAGGACTGAACCAATGTCCGAAACCGATATTATATACGGGTGAGACCTTGCGGGTGTGCTTGTCACCGGGCATGTATTTGTCCACAAACGGAGACTGTACGCCGGCACCTAACTGAATGAACCAGTTGTCGCGCCATGACGAGGCATAATGGGTCTTGCACTCCACCTGATTTACCAGGCTGACGGTTTCTTGCTCAACGATCACTGTTTCCTGTGCGTTTGCATTAGTTGCTGCGAAGAGCGTTCCTGCGCAAGCAAAAGCTGTCAATAAAAATTTAGGTTTCATTCTCTCTTAATTTTAAAATATACAACAATTAATTTTTATTTTTTACTATTAGAAACGGATTTTAGAATCTTTTTTCTGTCTCTTTGTGACTTTATAACATCAGGCTTTATTTTTTTGTTTTGGCTATCTGATATTTTTTTTAATTATTTTTGCAAAAACTCAAAACTATATTTAAGATGACACCTTAAATAATGTTTTTTCGCTTTAAAATTCTTATCTTTGCACGTATTTTTACCATTTGAAAGTGACACAACCCAAACGAATAGCAATAATAGGAAGCACGGGCAGCATAGGCACCCAGACGCTTGACACCATAGCAGCCTATCCTGACATGTTCAAAGCGACTGTACTTACCGCTCACCGCAACGCCCCCCTCCTCATTGAGCAATCCCTCCGATTCAGGCCGAATCTTGCAGTCATAGGCGATGACGCTCTCTATGGCAAGGTTCGTGATGCCCTCTCCCCCCATGGAATAGAAGTCGCATCGGGCAGCGTCGCCCTAACCCACGCGGCCGCTCGCGAAGACGCTGACACGGTCGTCACTGCAACGGTGGGCTACAGCGGTCTCGCACCGACAATCGCAGCCATTTCCTCGGGAAAAGAAATAGCCCTCGCCAACAAGGAGACCCTTGTGGTTGCCGGAGAGATGATCACGGAAATGCTGTCTCATTCCACATCTAAAATCATACCGGTCGATTCAGAACATTCCGCCATTTACCAGTGTCTGGCCGGAGAGGATAAAGAGAGTGTCTCCAAACTTATCATAACGGCTTCGGGCGGTCCATTCAGAAAATACTCAAAAAAGGATCTTGAAACCGTCTCGGCCAGCGATGCTCTCCGACATCCCAACTGGAATATGGGGGCGAAAATAACAATAGATTCCGCTTCCATGATGAACAAAGCGTTCGAAATCATCGAGGCGCGCTGGCTGTTCGGTATAGAACCGGAACGAATAGAAGCGGTGGTCCATCCCCAATCCATTGTCCATTCAATGGTGCAGTTCCGCGACGGAGCCGTCAAAGCCCAGCTCGGCCTCCCCGACATGCATCTCCCGATCCGCTATGCGCTTGCGGGAGCGCAAAGATTACTCTCCGACGAGCCGTGCCTGAATATTACCGACTATGCGTCCCTGACTTTCGAAGCGCCCGATTATGACCGCTTCCCCTGCCTTGGTCTCGCGCGCCACGCGCTCGAAAGAGGCGGCAACACAGCGTGTGTCATAAACGCAGCTAACGAGATTGCCGTAGATGCATTTCTAAAGGGTCTCATACGTTTCACCCAGATACCTGAAATCATCATTCACACTCTTGAAAACATCACTTTCATAGAAAAACCTTCTTATGATGAATACGTTGCCACGAATGCTGAAGCACGTCGAGTGGCAGCATCCAAAATATCCCATCCACAACTCTAACGACAGAATATGGAACCATTCCTGATGAAAGCCCTGCAGCTTATTGTAGCACTCGCCTTTCTGGTCATCATACATGAATTCGGCCACTACATAATAGCGCGTATGTTCGGCATCAAAGTAGAAAAATTCTACCTTTTTTTCAACCCCTGGTTTTCTCTTTTCAAATGGAAACCGAAGAAAGGGAAACCGAAATATGATAAAAACGGAAATGAAAGAGCCACATGGCGCGACACCGAATATGGTATCGGTTGGCTCCCCCTCGGCGGTTACGTCAAAATAGCCGGCATGATCGACGAGTCCATGGACAAGGAACAGATGAAACAGCCGGCTCAACCATGGGAATTCCGTTCGAAACCGGCCTATCAGCGACTCCTCGTGATGATAGGAGGAGTACTCTTTAATTTCATTCTTGCAATTCTCATCTATGCGGGCATAGCATTCTGGTGGGGGAATAAATTCATTCCTCTCGATCAGGCTACGGAAGGCATGGATTTCTCTCCGGTGGCTATCGAGGCGGGATTCCGCAACGGAGACATTCCCCTTACAGCCGACGGCAAGAAAATAGATGCCTCAAAGGAAGATTTTCTCTACACGACCGCCTCGGCCAAAACCGTAGAGGTGCTCCGCAACCGTAGAGACACCGTAAAAATCAATCTGCCGTCAGATTTTCTCGTCAGACTCGGCAAAGACGGATTTATGACCTACCGCCAGCCTGTGGTTGTGGATAAAGTCCAGGGAATGAGTCCCGCAAGCGAAGCCGGGATAAAGGAAAACGACCGGATAGTAAAGATTGACACACTCTCCACCCGCGCTTACTCAGAACTGACATCTGCGTTGCAGAAATATGCTGGTAAAAAAACGACAGTCACCGTTGAACGCGACGGGAAAGCGATCACTATGCCCATTACGCCTAACGAAGGCGGAAAACTCGGCTTCCAGCTGAAGCGTATAACCGATGTATATCCTACCGTCACTGTCAATTATGGATTTTTCCGTTCATTTCCCAAGGGAGTTGAGAACGGAACAAAGATGCTGACCAACTATGTCAGCTCGATGAAACACGTGTTCACCAAAGAAGGCGCGACAAGCATAGGCGGCTTCGGCGCCATAGGCGACATGTTCCCCGAACGCTGGAACTGGCTGTCGTTCTGGGAAATCACGGCCTTCCTCTCCGTTGCTCTCGCTTTCATGAACATCCTTCCTATTCCTGCACTTGACGGCGGCCATGTACTTTTCCTTCTCTACGAGATAATCACTCGGCGTAAACCGGCAGAGAAAGTTCTCGAGTACGCACAGGTTGCCGGAATGTTCTTCCTCTTGGCTCTCCTCTTGTATGCCAACGGCGCCGACATAGTCCGCGCCCTATTCTAACCAATAACAAGATATGAATTATCCAGTCATAACTTTGCGCCGCGGCAAAGAAGAATCGCTCAGACGTTTTCATCCCTGGGTATTCTCGGGGGCTATTGCGTCAGCACCGGAAAACCTCGAAGAGGGAGATATAGTCGAAGTCAGATCATCCGACGGCACTCCACTCGGAGTCGGCCATTATCAGATTGGGAGTATCGCAGTCCGGATGCTCTCCGATGAAATAATCGAAATAAACCGAGAATATTATTTCAACCGGCTTAACAACGCTTTGAGACTCCGCAAAGCTCTGGGACTTCTCAGAGATGACAACAACGCGTTTCGTCTGGTCCATGGCGAAGGCGACTTCCTGCCGGGACTTATTGTAGATGTCTATGGGCAAACGGCCGTAGTGCAAGCCCACTCTGTCGGCATGCACTATGCCCGCGACATAATAGCCGAGTGCCTTGTCAGCCTTCCGGGCGCATCGCTGAGAAATGTCTATTATAAATCTGAGACAACGTTACCCTATAAAGCGAGTCTTGATCCGCAGAACGATTATATCATAGGCTCCTATGACACGGACATAGCTGTCGAGAACGGCCTGAAGTTCCGTGTTGACTGGCTGAAAGGTCAGAAGACCGGTTTTTTCGTGGATCAACGCGACAACCGGAGTCTGCTCCGACACTTCGCCCGAGGTCGGCGCGTACTGAACATGTTCTGTTACACCGGCGGATTCTCAGTGTATGCCCTTTCAGGGGGCGCCACTCTGGTGCATTCTGTCGATAGTTCTGCAAAAGCCGTCTCTCTGACCCGCGACAATGTCAGGCTTAATTTCGGCGATGACGCTCCGCATGAAGCCTTTGCCGAGGACGCGTTCAAATATCTGGCAGAAATGAAAGACGGAGCATACGATCTCGTGGTTCTTGACCCTCCGGCATTCGCGAAACATCGCGGAGCGATTAAAAACGCCCTGCGAGGTTATCAGAAACTGAACGCGCGCGCAATGGAAAAAATGCCCGAAGGGAGCATTCTGTTCACTTTCTCCTGTTCCCAGGCTGTGTCTAAGGAACAGTTCCGGCTGGCTGTCTTTTCCGCGGCAGCCCAGGTTGGTCGCCGTGTCAGAATTCTCCATCAACTCACCCAGCCGGCTGACCACCCCATAAACATTTACCATCCTGAAGGCGAGTACCTCAAAGGTCTCATACTTTATATCGAATAAACTTTCCCATCATAAAAACAATCCTAAACTGTCGATCAATATAATGACTTTTATCAAAACCGCCGCCTCAGCAGGACTTGCTCTTGTTATCGGCACCTCATCAATCATGGCAAAAGAGAGCTCGAAATTCAATTATGTCGTGGACCGCTTCGCTGACATCGAAGTACTCCGTTACCAGGTTCCCGGGTTTGACCGGCTGACACTCGACCAGAAAAAGCTTATCTATCACCTGACAGAGGCCGCTATTGCAGGTCGCGACATTCTTTGGGACCAGAATAACCGTTACAATCTTCAGATCCGCTCGCTTCTCGAGAATATCTATAAGAACTACAAAGGATCAAAAGAGACTTCCGACTATAAGGCCTTCGTGAAATATCTGAAACAAGTTGAGTTCGGCAACGGAATTCACCACCACTACTCAATGGATAAGTTCGTGCCTGAATTCTCGGAAAAATTCCTTGACGCGCAGGTCAAGGCACTCCCCGCTAAAAAACAGCCAAAGAATCTGTCCGTGTTGAAAAAAGTCATCTTTGATCCATCTTTCATGGCAAAGAAGGTCAATCAGGAAGAGGGTAAAGACCTTATAGCCACCTCCGCCACCAACCTCTATGAAGGAGTGACCCAGAAAGAAGTGGAAGATTTCTATGCGGCTGTAAAAGACACTACCGATCTCACACCGATATCTTATGGCCTTAACCGCCGCGTCACAAAGAAAAACGGAAAGGTAGTTGAAGAAACATATAAAATCGGCGGCTTATATTCGCCGGCTATCGAACGCATCGTCAAGAACCTTGAGGAAGCGTCAAAATATGCCGAGAATGCCAAACAGAAAAAAGTCATCGAAAGTCTCATAAAGTATTACAAGACCGGCGATCTGAAAGATTTCGACGATTATTCCATTCTCTGGGTGGATGATACCGATTCCCGTGTTGACTTCATCAACGGATTCATCGAGAGCTACGACGATCCGTTGGGCATGACAGGCAACTTTGAATCGATAGTAAATTTCAAGAACAACGAGGCTTCGCACCGCACGGAAGTAATATCGGCCAACGCCCAGTGGTTCGAGGACCACTCCCCCGTTGATCCGCGTTTCCGTAAAGACAAAGTGAAAGGCGTAACAGCAAAAGTCATAACTGCCGCTATTCTTGCAGGGGATGCCTATCCCGCCACTCCTATCGGAATAAATCTGCCGAACGCCAACTGGATACGCGCGGCCCACGGTTCGAAATCCGTAACCATTGAGAACATCACTCAGGCCTACGATGAGGCTTCGCATGGCAACGGCTTCAATGACGAATTTGTGCCTGACGCAGCTACGCGCGACCTTCTTGACAAATACCTGTTCATCACCGACAATCTCCACACGGACCTCCACGAGTGTCTCGGCCACGGCTCGGGCCGGATGCTTCCGGGCGTTGATCCGGATGCTCTCAAAGCCCATGGCTCCACTCTGGAAGAGGCTCGCGCTGACCTTTTCGCGCTGTATTATCTCGCTGATCCTAAGCTCATCGAATTGGGACTGCTTGACAATCCTGAAGCCTACAAAGCCGAATATTACAAGTATCTTCTCAATGGACTGATGACCCAGCTCATGAGAATCGAACCCGGAAAAGATGTCGAGGAAGCCCACATGCGTAACCGCAAACTTATTTCAGAATGGGTTCTGGAGAAGGGAAAAGCTGAAAATGTAGTTGAACTCGTCAAAGAGAACGGCAAAACCTATGTCAAGATAAACGATTATCCCCGTCTGCGCCAGCTCTTCGGCGAATTGCTTAAAGAAATACAACGTATCAAGAGCGAAGGTGACTATGAAGCGGGCCGTCAGCTTGTAGAGCAATATGCCGTCAAAGTCAATCCGGAGCTCCACAAGGAGATTCTCGACCGCTACTCGCACCTTGACATCGCCCCCTACCGTGGATTCGTCAATCCTGTCTATACTCCTGTCAAGAACGACAAGGGCGAAATTACCGATGTGACTGTAAGCTATACCGAGGATTATCTGCCTCAGATGCTTCGCTATTCAAGCGACTATTCAACTCTCACCGAATAACCATAGACAGTGGACAACGAACAATACCCGTCGTCGCTTCTCGAACAGGCGGTCACTGAACTGTCCCATCTGCCGGGCGTAGGGCGCAAGACAGCCTTACGCCTGGCATTACATATTCTCAGGCGTGATGAATCGGAAGGAGTCGCCCTCGGGGAAGCGATCATCAATCTGCGCCGCGGCATAAGATACTGCAAGACCTGCCATAACATTTCGGAAACAGATATCTGTCCGATATGCTCGTCGCCTCATCGCGATCGCTCTACGGTCTGCGTTGTCGAGAATGTCAATGATGTCATGATCATGGAGCGCACCCGTCAGTTCGGTGGTCTCTATCATGTACTCGGAGGCGTTATCTCCCCGATGGACGGCATAGGCCCGGAAAGTCTCAATATAGATTCTCTTGTTGAAAGGGTAGCCACCGGAGAAGTAAAGGAAGTCATTCTTGCTCTCGGGGCCACAATGGAAGGAGATACGACGAACTTCTATATCTACCGGAAACTATCTGATTTCCCCGAGGTCAGAATCACCCAGCTTGCCCGTGGAGTGGCCGTCGGAAACGATCTGGAATACACGGACGAAATAACGCTCGGACGCTCACTGCTCCAGCGCACACTGTTTTCAGAATCATTCTCAGTCTAAAATGATGCTTACAGACAACATTATTTCACTCCGTGCACCCGAGCCTGCCGATATCGAAAGCATGTATCTGTGGGAAAACGACGCCACAATATGGAGCGACGGCGCTGTCCGTGCGCCAATGTCGAAAAAATTGCTTCAGGACTATGTCAACTGTTATAACCCTGATCCAAACGCCTCAGGACAACTGAGAATGATAATTACTCTTAACGCTACGGGAGAAGCGTTAGGTTGCATCGATCTCTATGATTATGACGCCTTGAACCGGAAAAGCGGGGTCGGAATCGTCATAGACGGCTCTTTCAGGCGCAGAGGTTACGGAAAAGATGCACTACTGCTCCTTTCGGAATATTGCCGTGAGGAACTGGGACTCCATCAGCTTTGGGCGATAATCTCACGGACTAATGTCGCTTCACTCTCTTTGTTCGAGTCGGCAGGATTCAACACAGCCGGCTGTCTAAGGTCATGGATACGCAGAGGCGAAAGCTATTCCGACGCGCTCTTTTTTCAAAAATTGCTTGTCAGATCTTAAGAAAGATCCTGTAACGATACATAAATTTCAGTATAAAGAAAAGCACAAGGAAGTTACCGAAGGTGATCACGGTAGCATACCACTCCTCGCCGAGATAAGGTTCCAGTCCCCAGGTCAGCGAACGCACTATGGATCTGAAGCTGATTATTTCTCCGAGAATATAAGCCGTTATGGCATTCATTCCGTATATTTTCAACCACTCGAGGCCGCGACTGTGGCCTTTGCCGTCTATCCAGTAATAGAAAAGTCCCATCAGGATGAAACAGTAGCCGCCCGAAAGCAACGTCATGCTTCCTGTCCATATACGTTTGATGATCGGCGTTTCAAAACTCCATACAAACGCCACACAAACAAGAGCCAGACCAATCAACAATAATTTCTTGGTAACCAGCGACGGATTGTTTCTTCCTTCCTTGATTATCTGACCTGCGAAAACTCCGAGCATCACTGTCACGGCAAATGTCAACGTGCTCAGAATCCACGTATAGGAGGGATCTCCGCGAAATCCGGCAAGTATGGCGGCATCAATAATGTTGGCGAGATTGCCTTCCGGCGAGAAGTCCCCGTGAACCGACATTGGAATTGAATAGGCAAGTAGCAACACCACTGTCATCAACAGGCGCCCGCGTGTATTGAACTCCAGAATCAGTACAGCCGAGATCAAATAACCCGCTGCAATAGCCTGAAGAGTATTGACATAAATATTTATGGCCTCCCAAGAAAATGCGAGTACATTTCCCTGCACGACCATTCCGAGAAAAAACAGAATGAAAAAACGCCTGAGTACATGACTGTAAGCCTTTTTCTTCGCGCCCTGACCGGAATATTTGGAAAAAGAGAAAGGCATCGATGTACCTGCCATGAAGAGGAACAGGGGCATGATAAGATCCCAGAATCGAAATCCCTCCCACACTTCATGGTCAAGCTGATATAAAATACTTTTGGCCCACGAATAATCAAAATGGGAGAGCACCGACAAAAGCACCGGCTGAAGAAAAACGAGAAGGAACAGATCGAGGCCGCGCAAAATATCAAGCGACGACAAGCGGCCTGACTTTGTCAAATCCGTAGCTTTTGCATTCACTGAAACTGGCATAATAATGAACTGATTTAAACTTATTCCAAAATGTTAATTATGAACTGACGTAGATCAATTCTAAGAATCATTTACATTTTTATTATCTTGGACAAAATTAAAGATTATGCCGCATATTTCAAAGTATTTTAACCCCGCGGCATTGCAATTCAGCTTTCGTTTTGTAATTTTGTGGAGAAATAGATCTGAAGAATATGTCACAGACAAATAATATGACTCCGGAGAAAATAGAGGGTGACCGCCGTGTACTCGAATTGCTTGCCCAGTCATTTCCCGATATCTCGAGCGCAAGTTCCGAAATAATGAATCTCGAAGCGATCATGAGTCTGCCCAAGGGTACAGAACATTTTGTCGCTGACCTTCATGGAGAATATGAGGCCTTCCAGCACATTCTGCGCAACGCCTCCGGAAATATAAAGCGTAAAGTGACCGAAAGCTTCGGCTCTTCGCTCCGCGAATCAGAAATACGTCAGCTTTGTTCGCTCATTTATTACCCTGAGCGGAAACTTCAGATAATAAGAGCTTCCGAAAAGAATCTAAACGATTTTTATCGGGTCACACTTAATCAGCTCATAAAAATATGTCAGTCCGTATCATCGAAATACACCCGTTCGAAAGTCAGAAAAGCATTGCCGAAGGAATACGCGTACATTCTTGAAGAACTGCTGCATGAATCGCAGTCAGCCGACGACAAACAGGCCTATTTCAACCGTATCATAGAGACTATCATATCTACCGGGCAGTCCGATGCATTCATTGTCGCGTTATGTCACGTCATTCAGAAACTCAGCATCGACCAGCTCCATATTCTCGGGGATGTATATGACCGTGGTCCCGGAGCGCACCTGATTATGGACACGCTGTGCAAGTACCGCACATTTGACATCCAATGGGGCAATCATGACGCGCTATGGATGGGGGCCGCCGCCGGCAACGACTGCTGCATAGCCAACGTGCTGCGTCTTTCATTGCGCTACGGCAATATGGCTACTCTTGAGGAAGGATATGGAATCAATCTCGTGCCTTTGGCCACATTCGCCATGGAAACCTACGGAAACGATCCCTGTGACAATTTCGGACCGCATCTTGATCCTGACGACAATACCCACAACGAGAAGACTCGCCGGCTTCTGGCGAAGATGCACAAGGCTATCAGCGTCATACAGTTCAAACTTGAGGCGCAGATGACCGACCGCCATCCAGAGTGGGGAATGGATGACCGAAAGCTTATAGAGCATATCGATAAGGAAAAAGGAGTGTGCCTCATAGACGGGAAAGAATACACGATGCGCGATACTTTTTTCCCGACCGTCGATCCCTCCGATCCAATCAAACTTACTCCGGAAGAGGAAGATCTTGTCAACAAACTGCATCACTCGTTTGTCATCTCGACCCGTCTGAAAAAACATATCGACTGCCTGTTTTCAAACGGATGTATGTTCGGAGTCTATAACTCCAATCTCCTGTTCCATGCTTCAATGCCCCTTAATTCCGACGGGACTCTGAAAGAAGTTGACGTTCACGGCAAGAAATTCAAGGGACGCGAGTTATTCCATCAGATAGGGATGTTGATGCGATCCGCGTTCAATGACGACTCCCCGCAGGATGAGCGCCTTTACGCAACTGACTATTACTGGTATCTTTGGTGCGGTCCCGATTCGCCTCTGTTCGACAAATCGAAGATGGCCACGTTCGAGCGTTATTTCCTGACTGACACATCGACGCATCAGGAGGAAAAAGGCTATTATTATCAGCTGCGTAACGACGAGAAGATATGCGACATGATTCTTAATGCGTTCGGAGTCGAAGGCGAACACCGCCATATAATCAACGGACATGTTCCCGTAAGAACGAATATAGGTGAGTCTCCCATACGAGCCAACGGAAAACTGATGGTCATAGACGGAGGTTTCGCTAAAGCTTATCATGACACAACCGGCATAGCCGGCTATACGCTTGTATATCATAGCCGAGGATTCCAGCTTGTGCAACATGAACCGTTCTCTTCGGCAGAAGACGCTATCATACATGGCACAGACATTGTCAGCACAATACAGATTGTAGAGATGAGCCAACGACGCATGCGGGTACGCGACACTGACAAAGGTCGCGAGTTGCAGTCGCAGGTCAACGAACTGATGGAACTCCTCTATGCTTTCCGCCACGGCATCATTAAGGAACGGGCACGCCGCTGACCCCGTACAGGACTCGGAATCTCCTCACTCACACTGACCGAAGCCGGGCTGATAAGGTTTGGTTTTTGACTTTTTTTCACTATATGCATGCATAATCCGTGCTTTTTGCTTAAATTTGCAGAAATTATAAATGATCTTACAATGAAATCCCTATCAAAATACATAATGTGTGTTGCAGGTGCTTCGATTCTTTTCTCCTGCAACAATAAACCGGAATGGAAAGTTGACGGGCGCATAGAAGGCGCCGACGGCCAGACCATGTATGTGGAAGCTTCCGACAACGGACGTTGGTATGTGCTTGACTCAGTTGAGCTGAAAGGTGCAGGCGATTTTACAGTCACTGCGCCCGCTTCCGGCTATCCTGACATTTACCGTCTCCGTCTCGGCGACAAATCCCTGTACTTCCCTATCGACAGCATAGAAACAGTGACAGTCGTATCGAAAGCCGGTGCGTTTGACAGCGACTATACGATTTCAGGCACGGATACTGCCGAAAAACTCATGGCGGTGGAAAAGAAACTGATGGATGCCGTCAGCAAGGAAGGAGCCCAAGGTATCGCAAGCGATTCCATTCTGAAGCGTGAATTGTCAAACTTGCTCCTCGAAAACCCGTCAGGCATAGTTTCCTACTATATCATAAATAAAAAAATAAGCGGGGTGCCGGTTTTCAATCCTGAAAACAAGAGCGACCTGCGTCTTATCGGAGCTGTGGCCAATGCTTTCGATATCAAGCGACCGACAGACCCGAGAACCAACTATCTGAAAAACCTGTATATTTCCAACCGACGCGCCTATAGCCGTCCCGATACCCTTGTGGCTCCTGAGACCTCCCTTATAGAGGTCAACCTCTATGATCTCAAAGGTAAGAAACACAGCCTGACTGAAGTTGCATCCAAAAACAGAGTCGTGCTGCTCAACTTCACGGCCTACGGCGACGAATACTCCCCGGCTCTCAATATCGAATTGAACAAGATTTACAACAAATATCACGCCAACGGCCTTGAAATTTATCAGATCGGTTTTGACGGAAATGAAGTCAGCTGGAGAAACACTGCCCGCAATCTTCCGTGGGTGACCGTTTATAATTCCGATGCCGACGGCCCATTCATTCTGCGCAGCTACAATATCGGCGCTCTTCCCGCTACCTACCTTATCAGCAACGGGGAAATCCGTGAACGGGTGAATGAAACCAACCTGGATCAGGCTGTAGCCAAATACATGTGATTCCACCCGGAAATTCAGAATCCACCCCTACTCTGATTCTGATAACAGAATCCTATCCTTTGGGTGGCAGTGGCGAGGATGTATTCATCGAACCTGAAATAGGGTTTCTCGCTGCAGAGTTTCAAAGAGTCATAATAGTCCCCGTTCTGGACTTTGGCAAGACCGGAATACTGCCCGAAAATATAATAGTTGAGAGATCTTTTCTGAAAAGACCCGGAATATATTCAAAATTCAAAAGTCTTTTTCATAGAGAAACATACAAAGCTCTTTTCAACGATCTACGCCGAATCAAGTCATTATCCGATCTGAGATCGGAAGTGGCTTTTTCGGCTTATACTTTATACTACAGCAATCTAATCAATGCTCTGATTGCAAAATACGGACTAAAAAACGGAACAGCCCTATTCTATACTTTCTGGTTTGACTATGCCACGGCTGCACTTGCATTTTCTGCAAAAGGTTTCAGATTCATTACCCGCGCCCACGGACAAGACCTCTACGAAGAAACCAAACCCTTTATCAGCCGCTACTGGAGAGAAAAAACATTCTGCAGACTGACACGATGTTTCACTGTCTCGAAGTATTCCGCCAACTATCTCAGAAATCTGTATCCCGACTTTGAAGAAAAAATCCGTTGCCGCTATCTCGGCACAAAAAATCCGGGAAAGCTCAATCCTGACACAACCGATAAAGAAACAGTCAGTCTTTTCAGCTGCGCTCGCGTCAGCCCTGAAAAGAGAGTCCTATACCTCAGTAAGATAATCAAGGAATATGCCGCACATCATCCTGAGTTAATTGTAAGATGGCTCCACATAGGCGATGGGCCGGATATGGACAAATTAAAAAGAGAGACGAAAAAATCACCGAAAAACCTTAAAATCGAGCTGACAGGTAGGATTGAGAACAAAGAAGTGCGGAATTCGCTTGCAACCAATCATTTCGATCTCGCGCTTCTATTGAGTTCCACTGAAGGGCTTGGCGTCGCTATCTGCGAGGCGATGAGTTTCGGAGTGCCTGTTCTCGCAACTGACATACAGGCCATTCCGGAAGCTGTAGGAGAGGTCGGATTTCTCATGCCCCTTACAGATGATGTGAATAAAGGGGCGGACATATTGAATAAAGCGCTGAATGTAGCGCACTCCAGACGGCGTGCGTCACGCGAACATTGGGAAAGGCACTTCAATGCCGAATCTTTACGGCGCAGTTTCGCCGACGAGATCCGTCATTTACTTGAAAAGTAAGATTAAGAGCTTTTTTACCCCTCTCAACGACTTGATCCCCAGACGAGACTTAAAAGATAACCTGTAAATAGAGAGTTTTAACGATAACGGAACCGGCCATTTCGCACACAATTGTTCAAAATCTGAAATTTTCTCAGAATCTGGTCGTTCAAGAATCAGAGAAGCAAGATAAAGCAGCCTTGCATTCATCCCTTTTGCCTCTTTAGTGCCGAAACAATCCACTTTGTGAAGTTCACACAGATCACGAATGCATCCGGTCAGCCCTTTGATAAATTCATATCCTCCGTCATTATCCTTATTATTGCTCACACTTCCGTTCCGGATATTATAAACCGCTGCCGAAAGCGGAAGATATCCGATGTTTCCTTTTGTGGCAAGAGTGAATAATACCGGCACATCCTCACACCCCCATTCTTCCCTGCACAAATACGTAGGATTCATTCGGTATATATCCGTCAAACAATCTTTGCGAAAAAGCATTGCCGAAAGAAACGGAAAGTAACGTCGGAAACCTATTATGAAATTTATCATTTCCTGACCGGTAAAACCTTTTCTAAACTCCGGGCACTCCTCTATCTCGGTTGATTTGACCATAAAACCGTTCTCTGAAATGGTCCAGTCGCTCATAACCGCCACGCAATCTGAGTGCTCCGACAGGAATCTGCATTGCTTTTCAAGTCGGAACGGATCATCCCAGTAGTCATCCCCGGCACAATCGCCAATGAACACACCACGGGCTGAGTTGAAACAATCGAAATAATTATTCACCAGCCCTCTATGTCCCCGATCAGGCATAAGACGCACAATGCCGGGATATTCTTCGGCATAATAACGGCAGAGAGCCGAGGTTCCGTCTGTCGAGCAGTCATCACCGATTATGATCTCGTAAGGGAAATCACATTGCTGTCCGAGAATACTTTCAATTGCCCTCCCGGCTGTCTCCCCCTGATTATAAGTCAGAAGCAGGATACTGACAAGAGGCTCTTTTCTTTCATTGCTTTCGCATGCATCTCCTTGAAATTTTTCCGCCGCACTGCGGTTCAACTGCTGCTTGCGGACATCGCTTTCAATAAACGGCAACATCCCGCGAACGAACTCTTCATTCTGCGGATCAGGGCCAAAAATGACTGCACAATCATCATCAAGCATTCTGTCGGAGGTTTCCGATTCTACAGTTATTACCGGAATCCCGTTCTTCATGCATCGCATCATTTCAAATACCGATACGGAATCGGGATCCAGCATCATGAACCAGTCATACTTTACATCAGTGGTTCCTGTCGTCGAAATGACGTGATTGAAAACGGTGCCGGGTCTGGCGATTCGCAATGCTTCAACCAGCTCTTCGCTACGTTCCCGACTTCCGCAGGAACAGATTGTTATTTCAGGTCTATCTCCGCTCATAGCACAAAGATAATAAAATCCGCCCATATTCCGTTATATATGACATGGAAAAGAAAATGACCATAATAATGGCGGTAAAAGACCGCGAACAGTCAGTAGCTGCAGCCCTTGACTCCATTTTCAGTCAGTCTTACAGACCTTTTTCTCTGATCATAACTGACAACGGCTCAACAGACAGGACTTCGGAAATAATCGCGAACTGGGCCGAAAGGCATCGTTCAGATGATTTCGATATAAAAATCATAAAAGAAGAGGCACCCGGGGCTTCTAAAGCAAGGAACCGAGGACTGGAAGCCGCACAAACCGAATACGTTATGTTTTTCGATTCGGATGACATCATGGAATTCGACCATCTCGAAAGGATCATGAAACATCTCGACAGATTTCCTGAAACCGAACTGCTTCACTGGGGCATCGCAATCAGAGACTCTGACGGATGGACCACACAAAAGTTTTCACGCCATGATAACGACCTGCTTGCAGAACATATTCTTTATGGGACGCTTGCGACAGCACGTTTCTGCGTACGGAAGGAAACACTGCGTAAATCGGGCGCATGGAACGAGGATCTTTCTACGTGGGATGATCTGGAACTCGGGGTCAGGCTGATAAACGACATCGAGCCGGGGAAAATCCACCGTCTGAACGGACCGGCACGCGTAATTGCAATAACCGGAGAAAACACACTGACCGGAAAGACGTTTTCATCCAGATCCGAAGCTCACACAAGGAGTTTGGAAAAAATCAAAGAAAATATTGGGGATGATCAGAGGTCTGGACTCATAATAGATGCACGCAGGGCCATCCTTGCCGCCGAATATCGGCGTGAAGGTTCAGCGGACCTGAGCGCGCGCGAACTGAAAAAAGCCCTCGATGGCCGATCCTTTAGAGAAATTTTGAAACTTCGTTCAATATATTCGTTTCAAAAAGTGGCGGGACGCGGTGGAAGCGCCTTAACATTATGGATGTTCCCGGCCATTAAAGAAAATGAAAAACAGGCTGAAATTGGTTAAATGTGGTTAAACTCATTTTACAATCCTATAATGGTTGTTAAGGCCTAATGTGTTTTAACCGCTGTTTTGTTCCGATATAGAGAGGTCATGGCTAACTTTGCCTGAGATTTCATAATACCGTTTAAAAAGAACGATCCGATTATGACGAATATCCTCACAGAATTAGTGACAAAAAACGCTCTGGAATATTCCAGCCGCGAAGCATATCGTGACAACACCTCCGGGACCTGGGTATCATCCACGTGGGAAGAAGTCTGCCACAAAAGAGATCTGGCGGCTTTCGGCATGGAAATTCTCGGCCTCAGAGAGCTTGAAAACATAACCGTATTTTCCGCAAACCGTTCAGAGATACTTATAACTGACTTCGCAGCATTTGCAAACAGAGCTGTCCCAATCTCCATCTATTCGACCTCGACCGTCGATCAGGTGGCATATATCGTAAACGATTCCTCTGCCACAATTATTTTCGTAGGGACTCAGGAGCAATATGACAAGGCGCGCGAAGCACAGAAAACATGTCGCTCCTTAAGACAGATCATCACTTACTCCAACGACATCGTGCGCGACGGAGAAGACTCAACAACACTCACGTTCGACGATCTGTTGCATCTCGGAGAAAAAGCCTCGGCAAACTGCCGCGAAGAGGTGGCTGCCCGCACAACTCGGGCAACCGAAGATGACATTGCGACAATCATATACACTTCAGGCACCACTGGAGAGCCGAAGGGTGCTGTTCTTCCTCACTCCTGTTTCAACGCCGCGCTTCTCAAGCATGACGAACGACTGACTACATTGTCAGACAATGACACTTCAGTATGTTTCCTGCCGTTGAGCCACATTTTCGAAAAAGCATGGACATATTTCTGTCTGCACCGCCGCATGATCGTAGGTATCAACAACGATCCCCACAAAGTGCAGCAGGCTGTCAAGGAATTTCATCCGACATGCATGTGTTCTGTCCCCCGCTTTTGGGAAAAGGTCTATACGGCTGTTCAGGAACGTCTGGCCGATCTGAAAGGTATAAAGCGCTGGATGACTTCGAGAGCTCTCAAAGTCGGACGCAAACGCAATCTTGAATATGTGCGGCTCGGCAAAAAAGCGCCCTGGCTGCTTGAAAAACAGTATCAGTTCTTTGATAAACACGTGTTTGGCGCTCTGCGTCATGTGATCGGTATAGAAAATCCCAATATTTTCCCGACTGCCGGCGCGCCTTTGTCGGCCAACATAGTGGAATTTCTCCACTCCTGCGGAATAAACATCATGATCGGTTACGGTCTGTCCGAAACAACGGCCACAGTCACCTGTTTCCCTGAAGTTGGCTATGAGATCGGTTCGGTAGGCACGACCCTTCCCGGAGTTGAGGTCAAGATTGGAGAGCATGACGAAATTCTCGTAAAAGGACCCACCGTGATGCGTTGTTACTACAACAAACCGGAAGCCACAGCCGAAGCGTTTACACCCGACGGATGGTTCCGCACGGGCGATGCCGGACGCTTCGACGAGACCGGCGCATTGATTCTTACCGAACGCATAAAAGACCTCTTCAAGACTTCGAATGGCAAATATATCGCTCCTCAGGCTCTTGAAAGCCGCCTCGGCGAAGACAAATTCATCGATCAGGTTGCGGTAATCGGCGACCAGCGCAAATATGTCACTGCTATAATCATTCCTGCGTTCGAAGCACTCAAGGAATATGCCCGTAAAAAACATATTCAGTATCGCAACATCGAGGAACTCATACGCAACGCTGACATCCGCAAGATGCTTCAGGAGCGCATCGACCGCATTCAGGCCAATTTCGCCAACTTCGAGCAGATCAAGAAATTCACTCTGCTGCCCAAAGAGTTCACCATGGAAGCGGGAGAACTGACAAACACATTGAAAATCCGACGTCCCGTCATCAACAATCGCTACGCTTCGGAAATCGAAGCCATGTATGCATGACAGAAGGCCGTTTCCCTCTCAGAATTCACTCAAACATCACATCATAAATTTTTCTCATGATCACTCAGGAACAACTTAAGACGACTTTAGAACGCAAGCTCGCGTTAAGGAGGTATCTTTGACATCGACAACAAGAAAATCCAGGTAGAAGAAGAAGAACTCCGCACGCATGTGCCCGATTTCTGGGAACACCCGAAAGAGGCACAGCGCCAGATGAAAAAAATAAAGGATCTGCAGGCTTGGATCGACGGCTATGAAGAAGTGGAAACAGCCGTGGATGAACTGCAGCTTGCATGGGATTTCGTAAAAGAGGGCGCAATGGAAGAGGAAGAGATCGACTCCATGTATGCCGACGCAATCCAGAAACTTGAAAATCTCGAACTGCGCAACATGCTTCGCCGCGAGGAAGACAAACTCGGTGTTGTGCTTAAAATCAACTCCGGCGCCGGCGGAACGGAGAGTCAGGACTGGGCTTCGATGCTCATGCGCATGTATCTGCGCTGGTGTGAAACCCATGGCTACAAAACTTCGATAGCCAACATTCTCGACGGCGACGAGGCAGGTATAAAATCCTGTACGATCAATGTCGAAGGCGATTTCGCCTACGGTTATCTGAAAAGCGAAAATGGTGTTCACCGACTTGTCCGCGTTTCACCCTACAATGCCCAGGGTAAGCGCATGACCTCCTTCGCGTCTGTTTTCGTCACCCCCCTTGTCGATGACACTATTGAAATCAAGGTTGATCCGGCCCTCTTGTCATGGGATACGTTCCGAAGTGGTGGCGCGGGTGGCCAGAACGTAAACAAAGTTGAATCCGGAGTCCGTCTCCGTTACCAATTCACAGATCCCTATACCGGCGAATCAGAAGAGATTCTGATCGAGAACACCGAGACACGCGACCAGCCCAAGAACAAGGAGAACGCCATGCGTCAGCTGCGCTCCATCCTCTATGACAAGGAGCTTAAACACCGCATGCAGGAACAGGCCAAGATCGAAGCCGGCAAAATGAAAATCGAATGGGGCTCGCAGATACGCTCCTACGTTTTCGATGACCGCCGAGTAAAAGATCACCGCACAGGCTATCAGACATCAGATGTGGGCGGCGTAATGGACGGTGACCTTGACGGTTTCATCAAAGCCTATCTTATGGAATTCGCAGGCTCAGAAGCTCAGGAACAATAGCGAAAACGCTGTTATCTGATGAATTCCCGAGAAAAGGATAATAAACTTGACATGCTGCATGGACCGCTCACCCCGCGGCTCATGCAGTTTGCCATTCCCCTTATCGCCAGCGGACTGCTGCAGCAGTCGTTCAACGCGGTTGATGTGGCTGTCATAGGCCGTTACTCGACCAGCCAGGCCCTTGCGGCCGTAGGATCCAACGGTCCGCTGATAAATATTCTCGTCAATCTTTTCATAGGCATTTCAATCGGAGCCAACGTCGTCATAGCCAATTACATAGGCCGTGGTAACAGCAACGGTATCAAAAAAGCCGTCTCGACAACCGCCACACTGTCACTTGTCTCAGGCTTCTGTCTGCTTGCCCTCGGGCTTCTTTTCTCCCGACCGATACTCGAATGGATGGGAGCGCCACATGATGTCATTGACCTTGCAACGGAATATCTCAGCATCTATTTTCTCGGGATGCCCTTCATGATGGTCTATAACTTCGGTTCTGCAATACTCCGAAGTATGGGCGACACGAAACGCCCGTTCTATGCCCTCTGCGTCGGATCCGTGGTCAACGTCGCCCTCAACCTGTTGTTGGTTGCGGTCTTCGACATGGGAGTAGCTGGTGTGGCAATAGGCACAGTCGTTGCCTCGGCCGTCAACGCGGCCTTCATAGTCTGGTGGCTGTTACGCGAGGCCGAGCCGTTCCGCTTCTCTCCGCGTGAGATGAAGGTATCGGGCAGCGAACTGAAAAAGATGCTTCAGATAGGCGTCCCCGCAGGCATGCAAGGAATGGTCTTTTCCGGAGCCAACCTTTTCATTCAGGCCGCCATCAACGCCTACGGAGCAGATGCCATTGCCGGTTCATCAGCGGCGCTCACCTATGAAGCTTACTGCTATTTCATCGTGGTCGCTTTCTCTCAGGCCACTGTTGCCTTCATGAGTCAGAACTATGGCGCAGGCAACTTCAGGCGATGCAAGGAAGTTGTCGGTAAATGTATGATATTGAGCTGCTCATTCTGCCTGGCGGCCAATATATTGATTACGCTATTCGGAGTGCCTTGTCTTAAAATATTCACCTCCGATCCTGCCGTAATAGAATACGGGCTTATCCGCTTCCACACGGTTCTCATTTTCCAGTTCATGGCATGCAGCTATGAAATCACCGGCTCAGCTATGCGCGGTCTCGGAAACTCACTCACACCTATGCTTCTGACCGTGTTCGGAACATGTGTGCTTCGCCTCGCATGGATCTATACCGTCAACGCCCACTACCATGATTTCAAGATCCTCCTCGTAATCTACCCCATAACCTGGGTGGTGACCGGCCTGATGGTAGTCGCCGCCTACTTCCACATGGCCCACAAACGTTTTCTCCCCGGCGCTCCGCGCACCGTCCGCGTCTGAGAGAGAAATAATTCATATAATTCGTCTAAATCTTATAAATCGTAAGAGATGAACGGTTTTCTGAAAATCGCAGGGGACTATACATCATGGAACGTCTATCGTAAGTCCGTGATAATATGCGATGTGACCGAGATGTTCATAAAACGTGCTCTACCGCGTGGTTCACGTACTATCGATCAGATGCGACAAGCGGCAAGATCCTGCAAACAGAATATCGTGGAGGGTGTCAGCGATAGCACTGTTTCTGCTGAAATGTGTATAAAGCTTCTTGGCGTGGCTCGTGGTTCGGTCAGGGAATTACTTGAGGATTATTCCGACTTTTTGCGTCAGCATGATCTTGAAATCTGGAACAAAGATGATGCACGGACATTGAAAACACGTGCCTACTGCATCAAAAACGACGATGCGAGATTATTTACGGCAAAATGTCGCGAACGTAATGACGAGACGGTCGCCAACATCATGCTGACGCAAATAAGGCAAATGGACTCGATGCTTGCCTCAGTGATGAAGAAAGTCGAGGCTGAATTCATCAGAGAAGGCGGAATAAAAGAGGCTATGTCGCGTGAACGCCGTAAGTTTCGTGGCTACTGAGGGATAAGGATTCTTTTTTATAAATCTTATAATTCTTATATATCTTAGCAGTGGAGTGAGAATGATTTCTTGGCAATGTTAGGCATTTTTTGTAACTTTGCAAAATACAGAAAGGCAAAATGACTGAAAACGAGATATTACCATCAGATCCTGAAACCGCGGAAATAAATTATACCGAAGACAATATAGTGACTCTTTCCTGGAACGATCACATTCGTGAACGTCCCGGAATGTATATAGGCAAACTCGGCGACGGCTCAAGCGCCGACGACGGCATTTATGTGCTTTTGAAAGAGGTACTTGACAACACCATCGACGAGTTCATGATGGGGTTTGGCAAGCAAGTGGATGTCGAAGTTACCGAAAGCTCGGTGAAAGTCAGGGACTTCGGCCGAGGCATCCCCTTGGGAAAGCTGGTGGATGCAGTGTCGAAGATGAACACGGGCGGCAAGTACGACACAAAGGTGTTCAAAAAATCTATCGGTCAGAATGGTGTCGGCGTCAAAGCTGTCAACGCCATGTCAACGGATTTCCGTGTTTGCTCGTTCCGCGACGGTAAAATGAAAGAGGCCCGTTTTTCCGCCGGAAACCTCCTCGAGGAATCAGAGCTGAAAGACACTGACCAGCCTAACGGCACTCTCGTGGAGTTCACGCCGGATCCGATGATTTTCACCGACTACCGTTTCCGTGACGACTACATCATTCCCCTTCTGAAGAATTACACTTACCTCAACACAGGACTGACCATCGTTTTCAACGGCCAGAAGTTTCAGTCGCGCCACGGATTGCTCGATCTGTTGAGCGACACGATGACAAACGATCCGCGCTATCCTATTATCCATCTTCAGGAAGGAGACATCGAGATAGCGCTCACGCACGCGCCGCAATATGGTGAGGAATATTATTCGTTTGTCAACGGACAGCACACGACTCAGGGCGGTACGCATCTGACCGCTTTCAAAGAGGCAGTATCGCGCACCATAAAGGAATTCATCGGCAAAACGCAATATGAATATTCCGACATACGCAACGGAATAGTGGCAGCAGTTTCCGTAAAAGTCATGGAACCAATGTTCGAGTCCCAGACAAAAACGAAACTCAGCTCACAGCTGATGGACAAGGATGGACCGACGATCGCCAAGGCCATGAGCGACTTCGTCAAAACCCATCTTGACAATTACCTTCACCGCAATCCGGAGACGGCCGACACGATCAAAAAGATCGTCGAGGACAACGAACGCGAACGCAAGGCCATGGCCGGCGTGACGAAAAAAGCGCGCGAGCAAGCCAAAAAGGTGAATATCCACAACAAGAAACTTCTTGACTGCCGAGTGCATCTAAACGATGTACGTGGAAACGAGGAAAAGAAACTCCAGTCATCCATTTTCATTACCGAGGGAGATTCAGCCGCCGGCTCAATCACAAAAATCAGAAATGTAGAGACTCAGGCAGTGTTCTCACTGCGAGGAAAACCTAAAAACACCTACGGCAAGACCAAGAAGATGGTCTATGAGAACGATGAGTTCTACCAGCTTCAGGCTGCCCTTAACATAGAGGATTCAATCGACAATCTTCGTTACAACAAAGTGATAATCGCCACGGATGCCGATGTCGATGGAATGCATATCAGGATGTTGCTCCTGACTTTCTTCCTCCAGTTCTTCCCCGATCTGGTCAAGAAAGGCCACGTCCACATCCTTCAGACGCCGCTCTTCCGCGTGAGGAACAAGAAAACTTCCAAACGTTCGGCGGGAAAAGCCAGACAGGTCGCTGAAGATACATATTACTGCTATTCCGACGAAGAACGCCTTGCCGCAATAGAAAAACTCGGGGCCAACGCGGAAATAACCCGATTCAAAGGTCTCGGAGAAATTTCGCCCGAAGAATTCCGCAATTTCATCGGTGAAAACATGTTGGCCGATCAGGTTAGCCTCCACAAACAGGACGGCGTTGCAGAGATGCTTCGTTTCTATATGGGCAAAAACTCGCTTGAACGCCAGAATTTCATAATTGATAATCTCGTTGTTGAAGATGACTCACAGATTTCCTGAAGACGGACAGAGAACAGCCGTTTTTGCCGGATCATTCAATCCTTTCACGGTCGGACATCTTTCTATTCTGAAACGCGGACTGGAGATATTTGACAAAGTCATTGTGATGATCGGCCATAACGCCTCGAAAAAGGACGACAGCGAAAACGCAGAAAAACGCGTCGAAGAGCTAAGTCGTCTCCTTGCCCCCTTTGGGGAGCGTACGGAAGTCAGGATCTGTTCAGGACTTGTGGCTCCAGAGGCTAAAGCCCTCGGAGCGGTCGCTTTGTTGCGTGGCGTGCGTAGCGTGGCCGATTTCGAATATGAGCGCAACATGGCCGACATAAACCGTGACATCTCCGGTATAGAAACCGTGATACTGACAGCCGAACCCCGCTATGGGGCAATAAGCTCCTCCATTGTGCGGGAACTCCGGTCCTATGGCTACGATGTCACGCCTTTCCTCCCCGCCTCACCTTTATCAACCGATAATTAACATAAAGCAAAAACATACGAAACATGCGAAAAATATATCTAATCCTACTATCATCCCTGATTGCTCTGACCGTTTCTGCCGGAATAGACTTCAATGCCCGGAAGAAACTCAACTATGCCGAGCAGATTATCGAGGGATATTACGTTGACCGTGTCGATGCGGACTCGCTTGTAGAAAGTGCTATTGTCGCGATGCTTAAGAATCTCGACCCGCACTCAACCTATTCCAACCCTGAAGAAACCCGCGAACTGACCGAACCCCTCCAAGGTAACTTCTCTGGTATAGGAATTCAGTTCAATATGCTGACCGACACGCTGTATGTCATTCAGACTGTTGCCGGTGGTCCGTCGGAACGCGTCGGGATACTGCCAGGCGACCGCATCATTTTCGCGCAGGACACTCTGATTGCCGGAGTCAAGATGAAAACACAGTCGGTGATGAAAATGCTCCGCGGTCCGAAAGGCTCTACATGCCGCGTCAAAGTTTTGCGAAAAGGCGAACCGCAACTGATCGAATTCAAAATCGTCCGCGACGACATTCCAATCTATAGTGTGGATGCATCCTATATGGCTTCCCCTGAGACGGGATACATACGTGTCTCGCGTTTTGCCGAAAGCACAGCCGATGAAATGGAGAAAGCACTCAAAGCGCTGAAAAAACAGGGCATGAAAAATCTCATAATCGACCTGGAGGACAACGGAGGCGGCTATCTCAATGCTGCTACAGAAATTGCCGACAAATTCCTGAAACGCGGCGATCTGGTGGTCTATACTCAAGGCGACAAATCGAAAAAATCACAATACGTCACCCGCTCCGACGGCAAATATACCGATGGGCGACTTGTCATAATGGTCAACCAGTATTCTGCCTCAGCAAGCGAGATTCTCGCCGGAGCCGTGCAGGATCAGGATCGAGGACTTGTCGTAGGACGCCGCACTTTTGGCAAAGGACTTGTGCAGAGACCCTTCCCTTTCCCCGACGGCTCCATGATCCGTCTGACTGTGGCACGCTATTATACACCATCCGGCCGTTGCATTCAACGTCCCTACTCTTCCGGAGACGAGGAAGAGTATTATCTTGATCTCGTAAAGCGTTATCAGCACGGTGAATTTTCAAGCGCCGACTCCGTCCATCTCCCCGACTCTCTGCGCTACTACACGCTCAGGACCCTCCGGACCGTCTATGGCGGAGGTGGTATCATGCCCGACCGATTCGTTCCGATAGATACGACCACCTACAGCGATTATTACCGTGACCTTGTGGCCAAAGGAGTGATAAATAAAATCTGCACGAACTACATCGACGAGAACCGCACCATGCTGAAAAAGAAATATCGCAATGAAGATGAATTTATCAAATCTTTTTCCGTACCGCAATCGCTGATTGACCAATTGAAAGAGACCGGAGAGAAAGACGGCGTCAAGTTCAATGCGGAACAGATGGATATCTCCCGACCCACAATCGTGAGAGTGCTGAAAGCTCTGATAGGAAGAGATCTTTTCGAACAAGGAACCTATTTCCGGGTCGCAAACGAAGGAAATCCTGTTTATCGCGAGGCACTTCGCCTGATAAATTCGCCATTGGAATACCATAAACTTCTGGGTGAAGGATCATGATGTCCAAGGATATCGCAATAATAATAGTAGCAGCCGGGAACGGTTCACGGTTCGGCTCCGAACTGCCTAAACAATTCTGTCAACTCGGAGGCCGACCCGTCGTCATGCACTCCATCGAACGTTTCAGGCACTTTTTGCCCGATGCACGAATTGTGCTTGTGCTTTCTGAAGATCGGATTGATTTCTGGAAAAATCTATGCAAAGAACAAGGTTTCGTCTCTCCTGAAGTGGTTTCGGGGGGTAAAACGAGATGGGAGAGCGTAAAAAACGCTCTTGAGAGTCTTGATCAGGAAGTAAAGACCGTTATGGTTCATGACGGTGCGCGCCCTCTTGTAAGCCGCGATGTATTATGCCGACTTATCGATTGTCTCGATAAGGGTGCGGAAGGGGCCCTTCCGGTTATCCCTCTTACGGATTCCATTCGTCAGCTTAATCCCGACGGCAGCTCGAATGCTGTTGACCGTAGCCGTTACGTGGCCGTGCAGACTCCCCAAGCCTTCCCGCTGCACCTTCTCAAGGAATCATACAGACAGCCTTACTGCGGCACCATGACCGACGACGCTTCCGTCATGGAAGCCGCAGGACATTTTGACATAAGGCTCGTCGATGGCGACGAGGCAACTCTGAAAATAACCCGTCCGGCCGACATACTGATCGCCGGCCTGTATCTCGACCGGTGACAATAGACGGATGGATCGTCTGAGGAACACGGACATAATGTATCTCAAAGGTGTGGGCCCTGCTCGCGCCAAACTTCTCGGAGAAGAACTCGGCATCCGTTCGCTCCACGATCTGCTGTATCATTTCCCGAACCATTACGCGGACCGCACCAGATACTATAGTATTACCGACCTTACACATGAAATGCCATCCGTCCAGATACGGGGACGCTTTATCAACTTCACCATTCAGGGCGAAGGAGCCAAGACACGCCTTGTCGGACTTTTTACCGACGGACGTGGCACAATGGAAATCATCTGGTTCAAACGGATCAAAGCTCTTCGGGAGCAATTCAGGACAATGACGGAATATGTCGTTTTCGGAAAGCCTACGGAATTCAACGGCCGATGGAGTATGGTCCATCCCGAAATAGACTCACCTCAGGCCGCAGACCTTACGCTGGGGCTTCGGGGGGTGTATCCCCTGACTGAAAAGCTACGCAACCGAGGCATAACATCACGCTCATTATTCACTTTCGTACAAAATCTGCTTGGTGCATACGGAAGAGAGATTACAGATCCACTCCCGGCAAAACTGCGTTCGCGGCTAAGACTGATGGGGAAACTCGAGGCGTTGACCGCCATCCACAATCCGGCGGACGCCCAGCAGCTTGCCCGCGCTAAAGAAAGGCTGAAATTTGAAGAGCTTTTTTATCTTCAGCTCAACATTCTGAGTTATTCACGAAAACGAGCGTTAAAAATCGGAGGAAGAAGATTTACCCATATCGGGACTTATTTCAACTCGTTCTATTCTCAATGCCTTCCGTTTGAACTGACAGGCGCGCAGAAGCGAGTCATCAAGGAGATACGCCGTGACATGAACTCAGGCCGTCAGATGAATCGCCTGCTGCAAGGCGACGTCGGCTCCGGAAAAACGCTCGTCGCTTTACTATGCATGCTGATTGCACTTGACAACGGATGCCAGGCTTGCCTCATGGCTCCTACCGAGATTCTTGCCACCCAACATTTCGAAACCATCTCCGAAATGGCCTCGGCAATCGGAGTCAACGTGAAACTCCTGACCGGCTCCACGCCTAAAAAGCAAAGAGACCTGATTCATTCGCAACTCCTCGACGGTTCGCTCCATATCCTCATCGGGACCCATGCCGTGATAGAAGACACGGTGTCGTTCGCCAATCTCGGCTTTGTCGTGATTGACGAGCAACACCGCTTCGGAGTAGCGCAACGCGCAAGGCTCTGGAAAAAGAATCCGATCCCGCCCCATGTCCTTGTGATGACCGCCACTCCAATACCTCGCACGCTTGCAATGACGCTCTACGGCGATCTTGATGTTTCTGTCATCGATGAGCTTCCACCCGGTCGAAAACCGGTCACAACGCTGTTGAAGTACGAAAACAACCGTCTTGAAGTATATCGTTCGATATGGCGACAGATAAAACAGGGACGACAGGCCTATATCGTCTATCCGTTGATAAAGGAAAACGAGAAAGTCGATCTGAAAAGCCTCGAGGAAGGATATGAACAGATTTGCGAAACTTTCCGGGGGATAAATGTCGCATACGTCCACGGACAGATGAAACCTGCTGAAAAAGAAATTCAGATGAACAGGTTTGCGTCACATAAAGCCGATATACTCGTAGCTACAACCGTGATCGAAGTCGGAGTCAATGTCCCCAACGCCAGCATAATGCTTATTGAGAATGCCGAAAGATTCGGATTGTCGCAATTGCACCAGCTCAGAGGACGTGTGGGCCGCGGAGCCGACCAGAGCTATTGTATTCTGATGACCAAACCCCAGATAGCCGCCGATACCCGCAAACGTCTTTCCATAATGACATCAACGACCGACGGATTTCTCGTTGCAGAAGCTGATCTTAAATTACGCGGACCTGGCGACCTTGAAGGTACACTCCAGAGCGGCATGGCCATAGATCTCCGCATTGCCAATCTCGCTACTGACGGCCGATATATACAGCTTGCACGGGATGAAGCCGAATCAATTCTTGATGAAGACCCGACGCTTTCTCTTCCGGAGAATCGGATGCTCTCTCATGAAATGCATGCAATTTTCGATAAAACAATTGATTGGAGTATGATAAGCTGACAATTAACTCCCTTTAACGCTTATTTTTCAGCGCATTAAAACCACCATAAAAATATACAAATTTTAACCAATTTCCATACTTGCACGTAAGCTATTGTTTATCTACGCTTTAACCACTCGGCAAAGTGTTTTATTATGACATTTTGCAACCTTAAGGGCAAAGATAATTTGGCAGGACGGGGATTTGTGCTTAACTTTGAATATCGGCAAACGCCAAATGCAAACAAATTTTAAATTTCATCATGGAAAGAACACTGATCCTTTTTAAACCCTCTGCAATCGAACGCGGTCTTGTAGGCCAGATTCTTACCCGCTTTCAGCAGAAAGGACTGATCATCGAAGGCATCAAGATGATGCAACTCGACGAAAAAATACTTCGTGAGCACTATGCGCATCTTGTTGACCGCCCCTTCTTTCCCAAGCTCCTCGCTTCCATGATGGCGACCCCGATAATAGCACTTTGTCTGAAAGGCAACGACGCAATCCGCGTCGTACGTCTCCTGACAGGAGCCACAAACGGCCGCGAAGCCCTTCCCGGAACCATCCGCGGGGACTTCTCGATGAGCGGTCAGGAAAACATAATCCACGCATCGTCAAGCCCGGAAGATGCAAAAGCAGAAGTAGCCCGCTTCTTCAAACCGGAAGAGCTTTTCGACTGGACTCCTCAGAATGTCAGATTCATCTATTCGCCCGACGAAGTCTAAAAGAATAAACGCAGTAACAGCAATAAATAAGACGTAACCGAATAATCTCTTTCCTCGAAAAAAACATTCTCTCATCTATGAATTTTGTAAAAACAATTGCCTTAGCAGCATCACTGACAGCAATACTCCTTGGTGGCAACACCGCTTCAGCACAATACAGGCTGCCGGCGTCACACAACAAACAGCATAAAGATCTTATTGCCGACCAACGCCCTGCCGGCATTGACATAAAAACCGCCAAAATCAACAGCTTCGCAAACGATGTGCGCCGTCGCGAGGCACTTCAGGACAACGAGCTGTTCAACTATAATTTCGAATCACAGTCTGTCAACGCCTACGCCGGCCTTGAAGTTCCGGCCTCACAGAACATCGATGTAACCGGTTTTGTGGTTCCCGTTCGCGGACAGCTCACCTCCCCTTACGGATGGCGTCCACGCTTCGGCCGCATGCATCGCGGTGTTGACCTGAACCTCCATGTCGGCGACTCTGTAGTCTCGGCTTTTGACGGGAAAGTACGTGTTGTAAAATACCAAGCCGGAGGTTACGGACATTATATCGTAGTGCGCCATGACAACGGACTCGAAACTGTCTATGGACACCTCTCCCGCACTCTTGTGCGCCCCGGACAGCGCGTTCGCGCCGGTCAGCTTATCGCAAAAGGCGGTAACACCGGACGCTCGACCGGTCCTCACCTCCATTTTGAAACCCGTTTCATGGGGCTCGCCATCAATCCCGAGGCTATTATTGATTTCGAGAATAAAGTCACACACAAAGACGTATTCACTTTTGACAAACGCACTTACGAACGCGCTCAGGTCTATGGTCCCAAACGCGTGACATCCAAAAAGGCTGTTGCCAAATCTTGGAAATCAAAGAAATCGAAGACTCTCGCTTCCAAGAAATCCTCCAAAAAGAAATCAAGCAGAAAGAAATCCCGCAGATAATAAGCAAAATAAAGACTCTGGACTTTAACAGAGTGTAATTCAATTCATAAGCATAAATGTTGGAATGGAATGCGTTGCCCTTGTGGGTAGCGCATTTTTTTCAAACACTATGTCTTATGACTCAGTTATTGACAGAGATATGATTTCAGAAGACGGCTCTTTTGTCCTTTCAGGCGGCGTATTGCCTTTTCCTTGATCTGACGCACGCGCTCACGCGTCAGATCGAATTTATCGCCTATCTCTTCAAGGGTCATCTCCTGACAACCTATGCCGAAAAACATTTTCAGGATGTCACGTTCACGCTCATGGAGCTGACTTAACGCCCTATCGACTTCCATTGCAAGTGACTCTCTGTTAAGCGATGAGTCAGCCATCGGAGAATCATCGTTTGTCAACACATCCAGAAGACTGTTGTCTTCACCCTCTACAAACGGAGCATCTACAGATATATGACGGCCTGAGACCTTAAGTGTGTCAGCTATCTTATCGACAGGGACATCAAGACTTTCTGCAAGTTCCTCAGCCGAGGGCCTGCGTTCATGATCCTGCTCGAAACGGGAGAGAGCCTTGGAAATCTTATTCAGCGAACCAACCTGATTCAGCGGCAGACGCACAATGCGGCTCTGTTCCGCCAAAGCCTGAAGAATGGACTGACGAATCCACCAGACAGCGTAGGAAATAAACTTGAAGCCTCGGGTCTCGTCAAATTTTCTCGCAGCTTTAATAAGACCGAGATTGCCCTCGTTTATGAGATCGGGCAGACTGAGTCCCTGATTCTGATATTGTTTTGCGACTGAAACGACAAACCGGAGATTTGCTCGCGTCAGACGATCAAGAGCCCGTTCGTCACCCTCACGTATGCGGCGTGCGAGCTCAACCTCTTCGTCAATGGTGATAAGATCTTCTCGTCCGATTTCCTGAAGATATTTGTCAAGAGAGGGACTTTCGCGATTGGTAATAGATTTATTAATTTTAAGCTGTCTCATGGAAAAATTAGCGGCCGAAAGGGGGATAAAGTGCAAAGATATTAAAATTCAGTCAATTTCCAACCAATACAACGAAGAAAAGCATGTCCGCACTGCGAAATTTCGCAATACGGACATGCTTGATATCGTTTATAGAGAATTTTCAGCCGAGGAAGGCTCTGAGATGACGGCTTCGCTGACCTTTAAGACGCCTGATCGCCTTCTCTTTAATCTGACGGACACGTTCACGGGTCAGATCGAATTTAAGAGCTATTTCTTCAAGTGTCATTTCCTGGCCACCGATCCCGAAGAACATCTTGAGAATGTCACGTTCTCTGGGACTGAGCTGGCTAAGAGCGCGATCGACCTCCACTGAAAGAGATTCCTGATTGAGCGAAGAATCAGTGTTGGGAGCGTCGGCATCCGTAAGAACATCCATGAGACTGTTGTCCTCTGAATCCGAGAAAGGTGCGTCGAGAGAAGTGTGGCGACCGTTGACACTGACCGATTCCGAGATCTTGTCAACATCAATATCGAGAATTTCAGAAAGCTCCTCGGAAGAAGGCTTACGCTGGAAATCCTGCTCGAATTTGCTGATAGCTTTGTTTATTTTATTGAGCGAACCGACCTGATTCAGCGGCAGGCGCACAATGCGGCTCTGCTCGGCAAGAGCCTGAAGAATTGACTGGCGAATCCACCAGACGGCGTATGAAATAAATTTGAACCCTCGGGTCTCGTCGAATTTCTGAGCGGCTTTGATCAACCCGACATTTCCTTCATTAATAAGATCGGGAAGGCTCAGGCCCTGATTCTGGTATTGCTTGGCGACGGAGACCACAAATCGGAGATTGGCACACACAAGACGGTCAAGAGCTCGTTCATCACCCTGACGAATCCTTTGGGCAAGTTCAACTTCCTCGTCAACGCTGAGAAGTTCCTCGCGGCCAATTTCCTGAAGATATTTGTCAAGCGACGCAGTGTCGCGGCTCGTTATAGAGCGAATAATTTTTAGCTGTCTCATTTATATCTGTGGCAAAAAGTGTGCAAAGGTAGTAATTTTTGTCAATAATAACAAGTCAGAACCACAAAAGTGCAGGGCTAGCGCATGAGATTTAGCAAAAATTCAGTCAAAAACTTGGATATTTA